>Ga0193713_1000680_pt1 | contig 11331 bp, 8 predicted proteins | sample H3a2metaG_FD_143054 | JGI IMG/M metagenome (GOLD analysis project Ga0193713, IMG submission 143054) | Soil microbial communities from a riparian zone of the East river system, Colorado, United States - H3a2 | ecosystem: Environmental > Terrestrial > Soil > Riparian zone | place: USA: East River... | reverse complement strand
CGGAATTTATCTCGTCACAAAAGAACTGACCCTGCGGATCACGTTCACCAATAAACAAATTTACGAGCGCATTTTCAAAATTCCGCAGCCGACCAACAATGTCGATCTTCTCTTCCGGATGCTGCATGCGCATCTGGAGAATTTTAAATCCGAATATCCCATCGTTGCGGTCGCGCTGAGCGTGCAGCCGATCAAGCCTGCGAGGGAACAATTCGGATTATTTGAAACTACATTACGCAATCCGCATCAGCTCTCAGAAACACTTGCTCGTTTGACCGCTCTTCTGCGCGCTGATCGTGTCGGTACTCCGGTTTTGGAAGAAACGCATCGGCCAGATGCGTTTCGGATAGAGCCTTTTGCGTGGCCGCTAACTTCGGCGGCAGACAATGGAGGGCGGAGCTCTGCGACGCCGGGACCGCATCCCGAGGCTCGCAGGAGCTCGCCCCTCCCTATGTCGCGCTCAGCGCTGCGACGATTTCGACCCGCTATATCTGGTTCCGTTTTTACTTCGGGAAATTGGCATCTTCAGAGCGAAAAAATTCGTGGCAAAATCGTCGATCAACGCGGCCCGTATTTGTTTTCCGGAAATTGGTGGGATGAAAAATCGTGGGTCCGCGCAGAGTGGGATTTGCAACTGGAGACTGGAGAACTGGTTCTCGCTCATGAAAGTCAAGGAACTTGGAAGTTGGATGGGGTATATGACTAGCCAGTCGCTGTCATTCCGGGCGAAGTTGAGGAATCCCGGGATCAAGCCGATGGATCCCCTTGGGGGATCATTCGACTCCGTTTGGCTTTGCTCAGAATGACACGTCGTGAGCTACGTCGAACTTCATGCGTGCAGCGCATTTAGCTTTTTGCGCGGCGGTTCATTCCCCGAGCAATTAGCTGAGGTCGCCGCCGAGCTGGAAATGCCGGCGATGGCGTTGCTCGATCGCAACGGGGTTTATGGTGCGCAACGATTTTCCGTCGCTGCGCGCGAACATAATGTCCGCCCGATCATTGGCTGCGAATTGTTGATGGAAGACGGAGCAGTTCTTCCCGTGCTGGTTGAAAATCGCACCGGCTACAAAAATTTGTGCGAACTGCTGACCAAGGCGCATCTGCGCAGCGAGAAAGGAAAATGCGCGGTGCGATGGGACGAGTTGCCGGAATTTGCGAAAGGATTGGTCGCACTCTTTGGATCGGGGAGCGCACGCGTCTTGCGTGCTGGTTTCGGCGTGGCACCGAAACAATCTTGTAATGGATTCGCAACTCAGAACGCATTTTGCGCAGTCACAAAAGTTCGCAATGGCGAGGAGGCCCTCGGTCCGAACCGGACTGGCGTTAGCACGCGAGACGCGCGCTCTCCGCAAAATGCCTCAGACCGCGCCCGATTTTTAATCGATGTGTTTGGCCGCGAAAATGTTTTCGTTGAAATTCAGCGGCATTTCATTCGGGGTGAAGAACGCGTTAATCGCGAACTGATCGATCTGGCACGCGCACACCGATTATCGCTTCTCGCAACAAACGGGGTGAAATACGCGAAGCCGTACGGGCGCGAAGTGCTGGATGTTTTCACCTGTATTCGAGAACACACGCATTTGGATGCTGCGGGAAAATTGCTGACCCAAAATGCCGAGCGGTATCTGAAGAGCGATCGGCAAATGCGAGCAATTTTCGCAGATTTGCCGGAAACAATTGAAAACACGTCGCGCTTGGCCGAGCGGCTGATGTTTTCGCTCGAAAATCTCGGGTACGAATTTCCCGAATACCCGGTGCCAGCGGGTCATACGATGGATTCATTCTTGCGCACTATTGTCTGGTTTGGCGCGCAACAACGTTACGCTGCGATCAGCACCAAGGTGAAGCACCAGCTCGAAGAAGAACTTGCACTTATTACCAAGCTCAGGTTTCCCGGTTATTTTTTGATCGTCTGGGACATCGTCAATTTCTGTCGCGAACACAATATCATGGTCCAGGGCCGGGGCAGCGCCGCGAACAGCGCGGTTTGTTATTGCCTCGGGATTACGCCGGTCGATCCGGTGGAAAATCATCTCGTCTTCGAACGATTCCTAAACGAGAGCCGTAAAGGCTGGCCGGATATCGATCTGGATCTTCCCAGCGGCGACCGGCGCGAAGCAGTGATTCAGGAAATTTATCGCCGCTACGGGAAACACGGGGCCGCGATGACGGCGAACGTGATCAGTTACCGCGGACGCAGCGCGGCACGCGAGATCGGCAAAACGCTCAATTTTTCCCCAAGCATTATCGATCGTTTCTCCCATCTGTTTGCCAGTGGCGATTTCCCCCACACGCTCGAGCTCGAATCGCAGATCGAACAGGCAGGCTTGCCGAAAAACCATCCGCGCATGCCGGCGTTCATCAGGCTCTATCGCGCAATTTATGGATTGCCACGACACCTTGGTCAGCATTCCGGCGGCATGATTATCTGCCAGAACAAGCTCAGTTCGTTTGTGCCGCTGGAAAACGCCTCAATGCCAGGTCGCGTCGTGGCGCATTGGGACAAGGATGATTGCGAAGACCTAGGCATCGTGAAGGTGGACTTGTTAGGCCTCGGCATGATGTCGGTGATGCAGGACGCGTTTGAGTTATGCCGCGAACGGGGCCGTCCGCTCGACTTGGCGCACATTCCGAAAGATGACGAGAAGACGTTCGAGATGATGCAGCGCGCCGACACGATCGGGGTTTTCCAAATCGAGAGTCGAGCGCAAATGGCCACGTTGCCGCGGATGAAACCGAAATGTTTTTACGATGTGGTGATTGAAGTGGCGATCATCCGGCCGGGGCCGATCCAGGGCGACATGGTGCATCCGTATCTGGCGCGTCGCGCTGGACGTGAACCGCCCACATATTTTGATCCGCGTCTGGAGCCTGTTTTAAAACGCACCCTCGGCGTTCCGCTTTTCCAGGAGCAAATGCTCAAGATCGCAATGGTGATGGCCGATTTTTCCGGCGACGAAGCGGAAGAGCTGCGACGCGCACTGAGTTTTCATCGTTCGGAAGAACGGATGAACAAGGTCTGCGCAAAATTGCGCATAGCGATGGAACGCAAAGGTGTGACCACGGACAAGATCGACCAAATCGTCCAGTCCATCTCATCGTTTGCGCTTTACGGATTTCCGGAATCGCACGCAATTAGTTTTGCCATTCTCGCGTATGGCAGCGCGTATTTAAAAGTGCATCGCGCGCCGGAATTTTACGCGAGCCTTTTGAACAATCAGCCGATGGGTTTTTACACACCCGCGACGATTGTGAAAGACGCGCAGCGGCATGACTTGAAGATCAAGCCAGTTTGCGTTTCGCAATCCGAATGGCGCTGCACGGTTGTCGATGACAACACCGTGCGCCTGGGATTTTGTGTCGTGAGCGGATTACGCGGGGAACACGCCGAAGAACTCGTTAGGCAACGGCAGAATCGACCATTCGATTCGTTGGATGATTGCAAGCGGCGCGTCCCGTTTTCAAAAGACGAATTGCACACATTAGCGGAATTGGGCGCGCTCAATTGTTTTGCCGAGCATCGCCGTGCGGCGATGTGGGACGTAGAAGAAACATTGCATAACGATTTGCTTACACACAACGTGAGTCATCCTGAGCGAAGCGAAGGACCTCGCCTACGAGGCTTTGATCAGACTGGAAACATTGAACATTCCATCCCCCTTTGTGAGGTCCCTCCCTCCGCTCGGGATGACTCACCTTTATCCCGTATGACATTACCCGAGCGCGTGAAAGCGGATTACGGCACGATGAATCTCACCACTGGACCGCATCCTATGAAGCTATTGCGCGAAAGTTTGCCGAATATTTGGCGCGCAATCGATCTTCCCCACGCACGACATGGTTCCATCATCCAAATCGCCGGAAACGTGATTTGCCGCCAGCGTCCCGGTACGGCGAAGGGCTTTGTTTTTGTCAGCCTGGAAGACGAGACCGGTGTTTCAAATGCAATTGTCGATCCAGACTTGTTTGAACACTTTCGCCTCGTGATCACTGAAGAAGCCTTTCTGCTCATCGAAGGCGAAGTGCAGAATTCGGACAACGTGATTTTGATCAAAGCGCGCGAGATTAGGCCGCTCCTGCACGAACAACTCGTGGGCACCGAATCACACGATTTTCATTAACTCTGTAGCCGCTTCGCTGCGCAAAGCGCGGCGCTGACATGATTAACACACGCGCGTCGCGTTGCCCAGAGGTCGACCGGCTCCATCTACTCTCCAGCGTGATGGGGTTCGGGGGTTTTCGGTTCGGTCGGTTTTTCCGCTGGTTTCTGATCCGACTCGATCCATTCGGTGTGAAAAACGCCGGGCTTATCGATTCGTTCGTACGTGTGCGCACCGAAGAAATCGCGTTGCGCTTGCAAGAGGTTTGCAGGCAACCAAGCCGACCGATAACTGTCGAAGTAAGCGAGCGATGCGGAAAATGCAGGAACAGGGACGCCGTGTTTAATGGCTGTTGTTACCGCAACGCGCCAATTGCGCTGCGCCTTTTTGATGGCTCTCGTGAAATAACGATCGAGCAGAAGATTGTGGAGCGCAGGGTCGCGCTGATAAGCCTCGACGATTCGGTTGAGAAATTTCGCGCGAATGATGCAGCCGCCCCGCCAGATGGTGGCGATGTCGCTGAGGTTGAGGTTCCATTTGTATTCCGTGCTTCCAGAACGCAGAAGCTCCATTCCCTGCGCGTAAGAAACGATTTTCGATGCGTAAAGCGCGTCGCGTATTGCATCGACGAAGCGCGCTCGATTACCCGTAAACTTTCGAGCCCTCGGTTGTGGCAGAATCTTCGATGCGGCTACCCGTTCTTCTTTTCGCGAAGAAATAACGCGCGCTTCAACGGCAGCGTTAATTGTTGAAATGACGACAGATTGCCTGATGGCAGATTGGAGTGTCCAGATGCCCGTTCCCTTTTGTCCGGCTTTATCGAGAATCATATCGACCAGGGGTCTCCCGGTGTCAGGATCGATCTTTCGAAAAATTTCTGAGGTGATTTGAATGAGATAGCTGTCTAGCTCGCCTTTGTTCCATTCTGCAAAGACGTCGGCAAGCTCCGGAGCCTGCATCTCCAGAATATCTTTAAGGATCGCATAAGCTTCGCAGATCAACTGAATGTCGCCGTACTCGATGCCATTGTGGACCATCTTCACATAGTGCCCGGCGCCGTCCGGTCCCATGTAACGGCAACACGGCTCGCCATCTACCTGCGCAGCGATCTTGCGAAAAATGGGGGCGATGATATCCCAGGACTCGCGAGAGCCGCCGGGCATAAGCGAAGGCCCTTTGAGGGCACCTTCTTCGCCTCCCGAAACGCCCATACCCACAAAATGAATTCCCGTCCCCTCCAGCTCTTTGCCGCGCCGTTGTGTGTCGGTGAAAAGAGAGTTTCCCCCGTCGATCAGCACGTCGCCTCGCTCGAGTAACGGCGCGATTTCACCGATAACAATGTCCACCGGCTTGCCGGCCTTGATCATCATCATCGCGATTCGCGGTTTTTTAAGCGCAGCCACGAACTCCTCCATTGTGCGCGTCGGCTGAATGTTTTTTCCCTTGGCGCGTCCAGCGGCGAATTTTTCCGTGACCTCGGTGGTGCGATTGAACACCGCAACAGAAAAACCCTTCGATTCCAGATTCAGAGCGAGGTTCTCGCCCATCACTGCCAGGCCGATTATTCCAATATCACATTGATTCGTGTTCATTTTGATATCTTCTTTTCCAATAGCTTGAAACAAGGGGGGCCCAACTCACTGTAGCGAGCACTTGAACCTTATGGCAAATCCGGTTTGTGAAGTTTTAGTGACAGATGCGCAACTCAGTGCGCCTGAGAATCGCGTGGACCCCGCTGCAGGTGCGAGAATTGATTTCCAGGGGATCGTTCGTGGCTCTGAGGATGGGCGCGAAATCGAGGGAATCGATTACGAAGCGCACTGGAAAATGGCCGAACATCAGCTGAGGGAAATTGCAGAGCAGGCCATAATCCAATTTGAACTTCGATCGGTTATCATTCATCACCGGATCGGATTTGTCGCTATTGGAGAGCCCTCGCTCTTTATGCGAGTCTTCAGTGGACATCGCCAAGCAGCATTTCAAGCGAGTCCGAGTCGATGGATGGTGGATGAGTTGAAGACGAAGGTTCCGATTTGGAAACGGCCACGGTTTAAAATCCAGAATGACATGCCGGGGTCATCGCCTTCGGCTACAGCAGTGGCGCCAGCAAAATGAACTGGGCTAATCGGATTACTCTGAGTCGGCTTGGCCTGACCGTGCTTTTTGTCGTTGCGCTTAATTCCTCCTGGCAATACGCACGCACCACGGCACTGGTCATCTTTCTCATCGCAGGTCTGACTGATTTTATCGATGGAGAAATCGCCAGGCGCTACGGGGTGATAACAAACTTTGGCAAATTGATGGATCCGCTGGTGGACAAGATCATGATGGCCGCCGCTTTTATTTCGTTGGTTCCTCTTAAAGCTGTTCCAGCATGGGCAGCCACAACGGTGGTAGCGCGAGATTTTTTAATCACGGGTTTGCGCCTGATGGCGAGTTCCAAGGGCCGGATTTTGCCAGCAGAACGGCTGGGCAAACAGAAAACTTCGTGGCAGATCATTACTATTATTTTCTTTCTCGCGCTCCTTTCGATGGCGGAACTGCGATACGCCAATGAGAAATCGACGTGGTGGGTGCGCGCCTGGACTGAAGCCGGCCCCGTCCTGGTGTGGGTTACCGTAGCGTTGACCATTTACTCCGCTCTTGGATTCACCTGGCGGAACCGTGAGGTAATTTCGCCGGACCAATAGGGGCCAACACGAATCGAAGACTCAACCGTCGGAAATCCTTACGTGCTCAAGTGTATTGTCTAAACTATTAGTTTTGAGTATGTTACGTCAAGTTTTTCTGGGCCGGCACATAATCGTCTGGACAATTTACAGCCTCGTCTTCAATCGACCATAAACTGACGAAATTTGGTCAGAACATAACATGCTGTAAAACAGGTGATTATGATAGTTGTGCAGTTAACAGCTCTCTGTTGGCACGGCATTTGCGACATCATGCACGATTACACTTTTCACACCGCGCCATGCAATCAAACGCAGTTTCGAAACACAAAGTCCTGGTGCTCTGCATAGCGTTTTGCGGAGCAATCCTTGCGTCGAGCCATGACGCCAAGGCCTTTGCCCTCGGTATGGGCGATTCTCACGAGTTGGGCCTCCTCTGGCCTGGCATACAAAAAAAATCAGGTGATCAAAACAGAGCAATCTATGTGAACCACTTACTCGGCATGGCTCCTGGCGCGATCAACATCGCCAACGGCCAGGTCTACTTTCGCTCAAACCATGCTTTTAAATCCTTGCCGGCCGCCACCCAGGCCCGCAACGGCGGTGGCAGAACGATAAACCTTGGCACCGGTGGTTTATACGCATACCTGTTCGCGACATACAACGGTTACGGTTCCGAGGTCTGGTACGTGGGTAATCTGACTGGAATAGTAACGATACCCTTTCTAGCGGGCCGGCACTTCCTCACCGGGTGGACGCTCTTTGGCACAGGCAGTGCAGGGGTCCCGGACGGTGGCGTCACGGTAATGTTGCTCGGCGTGGCTCTCGGCGTGCTCGCTTTGGCGCGACGCTTCCTGATGCGATAGCGGTAACACTTGAATTCGGAAACTGCACAAGACCATATGCCCGCCCGTAGCGTCGTAGCAAAAGCGATAAGCAAGCACTGGAAAGTCGCCATTGTGCCAACATGAAAAGAGACCATGCGACAAACTTGATCGGAATTCTGGGAATCGCTGGAGGACTAGCGATGCTGCTCGCTTTCCCGACTGAAATAATTTACTCGGCAACCCCGACCATCAAAGTCCCCGGTCCTTATCCGTATGAAACACCTGTGCAAGTTCCTGCGCCGCCGCTCGTTTCGGACTCATCGCCCGTGCCGTCGCCTGCTCCTTTTCCGTACCCCGAATCGTCGCCCCCGCTCTCGGCTGCTCAGGATCGCGATCCACGGACAGCGAATGCCCGCCGTCCGCTCACGGCGAAAGCCGTGCGCGAGGCAGCATTCAAATACAATGGAGTAGCAAATTTTTGTGGATTTCTGGCAGCACTTCCTGCCGACGTTAGTGTGTTCGATCCAAAACTCGGAACAACACGCACGCTTGTAAAAGGAGGCCATGTAATACGCAAAAATGCAGCGTGGCTCCGCAAGCATAAGCAACCCGCCGAACACGAACAAAGCGGGAGCTAACAAAAACGAGCGGGCAACGGGAATCGAACCCAACACGGTAAAGCTGGCAGGCCCACCAAGTATGAGCCGAAGACAATAGAACGCCTTTTGTCAGGGTTTGCGAATGGGCTTCCCATTAATCGGCCTGTATCATTGGCGTTTCAACGCTCTTTGATTGGCGGGAGGGAACACCCAGAGCTAGAGGAATGTATGGCTGAGGCGTGCGAGAAATCGCGGCAAAAGACACGAGCCCCTTTCAAGAAAGGGCTCGTGTTAATAGGAGGATGTCCCTGAGCTGAAGTCGGATCTCATCCTGGCCTCAGCACCTGCTGACTAACGTTGTGACACTGATGCCAGCTAAGCTAGTTTGTATGGATTTCCGACGGTCAGCAATGTGAGCAACGTCTTTTTTCATTGGAAATATCTTCGACACAGCCGCTTCTGGAGGGACTGCCGAATAGTAAGCGCATTAAGTGTTAGTGCACGGGCATGGATAGCGAACTTGGCGCTATTTTGCAGAGGGAACTGCGTAAGATATTCCGACTTTGTCAGGTATTCCGACGTAAAAGAAGTCGTCATTGAGATCCCTAGGGTTTTTGCTGAAAAAAGGGAGGATTGCTTGTAACCCTAGCTCCCACTTTACAACGACCAGACCAGCTTCAATCCTATTTAACGCCTTACATATTTATTGGTCTCGCAATTCTTGGTAGTGGCCTGATCATCGTGCTAGCATTCAAAAGTGGGAAGGAATAGCGAATGCTAAGAACCTAATCTGTCACGAACGCGCACGAGCATCGTACATCCCGACCGCCAAGCCTATCAGCGGGTCAAACATTTAATCAGCTATTCTTTGTCTTGGATGGAATCATACAGGACACGGAATACCTTTCAGAACTTAACAAGTTATAAGGTCTCTTTGGTCTAAGGGACTTAAAGCTAAAAGGCGCCTATCAACCGCCTTTTCTCTATTTAGCCATTTAAAGTTCAAGTTATAGACGGCGCTGGAAAATGGCTCCCTATAGCCCGCGATAACATCCACCGAGTTAGGATAGGATCCATTGGCTCTATTTCATTGACCCTAAGATGTATCAGTTGTGATGTTATACACTTCCCATCCTTGACATGTGTTGCTGGACGATGTTTGCTTCCACGAGCATGATGTCAATAGGCGAGGCATTCAAAACGGGCTTGCGGAATCATCAACAAACGACTGCCTTCACCCAGGTGCACGCGTTCGCCGTCGGAAACCTTGACAGTTTCTGCTAAGACGTCGCCTCACCGTTATCTTTGGTGCAACCTCTTTTTTGCAACGACACACGATATGCATTCAACGCGTTGGGTAAAAGGTCGCGTAATTGCCACTACCGACCTTATAAAACATGTAACGCCCACTTTCTCACTTATTCTTGCTGGTTTGTGCAGTGCGGTCTTTCCCATCAACGCGCAGGTCAACGTTATTCAGGAGCAGAACAATCTTTCCCGTGATGGGCTCTACAGCGATTCGGCCTTTACGCCTTCTGCCGCCGCCAGCGTCACGCGCGACCTCAACTTCAATGGCACCATTTCAGGGAACGTTTACGCTCAGCCCCTTTACATCGAAAACGGCCCCGGCGGCGCCGCGATGGTTATCGTCGCGACTGAATCGAATAATGTTTATGCGCTCAATGCTATTACTGGCACAGTGATTTGGCAGCGGAATGTGGGCCCTCCTGTCAGCTCAGGTCTGCCGTGCGGCAATATTAGTCCCCTCGGTATTACTGGCACACCCGTTGTCGATCTCGCCTCCCGGTCACTTTTCTTCGACGCCATGATCGATGGCGCGACGAAGAAGCATTTCATTTATTCCTTGAACGTGGACACAGGCGCCATCAATCCCGGCTGGCCGGTGGATGTAAACGCCACAGCGATGTACAACGGCACGACCTTCACTTCCCTGGTCCAGAACGAGCGAGCGGCCCTCGGGCTGGTTAATGGCGTCGTCTATGTGCTGTATTCCGGCCACGCCGGCGATTGCGGCACCTACCGCGGTTGGGTTGTCGGCGTGCGAATCAATAATCCAGCCAGTGTGACCGCCTGGACGACAACGGCTATCGGTGGCGGAATTTGGGGCCATGGCGGCGTTGCCAGTGACGGCACTAACATGTTCGTGGTGACCGGAAACACCTTCAACACTGGAGGTAACTGGAGCGGTGGCGAAGCGATTATTCGTTTGCAAGCTGGGCCGGTCTTTAACGGCAATCCGACCAACTACTGGGCGCCTACCAATTGGTTCTCACTTGATAATGGCGATATTGATCTTGGCGGATGCGGCGCAGTGCTCATTGATGTACCCGGCGCGACGCCTTCACAGCTGGCGCTCGCGTTGGGCAAAGATGGCAACGCCTATTTATTAAATCGTAATAATCTCGGCGGCATTGCCCCACCTGTGGCTTCTGCGAACGTGGGTGTAGCAGTCAGAGGTCAATCTGCTGCCAGTTATCGCACCAGCAACGGAAGATACTTTGTTTTTCGGGACGGCAGCAGCGCGATCTCGGCTTATAAAATTACTGCGACAAATCCGCCAACCATAGTCCCGGCTTGGAGCGTCAGCCAGAGCGGCCAGGGGTCGCCGTGGGTTACAACTACTGACGGGACCAATAACGCGATTGTGTGGGTGGTCGGCTCCGAAAACGGAGACCAGCGCTTGCACGCCTACAATGGCGATACTGGCGCAGTGGTTTACGCCGGCGGTGGGACGAACGAGCTGATGGCTAATGCACGCAAGTGGAACGCTGGCATCGTCGCACGCGGCCGGATCTACTTTGCCGCCAGCAACAAAGTGTATGCTTTTAAGCTGCCGGGAGGAACGCCTACCCCAACGCCGACACCGACAGCGACACCAACGGCGATTCCCACTCCGCCCCCACCGACTCCCACACCAACTTCGACTCCGCCCCCACCGACTCCAACGCCAACGGCAACGCCGACATCGACCCCTACGGCTACACCAACACCGGCTACAGCTTGTCAACGGTCAATGACGATCGACCATACCAAGGTTCCCAGCACACAGTCCAATTTCACAGTACTAGTAAGCCTCACTGATCCTGCGCTTAAAACGGTTGCCAACGGTGGTCAC
>Ga0193713_1000678_pt1 | contig 11344 bp, 6 predicted proteins | sample H3a2metaG_FD_143054 | JGI IMG/M metagenome (GOLD analysis project Ga0193713, IMG submission 143054) | Soil microbial communities from a riparian zone of the East river system, Colorado, United States - H3a2 | ecosystem: Environmental > Terrestrial > Soil > Riparian zone | place: USA: East River... | reverse complement strand
TTGGGCGTCATCGGCGGCTCTGGACGTTTCGCGCGACATGATTTGCAGAGTGTGACTCCGCGCATGTTGCAGATTATGCAGACGAAAGTCCCGCAATCCACGCACGGATAGCCTTCGGACGCGCGCTCCTCGTTACCGCAGGAGCGGCACATCATCAGATCCTTTTCGCGCAGGTTTCTCGCCATCAGATTTTCGGGCCGAAGCTCATGAAGGCCAATGTGATTGCGTTAACTGACGAGTCAGCAACGCTTTAGAAACGCCAGTTGCGAAAAAGGTCGAACCCAACCTGGGGCGGAGTCTGGGTCAGAATGGTCTGAGTTGCCGCCGCGCCACACTTTGTATTGCTGGATCCCGGCTCGATTGCCGCCTGGGCGCTGTACACCGAGCTGATTCTGTACTCCAGCTGAAGGCCCAGATTCTTATTGAACGTGCTCGGGCAGAGTCCGGTGCTCAGTCCCAGAAACCACCTGCTACCCAGCTGCTTGCCGAGCCACGCGCGCGTGTTGAGCAGACTCGTGTAGTACGAGGCGTTGTTAGCCGTCAACGTGGGATCGGCGCCTGGTGTCGCCGTCTGCAGCTCGAGGATGTCGAGCAGGTTTTTCGGAAGTGCGTTGGTGAAGATGTTCGCGATCGTGCGGACGCCGAGGCTCGCCACTTGGGTGCCGGTGTTGTCGAGTCCGACAGCAGGCTCACCCGTCACGAGATAGCTGAGCAAATCGCTCTCAGAGAGTGGAAGGTTATCCGGGTTTCTGAGCGCGAGCTGAGGCCGTGCCAGCGTTCCCGTGATATCTACTTCCACCCTCACATCCCGCCCGTTGACGCTCTTCTGCGGCTGACGCACCGTGTGAATCGCCTTGATGTCGAGCGACGGATTCAGATCCGGAGTTCCGAAGAAGCGCAGCGTTCCGCTCTGCACGTCGAATGTCGGTTGTATGAACGGATCGACGAGATTGAGCCTGTAGGTTCCCTTGTCGGCGCTCAGATTTCCCTCGAGCGCCAGCCGGGGCGGCTCGGCCGGAGTCGGCGAGGCAAGCGTCACGGTGAGCGAGCCGCCAAGCTTGATGTTCGCTTCCGACGACCGCAGCCACACATCGGGCCCGATGTCCACTGCGACGTTCTCGAGTCTCAGGTTGCGCGCCACCGCCTTGGGCGCGCGCGGCATCACCTCTCGATTCGTCGCAAGCAGCGTGTCCACCATGCTCTGGAACTCCGGATCGTTGAGATCGATGATCCGCTTCTTCACGACGTCGGGGATGTAGATCGTTCCGCGCTCGACGCGGACCGTGCCGCGCATCACCGCATCCTGGGTCGATCCCGTCAGCGTCACCGCCGGTCCGGTCGAGATGTCGAGTGCCGCCAGGCCCGGCTTGTCGATAGCATGGAAATTCGAGGCATTTGCAATGAGCGAGAATGACGGGTTGTCGTAATGCTCGAAGCTGATGGTGCCCTCGACGTTCAACGAGCCGTGCCGGTCCTTGATCGTCTCCGCGGCGAGCTGCTTGACGTGAACGGTGTCACCCGACAGGGCGATGTCTGCTCGAATGTGAATGAAGCGCGTCCCCAGGTTGGAGAACGCCGCCGTGCCGTCGGCGAGAGAGATCTGCCCGAACATCCTCGGCTGCTTGACGTCGCCACGGATGTTGACGTCCGCGACGATCGCTCCACGGGCATCCACCAGTCCCGGCACGAACGCGCGGAAGAGCCGCAGGTCGACACTGTCAGTGCGGATGTGCCCTCTGATGGAATCTCCTTTGAATTGCACGTTCTCAACGACCAGCTTCGCCTTGCTGCTATGCTGAAGAATGAGCGAATCGAGCGTGAGGAATCCTTTGGATAAAACGACGCGACTCGGCGCCTGAAGGCGGTAGCGATTGGCCGCATCGACCAGCACCGCCGCGCTGTCGAGCCGCACCACCGTCGTGTCCTTGCTCCGCGTGAGGTTGCCGGAGAGATCCGTCTGCACGCCGCTCTGACTCAACAGCGATGCGCTGAAGTGTCCGGACGTGGGCGACGCAAGCGCGACCGAGGCTCTGATGCTGTTGAAGCCGACCGGCCCGAGCGCGACGGTGTCCGCTCCGAATATGAATGACCCGCTCGGCTGTTTGGTGATGTCAGCGAGAAGAACGGTTCCACGCACGCTCTCGACGCTCCGCGTGCCAAGCCGCACGTCGGTCGCATGCACGATTCCGTTGAGCGATAGATGCTCCGCGCTTCCCGTCAGCTCCCCGGTCAGCTCGGCGCCGCCGCGTAGCGAGTCCAGCTGCGACGTGCTCGCGAGCGACGGTACCAGCGCGCGAAGCCGCGACAGCGAGTCCATCACCGCTGAGAATTTGAGCGATCCGGTGTGAGCACCGGTGAGCCCGAACGTGCCGGACGCGTGCGCCTTGAGGCCCGCTGCGTTGAGCGCGAGCGTATCCACCGTCCCCACCCCGCCGGCGAAGTGCAACCGCGCGACAGACGGATCGACGCGGAATCCAGCCAGTGTCGATTTCTCGATCGACGCCACCGCCTTGCCGCTCAGGGTCGCCAGATTTTCGCCACGCAGATCGAGATCGTACTGGCCGGTGAGCTGCGAGTGCGGCAGCGCGTTGTTCTCGAGCAGCGTTCGGAGATCGAGCGCGGTCGAAGTCGCGCGGCCCCGCGCGCCGTACTCGAGAGGATCCGCATCAACGATTCCGTTGTACCCGAAAATTCCTGCCGGTCCCGTCAGTGTCGTAATTACGAGGAGATTCGGAGACGTTCCCTTCACCTGCACGGGGCCCGCGTAGCTGCCCCGCAGCGGAAGGAGCGGGTATGAATGCGAGAGCGCGGTGAAGGACAGTGGCTGCGCCTGGAGCGCAAGGTCGTAGGTGAGATACTTGTCGCCCCACGTCACCCGTCCATTGCCTGTGACGTGCGAGACCGGCTGGTTGCCATCGTGGTGGAGGAGATCCGCGTTCCTGAAGCGCACATCGAGCCAGGAAGAATCGAGCGTTGCGGTGCCGGACACCGTTCCCTTGATTCTCGGGAAGAACGGATTCAGAAATTGGAGCGTGCGCAGATCGAGCGTCGCGATGTCGACGTTGAAATCGTGGAACGCCGTGAACGCAGGGAAGAGGATGTTCAGCTCTCCCTCGCCGCGTGCTTCGGTAATCGCGCCGGGCACGTGCGCATCCTCGAAGATGAGCGCCGACTGCTCGACCTTGAAATGATTGAGCGGGCCGCCCGACGCCCTCACGTTGCCGGTGATCTTCCCCTGCCAGTCGTAAGGGAATTGCTTTCCATTCAGGGTGCGGAGCAGATCGAAATCGACCGGCGCCGCCTGGAGATCGACGTTCTTGACCGCCAGTACGTCCGCGCCGGTGCCGAACGTCATTTGTCCCAGCAACCGCGAGCGGGTCGTGCGCACATCCATCTTCGTCAGGATGTAGTCGAGAAAGCGCGGGTTGCGCTCGCTCCTGATGTCGAGCTCCATCTTGCCGCCGCCAGTAGTCGGCAACGTTGGATAGACCCATGCGACGTCGGCCAGCGATACCGAGTCGCCGACGATGTGCAGATAGTAGCGAATGGGGAGATCGCTTCCCCATACCACGCTGCCGTGCGCCTTCCCAGTCGAACCAGGAAGGTCGAAGTGGTCGCTGTCGACGAAAACCGAATCGCCGAGGTTGAGAACCGTACCGGAGATGTTTCGAAACTTGAACGGCGGATCGGTCTCGGCGAAACTCAACTTTCTGATCCTGACCAGCCGGCCGACGGTGTCAGGGTCCGCGATCCGCGCGACGCCGAGATTCGCCTGGGCCTGGCTCCACCTCCAGGTGCGCGCGAATCCTTCGCGCGTGCGCCGGATTTCGTGATCGGTGCGCTTCAGCTCAAATCTGAGCGCGCTGTCGCGTTTCGCTCCGCGCAGCGAGTCCGACGGATGCCACGGCAGCGTCAGTGTGACGCTGGCGTTGCGGATCACCGACGAATCGACGACGATGTATTGTCCGAATCCGCGCTCGTTTCTCTTCTGCTTCTCGACGCTCGCCGGAAAGATTCGGCGCCAGTTCCAGTCGCCATTCTCGTGCTGTCGCAGGTTAACGACCGGATGCTCCGCCTCGAGGTGGCTGAGGAGAATTCTGCGGTCAAAAAGATCCCGCGGATCGTACTCGACAGTAATTGGCCCCGACGCGAAGAAGACGGAATCCTGGTCATCTTTTATCTCGACGGAGTCGATCGTCACGCCGGTGAAGAATCCGCCGCTCATGTTGCCGATGTAGACTTTGCCCTTGACGTTCCCCTCGAGCATCGTCAACACCATTTGGCGTACGCGCGTCTGGCCGAAGCCGGTGTGCGTGACACCCACGACGCTGAGGATGACGATCACGAAGAGCCCCACCAGGATGATGGCGCTCCCGATCACGATTTTGAGACGACTGGTCATGGGAAGCTAGAACGCCTGTCCGATAGCGAAGCTGAAAGTGAGCCTGCTTCGGAGGCCGCTGAGCGTCGGTGGTTGGTACGTCGCCGGACAACCATTCGGCGGGACGTCCTGCGTGACCGTAATGAGTTTCGTCACCGGATCGCGCGCGCTGAAGTGAGTCGGCAGACCGTTGAGCGGGCTCACGCACAACAGCGGCGCGCCACCGAATTCTGTCCCTTCGTAGTAGAGAGGTCCCTTCGGCCGCTGGTACGAGTTGTACCCGATCGCCACGCGCACCGGACCTACCGGGGAGAACGCGGTGACCTGGATTCCCGGTGTGACCTTGAGCTTCACGCTACTGACCTGCGGCGTGCCCCTGTTCCAAACCTCTCCGGCGTCGGTGAACAGCGTGAACTGTAGAAGATCGGGAAGAAACGGGCTCCGCAATCGCAACTCGACGTTCCCCACCAGGAGCGTGTTTCCGCCCACCGGCACGATCCGCTTGAAGGTGGTGGTGTCCGTCCTCGGCGCGAGTACCACGGTATCAACCAATCCAGTCGGATCGGTCGAGAGGAATTGTACCAAATCTCCAGTTTGCGCGATGTAGATGAGCGAGCCGAGCTCGTTCTGCGAGAAGCCGCGCACGGTAGTCGGACCGCCGGCGTACAAGCGCTCCTGCGGAGGAATGAATGCCGCTGCCGACGCCACGTTGCGCCCGAACACGGTCCCGCCGCGGATACGGAATGCGAGCACGTTGCCGCCGCCGGCGCTTATGTATCGGGACCCATCTCCAACGAGCTTGTTGAACTGAAGGTCCCTGTTGGAAAGAATCACGGGCGACGAATTCCGCGCTTCGAGCCGAACGATCGATCCCCGCGTCGGCGAGAGCAGGTTGTTCGAATTGTCGCGCGTCACGGCGAGGCTCAGCACCGCCAGCTGTTGCGTGCGCTGGATCCTGTCGCGCTCAGCCGCCTCGCACAAATTGAACACCGCGCAGAAGAGCGCCGGCTGCGCTTCGGTTCGCCCGAGGTCCATCGAGTACGCGAGATTGATCGGCGTTCTCGTCAGTCCGCGCCAGATCACCGACGCCACACCTCCGACCGTCGTCGTCCTCAGATATGCGTTGTACTCCGACACGCGCTGGGTATATACCGTGATTGTCGGAAATGCTCTGAGGCCGAGGAACACCGGCTGCCTGAGCGTGGCACCGGCGTAATAATTCAGGCGGTTGCTGAAAACGTCCTTCTTGGCCATCGGACAAACGCCCGGCGTGCCGTCGAGCGGTCTCCCGATCCCGATCTTCGAGACGCGAGTACTGACATCCAACCGCCGCGCCCCGTTCAGAAAATTGTAATCGGTGAACTCACCGGTCACTCGAAAGCAGTCGAGCGTTCCGTACCCCGCGCCCACCCTCGCCGCATGCATTTGAGCCTCGGCCAGGCTCGTATTGAGCGTGATCAGAGTATCAGCGTTCGAGTCGGGCGTTATCGAGACGTGCTGGTACGCCTCGGTCTGATAGAGCGCGCGCTGAGCGTCGATGATCTCGTCCTCGCGGAAAAGCTCACCCGAGTCGAGCCCCATGATTTGGCGCACGATTTTGGTCGGTATCTGCTGCTTTTTTCCGGGGACAGGTGTCACGGTGATCTTGATTGCTCCAATCTTCGTTCTCGGGCCGGGCGATACGTAAAGAGTGTCCCACGCGCTTAACGTGCTGTCATTTACAGTGAAGCGATTGACCGCGTCGGCCCTCGGATATCCGTTGTTGCGCAGGCGCTGCCGAACGGTGTCTGCCGCGGCGTCTATCACGAAGCGGTCAAATCTTCTGCGTTCGCGCACGGGGAGACCGCGGACGATCGCCGCTCTCTCCGGGACTGAATCCAGCCCGCGCACCACGAAGGATCGCAGTATCATAGGCGGCCCCTCGTTGATGGTGAATTTGACCTCGACCGCCCCTGGAGCGAGCTCCTTTACCGCGGTATCGACGGTCACTTTTGGATACCCCCGGCGGCGATAAAAGATTATCAGCCGGGCCCGATCGTTCGGCAGCTCGGCTCGGTCCAGACAATGTTTGACCGTGAAAGGCAGGTAGAGGTAACGACGCGCCCAGGCCGATGGCGCGGTAACGATCGTCTTGGCAAGATCGGCGTCCGAAAACGCGTGGTTCCCCTCGAACACCAGCCTGAAAACTTCGAGGTCGCCGCGCTGGCACTCGATGTCCTGGGCGCGTGCGTTTTTGACGCCGGGAGACGCTGCCAGGAACGCTAGTGCCGTGTAAATCCCGAGTCGTATAGTGGTGAATCTCACCCTTGCAACGCGCGAGCGCCTGGCGGCTGCCCGGGCGGCAGCTCGCGAGCGTAGTGCGTCTCTGTCTCAGGCTCGGTCCGGTCGCTCAATATTCGCTTCAGAGGCGTCGACGGCGCCGGAGGTAGCTCACCCTGCGGGACGAGTGGTGTACGCTGGATTAAGAGTTGCACAATGTAGAACCCGGCCAATCCGGCAGCGACGCCGACGCCAATGGCTGGCAGTAGATCCTTGGCGCCAAGTCGGCGGCGATAATAGTATTCTGCGCTCACGATGGCCTATTTCGGGGTGCGCGAAAGTTCTCGTATTTCGCCCCTTCATGTCAACCGTCAGAGCACACCAATGCGGCGACTATTTCTCCTCGTATTACCCGCGATTCTCAGCTGTGGCGGCGGCGGTGAATCTACGCCTTCCCGCAAGACGATCATCGACTCGCGCGACACGTACGACCCGAGATCGATGGATCCCGCACTCTCGACGGATGTCCCGACCGGACGCGCCGTCTCCTACATCTTCGACGGACTGACGCGCTTCACTCCCGACGCGAAGGTGGTTCCCGGCCTCGCGAAGTCGTGGGACGTCAGCCCCGACGGAATCACCTACACCTTTCATCTTCGCAGCGGCGTGAAGTTCCACGACGGACGACCGTTCTCGGCGAAGAACGTCGCCGCGACGTTCCAGCGAGTGCTCGATCCAAAGACGAAGGGCGGACGTGGCTGGCCGCTCTATCCGATCAAGGGCGCCGAAGATTTCGCGGCGAGCAAGGCAACGAGCATCGGCGGTCTCGCCGCTCCGAACGACACGACCGTCGTAATCACGCTAAAGGAGCCGCTGGCGATTTTCCCGAAGATGCTGGCGATGCCCGTGAGCTCGATCGTGCCGGACAATCCGCCCGCCGACTTCGGACAGAAGCCAGTTGGAACTGGACCGTGGAAATTTGTCGAATGGAGACACGACGATTTCCTCCGATTCGCGAAGAATCCCGATTACTTCGATGGTCCGCCAAAGACCGATTCACTGACGGCGCGCATCATCCCCGAGATGAGCACCGCCACCGCTGAATTCGAAGCGGGCAACGTCGACGTCCTTTCTGTCCCCGATGAAGCGGGCAAATCCTGGGCGGCGGATCCCGAGAAGAAAAAGCTTCTCAATTCCGCGCCAGCGCTCCGTTTCTGGTACGTCGCGATCAACGTTACGCGAGGACCACTCGCCGATGTTCGCGTGCGCCAGGCGCTCAACTACGCCACTGATGTGAGCACCATCCTGAGCGCGGTCATGGCTGGCCGCGGAACCGTTGCGAACGGTGTTGTTCCACCCATACTCGGCGGCTACGATCCAAGCCGCAGGCCATATCCGCACGACGTCGCCAAGGCGAAGCAACTCCTCGCCGCGGCGGGACATCCCAACGGAATCGACGTCGAGCTCTGGGCCGCGACAACCGATCAATCACCGCGTCTGTCGCAGGCGATCCAGGCTAATCTGGCCGAGGCGGGCATCAGGGCGAAGATCGTCCAGCGCGACGCGTCGTCGGTTCGCGAAGCCGCTCGGAAGGGAGCGTCCGATCTTTACGTCAAGGAGTGGTGGGCGGACTATCCGGACGCGGAGAACTTTCTCTATCCCCTGCTGCACAGCAAGAATAAGGGCGCGGGCGGCAATGTTTCGTACTACACCAACCCGCACTTCGACACGTTGGTCGATCAGGCCCACCGCGAACAGGATGAGGCGAAGCGCAATTTGATCTACGCCCAGGCCGATCAGCTCCAGTTCAACGACGCGCCGATGATCTATCTCTTCTTCTACAAGGATGTCTACGCGGTGCAGCCCTGGATCAAGGGCTTCACCGTTCCCGCTGTCTTCAATGGCCAGCGCTGGACCGATGTGACGATCAGCAAATAGAGAAGTGCTGTCTTTCATCGTCCGGAGACTGCTGCTTTCGATTCCAACACTGTTTGGAGTCCTGGTAGTTGTTTTTCTGCTGCTCTATGTCGCTCCCGGCGATCCGGTTCAGGAGATGGTCGGCGAGCGGGCGGATCCCGAGACGATCGCGCGTCTGAGAAAGGAGTTACACCTCGACGAACCCTTGCTCAGCCAATTCACGCATTACACAGGCGGTGTGCTGCGTGGTGATTTCGGCAACTCATATATCACCCAGCGCCCGATCATTACCGACATTCGCGAGAGATTTCCGAAGACGCTGCTTCTCGCCGGATCCGCCATGCTCCTCGCCTCCGTGCTCGGCATCACCCTCGGCGTTTTGAGCGCGCGAAATCCTGGCGGTTGGTTCGACCGGCTCGGACTGGGAATCGCTTATCTCGGGATCTCGTTTCCGGTCTACTGGGTTGGACTCATTCTCATTCTGGTGTTCGCCGTAATGCTGAGGTGGCTCCCGCCCTCCGGCTACGGCGGCATCAAGTACCTCATTCTTCCCGCGTTCGCGCTCGGCTCACGGTCGATTGCTTTTCTCGCGCGCGTGACGAGGTCGTCGATGCTCGATGTGCTTGGTGGTGATTTCGTCCGCACGGCGCGGGCAAAAGGATTGACGGAGCGCGTCGTGATCGTGCGACATGCGCTCAGGAACGCGCTCATTCCCATCATCACGGTGCTCGGACTCGACTTCGGGTATTATCTCACCGGCAGCATTCTGACCGAGACGATCTTCAGCTGGCCCGGGCTCGGGCGCTACGTGGTGAACGCGATCACGCGCCGTGACCTTCCGGCGATACAGGGATCGGTGCTGTTCCTGAGCGTTGTCTTCGTGCTGGTGAATCTCATTACAGATCTCGCCTACGCCAAAGCGGATCCGCGCGTAGCATACTCCTGAGCTCCGCGATGCCGAGGAAAGAAGCGCCTGCACCGGCCTCGACGGAAATGGTTCCGCGCGAGCACGGGCTGCGAGAGCAGATCGAGAAAATCGAGAAGGAGTCGGGCGCCCAGGCCATAGCGGTGGCGATGCGCGATGGCGAAACCGGCCTCGAGCTGCACTATCATGGCGACCGCTGGTTTCACGCCGCGAGCACCATCAAGGTTCCGATACTTCTCGGTGTCTTCGCCGCAATCGATCGCGGCGAGCTGCTGCCACATTCCCGAGTTCACGTTCGCAACCGATTCCTCAGCGTCGTCGAGAACATTCCCTTCCGCGTAGAATCGGGGCGCGATGCGAATTCGGCCGTGCACAACGCAATCGGCAAGATGATGCGCGTCGATGAGCTGGCGTATCACATGATCACGACCTCCAGCAATCTCGCCACCAATCTCCTACTTGGTGTGATCGGACCGGATGCCGTTAATCGCACATTGAAAGAGCTGCACGTCGATCAGGGGATCGAGCTCAGGCGCGGCGTCGAAGACGAGCTCGCGTTCGAGAAGGGCATCAGCAACATGGTGACCGCCGATGGGCTGCTGAAAATCCTCGTCATGCTGTCGGAAGGGAAGGCATTCTCCCCCGCCCTGTCGCGGCGGATGATGGACATACTGCACGGCCAGGAGTTCAACCAGGGCATTCCCGCCCGGCTGCCGAAAGGCACACGCGTCGCCCACAAGACCGGCGAGATCTCGACCGTCGCGCACGACGCCGGCGTGATCTATCTGCCCAAACGGAAGCCCTACGTTCTCGTGATACTGACTGAGTGGGACCCGGCCGCATCCGGTCGCTCGCGGACGATCGCCGCGATCTCGCATACCATATACGAGTACCTCACCCAAGGCCCGGTGGACGAATGAGCGACCCCGCCCCGTTTGCCGAGGTTGGTGGGATGAGTGAGGCGCCGAATTTCCCCCTTCGGGTCGTTGACGGGCTCACCCTGCCGCCCGAGTATCGAAAGGCGCTCCGGCCCGGAGAGGAATGGAAGGACGCGACCGGGTTCCCCCGCCAGCTCCCCCGCTATTTCTATGAGGTCCCTTCCTGGGATTCGGCCATGAAGATCGAGTTGGCCTCTCATTTCCTGCTCTGGGAGTTCATTCAGGTCGATGTACGCGAAGCTCCGCCACTGAGGACTTTCCCCCGGTACGTTCCGTGCGCTATAACCCTCCTGGCAGTGTGCCTGGAGAGGTTTCGGGATGCAGTCGGGACGTGGGTTCATATCTCCGCGAATGGCGGCTATCGATCGCCTTCCCACCGTTTTTCCAAGAACGCGACTCCGCATGCCTGGGGAACCGCCGCCAACATCTACCGGATTGGCGATACCTACCTGGACAATCGGAGCGCGATCGAGCGGTTCAGCCTGATTGCGCGTCAGACCCTGCCGGGCATTTGGACGCGGCCCTACGGGACGCCGACCGGCTACGCCGAAGACCACCTCCACCTCGACTTGGGCTATGTGCTGTCAGTACCGCGGGACGTAAAAAGTTGAAGAACCTCGCAAAGCAGACACGCAAGAAACTCGAAGGGTTTTGGGCAAAAGATGGAAACGAAGAAGAAGAAAGGACCGGAGAACAAATCATCCACTCGCGAGCGGATCCAGCTCGCGGCGATCGGCATGGAAGCCGAATTCGCCGTGATCATGGACGGAGTGCAGGTTAAACCGGAGGACACCTTCGGCAGCCCGCGCAAGTTCATCCGTGAGAAGATGATGCACCGGAAGGGCAGGTCGTATCACCTGCCCACGGGCGGTGCGGTCTATTTCGATACCGGGGTCATCGAGGTCGCCACTCCAGTGATCGAGA
>Ga0193713_1000675_pt1 | contig 11366 bp, 9 predicted proteins | sample H3a2metaG_FD_143054 | JGI IMG/M metagenome (GOLD analysis project Ga0193713, IMG submission 143054) | Soil microbial communities from a riparian zone of the East river system, Colorado, United States - H3a2 | ecosystem: Environmental > Terrestrial > Soil > Riparian zone | place: USA: East River... | reverse complement strand
AAGGGTCTCGGGAAGCTCAAGAGCGGCCAGGTGCTCCCCGTCGTCCTCGCCCGCGCCGAAACGAACGAAAACCGGCGGCTCGTCGCCGCGAGCATCGGCGTCTCCATCCCCTCGAATCGCGACCAGTACGGGTACCTCTCCGAGCACCACAGCTACGGCGAGACCGAGGACCAGGCGGGGGAGTACTCCGAGGACCTCGCGGCGTCGATGCTCGCCACGATCCTGGGCCTGGACTACGAGACCGGCGCGACGTGGGACCAGCGCGAGGAGCAGTGGAAGATCTCGGGCAAGATCGTGAAGACGATGAACTCCACGCAGTCGGCGATCGGCTCCCTGGGGGCGTGGACTACGGTCATCGCGGCGGCGGTCTTGATTCCCTGATCAGGCAGCCGTCGGCTCCGAATCCCATGCCGGAAGGCTCCTCATCGCCGTTTCCGGCTGAATGCTGATCGCTGAGTGCTGAAAGCTCACTTTACTTCGCCTCGATCTTCGTCAACGCGAAGTTGAGGATCTGCCCCTCCTGCGTTCCCGCGACGACGAACAAGCCCTTCGGGTTGAATCGCACCGCCCAGATCATCGGCTCCCCCGCGTAGACCGCCAGCTCCTGCCCCTTGTCCACGTCCCACAGCCGGACCGTCCCGTCGGCGCCGCCCGAGACGAGGAAGCGGCCGTCGGCCGAGAAGGCGAGCGACTGGACGCTCTTCTCGTGCCCGTCCAGCGTGCGGATCTCGGCCCCGGTCGCGGAGGAGAGCAGGTGGATGAGGTGATCCTGCCCGCCCGTGGCCAGGATCTGGCCGTCGGGGCTGAAGGCGAGCGTGGTGACCATCGCCGCGGCGTGCGGGTAGTAGGTCCGGAAATCGCGGTAGTTCCCGGCGTCCCACAGGACGACGCGACGGTCCGCCCCGCCCGAGGCGAGCAGGGTGCCGTCGGAGCGGAACTCCAGGCACGTCACCATGCCGGTATGGGCCTTGAGCGTCCTCCGGTTCACGCCCTTCTTCCAGTCCCAGAGGATCACGGTCTGGTCCATGCTTCCCGACGCGAGGGTCTCGCCGTCGGGGCTCCAGGAGAGCGAGGTCACCGTGTTCGTGTGCCCCTTGAGCGCGCGCAATTCCGTGAAGGTCTCCACGTCCCAGATTCGGACCGTGTGGTCGAGGCTCGCGGAGGCGATGGTGTCCTGGTCCGGATTCCATTGGACGGCCGTGACCATCTTCGAGTGGCCGGTCATGTTCCGCACCTGGATCCCGTTCGACTCCCTCCAGACGCGGACCGTGCGGTCGGCGCCGCCGGAGAGGAGGAACTCGCCCACGTGTCCGAAGTGGAGCGACTTGACCGCGTTCGTGTGGCCGATGATTGTCCGGCTCAGGTCGAATTTCATCGTGGGGGCCGGCTTGGACCGCGATCGGCCGAACAGCAGGCCCGTGAGCCCGGCCCCGGCGACGACGGCGCTCGCGGAGGCCGTGACGAGGAACTTCCGGCGCGAGGTCTTGAGCGGCGCGGTGGGCGGAGGCGGGGCCGGGGCCTGCTTGGTGATTTCCGCGGCCGCGCCGGCGCGGGCGGCCGCCATCCGGATCGAGGTGTCCCGGTACGCCCGCTGCGCCTGCTGGCTGATGTTGTCCAGGTCGGAGTCGAAGGGCGCCGATTCCGCGGATCCCCCGGCGCCGTCGATGAGCCCCCGGCTCTCGGCCCTCAGCTTCTCGCGCTTCACCTCGGGCCCGGCCATGTACTGCTTCAGGCGGCGCACGACCTCCGCGGGGTCGGAGATCCGCGTCACGGGATCCTTCACCGTCATCGCGGCGATAATTTCCGCCACTTCCTTCGGGACGTCCGGATTGACGACCCGGATGTCGGGGAGCTTCTCGTGGACCTGCTTCATCAGGATCGCGAAGGGGGTTTCGCCGTCGAACGGGGGGAATCCGGCGAGGCACTGCCAGAAGGTGATGCCGAGCGAGTAGATGTCCGAGCGGACGTCCATCGAGTGCCCCTCGGCCTGCTCGGGGCTCATGTAGTGGGGCGTGCCGAGGGACTGCCCGGTCAGGGTGAGCCGCGCCGCGTCGTCCGTCGCCCGGCGCGCGAGCCCGAAGTCGGTGACCTTCACGTGGCCGTCGGGGGTGATCAGGATGTTGTCGGGCTTGATGTCGCGGTGGACGACGCTAAGGGCGGCGGCCGCCTCGAGCGCGAATCCGACCTGGAGCATGACGTCGCAGGCGGGGGAGACGGTGATCTTCCCCAGGGAGCGGAGCATCATTCCCAGGGACTGGCCGTCCACGTACTCCATCACGAGGTACGGGTAGTTGTATTCCTTGCCCGTGAAGTGGAGCTGGACGATGTTCGGATGGCTGAGGTTGGCGACGATCTTGGCCTCGCGGTTGAGCCGCTGGAGCGACTCGTCGTCGTCGATGATGTCGGGGGCGATCACCTTGATCGCGACGGGGCGGTCGAGGTTGAGCTGGTTGGCGAGGTAGACGGCCCCCATGCCGCCCTTGCCGATCAACCGCTCGATCCGACAACCGCCGAAAAGCTTCCCCAGGAGGGGGTCGGCCGACTTCGTTTTGAGCGGTTCCAAAGATAGTGGTTCCGGAGATCGCGGGCATTATAACACGCCGTTTTGCGGCGCGACCCGCGACTCACGACTCACGACTAGCTCTGTTGAAACCGCCTCCTCACCACGAAGGCACGAAGCCACAAAGAAGAGGGATTCCTCGAGAGCGCCCGCCGGCGTTCATGGCCCGAAGGGCCACGAACCGGCCCCGCAGGGGCTTGGGACGGTGGGAAGAGCCGCGGAGAGAAGGCGTCTTCTCTCGCGGCTCTCCCGGCCGTCCCTTCCGGCGGGCGCTCGACCGATCGGCGTCCGCCTGGTGCCTTGGTGGCTTGGTGGTGTAAGAAAGGGGTTTTCAACAGAGCTACGCACGACTCTCGACTCTCGACTTCCTGAATGCTACAACCGTTGCCCGTCCGCGCGGAGGACGCGATGACAGGGCTCCGGCATCCTTCGGTGGCGGGCGTGTTCTATCCCGCGGATTCCGAATCCCTGCGCCGGAAGATCTCCGGGCTCCTTCCGGCGGGGGCGCGGAAGCCCGCCGCGGCGGTGCTCGTCCCGCACGCCGGGTACGACTACTCGGGACGCGTGGCCGGTGCGGCCTACGCGCGGGTCGAGGTGACACCCGAAGTCGTCCTCGTCGCGTTCCATCATCGAGGAGTGGGGGCGCGGTTCGGGATCTGGCCGGGGGGCGCCTGGGAGACGCCGCTCGGGGCGGCCCCCATCGCGCGGGATCTGGCGGAACGGCTGAAATCGGCCTGCCCGGAGCTGGAGGATGACGAGGCCGGCTTCACGCGGGAACATTCGGGCGAGGTCCAGGTGCCGTTCCTGCAGGCGGCGCGCCCCGACGTCCGGATCGTGCCGATTTCCGTGAACGCGTGGGCGGGAGGTACGTCGGGTCGGGACGAAATCGCCCGATTTGCGCGATCGCTCGCCTCCGCCGTCCGGAGCGAGCTTGTGGTGGCGACGACCGACCTGACCCATTGCGGCGAAGGGTACGGGATCGCGCCGCCGCCGGGGATGAAGCCCGTCGAGTGGGCGCGCGCGCAGGACCGGCGGGTGCTGGACGCCCTCGAGCGCCTCGACATCGAGAACTTCTGGGAAGCGGTGGACCGGCGGGGGGTCTCGATGTGCGGCGTCGGCCCCACGGCGGTTTTCATCGAGTACGGCCGGGCGCGCGGCGCCGCCTCGGCGGAAGTCACGGCTTACGGAACGAGCGCCGACGATGAACCGGACGCCGACCGGGCGGTTGGATATCCTGGCGTCGTTATCTGGTAGAGGCTGATTGCGGATTACGGATTGCTGATTACCGGTGACTGAAAACTGAAACCTGACTCCGACTGAAGTCTGAAGTCGGAGGTCTGAAGTCTGCGACAACACAAAAATGTGGAAACTGAAGCGAACGAACACCTGCGGCGAACTTCGCGTCGCGGACGAGGGGAAGACCGTCGTCCTGAACGGCTGGGTCGCGGGCCGGCGGAACTTCGGGAACCTGATCTTCGTCGACCTGCGCGACCGCTCGGGGCGGACGCAGGTCCTGTTCAGCCCCGATCGGGCGAGCAACCTCGTGGCGGCGGCGGACCAGCTGAAGGCCGAGTACGTCGTCGCCGTCCGGGGGATCGTCCGGAAGCGCGACGCGGACACCGTCAACCCCAAGGTGCCCACGGGCGAGATCGAGGTGGACGCCCTCGAGCTGGAGATCCTGAACGAGGCGAAGACGCCCCCGTTCGAGATCAGCGACTTCCTGAATGTCTCCGAGGAGACGCGCCTCCAGTACCGCTACCTCGACCTGCGGCGTCCTTCGATGCAGCGGAACATCATCACGCGCCACAAGATCACCCACGCGATCCGCGAATCGATGAACGAGCAGGGGTTCCTCGACATCGAGACGCCCTACTTGGTCAAGTTCACGCCGGGCGGGGCGCGCAACTTCCTCGTGCCGAGCCGCCTCTTCCCCGGGAAGTTCTTCGCCCTCGCGGAGTCGCCGCAGATCTTCAAGCAGCTCTTCATGGTCGCGGGCTACGACAAGTACTTCCAGATCGCCCGCTGCTTCCGCGACGAGGACCTGCGCGCCGACCGGCAGATCGAGTTCACCCAGCTCGACCTCGAGATGTCGTTCGTCCAGCCGGATGACGTCATCGCGGTCGTCGAGGAGACGCTCCGCCACGTGTGGAAGAAGGTCCTGGGCGTCGAGGTGACGCTCCCCTTCGAGCGCATCACGTTCGACAACGCGGTGCGCCACTACGGCGTGGACAAGCCCGACCTCCGGTTCGCCATGAAGATCTGGGACGTCACCGCCGCGATGGCGGGCTCGGGGTTCAAGGTCTTCGCCGAGGCCGCGAAGCAGGGCGTGGTCCGGGGCCTGGCCGGCCCGGGCGCGGCGAAATTCACGCGCAAGGAGACGGACGCGCTCGAGACCTTCGCGAAGGGCCTCGGGGCGAAGGGCCTCGTCCAGCTCAAGGTCGAGGAAGGACCCAAAATCGCCGGCGGCATCGTGAAGTTCCTCGGGGAGAAGGAGGTCGCGGCGCTCCTCTCCGCCTCGGGCGCGAAACCCGGCGACATGCTTTTCCTCGTCGCGGACGACGAGGAGAAGGCGTCCGCCGTCCTGGGCGCCCTGAGGAATATTCTCGCGGAGAAGCTCGGGCTCATCGCCCCGGGCGGGTTCAAGTTCTGCTGGGTGGTCGAATTCCCCATGTTCGAAAAGACGGACGAGGGGATCGGCGCGCGCCATCACCCCTTCACGAGCCCGAAGGACGAGGACCTGGAGATCCTCGAGAAGGAGCCGCTCAAGGTGAAGGCGAAGGCGTACGACCTCGTCCTCAACGGCGTGGAGCTGGGGGGCGGCTCGATCCGTATCCACCGGCGGGACATCCAGCACCGGATCTTCCGGCTGCTCGGGCTCTCGGAGGAGTACCTGAAAGACCGCTTCGGGTTCCTGTTGCAGGCTTTCGAGTACGGCGCGCCGCCGCACGGCGGGATCGCGCTGGGGATCGACCGTATGGCGATGCTCGCGTTGGGGCTCGACAATATCCGCGACGTGTTGACCTTCCCCAAGACGCAGCGGGCGGTCGACCTGATGACGGGGGCGCCGGGCACGGTAACGGAAAAACAACTGAAAGAACTTCACATACGGATTGTGGATGAGGACGGCGGAAAGAAGGAGTAGCTTCCAGATCCCAGCGCCCAGATCCCAGCGTCAGAAGCGTCCGGTTCCGAGCCCGATGCGGGATGCCGGATCCCTGATGCCCAATGCGGGATGCCGGATGCGGGATGCCGAGAGCGCACATGCCCGCGAAACTGAACTACGGATTCCTCTGCGACGGGGCGATGCTGGTCCACGGCAAGTGGACCTACCAGGGGATTTTCTCGATCATCCACTCGTCCGCGTTCCCGGCGGTCCATCCGGAAGCGGTCCTGGCGTTCCAGTTCGTGGGCGCCGTGGGGGCGCACACCCTCCGCGTCGAGCTCGTGGACTCCTCCGGCAAGCCGGTGATGCCCGAGCTTCGGAAGGCGATCGAGTGCTTCGAGTTCCGGGAGAACAATTTCGCGCTCGCCCTGAGGGGGATTCCCCTGCCCGCGCCCGGCTTCTACGCGTTCAGGGTGTTCCTCGACGCCGATACGGATCCCTTCGGGGTGATCGAGTTCCGGACTGAATTGCTGAAACCGGCGACGGGACCCGGCAAGAAGGGCTTGTAGCGGGAAATTACCCTGACCTCACAACCTCAAGTCTCTTCGCGATCTCTTCGATGGAATGGGTCCCCTCGTCCAGTTCTTTGCCGAACTCGCCGATGGGGACGATCGCGCTGCGGGCCCGGGCGGGGGGCAGGTCTCGAAGCGCCACGGCCAGCTTCAGGCCCTCCTCCTCGACCGCCACGATTTTCATGAGCCCGCGGCCGGCCCGCTGGACGACGACCTCGAAGATCTTCTGCTCGCCCTTCTTCAGGTCCTTGTAGAGCTTGCGGGGGTAGTGCTGCGGGACTTCGACGCACCCCGGCTGGTCCTTCAGGTCCCCGCCGGCGCGGAGGCTCTCGTAGGCCAGGGTCACCGCGAGGGGCTCGTCGTCGCACATGCGGACGGGAAGGCCGCAGGCCGCGTCGATCAGGACGACCCGGCGGACCTTCATCGCCTCGAGATCGGCGGGCCTTATCTGGAACGCTTCGGCGATGGCCGCCGTGCGGGCGAGTACGACATGGATCTCCACCCACCCCGCCCCCGCGGTGGAGGCGGCGCACTCTTTCGCGATCTTTTTGAGCGCGTCGGAGAAGGCGGGATCGACGGGCATGTTCGGCTCCACGCCCTTGACCATCAGCTTGGCCGGACCGCCCTCCTCGATGATCGCGGAGACGACGAGCGGCCCGTCCTTGTAGATGCCGCGGAGGATTTTGGGTTCGCCCATGGGGCAATTACCCTATCGCGAGAACGTGAGACCTTCAAGACATTCTCCGGAGCGTTCAAAGTGCGAGACTCAAGGTTCAAAGTTGGTCCAAAGTCCCAAGTCCAATGCCCGTCCAATGCCCAAGGTCCAAGGTCGAGGCAACCGAGGATGCGTCGCGCTGGACTCCCTCGAGTGGTTCAAGTACTATCGCAACGCTGGTCCGTTCTTCTGGAGATCGAAAACCCCCGAGATGAGCGTGAAGGTTACGTTGCCGGACGGCTCCGTCCGCGAATACCCGGACGGGACGACCGGCCTGATGGTCGCGGAGTCGATCTCCAAGGGCCTCGCGAAGGAAGCCATCGCCGTCAAGGTGAACGGCCAGGTCTGGGACCTCGATCGCCCGCTCCCGCCCGAGTGCACGCTCACCGTCATCAAGGAGGCGACTCCCGAGGGGCTCGACGTCATCCGCCACTCGGCCGCCCACATCCTCGCGGGCGCCGTCCGGCGCCTCTACGGCCCCGGCGTGAAGTTCGGGTACGGCCCGCCCGTCGAGGACGGCTTCTACTACGACATCGAGTTTCCCGACGGCGTAAAGATCTCCGAGTCCGACCTCGCGAGGATCGAGGAGGAGTGCAGGAAAATCATCGCCGCCGACTACAGGTTCGAGCGGGCCGACGTCGCCCATCGCGAGGCCGTCGACCGGATGAAGGAGCTCGGCCAGCCCTACAAGGTCGAGACGCTCGAGAAGGACATCAAGGATCCCACCGCGTCGCTCTACACGGACGGCGACTTCACCGACCTCTGCGAGGGGCCGCACGTCCCCTCCACGGCGCGCGTCCGGGCCCTCAAGCTCACGAAGGTCACGGGCGCGTATTGGAAGGCCGACGACAAGAACAAGATGCTCACCCGTATCTACGGCACGGCGTGGGCGAGCCAGAAGGCGCTCGACGAGTACGTCAAACGGCTCGAGGAGGCGAAGAAGCGCGACCACCGGAAAATCGGCCAGGAGCTGGAACTCTTCATGTTCCACGAGTACAGCCCGGGCGCGGTCTTCTTCCTGCCCAAGGGAACCGTCATCTACAACCAGCTGCTCGACTTCGTGCGCCGCGAGTACCGGCGGCGGGGCTACCAGGAGGTCAACACCCCGCTCCTGTACAACAAGAGGCTCTGGGAGACCTCCGGCCATTGGGACCACTACCGCGAGAACATGTTCCTCCTGAAGATGGACGACGAGGACTCCTCCCTCAAGCCGATGAACTGCCCGAGCCACCTGCTCATGTTCCAGCACCGGAGGCGCAGCTACCGCGAGCTGCCGTGGAGGATCGCCGACTTCGCGCCGCTCCACCGCAACGAGATCCGGGGCGTGCTCTCGGGGGTGACCCGCGTCCGGAAATTCTCACAGGATGACGCGCACATTTTCTGCACCCCGGACCAGGTCCAATCGGAGGTCGCGGGGTGCCTCGACTTCGTCCGATTCGTCTATGACAAGGTCTTCCAGATGCCCTACGTCGCGCGCCTTTCCACGCGCCCTCCGAAGTTCCTCGGGGAGGCCGCGCAGTGGGACCGCGCGGAGGCGGACTTGAAATCCGCCCTGGACAAGTCCGGCGTCGCGTACGCGACCTCGCCGGGCGAGGGCGCGTTCTACGGGCCCAAGATCGACTTCGACATGAAGGACGCGATCGGCCGGAGCTGGCAGCTCTCGACGATCCAGCTCGATTTCCAGCTCCCGCTCCGGTTCAAGGCGGAGTACGAGGGGGCGGACGGCCACCGCCACACACCCGTGATGATCCACCGGGCCATCCTCGGGAGCCTCGAGCGGTTCATCGCGGTCCTGACCGAGCACTACGCGGGCGAGTTCCCGTTGTGGCTCGCCCCGGTGCAGGCCGTGGTCATCCCGATCGGCGAGGCGGAGGAGGCGTACGCGAAGTCCGTCCACGCGAAGCTCCTGGAGGCGGGCGTCCGCGCCGAATTGGATTTGAGCCCCCAGAGAGTTTCCTATAAGATTCGCGAGGCCACGCTCCAGAAGGTGCCGTACATGCTGGTGTGCGGCGCCCGGGAGGCGGCCGCCGGATCCGTCGCCGTCCGGGAGCGGAAGGCCGGAGACCTGGGGGCGGCGCCCGCCGGGGAGTTCATCGAGAAATTGAGGAGGGACATTGGCGTTCAGACCGCGCTTTCCGGGTAAGCCGGAACGGAAGTACGATCACCGGATCAACGAAATGATCCACATCCCGCGGGTGCGGGTGGTGGACGAAAACGGGGCGATGCTGGGGGAGATGGGGGCGGACCAGGCCAGGACGATCGCGCGGGAGCGCGGCCTGGACCTCGTGGAGGTGGCCCCGGAGGCCCGGCCGCCCGTCTGCAAGATCCTCGACTACGGGAAGTTCAAGTACGAGGAGAAGAAGAAGAAGAACAAGGCGAAGTCGAAACAGCACGTGCAGGAACTGAAGGAGGTCCGCCTCCGGCCCCTGACGGGCGCGCACGACCTCATGACGAAGCTCAAGCACGCGCGGGAGTTCCTCGAGGAGGGGGACAAGGTCCTCTTCACGATCCGGTTCCGCGGGCGCGAGCAGGCCCACAAGGAGATCGGGCGCGAGGTCATGGGGAAGATCTCGCGGGCGCTGGAGGACATCGCCAAGGTGGAGCACGCCATCTCGCAGATGGGGCCCCACATGCACATGACGCTGATGCCGAAGCCGGGCGCGAAGTTGAAGCCCAAGGTGGAGAAGCCGAAGGAGGCGCCGGCGAACCCCCCGGCGCCGGGATTGTCGCAGGGCGTCGATCTGCCGCCGCCGCCGGTCGACGGCGACGGCAAGGAACCCGGGAAAGGAAACGCGGATGTCCAACCGTAAACAGAGCTCGAAACTCAAGAAGTACAAGATCAAGACGAACAAAGCCGCCAAGAAGCGGTTCAAGGTGACGGCGACCGGAAAGGTGCTCTTCTATCCGACCGGCCACAAGCACCTGATGTCCTCGAAGAGCTCGAAGAAGCGACGCCATAGCCGCCGGATGAAGCTCTTCAAGGCGGGACATGACCGAAAAGACGTGATCAGAATGCTTCAAGGGCAGCCGGGAGTGTAGTTCCCAGTACCCAGGTCCCAGATCCCAGTTCCTGAAGTTGCGAGCCTCGAGCCGGAGCGGAAACTGGGAGCGATCTTCGGGAAACGGGAATCGGGGAACGGGGAACGGGGAACGGGAAGCTCGACAGGCTGACAGAATTGTTCGGGGTTTAGGAAAGGAATCATCAAATGCCTCGCGCCGCCCATGGAGCCGCTCGCCGTAAGCACAATAAAAAGATCCTCGCCCGCGCCAAGGGGTTCCGCGGCGGGCGGCGCAAGCTGCTCCGCAGCGCCAAGGAGGCGGTCGCCCGCTCCGAGCGCTACGGCTTCTTCGGCCGCCGCCAGAAGAAGCGCGACTACCGCTCGATGTGGATCGTCCGCATCAACGCGGCCCTCGAGCCGCTCGGCATCAGCTACAGCCGGTTCATGAACGGGCTGAAAAAGGCCAACGTCGTCCTCAACCGCAAGGCGCTCTCCGAGCTGGCCATCTCCGAGCCCAAGGCCTTCGCGGAAATCGCGGAAAAAGCCAAGGCAGCCCTGGCCTAAGGGCAGCCTTCAGCCCTCAGCCCTCTGCTTTCCGCCCCGAGCATCTTGCTGACGGCTGAAGGCTGATGGCTGAGGGCTAAATGGACCTGCACGCCAAGATCGAGGAGACGAAAAAGCGCTTCCTCGAGGAGCTCGGGGTCGCCTCCTCCCGCGACCTGCTCGGCCAGATCCGCAACCGCTACCTGACCGGCAAGGAGAGCGTCCTCCGTGGCCTCTTCAGTTTTCTTGCCCAGCTTCCTCCCGATCGGAAGGGCGAGGGGGGCAGGATGCTCAACGAATTCAAGGCTTGGGTCGAGAAAGAGATCGAACGCGTCCAGGCGGCCCTCGGGGCGGCCCCCGCGTCCGCGGAGGACCCCACGCTTCCGGGGAAGATCCCGCCCCTCGGCCGGCGCCATCCCGTCTACCGGACCTGGGAGGACATGGTCGGGATTTTCGCGCGGCTCGGCTTCGACGTCGCGTACGGTCCCGAGATCGAGCACGAGAAGAACAACTTCGAGGCCCTCAACATCCCCCTCGACCATCCGTCGCGCGACGCGTTCGACACCTTCTATCTCGAGCGGCCGTGGCTCCTCCGCTCGCACACCTCGCCCGTCCAGATCCGGACGATGCTCCGCCAGAAGCCGCCGATCCGGGTCGTCGTGCCGGGCAAGGTCTTCCGCCCCGACAAGGCGGACGCGAGCCATCTCCCGATGTTCCACCAGGTCGAGGGGCTCATGGTGGGGGAGCGGGTCACCTTCGCCCACCTCAAGGGGATGCTCCTGCTTTTCGCCGAGTCGATGTTCGGCGCCGGCACCCGGGTCCGGTTCCGCCCGAGCTTCTTCCCCTTCACCGAGCCGAGCGCCGAGGTGGACAT
>Ga0193713_1000674_pt1 | contig 11379 bp, 11 predicted proteins | sample H3a2metaG_FD_143054 | JGI IMG/M metagenome (GOLD analysis project Ga0193713, IMG submission 143054) | Soil microbial communities from a riparian zone of the East river system, Colorado, United States - H3a2 | ecosystem: Environmental > Terrestrial > Soil > Riparian zone | place: USA: East River... | reverse complement strand
AGTTCCAGCAGCGACAAGCCCCCCGAGGTGCAGACACGTGCGGTGCGGGCAGGACTCGAGAGCGACCCGGTGACTGGCGCGGTCGTGCCGCCGATCCACCTCAGCGCCAATTTCGCCTTTCGCGGCTACGGCGACAAGCGCGCCTACGACTACACCCGCTCGGGCAATCCCACGCGGGACCTGTTGAGCGCGGCACTGGCCGATCTGGAAGGCGGCGCGGGCGCTGTGATCACCGCTTCCGGCATGGGCGCGATCACGCTGGTCGGCCATCTGCTGAAAGTCGGCGCCCGCATCGTCGCGCCGCACGATTGCTACGGCGGTACGCATCGGCTGTTCAGCGCCTGGCAACGCCGCGGCGAGTTGCAGGCGGAGTTCGTGGATTTCGGGAATGAACCCGCGGTGCGCGCCGCACTGGGCAAGCCGGCGGCCATGGTGTGGATCGAGACGCCCAGCAATCCGTTGCTGCGCATCACCGACATCGCCGCCGTGGCAAGCCTGGCGCGCCAGGCCGGCGCGCTGGTGGTGGTCGATAACACCTTCCTGTCGCCGGGCTGGCAGCAGCCATTGCGTCACGGCGCGGACCTCGTCGTGCACTCGACCACCAAGTACATCAATGGCCACAGCGATGTCGTCGGCGGCGCCGTGATCGCCGCGACGCGCGCGCTGCAGGAGCCGTTGGAGTGGTGGGCGAACTGCCTAGGGGTTAGCGGTGCGCCCTTCGACAGTTTTCTGACGCTCCGTGGCCTGCGCACGCTGCATGCGCGCCTGGCCGTGCATGGCCGCAACGCCCAGGCGCTGGCCGAATGGCTGCTGGTGCAGCCGGAGGTCAGCCGCGTCTGGTACCCGGGACTGCCCGCCCACACCGGGCACGAGATCGCCGCGCGCCAGCAAAGCGGGTTTGGCGCCATCATCAGTTTCGAACTGAAGGGCGCAGTGCCTGCCGTCAAGCGCTTCATTGAGGGGCTGCGTTTCTTCTCACTGGCGGAATCCCTCGGCGGCGTGGAGAGCCTCGTGGCACACCCCGCCTCAATGACCCATGCCGCCATGGATGAGCCTTCGCGCCGCGCCGCCGGACTCACCGACGGGCTGCTGCGTCTGTCCGTCGGGATCGAGGCGCTGGAGGATCTGCGCGCAGATCTTGCGGCGGGGCTGAGGCGTACCGCGAGCTGAACGCCGCCCAAGGGCTGGAAATCGCCCCAAACCGCGATGCACGGTATGATCGGGCCCATGAATGGCAGTCCATACCTTCGCGCGGCGCCGGAGATCCAAGGGTGATGAAACCGGCTGAAACCCTGGGTGATGAAGCACGCGGTCCGCTGCAGCGGGTGGCCGCGCGGCGCATCGAAGGCGCCCAGACGCGGAGCGTGGCCGAGACCCTGGCGATGGAAGTTCCGGTGGCGATGCAGTTCAACGGCCGGGCCTATGCGGTCATGCTGGCGACGCCGGCGGATCTGGAGGATTTTGCGCTTGGATTTGCCCTGACCGAGGGAATCGTCAGGAGGCCAGAGGAATTGACCCTGGTCGATGTGGCCTGGACGCCGCATGGCGTCACCCTCGCGATGCAGATTCCCGACGTGCGTGCGGCGCTCCTGGACACGCGCGATCGCAACCTGACCGGCCGAACGGGCTGCGGCCTGTGCGGCACCTCCACGCTCGAGGCGGCGATCCGGCCTGTCAGGCACGTCGATCCAGCCACGCCGCGCGCCTCCGTCAGCGCCATTGCGGCCGGAATGGCGCGATTGGCGGCCATGCAGCCCTACAACAGCGCCACCGGCGCGGTGCACGCGGCGGCACTGATCTGCGCCGACGAGAGCTTTACGGTGCGCGAGGACGTGGGCCGCCACAACGCGATCGACAAGGCCGCGGGTGCGGTGATGCGCGCCGGCGGCGCGCCGCACAGCCTGTTGGTGACTTCGCGCGCTTCCTATGAGGTGGTGCACAAGGCCGCTGAGGTCGGTTGCCGGCTGGTCGCCGCAATTTCCGCGCCAACGGCGCTGGCCGTGGAACTGGCGCAGCAGGCGGGCGTGACGCTCGCCGGGTGGGTGCGTCCGCCGCGCCTGACCGTGTACTGCGGTGAACTCGAATGAGCGGGCCACGCTCGTTAAGCATTCCAGTCCGGGCCGCGCCCGGTGCGGATCTGTCGAAGGCCGAGAGCGCCGCGGTGCTCGATGCCGTGCGTGCCCATGGGCAACTGAAGGGCGCACTGCTGCCGGTCCTGCATGCCATCCAGGACCGCCTCGGCTGGGTGCCGCCGCCGCTCGTGCCCCTCATCGCCTTTGAACTTAATCTCTCGCGCGCTGACGTCCATGGCGTGCTGACTTTTTATCACTACTTCAGGCAGACCAAGCCGGGGCGCAGGCTGATCTACTTATGTCGTGCCGAAGCCTGCCAGGCGGTGGGCGCCGTGGCACTGGAAGCTCACGCCAAGCGCGTGCTGGGCGTGGACTTCCACGGCACCAGCGCCGACGGCGGCTTCACGCTCGAGCCCGTATACTGCCTGGGCAACTGCGCCTGCGGGCCGTCGCTGATGATCGACAGGGAATTGCACGCCGGCGTGACCCCGGAGCGCTTCGACGCGCTGTTGGCGAGTGCCAGGAAATGACCATCACTCTCTATGTGCCCGGCGAAGCAACGGCGGTGGCGCTGGGTGCGGATGCCGTGGCGCGCGCGCTCAAGGCCGAGGCTGCGCGCCACAAGCAGCCGATTCAAATCGTGCGCAACGGTTCGCGCGGGGCCTTCTGGCTCGAACCGCTCATCGAAGTGCAGACCGCACTTGGACGCGTGGCCTACGGGCCGGTGCAGGCGAAGGATGTGCCGGGCCTGTACGCGGCCGGGCTCCTCCAGGGTGGCGCGCATCCACTGTGCCACGGCGCCGTGGACTCGATTCCCTATCTCGCGCAGCAGGAGCGCCTCACCTGCACCCGAATTGGCGTGATTGATCCGCTGAGCCTGGATGACTATCGCGCCCATGGAGGCTACAAGGGCCTGCTGGCCGCGGCCGCGATGCCGCCCGCGGCGATCGTGCAGGCGGTCGTGGACTCGGGGCTGCGTGGCCGCGGTGGCGCCGCGTTTCCGACCGGCATCAAGTGGCGCACCGTCCTCACCGCGGCGGGAGCGCAAAAATACATCGTCTGCAATGCGGACGAGGGCGATTCCGGGACCTTTTCCGATCGCCTGCTGATGGAAGGCGATCCTTTCTGCCTGATCGAAGGCATGACGATCGCGGCGCTGGCCGTCGGTGCCTCGAGTGGCTATATCTACCTGCGCTGCGAATACCCGCAGGCGCAGGCCATCTTGAGCGCGGCCATTGCCATGGCGTACCAGCAGGGTTATCTGGGCGCAGATGCGGCCGGTTCGGGCCGACCCTTCGACCTGGAACTTCGCCTCGGCGCGGGTGCCTACATCTGCGGAGAGGAAACCTCGCTCCTGGAATCGCTCGAGGGCCGGCGCGGGCAGGTGCGCTTCAAGCCGCCGCTCCCGGCGATCAAGGGGCTGTTCGGCTGTCCGACCGTGGTCAACAACGTGATCAGTTTCGCCAGCGTACCGATCGTGTTCGAGCGTGGCGTCGATTACTACCGCGATTTCGGCGTGGGCCGCTCGCGCGGGAGCCTGCCGATCCAGCTCGCCGGCAACGTGGCGCGCGGCGGACTGGTGGAGAGGGCCTTTGGCCCCACGCTGCGCGAGCTCCTCTACGACTACGGCGGCGGCACGCGCACCGGCCGGCCGATCCGCGCCGTACAGGTCGGTGGACCCCTGGGCGCCTACTGGCCCGAATCGAAATTCGACACCGTGCTGGACTACGAGGCCTTTGCCCAGGCCGGCGGCATGCTGGGGCACGGGGGCATCGTGGTCTTCGACGACACGGTGGACATGGCCGCGCAGGCGCGCTTCTCGATGGAGTTCTGCGCCATCGAGTCGTGCGGCAAGTGCACGCCCTGTCGCGTCGGTTCGACGCGCGGGGTTGAAGTGATCGACCGCCTGTGCGCCGGTGACCGGGCGCACCAGGAAGAGATACTGCGCGACCTGTGCAATACGCTGACCCACGGCTCGCTTTGCCAGCTGGGAGGACTGACGCCGTTCCCGGTGCTCTCGGCCCTCGACTATTTCCCCGAAGATTTCGCCAAACCCAGGGCTCCCGCGACAGCCCGGAGTTGACCCATGCAATCCATTGCTGAAAATGACCTGGGCACACCGCCATCCCTATCGACGGTGCAAGTCACCCTGCAGATCGACGGCTGCGAAATCACCGTGCCGGCGGGCACCTCGCTGATGCGCGCCGCGGCGCTGGCCGATCTGAAGATCCCGAAGCTCTGCGCCACCGATCAGCTCGAGGCCTTCGGCTCCTGCCGCCTGTGCCTGGTGCAGATCGAGGGCGTGAAGGGTTTTCCGGCCGCCTGCACGACACCGGTCGCCGCCGGCATGAAGGTCAGCACGCAGAATGCGGAGCTGGCGCGGTTGCGGCGCGGCGTGATGGAGCTCTACATCTCGGACCACCCGCTGGATTGCCTGACCTGTCCGGCCAACGGGCACTGCGAGCTGCAGGACATGGCCGGCGCGGTCGGCTTGCGGGAGGTGCGCTACGGCTATGCCGGCGCCAATCACCTGGATGCCGCCAAGGACGAGTCCAATCCCTACTTCACCTTCGATCCGGCCAAGTGCATCGTCTGTTCGCGCTGCGTGCGGGCCTGCGACGAGCAGCAGGGCACCTTTGCGCTGACGATCGCCGGGCGCGGTTTCCAGTCCGTGGTGGCACCCAGCCAGGGCGATCCCTTCATGGATTCCGAATGTGTGTCCTGCGGTGCCTGCGTGCAGGCCTGCCCTACGGCCACGCTGTCGGAGAAATCACTCATCGACAAGGGGCAGGCCGAGCACAGCGTGGTGACGACCTGCGCCTACTGCGGCGTGGGCTGCTCCTTCCGCGCCGAGATGCGGGGCGAGGAGCTGGTGCGCATGGTGCCGAACAAGGATGGCCACGCCAATCACGGCCACAGCTGCGTGAAGGGGCGCTTTGCCATGGGCTACGCGACCCACCCTGATCGCATTATGAAGCCGATGATTCGCGCCTCAATCAACGATCCGTGGCAGGAAGTCAGCTGGGAGGTCGCGATCGGGCACGCGGCCTCGGAGCTGCGCCGCATCCAGTCCCAATACGGGCGCGACAGCATCGGTGGCATCACCTCGAGCCGCTGCACCAACGAGGAGACCTACCTGGTGCAGAAGCTGGTCCGCGCCGGCTTCGGGAACAACAACGTCGATACCTGCGCGCGGGTCTGCCATTCGCCCACCGGCTATGGCCTCAAGCAGACCCTGGGTGAATCCGCCGGCACGCAGACCTTTGATTCCGTGATGGCCAGCGATGTCATCGTGGTGATCGGCGCCAACCCGACCGACGCTCATCCGGTCTTCGCCTCGCAGATGAAGCGCCGCCTGCGTCAGGGCGCGAAGCTCATCATTGCCGATCCTCGGCGCATCGATCTGGTGCGCACGCCGCACATCGAAGCCGACTACCACCTGGCTCTCCGGCCGGGGACCAACGTGGCGCTGATCAACAGTCTCGCCCACGTCGTGGTCCGCGAGGGACTGGTCAAGGAAGAATTCGTGCGCGCGCGCTGCGAGATCGAATCCTTCGAGAAATGGCGGAGTTTTGTGGCCGAGGAGCGCAATTCGCCCGAGGCCATGGCGGCAGTGACTGGCATACCGGCCGAGGCCGTGCGCGGCGCGGCGCGCATGTATGCCACGGCCGGGAACGGCGCCATCTACTACGGCCTGGGCGTGACCGAGCACAGCCAGGGTTCCACCATGGTCATGGGGATCGCCAACCTGGCGATGGCGACCGGCAACGTTGGGCGCGAGGGCGTGGGCGTCAATCCGCTGCGCGGGCAGAACAATGTGCAGGGATCTTGCGATATGGGTTCCTTCCCGCACGAATTCCCCGGTTACCGCCATGTCTCCGACGACGCCGTGCGCGCGCGCTTCGAGGCGCTGTGGAAGGTCAAGTTGCTGGCCGAACCGGGGCTGCGCATTCCGAACATGTTCGAGGCCGCGCTCGACGGCGGATTCAAGGGACTGTACATCGAGGGCGAGGACATCGCGCAATCCGATCCCAATACGCAGCACGTGACGGCGTCGCTCACCGCCATGGAATGCATCATCGTGCAGGACCTGTTTCTCAACGAGACGGCCAAGTACGCCCATGTGTTCCTGCCGGGCTCCTCGTTCCTGGAGAAGGACGGCACCTTCACCAATGCCGAGCGGCGCATCTCGCCGGTGCGACGGGTCACGCTGCCCAAATCTGGCTACGCCGACTGGGAAATCACGCAATTGCTGGCCAACGCGCTCGGCCTGGAGATGAAATACGCCCATCCCAGCGAGATCATGGACGAGATTGCCGCGCTGACGCCGACCTTTACCGGAGTCAGCTTTGCGAAGCTCGATCGGCTGGGCAGCATTCAGTGGCCCTGCAATGACCAGCATCCCGAAGGCACGCCCACCATGCACGTCGACACGTTCGTGCGTGGCAAGGGCCGCTTCCTGGTCACCGAATACGTGCCCACGACGGAAAAGGTCAATGTGCGGTATCCCCTGATCCTCACCACGGGAAGAATCCTGTCCCAATACAACGTCGGCGCGCAGACCCGGCGCACCGAGAATGTCATGTGGCACGACGAGGACCGGCTCGAACTGCATCCGCATGATGCCGAGGAACGCGGTGTCCAGGAGGGGGACTGGGTCGGCGTGCAGAGCCGCGCTGGGGAGACGGTGCTGCGGGCGCAGATCACCGATCGGGTCCAGCCCGGCGTGGTGTACACGACGTTCCACTTTCCCGAGTCCGGCGCCAACGTGATCACCACGGAGAATTCCGACTGGGCCACCAATTGTCCCGAGTACAAGGTCACCGCGGTCCAGGTCACGCGCGTCACGCAGCCCTCGGCCTGGCAGCGGCGGCACAGTGAGTTCGATCGCCGGCAACAGGCGCTGCTCGACCAGGCCGTGCACGCCGGTGCGGGCGAGGGCGTCGGCGAGCCCGCTGGATGAGCGTGGAGAGTCTGGTGCGGATGGCCAATGACATTGGCCATTTTTTTGCGGCGGAACCCAAACGGGCGGACGCGATCGCCGGCATCGCCAACCACATCCGCCGATTCTGGGATCCGCGCATGCGCCGGCAGATCGCCGGGCATCTGGCGGCCGGCGGCGAAGGCCTGGATGAGCTGGCGCGCGAGGCGATCGCGAGCCTGCCGCCTCCGCAATGAAGTACCGACTCCTGCTTCTCGTGCTGGCAGGGTTCCCCGCCGGTGTCGCGCTCGCCGATCCGGCCCCGGGATTGCCGCCACTTCAGGTGCGAACGGCCAACGGTATCGTCGAAGGCGTCGATGAATCGGGTATTCGCCTGTTCCGCGGCGTCCCTTATGCCGCTCCGCCGCTCGGCGAGCTGCGCTGGAAGGAGCCTCAGCCGATCAGGAACTGGACCGGCGTGCGCAAGGCGGACCGGTTCAGCCCCCGCGCGATGCAGGAGCCGCTGTTCAGCGACATGGTGTTCCGCTCCAATGGCATGAGCGAGGACTGCCTGTACCTCAACATCTGGACTCCCGCCCGCTCGGAGGCCGATCGCCTTCCGGTGCTGGTCTATTTTTATGGCGGCGGCCTGATGGGCGGTGACGGTTCGGAGCTGCGCTACGACGGGGACAGCGTGTCGCGCCACGGCATCGTCGCCGTGACGGTGAATTACCGGCTCGGGGTCTTTGGCTTCCTGGCGCATCCGGAACTCACGCAGGAATCAGCGCATCACGCCTCGGGCAACTATGGGTACCTGGACCAGGCCGCGGCCCTGCGCTGGGTCGTGCAGAATATTGCCGCGTTTGGTGGCGATGCGCGGCGGATCACGATCGCCGGAGAATCCTCGGGCTCCTACTCGGTGAGCGCGCAGATGGCTTCGCCCCTGTCCAGAGGATTGATCGCCGGTGCAATCGGGGAGAGTGGTTCCACGCTGGGCAGCATTCCGATCCCGCTGGCGGCAGGGGAGAAAAACGGAGTCACGTTCCAGGGTGAGGCGGGCGCCAGGAGTCTTGCGGAGCTGCGCCGGATGTCGGCCCGGCAGGTCCTGGATGCGGCGGCCAAGCACGATTGGGAGCTTCAGGGCGCCCTCGTCGATGGCTATTTTTTTACCAAGCCGCCGGTGCAGGTGTATGCGGCAGCCGAGCAGGCCCACGTGCCGCTACTCGCCGGCTGGAATCTCGAGGAGTCCGATTACCATGCCCTGCTCGGCGATGTTAAGCCGACCCGCGACAATTACCTCGAGGCGGTCAGAAAACGGTTCCGCGACCGCGCGGAAGCCATCCTGAAAGTGTACGACCCCGCGACCGACGAGGAGGTCATAGCGGTCGCCGACGATCTGATGGTGGACCAGTTCATCGCCTTCGACACCTGGAAGTGGCTGGATATGCACGCCCGCACGGGCGGCAAACCGGTGTATCGGTATCTGTTCGCGCGGGCGCGCCCGCTCATGCGATCCGAAGCGGGCCAGACGGGCATCACTCACGGCGCCGTGCACTCGACCGAGATCGAATATGCGCTCGGGAACCTGCCCACCAATCGCGTGTACGACTGGCAGCCCGAGGATTACAAGGTGTCGGCCATCATGCAGGCCTACTTCGTGAACTTCATCAAGACCGGCGATCCCAATGGACTGGGCTCAGCGAAGTGGCCCGCAATCAGGAGCGGCGCGGCGGCGGAGCTGATGCGCATCGATGTGGCCAGCCGCGTCGAGCGGGAACCGCACCGGGATCGCTACCTGTACCTGGATCGCCTCCCCGCCGGCGATTAGGACAGGGCCCGCCCGCGCCCTGGACTGTTCACGCCCTGCCAGGCTCGTTGCCCGGTTTCCACTTCAGGCTGCAACCCTGGCTGGAAACCTGGTCGGTCGGCACCTGGCCACGGGCCAGGATGGCGTCGGCCGCACGACGCAGTTCGGATCCCGTCACGGGCACGGCGCTGCGCGGGCGGCTCGCATCGAAGCGGCCGCGATAGGCCAGGTGTCGGCGGGCATCAAAGAGAAAAAAATCAGGCGTGCAGACGGCACCATAGGCCTTCGCCGTATCCTGCGACTCGTCGTACAGGTAGGGAAAGGAGAAGTTCCTGGCCCCGGCCAACGCCGCCATCAATTCGGGCCGGTCTTCTGGGTAGGCCGCGACATCGTTCGCGTTGATCGCGACGGTAGCGAGGTTTCGGGCGCGGTAATCGGCCGCAAAATTCACCAGGCCGTCCAGCACATGGATCACGTAGGGGCAGTGGTTGCAGATGAAGGCCACCAGCAGCGCCTGGCCAGCGGAGAAATCACTGAGTGTGTAAACCCGCCCTGCCGGATCGGGCAGCGTGAATGCAGGGGCCGGTGCGCCCAGCTCCAGCGTCACGGGGTCTCTTGCCGCGGCCCGCCCTGGATGTTTGTGGCCACGGTGCCCGCGGCCTCGGGACTGGTGCCGGCGGGGTCGGTCTTGGGCGCGCGCCGCTGCAGCTTCTCGGCCTGCCGCGACTTGCGCGACAGCTCTTTCTGGCGTTTCTGCTGACGGTAGTTTGGCTTTGCCAAGGCGTTGCCCTCAAAGGGCCGGTTGCACGGCCGGAGGGGGAGCGATGCGCAGCCGCTGTTCGTCGCGCACTTCATCCAGGGTGAGCCCGGTGTTGGCGGCGATGATTCCCACCAGCCGGTGATTCGGGTCGCGTGGCAGGCTCAGCTGGTGCAGGCGCTCCCAGATGCGAATACGCGCCGTCGGAGCATTGAGGGTGGATGCCTGCTCGAGCAATTCCCGTTGCCGCTGCAGCTGCAGGTCGGCCTGCTGGTGGGCGATGCGGGCGCGGTAGTCGTTGTTCGTTTCGCCCGCGAAGGGCACGGTCGCGAACCGTGAATGGGGCGATGAATCATGGCGTTCGATCATGTAAACACTCCTGCCGGATGCACTGGCGCGCGCTCGCCATCGGGTGGCGATGATCGCCGGGACAGAGGGCGCAAGCTCAGTAAAGGAAGCGCAGCGCGAGACATCCGACCGCCACGATCTTGAGAGGCAGTGTAGCACACGCCATGCTCGCCATGGCCCGATCCCGGGACCTCTGGCGCCGCGCGCGGATGAGCGATACGGCCTTCAGTTCCATTGCGAGGCGGTGCCGGGAGTTGTTACGCTGCGCGCCCCGGCACTCGCCGCGCACGATGCCCCATATGGACCTGAGGAAGCTTCGACAGGTCATTGATATTCCAGTCATGGGTACCCCTGCCAGGTACGGACGCGGGAGCCCGCGATGCCCGCATTGACCTCCGCGAGCGCCTTGCACGAAGCGCAGGCGTTCCCCGGTTTCGCGATGGCCTCGATGCGCATTGCCGTCATCGTGATACTGGCCATCGCGGCACGCTTCCTCTGTACGCGACTGATACGCGGGTTTCGCGATCGATACACCGCGCGCGCGCACGAGCCGGAGCACGCGCGCCGTGCCGAGACGCTGGTGCGTGTATTCCGCCATCTGACTTCGGTGATTATCGCGCTGGTCGCCGGCATGCTGGTGCTGTCCGAGCTGGGGGTCTCGCTGGCTCCCATACTGGGCGCCGCCGGTATCGTCGGACTCGCCGTGGGCTTCGGTGCCCAGAGCCTGGTCAGGGACTACTTCACCGGCTTCTTTCTGCTACTCGAGAACCAGCTCGCCAAGGGCGACGTGGTGCAGGTGGCCGACAAGTCCGGGACGGTCGAGGATGTCACACTGCGTTATCTGCAATTGCGTGACTACGAGGGCAACGTTCACTTCATCCCGAACGGGCTGATCACGACTGTGACGAACATGAGCCGCGGCTACGCCTACGCCGTCGTGGACGTGGGCGTCGCCTATCACGAGGATGTCGATCAGGCCCTCCAGGCGATGCGGGCGACCGGCGCGCAATTGCGTGCTGATCCGGCGTTCGCGTCTCTCATCATGGAGGATTTTGAGATTGCCGGTGTGGAGCGCCTGAGCGATTCAGGCGTATTCCTGCGCGGCCGCTTCAAGGTGCAAGCCCTGGAGCAATGGGACGTGCGGCGCGAATACATGCGGCGCCTCAAGCGGGAGTTCGATGAGCGCGGGATCGAATTTCCGCTGCCGCGCATGGCGATCCGCACCGAAGCCACAGGGGAGGAAACGGCCTCGGCGCGGCGCCAGCGCCAGACGGATCCGGGGGCTTGAGTGATGGCGCTCCGGCACGATCGCGTCAGATCACGCCGATCCGGAAAACCACGCCTTCAACCAGGACGAGGGTGACCGCCAGGGCCGCCTGGGCAAACCGGGCTACGACATTGCTGAGGTTCATGATGCTGTACTCCTGCATAGGGGTGAGTTGATTCGTTGGGCGCTACAATGAGCGCGGAACGC
>Ga0193713_1000673_pt1 | contig 11394 bp, 9 predicted proteins | sample H3a2metaG_FD_143054 | JGI IMG/M metagenome (GOLD analysis project Ga0193713, IMG submission 143054) | Soil microbial communities from a riparian zone of the East river system, Colorado, United States - H3a2 | ecosystem: Environmental > Terrestrial > Soil > Riparian zone | place: USA: East River... | reverse complement strand
GGTGGCCCAAAATAATTTTGGATGAACCCGATCCCACTCTCGTAGGCCTGGCCAGGCATGGAAAGAAACGTGATCGGTCCTGCCTGCGTCGCGAGCACGGAGAGCCCGATCGTTGCCCAGCGAATGCTTGCGTCCCCCTTGAGGTATTGACCGAGAGAAGGATCCCAGCGAGTTCGCCAAAGACCATACAGGGGAATCGCCAGAATCGTGGCGATAAGAACGAGATAATCCAGCCGGTTCACGATAACCGGACGGTAAAGAGATAGAGCAGCGCAACCTCTAAGACAAATAAGGAAAGCGCCAAGCCATATGCTTTGCGCCAGGAACGCGCGTCCGGCTCGTTATCGCGCATGCTCATTTTCCGAGCGACACCATGTTGGCAAACAAGCGGTACGCGCCCGGAACGCCGGCCGGCAACTGCCTAAACCACGAATAACTCGTGTAGATAAAGAAACCTTTGCCTGACTTCGCCACGAGCAGGCCGCCATCGAGCGGCTTTTCTTTCGGATCGTTGCACGACAGAATCGGCGTCCAGGCTGGGTCCCACTGGTTAGGAAAATAGAGACCACGTTCCTGCACCCAACCCTCGAAATCCTTCGACGTAATCTTATTGGGAGTGGTCACAAGCGGATGATTGGGCGCCAGAATGCGGACTTCGGCATTTTCGTCCGTAACGCGGTCGCGCGAAATTTCCAATGGATACGGAGCCATTTCCTTGGTTTTGAGATCGGCCGTGGTGTTGTACTGGGCGATCGCGACTCCCCCATTTTTTACGTACGCAAATAACTCCGGCAGCCAGGTGGATATTCGATCGTCTGTGTTGTAGGCGCGGATTCCGAGCACTACGGCAGAGAACTGCGCCAGGTTCTTAGCCGTGATATCGGCATCGCTTAACATCTTCACCGTATAACCAATCTGTCGCAGGCTCTCCGGAACATCGTCACCCGCACCAGGAATGTAACCAAGGCGCTCCCCTTTCTTGCGAATATCCGCGCGAACCACTTTGACCTCCGCCGTGGGCATCAGGGTGTGAACGCCGATGTGCGGATAGGAAATGCGCACGCGTCCAAACGAATATTCACGACCGTCAATGGAAGCGATGGCCCGCAACGTTCCCTCACTATTTTGCTCCGGCGGTTTGACCGTAAATGCCGCCATCGCCTCTGCATTGGCTCCCTTCAGATCGATCTGCACAGCGGCGGGATCGACGTGCCAGCCATCGGGCGCGCTCAATTTGAGTTGCCCCTTAATTGGTCCCGTCGCTGCCGTCACACGCACTGGAACCGATTTCGGCTGATTCGTGGCGAACATCAGCACGCCGTTGGCGAAGTCCGTGAAAACGGGCGGCGCGATGACTAACGGTTGTCGCAATTCGCCCGCCACCGGATCCACCGTGCGGTACCTCGTGTCGACAACGTAACGAAGTTCCTGCCCGCTAACTTGCAGCGTTATCTCCATCGGAAGATGAGGCGGGTTTTCCGCCAGGCCGATAAGTCTCTGATCATCGACCGCAAAGGTACCGAGCGTTCCTGGCTGGCGAAGCCAATAAGGCTGAGAATAAGGCGTGTTCTGCGGAATCTTGCACGACAGATCTTTCGTGACAAGTTCGTTAGGCGGAAGCGTTGCATCCAGTCGCGCGGAGTCGCGCGAGAGAGGAAATCGTACTTCCTGCAGTGTGACTGGAAGATTGCAACGATTAATTGCTTCCAGCTTAATATCGGCGGTCTGACCCGGCGTGATCGTTGCGTTGTTCGTCGACGCCTCGATATGCAGGCCCAGACACGCGGCGATGATCCGATCCAACTCCGCTTCCTTCTCTGGGACCCAATCGTCATCCTTAATTCCACTCAACGTTTGCCGGAGCCCCAAGAGCTGAGCTACCGACGCGGAAGGATCGGCTGGATGGAACTCCGAAATGATCTGGCGAATCTTTGCGGCGACCGATTCCGAATTTGCGACCCGCGACCAACTCGTATCGATGCCTTCGAAAAGCGCGCTCGTCATGGGCTTGCCTTCTAATAGTTTGAAATATTCTTTGCGCGCCCCGCGCCGCGGCGGGCTGCCCACACCCTGGCTCTTATGCATGCTCAGACTGGCCGCTGCGATTTCCGTGTAGGCCTTGCCCAGCAGCGGATTGTAACCGCCGGCCTCCAGGATTGTCAGTCCCGTTGGATCGAACGGCAGGTTCCGGTTTGAGAAGAAGAATGGCGATGTGTTCCAAACGAGCCGCGTCGGGCGCCACGGCTTTACGAAAGCAAGTTGCGCCGGAAAGCGATTCGGATCGCTCGCGGCCGCGAACGCCTCCTGCGCCAGAATCGACGACGCCGTATGATGACCGTGCGTCAAATGATCCTCCGGACTGAAGCGAGTCACCACTACATCCGGCCGAAACTTCCTCATCACCCAAACCACGTCGGAAAGAATCTTGTCGTGATCCCAGATCTGCAGGGTCTCCTCCGCCGTCTTGGAAAATCCGAAATCAATCGCTCGCGAGAAGAATTGTTGGGCATGATCAATTCGTCGGGCGGCGAGCAATTCCTCCGTTCGAATAATGCCGAGACGCTCGCGCAGTTCCGGTCCGATTAGATTCTGACCGCCATCTCCGCGCGTAATCGAAAGATAAGCCGTCTCGTAAAGTGAGCCGTTGGCCCAGAACGCCATCAGGTTTGTGTTTTCATCATCCGGGTGGGCAGCGAGATAGAGGACCCGGCCAAGCACATTGAGTTTCTGCAAGGCGAGCTGAATCTCGCCACCACTCATCGGTTCGGGAAATAACGGCGGCGCATCGGTCGCACTGGCGGTGCGCAATGCCGCGGCCACGGCAACAGCAATAGCTATTAGCCAACTCCGAGAAATCCGCTGACGCATCCGGTGCAACATCAGGCTCCCGGCTGTGAACGTCCCTCTAAACACCATCGTTCCACGTCCGAGGATCGGGTGAGGCTGCGCGCCGCTATTTGTTAATATCCTGCTTCGACTGCAGTCGATCGATCAGCGCTTTGATGCTTTGCTTCTGCGCATCGGTAGGAGCGGCATTTTGTGCCTCTGTCGCCTCCGCTGCGGCGCCTGCATAGTCGCCAGCCGCGGACTTGATGCGGGCCTGCGCCAAATGTCCATAAACAGTTTGCGGAAACCGCTTGGTGACCGCCTGGAAGATTTCCATTGCTTCCGCGCCTTTTTTCTCACTCTGCAGGCGCCGCCCATAGGAATAAAGCTGCACCGAAGTCGCAATTTCGAGCGCATGATTCCAAGCGGCTTTCGCCTCATCCGGCCGGTTCAGGGCTTTGAGGATGTCCGCTTTGGTGCTGAGGTTATCGAATCTTTCCTCGTTCTGAACAGAGGCATCAGCCCAGCCCAACGCCTCGTCCAGATTGATCTTTCTGGTCAAACAAAATTGCGCGGCTTCATCCAAAGCCTGCCAGGTAAACTGGCCGCGGCCCTTTAATTGGGCTCGGATGTTTTGCAGCGTTTGGTCGGAGTCCTTGATCGAGACGGTGAAAGGAACGCCCAGTTTCTCCCACTTCAGCGTCACAGCCGTCGAGTCCGGCTTCAAATCTTCAAACTCGAATTCGAGCGCCTCCTTCGTCTCGGCTAGAGCGCGCGGTTTCACATTCACGCGCAGAGCATCTTCGTCCTGCTTATAACTGTAGCTGCCCCACCCTGTGTTGGTTTTTGAAAAGATTACGGTCCATGAATCCGGGTTCGGGATCATGTGGAGCCCATAAGTTCCTTTGGCTAACGGTTGTCCCTGCACCGAAACCGGATCGCTGAATTCAATCCTTGTGTTTTCATTCGCGCCCGCGCGCCAGACCTTGCCGTATGGCACAAGGCCGCCCCAAATCTTTCGTCCGTTCATTAGGGGCCGATGGTAGGTGATGGTAATGTCAGTAAGGGCAATGCGTTGCTTGACCTCGGCGGCTTGGCTGACATCGGGCAGGTTCAAATCGTTTTGAGCAAAAGCGGCCCCGGTCAATCCAAGAATGGCAATACAAAGAGCAAAAAGCTCAAGCGTGAGTGTTTTCATAATTTTGCGTGCGGCTGGGCGATTACACTTGTCAGATTTTCGGCACTTCGCTACCAGATAATTACAAGATTTTCTCTTCCGCTCCTCCGAGTCGAATTGACTTCCGATATGCTGCCATTCGGCTGCCTCTGGTATGGCGAGCCAAACGCAATCAACTACGCCACGTTTTTTCAGCCGCCCAGATCACGCTGTGCTTCGCCTTTACGACGCAGTGGGAAACGCGATCGAGACGCAGTCGGGCGGCAATTGGAGGATAACTGGTTTCCAGCCTTGGCCGACAAGTATCTTGCCTATCGAGCCTTGCTTTGTTCGGCAGCCTCCTGAAGTCCGGCGGCCGAGTCAGACAGGATGTCTAATCTCCGAGGCGTTACGCCTGCGTGTGACGAGCGTAGTGAATCTCAACGCCTTTCGGGAGCAAACGCTTGCGACCGCGTTGCCGACGGCGCGCCAGCGTGGCACGGCCCGCCTTTGTCTTCATACGCGCACGAAATCCATGCTGGCGTTTGCGCGTTCGCTTCGATGGCTGGTAAGTCCGTTTCATAAAACCGAGAAATAATTTCGGCGCGTTTTGAGAGCGGTTACAGTAGGAATGGGCGCGGCATTGTCAATCGGGCACCGCGATGTGATTGTCGATCTTTCACTCCAGGATTGCCACCGCTCCAAATTTTTGAAATAAGCGATGCAAACAATGAGCGAAAACGTCGTGATCGAGCCAGCAACCGAGGCCGACTTGGACGAATTATCACAAATGCTCGGCGAATTGTTTGCTCAGGAGAGCGATTTTCGGCCTGACAAAGAGAAACAGCTCCGTGGCCTGCGCTTGATCTTCGAGCAACCGAGCCGCGGACGCGTTTTTGTACTGCGACGCGACGGAGCCATCGTTGGTATGATCAATTTGCTCTTTACAATCAGCACAGCCGAAGGCGGCTTCGTCATTCTGCTCGAAGACCTGGTTGTCCATAAACAATACCAGGGTCACGGTTACGGTTCAAAACTGCTGCAACACGCGATCGATTTTGCGCGGCAGAAAAATTTCCTCCGCATTACATTGCTAACCGATCGCCCGGAGAACCTGGCCCAGGAATTTTTCAGGCGCCACGGTTTCCACGAATCTTCAATGATACCGATGCGGTTACTGATTACACCAGAGGTCGAACAAGGCCAGACGAGAGCGTAGGATTCGCTCAGCTATTCGCGTTTGCGTTGATCATCGATCCCGGCACCTAGCTGATTCGCGAGCCGGCGTTTGAATTCAGCTCGAAACTCCACTTCGTCCACGGCTTTAGCCACTTCCTTCGCGCTTGTTGCGGGCAAATTCGTTTTTGCGTAAGCCTTTAATTCACCAGCACGTGATTGGTCCGAGAAGAAAGTGAACAGGTTTGGCGCGTACCTGTTAACGCCCAACGCGTCGGTCTTCGCGAGCAGCGCTTTCATGTTCGCTTTAGCAAAATTCCACACAAGATCAGGACGCTCACTGTCGCGGGCGATCTTTGCCACAAGAAAAACCGCGCGGCTCGTTGGTAATTCATCCGTCAGCGAAATTTGCAAAGTTTGGGCGGCGAGTTTGGGATCGCGCGCCGCAGCCAACGCATCGTAGTAATTTTGCTTTTCTTCGGTGCTCGTCGTTTTTAGGCCGAATTCATGCAATTTATTCCAAGTAGCATCGTCCGCATAGCGGCCGACGATCCGGAAAATGGATGGCCGCAAATCCGGCGCGACCGATGCAGGATCGACAATGTAATTCTGAAACCGTTCGCGACAGCCGGCGACGATTTCCTGGTCGTCCAGATCGCCAAGCGCGTCGATCAAGCTTGCACGCAGAAGCGCTGCGCGTGGCGTTTCATCTTTTTTTGGCTCCCAGCCAAGCTGGTCAAAAGTTGGCCGCAAAATTGAACGGGCATAACTTTGGAATTTTCCGCGCGTGGGATTTCCGACGAGCAACCGGCTGATATAATCGAACGCGTTGATTATTTGTTCGCGTTCGGCCAACTCGACTCCTGCGGGCAGTCTTTCAATAAGATCAAAATAGGTTGAGAGAGGAGCGCGATTCGCTTGCACAAAAGCCCACGCATCGCCCACCAGATTTACGCGATCCGCCACGCTTAACTTTGGCAACGCGTCGAGCAGGAGTTTCCATGACGGCTCGTCATATTCGACGCGATAATTTCCGGTGCCGTCTGCATTCACTTTAAGGGCACGATCGACTGGAATGTTTTGGAGCTTGTCAATCTTCTCTGTCATCAAGCGGCTTTGAGGTCTGGCGTCGCCCGCAACTCGATAGGTGAGCGGAATCTTCCATTGCAGCGCGGGCGCGTCTGGAAAATGAATGGTGAATCTTTCCTGCGTAAGCGACACGTCCCCGCCGGTCCGTTTGACCTTGACCACCGGAAATCCAGGCTGCTCGGTCCAGCCCGCTGCGATTTCTCCAACCGGTTTGCCGGACGCATCGCTTAGCGCATTCCACAGATCTGCCGTGGTCGAATTCGAATATTTGTGCGCGGCGATATATCGACGAATGCCCTCGCGGAAAACATCTTCACCCAAAAAACTCTCGAGCATGAGCAGAAACGCCTGGCCTTTGCGGTAGGTGATGTCGTCAAAGGCGCTGTTTGCTTCCGCTTCGTTCGCGATCGGTTGCTGGATGGCGTGCGTTGTCGATCTTGCGTCGTCCTCCATTTCCAATTCCTTGGAAATGCCGGTGCGTCGCGTCGGGTCGCGAGGAATATTCTTCTCCAGCCAGACTTCCCATTGCGGATTGAAATGCGTCGTGCATTTGCTCCCCATCCAGGAAGCAAACCCTTCATTGAGCCAGAGATTGTCCCACCATGCCATTGTCACGAGATCGCCGAACCATTGATGGGCGGTCTCGTGCGCGATGACTTCGTAGATGCCCTGGCGCGTCGCGGCGGAAGATTTCTCGGGATCGAAAAGCAATCCCGTTTCGTAATAGGTAATTCCGCCCCAGTTTTCCATGGCGCCACCAAAACCGCCCGGGATAGCGATCTGATCCAGCTTCGGCAACGGGTAGGCAACACCGAAATAATCGTTGTAATACTGGAGCATCTGCGCCGTGGCCTCGAGTGCGTACCGGCCAATTTCCGCTTTACCTTTCGTTGCGATGACACGGATTTGGGTAGGTCCACTTCGCGATTCGATGAGATCCAGTTCGCCCGCGACGAAAACATTAAGATAACTCGACATCGATGGCGTCATGGCGAAACGCACTTCTTTTCCGCCCGAGACCTTTTTCTCGCTCTCAATCGGCATGTTTGACACGGCAAGCCAGTTCTCCCGCACTACTGCCGTCAGTTGAAAACGCGCACGAAAACTGGGCTCGTCCCAACATGGAAAGAGACGTCGTGCGTCGGTGGCTTCGAATTGCGTGCCGAGAGCGATCTTTTTCGCGCCCGTGCCTTGTTCCTGATAGCGCATGTAAAAAAGACCCTGACCTTGTTGATTGATCTTGCCTGAAAAGCTAAGCGCAAGTGTGTGATGGCCGCCTACAAGTTGGGATGGCAAGGCTAACGTGAGCAGCTCCTTCTTTTCGTCGATCTTCATCGCGGATTGCGGTAACGCTTTGCCATCAATAGACGCGCCTGTGATTTTGAGCTCGAGCGCATTCAGGATTAGCTGACGAACCGGTTTGTGCACGCTCAGCTCCACTGTTTCGCTTCCAGTGAACGTGAACTTGTCGATGTTCGGGACAAACCGAACGGAATATTCTATCGGGACAACCTCTTTCGGCAGTTTTCCTGGTGTTCTTGCAAACTCGAAAGGTTTTTCTGCGTGCATGAGCGGGACAAACATCAAAACGTGATAAAGAAAGAAAGGACGCAAGGCGCGCATGTTGTCACTAAACAAAGCCTAACGAACTTCGCATCCGCAAACAGGAAGGATTCTGCAATGGCAAGCGTGTCAGCTGCGCTGTTGTCCCAAGCAGGTGACAAGCCTGCCTGGATAGGAATGCCCCGCTCTCCCCTGCTACCGCTTACTGAACAACCAATACCAACAGCAGTTGTCCACTCCCAACCTGCGGACCTTTGATCACTAGCGGACTGCGCTTGCTCAATTTCGCGTCCGTTTCGAGCAGAAGCTCTTTCTCCTTGTACAGTTTCAGATTCAAAACATAACCAGCTTCGCTTTCGCCCCGTGCATCGACGTGTAGACCGAAAAATTTGCTGGTTGCGAGCCAGTCTTCCTGACCGGTCGTGAGCGTTTTACGCGACTGGCCGATGACCTGAAATTGGTTGTAGCCGAAAAGTTCCTTCAGAAGCCGCTCGATCCGAGTCAACTCCGGCGGGATCGATTCCGGTTGCGCGACATTTTCTGCGATGACGAGTCCACTCCAAACGGTCTCCGCCGCGCGTAATCCCGGCGCGGTGCTCATGATCAGCGCAATAAAAGCGATGACGAACGGGAACCGGCGAACCATGAGACGTTATTTGGCTGCGTAATCCGCTGGCAACGACTGTAATCCCTCAGTCCAGAGCACCGTTACCCGGTCCCCTTTTGCCTCGAACATCGAAATGGTTGCATTTGGGCTAACGACTGGATCAACGCGCGCGTTTAGAATCTGCGAGAGGTATTGCGACTGCTCGGCCGGATTCTTCTCCCGCATAACGAAAACGGAGAAGACCAGAAAGAGAGCGAGCGAAGCCGTTCCCGTCCAAAACAGTCGGCGGATTGTCCACCAGGTGGAAACGTCGGCAGCCTGTTCCCGAAATGGCTCGACATTTTCGCGCGCGATTCTCTCGCGAAGCTGATGGCTGAAGAACTCTTCATTTGCCATCATGTGCGCGCCGAGTTCGCGTTTCAAAAGAGCGCCGAGCTTTTTCGCCTCTAGCTTTTCCAATTTAGCAGCAGCTTTGTCGGGCAGCGAAGCCTCGAACTCGATCAACTCTTTTCCAGTGAGCTGACCGTCGAGCCATGCCGTCCAGTTTTCTTCAAATGTTTTCATAAACGTCCCTCAGTAAATTCTGCAATTTCTTGCGCGCATAAAACAAGCGCGACATCACCGTGCCAATCGAGCAGTCGAGCGTTTCTGCAATCTCGTGATATTGCATTTCTTCAATCTCTTTCATTAAGATCACAGCACGATGTTCGGGCGAGAGTTGCGCGATCGCGTTGTCAATACGCGTCCGGGTTTCAGACCGCTGCATTATCTCGTAGGGCAATGCGTCCGCTTTCGGCGCCGTCTTGGACGCGGGATCGATTTGTTTCGCCTGAATCGCATCGTCAAACTCGGCGCCCACCCCTTTCACCTGTTTTTTTCGCAGCCAATCGATTGTCACGTTCATCACAATTCGATAGATCCAAGTGTAAAAAGAGGAGCGGCCGCGAAAGCGTTTAATTGACTTCCACGCTTTCACGAAGCTGTCCTGAGTCAGATCCCAGGCGTCCTGCTCGTTATGGACCATGTTGTAAATCATGCCGAATATCCGTGTTCGGTAACGAGTTACTAGCTCGTCGAATGCCTCGGTGTCACCGGCCTGGCAGCGCTTCACCAAGTCCGTTTCCGACACATCGGCCTGAGCCAGAGTCGCTTCCGTTTGCATAATTGGACGGAACTAGCCGCCTTTCATTCAACAGCTTTAGCGGCTGCCGAACCGGCGTCGCCACTCGCCACGGTATTCCCCCATTAGGGTGATGATCCCGTCGCGTACTTGGAAGAGGCGCTGCTGCAGCACCGAATGCTGCGCAGGGGTAATCAACTTCTCGGACAAAAGTTGCGCCGCCGCGTCCATCGAAATCGTGATCGCCTTTAAGGCGCGCTTCAAATACGCAATCGTCATCCCAATTTCATCGACATCATCATCGCTCAAAGCCGCGGCCAATTTTGCGCTGGCCAGGGCCGAGTGGGTGGCCAGTTTCACCACCGCCGGTTCGTTTTGTAGCGAAGGATTTTCATCGAAGAGTTGATCGATCGAAATCGTCAGTGCGAACGCGGCGCGATAAAGATTATGGTCTTCAAATGTGTCGAATGACGGCGCCTGATCTGTCCCGGGAGCGCTCTCTTCTGCGGGCTCGTCATCCGACAGCGCATCGCCTTCCGCGCTCCAGTCCTTCTCGTCGAGTAATTGCGTCCAGCCCATTTCCCGGGCGATGATCTGATCGCGTTGCGGATCGTCGAGATATTTTTCCAGTAATTGCATGTACTGCTCGGTCTTGTGGTCCTGTTGCTGAAGAAAACGCTCCCAGTCATATTCGTCCCACATGCGTTCGGACTCGCCCTCGTAACCGGCCATGCTTGACTTAACGTCAGCTTCTGTTCCCGCGCAAAAAATTTCAAATCGCGACCCAGACATCTTGCCTCTGTCTTATCGCCTGGAAGGCAGTGCCACGCCTTCGCGCTCCGTTTGCAATCGCAATTGTCCACATGCGGCATTGATGTCGTGGCCTTTCTCGTGTCGCAACGTCGCAACAACTCCATCTGCGCGTAAGATTGACAAAAATCTTTCCTGCCGATTGCGCGACGGACGTGACCATTCCAGACCCTCGACCGTGTTATACGGGATCAAGTTTACTTTTGCTGACAGTCGTCGCGCGTGCTCCGCGAGAAGACTTGCCTGGGCATCAGAATCATTGACCCCTGCGATCAAGATATATTCGAAGCTAAGTCGCTGTTTCTTGTGGGCGACGTAGTAATCGCACGCCGAGAGCAATGTCTCGAGGTTGTAGCGGCGATTGATCGGCATAATTTGGTTGCGCACTTCGTCGGTGGCGCCATGCAACGAAACTGCGAGACGGATTTGCAGCGACTCATCGGCCAGTTTGCGAATTTGGGGCGCGAGACCGCTGGTTGATACGGTAATGCGCCGCGCCCCGATTCCAAGACCCCATGGCGCGTTGATGATGCGAATCGCGCGTCTCACATTCTCGAAGTTGGCGAGCGGTTCGCCCATTCCCATGAAAACGACGTTATCGATCCTTTCGCTACTTTCCCGTTCCACGGCGATAATTTGATCGACAATTTCGTTCTCCCTCAAATTGCGCGAGAATCCCTCCAGACCGCTCGCGCAAAATTTGCATCCATAAGCGCAACCGACTTGAGTTGAGATGCAAATTGTCCTACGGTCCGATTTTTCTCCATAAAGCGCTGCTGAAGCTGGAATCAGAACGGATTCAATCAGGTTTCCATCAGCTAACCGGAAGAGAAATTTTCGGGTCGAGTCGTGCGAGCCGAGAGCACGAACCGGTTCCAACCGATCGAACGCAAAAAGCCTTGCTAGCTGGCTGCGCAGTTTGTGCGGCAGATCGGTCATGTTTTCAAATGACTCGACTCGCCTTTTGTAAAGCCAGTCTGTGACCTGCTCGGCCCGATAACCCGGTTCGCCCAATCCGCGAAGTGTCTCTTGCAGCTGTTCAATCTG
>Ga0193713_1000672_pt1 | contig 11414 bp, 14 predicted proteins | sample H3a2metaG_FD_143054 | JGI IMG/M metagenome (GOLD analysis project Ga0193713, IMG submission 143054) | Soil microbial communities from a riparian zone of the East river system, Colorado, United States - H3a2 | ecosystem: Environmental > Terrestrial > Soil > Riparian zone | place: USA: East River... | reverse complement strand
GCCCGGTTCACTGGCGCGGCGACAGCGTAGTGCACAACGCCGCCGGGCTCGGGCTCGGCGGCTTTCTACAAAGGATTTGCAGATGTGGTATCGATGGACGAGGGTTAATCGAGCTGAGGTTCCGCCGCGGCTCGTCATTGAATTTGAACAGTACGGCGAGGCGGTAGTGGCCCAGATCCTTGGTAGACCCTATACGCATTCGATATCGACCCTAGGTGTCCCGTCGTGGGCTGGTTCCGAAGAAGATCGGAAGTTCGGCTTGCTTTGGCTTCGTCAAAAGCACAACGAGGAAGAGCGACGACGGGATGTGAACGAAGCCATGGAAGTGGCAATTATTATCCTCATTGCAATCGAGGTCTTCCCCACACTAATGGATCTTGCTAGATGGGTCTCGGCGTTGTTTGGCGCGAATCGCTAGAAGCTAGCGGCTGCGCATGGCGATCAAAAAGCTAACGAAAGCCGAAAAGCTCGTAAATGAACAGATGCTCGCGATGCTTGAGTGGGCCGCGGAGAATCCAAAGCAATGGCACAATATCGGCAAGCTCGAAGCGACGAAGAAGGCGGCCGAGCTGCTGGAAAAGCGCGGCGTCATTGAGATCTGGAAAGAGACAAATCTCTACCGGCTCAAGTCGCAGACGAAGGCCTAGCGGCCCTATCATGTCGAAACAAATGCGTTTAAGATCCACTCATGAATGACTCAGGGAAGATAGTCGTTGAGATCAAGAACCATTATCCAGTTGAACTGCTTGATCTCACTCAGTCACTGTATTCGTTCGCTAAAGAGTATGAGGGCTACGCTCACGCTGAGTTCGAGGGAGCTGACAAAAGCGGAACGAAGCTTTTTGTAAAGGAGATTCGAGCCGGTAGCATAATTACCGAGCTGGTTCCGATCGCAGCAGGAATGCTGCCTCTGCTGTCTGAAGCGAATACCGTCTTAGGATTCGCGAAACATTTGAAGCTAGCGATGGATTGGCTGCGAAATCCTGACAAGGAGACAAAGCCGGTAATTTCGAGAAATACCCTTACGAATATTAGTTCCATCGTTGATCCTGTGGCCAAAGATTCGGCCAGCCAGCTCAACATCCACACGGAAATTCACAATCACGCACCTGTGTACGTCACCGTAAATTCTCAAGAAGCCAACGCCGTGCAAAACAACGCGCGGACCGAGCTGGATTTATTGCGATCGCCAATAGTCGGACGACACAATAAGGTTGTTATGTATTGGTGGCAGACTAGAAACGACACCAGTCAAACTGGTGACAGGGCCATAATTGAGAGCATATCGACGAGGCCGGTAAAGGTCGTTTTTGAGTCTGAGAAGGCCAAAATGGATATGCTTACGATAGACGACAATATATTCAAACACGCGTTCATTGTGGACGTTGATGTGGAGACTGTTGAAAATCGGGCTGCGCTCTACAAGGTAGTCCGCGTCCATGGGCAAATTGAGATCCCTAGCTCTGGAAGCCTGGACATCTAGGGCCGCCCTAGATGATCGCGAAATGTTGCGATCCGAAGAAACTGGATGGGCTATCGTCTAACTGCCGGCTTGGGGCATTCAGGAGCAGTTATGACACGCAAAGTAGTATTCGGACGCGACAGGGTGACGGTCACGATTATTGATGGGACACGCATTGTGTGCACCGTGTTGGCGCTAAGTACGTATCGCCGGCTCTTCGGCTGAAGCGATCGCCCCAGGCGCCGTTGCCTCAACCGCGGGGTGCGGGCTTTTGTGCGATCGCAGCCACAAGGTGAGACATCCCAACTAACTCGCCGCGGATAGCCTCAAGCGAGTCAGCGATGTGCTGCATCTCCAGGACATAGCGCGCCTCTGACCCTGCGTTGTTTGCCTTGTCCCGCGCCTCTTGCCGTCCTTGCGTGATCTTCGTTACGTCGATAGCCATGTGATACTCCCTGTTGTCACTGAGTTAGGACTTGGGACAAATGCTACCACGCTGCTACCACTCTGCGCCGAACCAACCGAAACCAGCCAGACGCGCAATGGTCGGAATCTAATAAAATCCAGGGCTTAGAGTTTGGCCACGTCCGGTTACTTTGGCTTAGAGCTACCTTCGAACCAGGTGGTCGGGAGTTCGAATCTCTCCGGGCGCGCCACCGATTTGCGAATTGAGTGCCGCTTAGCGGCCAAATGCCGCTCGACGTTTTCAATTCGAACTCCCGACAGACAACGAGCCGGTTCGACAACTTGGCCGTGAGGCCAAGTTGATCGCCCGCAGGGCGAGCCGAGCGTCAGCGAGGCCGAGGGGCCGAAGGCCCCGAAGTAATCCGTCCGGGCGCGCTTTTCAATCAAGAAGTTATCAAACATCAGTGTACCGACCGTAGCGAAAACGTAGCGTTTTTTTGCTACGTTTTTCACGGGCAGCGCCTCCTCGAGGAGTTTCGATGCCTGCCGCTCAATGCGTCCGGCCACGAAGGAGAGTTTCTACGGGGCCATGTGCGCATAGCGCAGCACCATCTCGTACGATTTCCGCCCAGTTCCATCAGCTCCGGCAACGAAGTGCCGCTCTGCAGTGCCACGAGGCCCAGGTGTGCCTCAGGTCGTGGAAGCGGAAGTCCTCGATGCCGGCGCGCTGCTTCGCCTTGTCCCACGCGGTGGAGCTTTGCTGGATGCGCTTACCTGAGAAGGTGAAGCACCGGCGCGGGTGCTGTCCCCGCGTCGCTTCGAGCGCTGCCACGGCATCCGCATTCCCGATAGAGGTGGAGATGGTCACGGAAGATACCAGGTCTTTACTCGCTCGCTTTTCGCAATCGCAGCGCATTGGCGATCACAGAGACGGATGAAAAGCTCATGGCCAATGCGGCGATGAGCGGGCTCAGCAGCCACCCCGTGAGGGGATACAGTACGCCGGCGGCCAGCGGAACACCTAACGCGTTATAGCCAAAGGCGAACAGCAGATTCTGGCGAATATTTCGCACCGTGGCTTCGCTCAGCTGACGCGCACGCACGATGCCGCGCAAGTCGCCCTTGACCAGCGTGACCTGCGCACTTTCCATGGCAATGTCGGTTCCGGTCCCCATCGCGATGCCGACATCGGCCTGCGCCAGCGCGGGGGCATCGTTGATGCCATCGCCCGCCATCGCGACGCGATGGCCTCCTGCCTGAAGAGTGACAATGGCGGCGGCTTTGTCGGTCGGGCGCACATCCGCAATGACCTCATCGATCGGCAGCTCTGCAGCGATGGCTTGCGCCGTCGTACGGTTGTCACCAGTGAGCATCACAAGACGCAAACCTCGTGCCTTGAGTGCCTGAAGCGCCATCGGCGTGCTTTCTTTAAGCGGATCCCCGATGGCGAGGATTCCCGCGAGCCGCGCATCGATGGCGAGGAAAACGATGGTCTGCCCGGTCCGCCGCAGCCTCTCACTCTGTGCATCGGCCGCGTCAGTCGATACGCCGACGGCGCGCATCAGCACCGCGTTGCCCAAGGCCAGACCGTGGCCATCCCACATGCCGGTCACGCCCTGACCAGTAACAGAATCGAACTGCCCAATTTCAACGGGTGCCACGGCGCGCGCAAGCGCCCCGTCCACGATGGCCCGGGCCAAGGGATGCTCGCTTGGGCGTTCGAGTGCGGTCGCGCACGCGAGGACGACATCCTCCGAGAACTCGCCGAGTGCGACCACTTGGGTGAGCGTCGGCCGCCCAAGCGTGAGCGTCCCGGTCTTGTCGAGCACAAGGGTATCGATGTTGCGCAACGTCTCGACGGCTTCCGCGTTGCGAAACAGCACCCCCAACTGGGCACCGCGACCGCTGGCGACCATGATCGAAATCGGCGTTGCCAGCCCCAGCGCACACGGACATGCAATGATGAGAACGGCGACCGCATTCACGAGCGCGTAGGCCAGGCGCGGCTCGGGGCCAAGTAGCCACCACGCGAAGAAGGTGACGATCGAGATGCCAATGACGGCCGGAACAAACCAAACCGCAACCCGATCGGCGAGTTTCTGTAGCGGCGCGCGCGATCTCTGGGCTTGACTCACCAGCGCTACGATCTGGGACAAAAGACTATCGGCCCCGACATGCTCGGCCTCGATGATGAGCGCTCCGGTTTGGTTGATCGTAGCGCCCACGACGCGATCTCCGACTTTCTTGTCAACGGGCAGCGGCTCGCCCGTGAGCATCGATTCATCCACACTCGACTGACCGCTCACGATGCGCCCATCAACCGGGACCTTCTCCCCCGGCCGTACGCGAAGCCGATCACCCACTGCCACAGATTCAAGCGGGACATCTTTCTCGGCACCGTCCGCCTCGATGCGACGTGCCGTCTTGGGAGACAGCCCCAGGAGTTGCCTGATGGCAGCGCTCGTGCGCCCTCGCGCCGTGAGTTCGAGCCATTCGCCCAGCAGCACGAGCGTCACGATCACCGCGGCCACCTCGAAATACACGCCGACCATACCGTGCTGATCACGCATAGTTGCCGGGAACTGACCCGGAAAGAACGTAGCAATCACGCTGTAGCTGAACGCCACGACCACACCCAACCCAATCAAGGTGTACATGTTAGGCGCACGATGAACCACACCGAGCCAGCCCCGGCGGTAGTACGGTACGGCGGCCCACAGCACCACGGGCGCGCTCAACGCGAGTTCCAGCATTCGCAGCGTCCAGGCCGTTGTGGAGCCAAACGCCATCCCTGAGAGGTGCGGCACCATCGCAATCACGGTGACCGGAACGGCGAGAACGAGAGCAATCCAGAATCGCCGCCGAACGCTGCGCAGTTCACTGTCATCCTCAGTCTCGGTCGGCATCAACGGTTCGAGCGTCATGCCGCATTTGGGGCAGTGTCCCGGTCCGATCTGTCGGATTTCGGGGTGCATGGGGCACGTGTAGATCGTACCGGCCGGTGCGTCAGAATCCGGCGGCGCGGGCGCATGGGGCGCGAGCTGTTGCCCTTTCGGCTCGTGATTGCCAGCTCGACCCGCAGACTGACAGCAACCCGACCGTGGAGAGTCCGTTGCGGGCTCCGCTAAAGACGGCTGCGCCGAGCTACAATTTGCGTGGCTGTGTTGAGGATTGTCTCGGTGGTTCATATCTCATTCCTCATCGTTCAGCGTTCGCAGGATCGGACAGTCCGCCGCTCGACCGTGCCCTGGGCAGGCGTCGATGAGCGTCGTGAGTCCGTCCCGGATGCGTTCAAGTGCTGCGATGCGCGATTTCACGTCCAGCAGCTTTGCTTGCGCGGAGCGCTTGACGCGTGAGACATCACGCTGCGCCGACAGCGCGAGCAATTCCTTTATCTCCTTCAGCGTGAAGCCGAGCGCCTGCGCGCGACGGATGAAGCGCAGCCGCGAGAGTTCAAGCTCGCTATAGCGCCGATATCCAGACGCCAGCCTGGTGCGCGGCGCGAGAAGCCCATTGCGTTCGTAGTAACGCACCGTGTCGATACCGACGCCGCCGCGCTTGGCCAGTTGACCGATTCCCAATGCTTCCATCGCTCATTCCTCCAGATTCCACGGCCAGCATAAACCCAGGACTCAGGTCCAGAGTCAAGCATGACCCCCCAACATCAGAATTGCGCAGTCGCTGCACTGCGAAGCGAGGATCGCTGCTCGCGCTGCGGCCTCATGCTTCGGGGGAGAAGAAGGACGTCATGACAGCGGTGATCGTAAGCACCGCAGCGATCAGGACATACTCGACGGCCACCGAGTGGCGAAACCACCGCCCACTTTGCACCGCTCCGTGGACCAGGGCGGGGCCGAGCCGCCACTTATTCGCGGCGGCAAGCCCCATCAGGAGGGCGAAGCCGATGACTTTGGCGATGAGCAACTCCCCGTAGGGCTCGCTTAACGCAGAAAGGTTTGGAAGCAACCAAAGTGCCATGGCAATTCCGACCAACAAAATCACCGGCACGAGCCAAGTCGCGACGGCTGTGAATCGTTTGACGAGGTCAGCGGCCCGGGCAGGTGTCTCCCGCAAGCTCGCGATGTACAACGGCCACAACGCACCGAACCAAAAGGCGACGACGAGCAGGTGAATCAACAACAGTCCCGCCAGAACCCCACGATAGGTATTCACCACTGTATGCCCTGTGAGTGTGAACGCGCTGGTGGCGAGCAGCGCTCCGCCGAGTGCGACAATCGTCCAGCGAACGCTCGCACCCTGAAGCCCCACAGCAATGAGCAGCAGACCGAACAACCGACAGATCAAAGCGGCCCGCCCCGGGGAATTCCACGCCATCCCTTGTAAAGCGGGATTCCACATGCCGGACATCTCCCCTGCCATTCGTGCGGCTTCCAAGGCGTAGTGTCCTGCGACGAACACGATGCCGGCGAACGCAGCCACCTGTCCCAGGCGACAAATCGCACCCCGAGAGCTATCGAGCCGGCGGCCGAAGATCGCGACAAACATCGCGACTCCGGCTGCTTGGAACAGCAGGACGAAGCTCAACGCCCGTAGGATCGCCGAGATCACGTCCGGCATTTGTAGCATCATGTTCAGTGCTGTGCCGGATGATCAGCCGCGTGCTCACCGGTCAGTGTGAAGTGCAGCACCCCTGCCATCATATGACCGTCATCACTCAACACCCGCCAGACGACCTCATAGGCGCCGGGTGTCAACGAAGGGAGTGCTACAGAAATCTTCACCGCGGCGGTAGTGGGCAACGATGTCAAATTCTGCTTTTCCTCCTTGTCCTTCTGGACCGATAAGCTAGTCAGTCGCGCGAGTTCTGAGAAAACCAGTTCGAGATTTTGGGGTGATGTCGTGAGCACACTGTGATCCGCGGGAGTCGACTTCTGCAGATGAGCGTGGGCGTTAGCGGTCACACCAAATGCGATCAACGCAAGACCGGACAAGAGCGATGGAATTTTCATGGACATTCTCCCAATGTTTAAGTTGTTGAAGGACGCTGAGAAACTGAGGTTTTTGTGTAATTGAGGTGGGGTTGATGCTTTCGCTAAAACCAAGCGCGGAGGCCGGCGACGAACTGCACATCGCTTGGGTTTCCGCCGGATTCCCGTATCCTGTCTGCGGTTCCCCCGAAACTGCGCGCCCACACGACTCCGACGTAGGGAGCAAACTCGCGCCGCACTTCGTAACGAAGACGCAGGCCGATCTCAAGATCGGACAAGCCAGAGCCCAGCTGACGCGCGGGATCAGCTTTCCCGTACAGGTTGGCTTCGGCTTCCGGCTGCAAAATCAACCGCTGTGTGAAGAGCAGTTCGTATTCCGACTTGAGTCTCATCGCCGTGCGTCCTTGCTCACCGACGTAGAATGTCGCCTCGGTGTTGAACCAATAGGGCGCAAGTCCCTGGACGCCAATTGCAGCCCAAGTGCGCCCCGGGCCTGTGCCGAAATCCTGGCGTCCGCCCGCCTGCACGCTCCACCAGCGCGCGAACGTGTGGTCCCACAACAGATCGGCGCGAGCGCCCTGCGTCGTGCCGCCGACACGTTCGCCTTCAGACCGCAGCCAGACCTTGTTGACGTCGCCGCCGTACCACGCCTCCGCATCCCACGCCACGGCGTTGCCTTCGGTGGTGTTCCGCCACTCCAGCTGATCAAAGAGCACCATTGCCGTACGCGCCGCGTCGTCCATTTGCATCAGCGCCGACATCTCGTGATAGGGCATGTCACCCATCGGATGCTGCGGCGGATCAGGTGGTACGTGAGCCGCCTCGCTCGGCGTCTGCGCATCAGCAGGCGTCGGCGCAGCGGGCGGTTGCGGCGCCGAAACTTGAGACGAGCTGTGATCGTGGTGAGACGCCGGGTCCTGTGACTCCTGACCGAGTGCGAACGATGCGGCCATGACCCCGAAGAAACCGCAGAACAGAATCAGCCGTGGGCGCGGCGTCACGACGGTGCTCCTTCTGTGGAGGAACGCTCGACATGCACCTCGCGAAACATACCGGCTTCCATGTGATACAGAAGATGGCAGTGATACGCCCAGCGGCCGAGCGCATCCGCGGTGACCCAATAGGCCAAGCGCTGTCCCGGTTGCACGGTGATGGTGTGCTTGCGGACCAGGAATTCTCCGTGCTCCGACTCGACTTCGCCCCACATACCGTGCAGATGAATGGGGTGATGCATCATGCTGTCGTTCACCAGCACCAGGCGCAAACGCTCGCCATAGTTGAATCGCAAGGGTTCGCTTTCCGAGAATTTCTGGCCGCTGAACGACCAGATGAAGCGTTCCATGTGGCCGGTGAGATGCAACTCGACATCGCGGCCTGCCTTGCGGTGATCGATCGGACCACCGAGCGTGTGTAGGTCCGAGTAGGTAAGGACGCGCCGACCGTTGTTGCGCAGGCCCACGCCCGGATCATCCAGGCGGCTCTGCGGTTCTATGGCCAACGAATCCACATTCGGACCGTACTCGGCGGGCGCGCGATGCGGGACCGCGCCCTTGTCATGCCCCATGCCCTTCATCGAGCCATGATCCATCCCTTTCATCCGGCTCATGTCCATTCCACTCATGTTCATGCCGGCCATGTCGTGACCCATCCCCATATCAACCATCGTGAGCAGCGGCCTCGGGTCAAGCGGCGGCACGTCCGCCTGCATGCCGGCTTGGGGTGCCAGCGTGCCGCGGGCATAGCCCGAGCGGTCGAGTGATTGTGCGAAGATCGTGTAAGCGCGATCGTCTTTCGGCTCCACGATCACGTCGTACACTTCAGCGGTTCCAATACGAAACTCATCGACGGTGACGGGATCGACGTCCTGTCCGTCGGCGGCCACAACCGTCAACTTTAGTCCCGGAATGCGCACATCGAAGAAACTCATCGATGAGCCATTGATAAAACGCAGCCGTACTCTCTCCCCGCGTCGGAAGAGACCCGTCCAATTACCCGCCGGCGTACTGCCGTTTATGAGATAGGTGTAGGCATACCCGGATACATCCGCCAGATCGGTGGGGTCCATCCGCATCTGTCCCCACATGAGCCGATCCGCCATCGTCGGCTTCAAGCCTTCCTTGCGCGCATCGCGGAGGAAGTCACTCACCGTACGCCGGTGAAAGTTGAAGTAGTTACTTTGATGCTTGAGGGTTCGGAAAATGTGTTCGGGATCAAGATCCGTCCATTCCGACAGCAAGACCACATGCTCCCGATCTGCGCGGTGCCGCTCGCCGCGCCGAGGTTCGATCACGATGGGGCCATAGAGCCCCGTTTGCTCCTGGAAGCGCGAATGACTGTGATACCAATAAGTCCCCGATTGGTTGACTTTGAAGTGATAGACGTAGGTCTCGCCCGGCCCGATGCCGTTGAAGCTCAACCCCGGCACGCCGTCCATATCGGCGGGAATAATCATTCCATGCCAATGGATGGAGGTCGGCGCCGACAACCGATTGGACACCCGCAGCGTGATGGCATCGCCTTCGCGCCAGCGCAACAATGGCGCAGGCAGTCGTCCGTTCACAGCAGTGGCGATTCCCGGCTGACCCGTAAGATTCACGTGCAGTGCGCCAATCTCCAAATTGAATTCGGTTCCGGACAGGACCGCGCCTGTGTCGCCCGCGGCTCCCATGTCGGGGGCTGCTGCCCAGCCGAAGCGATGCGCACCGGCGACAGCGAAAGCTCCGCCCGCAAGACCCTGTACAAAACGCCGTCGGGAGCTATTGAAAGCTGGCGGTAGAAATCGAGTTCTAACCATCGCAATTCCTCGGTCATCGGACTTATGTGATCAAGGTCACCCGCGCCGCACACGATGTGTCGACGCAGATGCCGCGGCCAAGTAGGCGTTAGCGGTTATCAGCGCTTAGAGCCGTATGAATCGACGTGCTAGTGCGCTTCGTGTTTCGAAGCGGTCACACTACGAACGTGTTTGCTCGCACAGCGCAGATCGCGCTTAGCACTCAAGCGATGGGAGGGCGAAAAAACTCATTCAAGCGCGCAATTGGAGGTCGCGCGTCGGCGAAAGGCAGTTGACAGGGGGACGAAAGAACAACGCTCGCGGGAGATAAATTCAGCACCGCTGAGCTTTGGGCAGAATGACATTGGCAACCCAGAGAGCCGCAGCAGTCGTGTTTTGGAGCAGGACCATTGTTTTGCGAAGACGCCATCTCTGATGCCGCGGCGCGGGGTTCCTTGTCAGCCGTCGAGTTCTTGGTTGCATGGTCAGGACAGTGCGCGCCGATGCCGCTTGCTTGCAGATCGGGGGAAAGCACAATTGCATGCGCCACTTGCCACTGCAGGCCAAATGCCAGCTGGAACAGCAGCAGCGCTGCAATCACCCAGTTTACGCGTCGCTTACGCATGGCTCCCAGCGTACACCTCTCGTTCGAATGAGAGAATAGGCTTTTCATTACGGATCATTCGACCGAGGAACGGCATGGTGATAGAGATTCTGCGATTCAATCCTGGATCTCCTCCTGTTTCGGAACTCCGAACAGAGGACTCAAGATAAACCTTGGACCATGGTCCGGAGTCAAATTGTTTGCGCACTTCACCCAAGCGCACGCGGGCCATTGCCCGTTCACTGGGAGTTACGTCGCGCAGCCACCGAGGGAACACGATCTCGGACAAAAAGCCGGTTCGACAACTTGCGTCGAAAGCTCGGTTTGAAGCCTTGCCGCTGCGCGATATCAAGCACTTGGGGCACGCACACGCGATCCAGTTGGTTGACAATACTGAGCCGTGGGATAATCCCACCTATGATACTTACGCTCGATGCCAAGCGCCGCCTGACGCTCCCAGCGAGTCTCGTACCCGCTCAACCAGGCGATCATTTCCAAGCGGAGTTCGACCCCGATGAAGACGCGGTGGTTTTCCGCCGAATAGCCAGGAATGCGGATTGGTTGAACGTGCTCAAGGGTTCAATCGTCATTGCTCAATTGGCGTATTGGGTGAGAACCAAACGCGGAAGGCAGCGCGCGGCCTTGCAGAAGTGGTTGACGGAATTGATCGACGCGATGCACGGTCGGATTCTTGGATTCAACGTGTCGGTCGCCCACGTGTGGGCGGATCAGCAATACCAGCTACAAGCGGTAGGCAAACCTATGGCGGTTGAAGACAGCTATATCGCGGCAATCGCGCGCCGCCACAACCTGACGATCGCTACGGGGAACGTGAAGGATTTTCAGAGGCACGGAATCAAGGTTTTTGATCCGTTTGCCGAAAGCTAGAGTTTAGGGTCGTCGGTCCAATAGTCGACGTGCACCATGCGCTCTAGCTCGAAACGATGAGCCCATTTCGCTTCTTCGAGCATCGGGTTTTGGTAGAAGGCCGAGACATATCCCAAACAAAGAACTGCCACGGGGCGGCTACCCTCGGGCATGCGGATCAGTACCCGCAGGGCTTCTGGATCGAACAGCGAGACCCACCCCATCCCAACATTCTCTGCTCGCGCGGCCAGCCAGAGATTTTGTATGGCACATGCCACCGACGCCAAGTCCATTTCCGGCATTGTTCGCCGTCCGAAAACATGATCTTCGCGGCCGTCGGCGAGTGCGGCCACC
>Ga0193713_1000671_pt1 | contig 11415 bp, 9 predicted proteins | sample H3a2metaG_FD_143054 | JGI IMG/M metagenome (GOLD analysis project Ga0193713, IMG submission 143054) | Soil microbial communities from a riparian zone of the East river system, Colorado, United States - H3a2 | ecosystem: Environmental > Terrestrial > Soil > Riparian zone | place: USA: East River... | reverse complement strand
GCGGCTTGCGCCGGACCCGCTGTCTGATTAGCCCAGCGCGCTGTCCGGGCCGCGCGTGACGCGCGGCGCCGGATCGGGATTGATTTCGACCCGCACCTCCCGGCAACCGTAAACCGGTTGTCCGTTTACGAGCTGCGGACGATAGTGCGCCTGCCGCGCCCACACCACTGCCGCGTCATCGAAAGCCCTGTCGGTCGAGGATTCGACCACGCGAACCTCGGCGATTCCCCCGTTGGCCGCCACGCAGACCGATACGATCGCGAACTGCCCGCGGGCAAAGTGATGCACGTAGGCCTCGATATAGGTGGTGGTCACGTCGACCGGTGTGACCTGCACCACCGTGGCCCGTGAGCGTGCGGCGCAGCCGCCCAGCGCCAGAAAAGGCAGCGCAGCCAGCAGCGGCAGCACAGCCTGCAGCGGCAAGCGGGCCGGCGTTGACCGGCCGCGGATCACCTGGCCTCCCCTGCCCATGCCGCTTGACGGCTGCAGAGGGATCGATACACGGCCACCAGCGCGGCCGGCACCAGCGGCAGCACCAGAATCGAGGCGACGCCCAGGCAGACCAGGCTCGCGATGAGCGCGTGCGTGCCGGTGATTCCCAGCACCAGCAGGATCCCGGGCAGGAAGAGATCGAGCAGCACCAGCGGCGCCATCGACAGGATCGTGATGAGCGTGACGAGCGTCACCGCCGGCCACCAAAAGCCCCGGGTCAGTTGCCCGCTGCGGGCCAGCGACGCCAGCGGACCGCTGCGCTCCGCCACGATGACGACGATCCACAGCTGCCACAGGCCCCAGAGGTATACGCCGGGAACGAAAAATATCATCGTGCCAATCGAAGTCAGCACCAGGAACAGGGCGGCGGCGGCCAGCGCGCCCGGGGAAATCCGCAGCGCCAGCGGCAGGCCCGCGCCGGCGGCCTTTCCGCCCGCTGCTGCGGCCAGTACACAGGCCACCATGGCGCAATAGGGCACAATCGACACTGCCGTGGCCGCCAGCAGTGCATAGCCAAAGGATGGGGTGAATACCAGCTCCTGCAGCTGCTCGGCCAGGCGCAGCAGGTCATCCTGCGGGTCGAGCGCGAGCAGCGGGCGTGCCAGTACTCCAGTCCACAGGAGCGAGACCAGAAGTGCAGGCAGCCAGCTCTGCGCGAGGGATCGCCGGTAGAGCTCGATCACGCCAGTGATGCTCGCGCTCGCAACCCCGATCGCAGCGCCTGACTCAGGCATCGTTCTTCCCCGCCAGCGCCTGCTGCAGGCGCGCGTCATCCATCTCGCCCTCGGATCGGGCAATTACGATGGCCGCCACTGCATTGCCGATGAAATTCGTGAGCGAGCGGCACTCGCTCATGAAGCGGTCGACACCCTGGATCAGGACCAAAGCGCCGACGGGCACCGAGGGCACGACGGCGAGCGTCGCGGCAAGCGTAATGAAACCAGAGCCCGTGACTCCCGCCGCACCCTTGGAGCTGATGATCGCGACCAGCAGCAGCAGCAGCTGGTCGGAAATGCCCAGATGCACGTTGGTCGCCTGGGCGATGAACAGGGCCGCCATCGTCATGTAGATATTGGTGCCGTCGAGATTGAAGGAATAGCCGGCCGGCACCACCAGTCCGGCCACCGAGCGCGCGCACCCGGCGCCCTCGAGCTTGTCGATGAGCGAGGGGAGCGCCGCCTCCGAGGAGCTGGTGCCCAGCACCAGCAGCAGTTCATCGCGAATGTAGCGCAGCAGCCGCAGCAGCGAAAACCCGCTCGCCCGCGCGATCAGGCCCAGCACGCCAAACACGAAGGCGGCGCTGGTGAGATAAAAGCAGGCCATCAGGCTCGCCAGGTGCGCCAGTGCGCCCGCGCCGAACTGGCCCACGGTATAGGCCATCGATCCGAAGGCACCGATCGGAGCCGCGCGCATGATCAGGTGCACCACGCGAAAGACCACGGCGCCCAAGCTGTCGATGCCGCGCCGCAGCGGTTGGCCGCGCTCGCCGCTTAAGGCCAGGGCGCAGCCGAACAGGATGGCGACCAGCAGCACCTGAAGAATTTCGCCGCTGGTAAAAGCGCCGAGCAGCGTGTCAGGAATGATGTGCAGCAGGAAATCGACCACGCTGCGGCTGTGCGCGGACGATTGCAGCCCCGCCACCGCGCCCGCATCGAACTGCGCGGGGTCGGCATTGAGGCCGGCACCCGGTTGCACCAGATCAGCGACGGCGAGTCCGAGCAGCAGGGCCAGGCTCGACACGGCGATGAAATAGAGGAGCGATTTGAGGCCGACCCGGCCCACCTTCTCGAGGCTGCTGACGCCGGCGATGCCGCCCGTCACCGTGCAGAAAATAACCGGCGCGATGATCATTTTCACGAGCCGGATGAACCCATCACCCAGGGGCTTCAGGGTCACGGCCAGGTGCGGTGCGATCCAGCCCAGGAGCACCGCCAGCGCCACCGCCACGAGCACCTGCGCGTAGATCGCCGCATACCAGCGCGGAGGCTCCGACCGGGTCGTGCTCATGGCCGGATTATGCGCGTTCGCGCTGTGGCTGCTAGCATGCTGCGCATGATGCACGAGCAGCGGGAATCAGGGCTAGTGCGGACCCGGCCGCGAACCGCGGCGGCCGTGGCCGCCATCGCGGCCCTTGTGGCCTCGGAAATCTTCGCGTCGGAGCCGGCGGCACCCGCAGCGCCGCCTCCGCCCCCGCCGGGCATGGCGGACATTCTGGCCGCGGCGCCCGCGTCGGCCTGGCGGCCGCTCGATGAGAGCCACACCCTGTACCTGGAGCTGCCCGCGGGCCGCGTGATCATCGAGCTGGCGCCGGCCATGGCGCCGCGGACCGTGGCGAATATCGAGACACTGGTGCGGCAGAAGTATTTCGATGGCCTGGCGGTGCTGCGCGTACAGGACAACTTCGTGGCGCAGTGGGGCGACCCGGAAGAGCGCCACAAGATTCCGGAAGGCATGCAGAAATTGCCGCCGGAGTTCACCGTGCCGCTGGGCGCTAACGTGTTTACGAGCCTGCCCGATCGCGACGGGTATGCGCCGCAGGTGGGCTTCGTGGACAGCTTTCCGGCCGCGCGCGACCCCGCCTCGGGGCTCGCCTGGCTGGCGCATTGCTATGGCGCCGTCGGGGTCGGCCGCGATACCGATCCCGCCAGCGGCACCGGGAGCGAGCTGTACGCCGTGATCGGGCACGCCCCGCGGCAGCTCGATCGCAACGTCACCGTCGTCGGCCGCGTGCGCCAGGGCATTGAATTGCTCTCGAGCCTGCCGCGCGGTACCACCGAGATGGGTTTCTATGGCAAACCGGCCGAGCGTACGCCCATTACCAGCGTGCGCCTGGCGAGTGAACTGCCCTCCGCCGCCCGCACGCGCCTCGAAGTGCTGCGCACGGACAGCCCCACCTTCACGGCGCTCGTGGAAGCGCGGCGCAATCGGCGGGATGAGTGGTACCAGAGCCGCGCCGGCTACATCGACCTGTGCAACGTGCCGGTGCCAGTGCGCGCGCCGCACGACTGAGCCTAAGCACAGGCAGTCCGCTCCGTGGGCCGTATCTTCGAAGTCCGCAAGCACGCCATGTTCGCGCGCTGGAACCGCATGGCGAAGCAGTTCGCGCGCATCGCCAAGGACATCGCCATGACGGTGAAGTCCGGCGGGCCGGACCCGGCCTCCAACCCGACGCTGCGGCGGGTGATCCAGAACGCGCGCGCCGTCAACATGCCCAAGGACAAGGTCGAGGCCGCCATCAAGCGCGCCTCGGGGCGCGACGCCGCCAACTACCACCAGTCGATGTACGAAGCCTACGCGCCGCACGGAGTCGCGCTGCTGGTCGAGACGGCGACCGACAATCCGACCCGCACGGTCGCGCACGTGCGCAACATCATCACCAAGCACGGCGGGAATCTCAGCACCAGCGGGAGCGTGGCCTTCCAGTTCCGCAAGATGGGCGTCTTCCGCCTCGATCCGGCGGGGATCGACCAGGATGAACTCGAGCTCGACATGATCGATCATGGCCTGCAGGAAATGGGCGAGAGCAGCGGCGACAAGGGCGAGCCGCAGCTGGTGCTGCGCTGCGATTTCGCGGATTTCGGCCAGCTGCAGGAGGCGCTGGAAAAAAGGCGCATCGCGCCATTGTCCGCCGAGCACGAATACATCTGCAGTTCACCCACCGAGCTGCCCGAGGCGCAGGCGGCGGAGGTGCTCGAGCTCATCGATCAGCTCGAGCAGGACGAGGACGTGCAGCACGTGTTCCACACGCTGGCCTGAACATGCGTTAGCTTCGCCGCAACCTGGGCATGCCCACGCCTGGCCGGCCGTTTGCACCTTCTGCTCGCCACTTCCCGGGATACGGGCGGCGCCGATTCGGGTACAAGGCCGCAAATACCGGATGTAGAGATCGCAGCAGCCCAGCGATCCGCGCTGGGCATCGCGATGGTAGCTGTTGTCGAGTCCTGCGGTTTATGTCTCGGGCCGCTACCGCTATGATTGCTCGGATCTAAAGAGTGACCGGAACGGACCCGCGCGCCGGATCTTGCGCGGAGTGATCCAATGACCAACTATCGCCGCCAGACCCGCTTCCCCCTTGAGTCCACGTCGGATCCGATTCAGCGCTCTCGCCGTGAACCGCAGGAGACTCTTTCATGCATTTCCCCTTCTCAGCGCATCTAGCCTCATTGGGTTGCGCAACGGCCCTGTGCCTTGCGTCGTTGACTCCTGCACCCGCCGCGGAACCCACAGCGGCGGTCGATCAAACCCGATTCCAGGCCTTGCACTGGCGCGGAATAGGGCCGTACCGCGGCGGCCGCGTTCTCGCGGTGACGGGCGTACCGGGCGAATCCAATGTCTATTATTTCGGCGCCGTGGCCGGCGGCGTATGGAAGACGATGGACAGCGGCGTATCGTGGGTACCGCTGACGGATCAAACGACGATCACGTCTATCGGTGCCATCGGCGTCGCCCCGTCCGATCATCGCATCATCTATGTCGGCACCGGGGAGGCCAGTCCACGCGGCGACATGACCTACGGCAACGGCGTCTTCAAGTCCGTGGACAGCGGCAGCACCTGGCAAAGCCTCGGGCTAGCGGATTCTCGCCAAATTGGCGCACTGACCGTAGATCCCAACAATCCCGACATCGTGCTGGTAGCGGCACTGGGCCATGCCTTCGGACCCAACGCCGAACGCGGCGTCTATCGTACCGCCAACGGCGGCAAAACCTGGACGAAGGTGTTGACGAAGGACGATATGACGGGCGCCATCGATGTGACATTGGATCCGCATAATTCGAAGATCGTGTACGCGGCTCTGTGGCAGGCCCTGCGTCAGCCATGGAGTTTCTCCAGCGGCGGCGAAGGCAGCGGGCTCTATAGGTCTGTCGACGGCGGAATTACCTGGTCGCGCCTGGCCGGCAATGGTCTTCCGGCGGGACTTCTCGGGCGCATCGACATCTCGGTATCCGGCGCCGACTCGAAGCGCGTCTACGCGATGATCGAAGCCAAGGATGGGGGCCTATTCCGCTCCGACGATGGCGGCCAGCATTGGCAGCTGGTAAACGACGACGGCCGGTTGCGCCAACGGGCCTGGTATTTCTCTAAAATCTATGCAGATCCGAAACGCGCTGACACGATCTATGCGCTCAACACCGGCATGTTCAAGTCAACTGACGGCGGCAGGACATTCAGTCTCGTCTCGGCGCGGCACGGCGATCATCACGGGTTGTGGATCGATCCTGCCAATCCCGATCGGCTCATTAACGGCAGCGACGGCGGCGCGATTGTCTCGCTCGACGGCGGCAAGACATGGAGCCAAGCTAACAATCAGCCGACCGCGCAGTTTTATCACGTGTCCGTCGACCGAAGCTTTCCGTATCGGGTCTATGGTGCGCAACAGGACAACTCGAATGTATGGATCAACAGTGCCAGCAATGAAGGCGCAGTCGACGAACACGACTGGGACCTTGCGGGCGGTGGCGAATGCGGCTTTGTATTTGCAGATCCGCGCGACCCGGAGATCATCTATTCCGACTCGGAGAACAGCATCAATCGCTTCAATCGGCACACGTTCCAGTCCGAGACCATATCCGTGTGGCCGTTCGACGCGTCAGGACGCTCCGCATCAGAGCTCGATCATCGCTTCAACTGGACCTCGCCTCTGATAATGTCGCCGCACGATCCCGACACGCTCTACTGGGGTGCGGAACGCGTGTTCAAGACGACGGACAGCGGCAAGAGCTGGACCGCCATCAGTGGCGACCTGACTCGCAACGACAAGTCGAAGCAGAGCGCCTCAGGCGGACCGATCACCAAGGATATTACGAGCGTTGAATATTACGATACGATCTTTGCCCTCGCCGAATCGCCGCTCCTGCGCGGCCATTTGTGGGCGGGCACGGATGATGGGCTGGTCCATGTATCGAGCGACAACGGCGTCCATTGGACCAATGTAACGCCGCCGGACATGCCGCAATGGGGCACGGTCAGCATGATCGAGCTCTCGCATTTCGTCGACGGCACCGCCTACATCGCGGTTGACCGGCACAAACTCGACGACATCCACCCCTATATCTTTTATACGCCCGATGGCGGCAAGAACTGGGCGCGATTGGATGCTGGATTGCCCGACGGTGCGTTCGTTCATGCCGTCCGTGAGGACCCGGCAAAGCGCGGGCTGCTCTACGCCGCAACGGAAGTCGGCGTGTTTGTCTCCTTCGACGACGGCGCGCACTGGCAGAGCCTGCAGCTCAACCTGCCGCAGTCTCCGGTGCACGATCTGGTCGTGAAAGATGACGACCTGATCGTCGCGACGCATGGCCGCTCATTTTGGATTCTCGACGACGTCACGCCGCTGCGCGCGATCACCGTCGGCTCATCCCCTGCCGACGTTCAACTGTACACGCCGGCGGCAGCCTACCGACTTTATTATCCCGATGAAGTGGACACGCGTCGCCCGGTGGGTCAAAACCCACCGGCCGGCGCGCTCATCGATTATTATTTTGCGACCAATCCCGTGGGCGAAGTAACGATCGACGTTCTCGATTCCAGCGGCAAACTCGTGCGTCATCTCTCGAGCAAGTCCGCAGGCACGGCCGAACAGCCGCCGGAATGGCCCGATCAGGTCGTTCCGACCGATACGCTGCCGGTGTCCCGCGGCATGAATCGCTTCGTCTGGAATCTTCGTTATGACTACCCGGAGCAGATTCCCGGCGCATTCTATGCCGGCTTGGCCCCGCGCGGGCCGATCGCGCTACCGGGCCATTACGAGGTGAGACTGACCGTTGGCGGACACAGTCAGAGCGCTCCGCTCGAACTGTTACGTGACCCGCGTGAGCAGGGCCCGGACGCCGGTCTGCGGGAAAAATTTGCATTGTCGGTTGAGACCTGGCGCGACCTGGATGCATTGCACCGTGCTGTCAACGAGATTCGCAAAGCCAAGGCGGAGGTCGCGGCTTTGCACGAGCGAGCCGATCACCAGGGCGGCAGCGCGAATCTGCTCGCGGAAGGGGACAGGTTGGTCGCGAAGCTTGAGCCGATCGAAAGCACGTTGATGCAGGTCAATATCAAGGGCTCGGAGGGCAATCTCAATTTCCCCGATAGGCTAAATGAGCTGATCTATGCGTTTGCCGCCGGGCTTGAGGACGCCGACACCGCGCCGACAAAGCAGGAAGTTGAATTCTATGCCGGGTTGCATAAGCAGCTGCAAGTGCAGCTCGATGCCTGGACTGACCTGCAGCGCACGGCGCTGGCGCCACTGCGCGCGCAGTTGAAACAGGCTGGGATGTAGCCGTCACATCGACCGAACAGCTCGCCCGTGCAATCTTGCAGGTCACTCGGGAAAGTGAGCTGAAAGGGATGCTTGTGATGGCCGAATTCGATCCGCTCTAGCGATCGATCCGTGTCGAGAGCACGATCGAGGATTCGGTGCGATCGACGCCCTCGATGGTCCCGATCCGATCGAGGAGCTGGTCCATCTCACCGACCGAATCCGTGACCACGATCGCGATGAATTCGTGCTGGCCGCTGACCGAGTAGAGTTTGCGCACCTCCGGCAGCGCGCGCAGCGCCGCCTCGACGCGCGCCAGCACCTTCTGCACGGCGGCAATCATGACCTGCGCCTGGATCTGGTCCCGCTCCTGGTCAGCCCCCATGCGCACCGTGAACCCGGTGATCACCCGCCGTGCCAGCAGCCGCTCGATGCGGCTGTGCACCGTGGTGCGCGACACGCCCAGCTGGCGCCCGAGCAGCGCCGTGGACATGCGTGCGTTCTCGCGCAGCAGCGCCAGGATCCTGCGATCGACCGCATCGATTAGCATAGCGGCGATACTATACGTCATAGTGACGAGAAATTCCCGTCATAATGGCATTATTAGGGCTGCTTTTTGTCGCCGACTGCCCGACCATGGCGGGTCAGGTTCAAGGAGAACGCCATGCATCGCATTGCCATCGTCGGCGCCGGAAAGATCGGTCACATGATTGCCGATCTGTTGAGCCATTGCGGCGACTACCAGGTCGCCGTCATCGACAAATCGGTGGAACAGCTCGAGCGATTGCGCCTGGCGACGCCCGTGGAGTGCATCGCGATCGACGTCAACGACCCGGACGCGGTCGCCGCGGCGCTGCGCGGCCGCTTCGCGGTCTTAAGCGCCGCGCCCTTCCAGGTCACCGGCCGGATCGCGGAAGCCGCGGCGATGGCCGGCGTGCACTACCTCGACCTGACGGAGGACGTCGCCAATACCCGGCGCGTGCGTGCGCTGGCGGCCACCGCCCGGACGGCCTTCATTCCGCAGTGCGGACTGGCGCCGGGTTTCATCACCATCGTCGGGTACGATCTGGCGAAGCGTTTCGACCAGCTCCAGGACGTGCGGCTGCGCGTCGGAGCCCTGCCGCAGTATCCCTCGAACGCCCTGAACTACAATCTCACCTGGAGCACCGACGGCGTCATCAATGAATACTGCGAGCCCTGCGAAGAGATCTCCAACGGTGAGCTCGTCAATGCCCCGCCGCTCGAGGAGCGTGAGGAATTTTCGCTCGACGGCGTCACCTACGAGGCCTTCAATACCTCCGGCGGCGTTGGGACGCTGTGCGAGACGCTGCGCGGCCGGGTGCAGAATCTCAACTACCGCACCATCCGCTATCCGGGCCACGCCGCCATCATGAAGGCCCTGCTCCAGGACCTGCGGTTGCGGGAACGGCGCGAGGTGCTGCGTGACATACTGGAGCACGCCCTGCCCACCACCTTGCAGGACGTCGTCATCGTATTCGTCACGGTCACCGGCATGAAGAAGGGGCGCCTGATGCAGGAGACCTACGCCAACAAGGTCTACGGCCAGGCGTTCCACGGCGTGGAGCGCAGCGCCATCCAGCTCACGACCGCGGCGGGGATCTGCGGCGTGCTCGATTTGCTGGCCAAGGGCCACCTGCCGCAGCAGGGATTCATCCGGCAGGAAGACGTGTCGCTCGATAAATTCCTCGCCAACCGCTTTGGCAGGGTCTATGCGATGCGCGAACGCCAAGTCATGGAGGTACCGGCAGCGTGAACTACCAGGCGATTCTAAAAGAAGCCGGCATTCCGGCGCTGACGCGGGTCGAGGGCGCCATCGAGGCCCGCACACCGATCGACGGGTCGGTACTCGGTCCGCTCCCGGCCGACAACGCGGCAATCGTGGAGGCCAAAATCCAGGCCTCCATCGGCGCCTTTCAGACCTGGCGCAGCGTTCCGGCGCCGCAGCGCGGCGAGCTGCTGCGCCGCTTCGCGGAGCGCGTGCGCCAGGACAAGCAGGCGCTCGGTCGCCTGATCTCGCTCGAGGCGGGCAAGATCCTCAGCGAGGGCCTGGGCGAGGTGCAGGAAGTCATCGACATCTGCGATTTCGCCGTCGGACTCTCGCGCCAGCTCTACGGCCTGACGATCGCTTCCGAGCGCCCCGGCCACCACCTGCTCGAGCGCTGGCACCCGCTGGGCCCGGTGGGCGTGATCACCGCCTTCAACTTCCCGATGGCGGTGTGGACCTGGAATGCGGCGCTCGCGCTCGTGTGCGGCGACACGGTGCTGTGGAAGCCCTCGGAGAAGACCATGCTGTGCGCGCTGGCACTGCATCGGAAGCTCGATGAAGTGATCGCCGGTTCTCCGGGTGTCCCTGCGGCCATCTCACAGTTGTTGATGGGTCGCCGCCCGGTGGGCGAACAGCTGGCCGATCACAGCGCCGTGGCCTTGATCAGCGCGACGGGCAGCACGGCCATGGGCCGCGCGCTTGGGCCACGCGTGGCCGCACGCTTCGGCCGCACGCTCCTGGAACTGGGCGGCAACAATGCGGCGATCGTCGCGCCGACAGCCGACGTCCCGTTGAGCCTGCGAGCCATCGTGTTTGCCGCGGCCGGCACGGCTGGCCAGCGCTGCACCTCATTGCGCCGGCTGTTCGTGCACCGGACCCTGGCGGCCAAGCTTCAGCCCATGCTGCGCAGGGCCTACGCCAGCCTTGCCGTAGGCTCGCCGCTCGAGGTCGGCACGCTGGTGGGCCCGCTGATTGACGGCGCTGCGTTCGAGCGCATGCAGTCCGTCCTGGCGGCCGCGCGGCAGGCCGGCGCCACCGTGGTGGGCGGCGAGCGCGTGCAGCCGCCCGGCCTCACCGGCGGATTCTACGTGCGCCCGGCGCTGGTTGAGGCGGAACAACCCATCCCCATGATGGCCGAAGAGACCTTCGCGCCGATCCTGTATGTGGTGCCCTACGACTCCTTCGAAGGGGCACTCGCCATGCAGAATGATGTGCGGCAGGGCCTGTCCTCGGCGATCTTCACCAATGACATGCGCGAGGCGGAGACCTTCCTGTCGGCGACCGGGAGCGACTGCGGCATCGCCAACGTCAACACCGGTCCCAGCGGCGCCGAGATCGGCGGCGCGTTTGGCGGTGAAAAGGAAACCGGTGGCGGCCGTGAGTCGGGCAGTGATTCCTGGAAGACCTACATGCGCCGCCAGACACAGACGGTCAATTACTCCAGGCAGATGCCGCTCGCGCAGGGCGTGCAGTTTCCCGTTGACTGAACGCGGCGCGGCGCCGAGGATCCACGCATGAATCCGCTCGACCTGTACGACCTGCGCGGCTCCTTAAGCGAGGATGAGCAACTGGTGCAGGACAGTGTCGCCCGGCTGGTGGACGCGCAGGTCCTGCCCGTGATCCAGGACTGCTTCGAGAACCACCGCTTTCCCCGCGAACTGGTGCCGGAGCTCGCGGCCCTCGGACTGCTGGGCGCGAACCTGGAGGGCTACGGCTGTGCGGGCTTGAACGCCATCGCCAGCGGCCTGATTTGCCAGGAACTCGAACGGGGCGATTCGGCCCTGCGCAGCTTTGTCTCGGTGCAGTCTTCGCTCGCGATGTACCCGATCAGGACCTACGGCAGCGCCGCGCAGATGGAGCAGTACCTGCCGCGCATGGCCAAGGGCGAGC
>Ga0193713_1000670_pt1 | contig 11425 bp, 12 predicted proteins | sample H3a2metaG_FD_143054 | JGI IMG/M metagenome (GOLD analysis project Ga0193713, IMG submission 143054) | Soil microbial communities from a riparian zone of the East river system, Colorado, United States - H3a2 | ecosystem: Environmental > Terrestrial > Soil > Riparian zone | place: USA: East River... | reverse complement strand
CTCGCATTCGCCGTCGGCGGCCGACGACTACACGGCCATCGATGACCAGCTCACCCAGGCGTGCCTGGCCGAGGAGATCGGCTTCGACTCGGTCTGGCTCACCGAGCACAACTTCACCGGCGAGGCGGTCTACTGCGATCCGATCCCGTTCGCGAGCGCGCTGGCCGCCCGCACCACCCGCGTGCGCATCGGCTTCGCGGTGATCCAGCTCGCGCTCCGGCATCCGGTGCGCCTGGCGGTGCAGCTCGCGCTGCTCGACAACCTGAGCCGCGGGCGCCTCGACGTGGGGGTGGGGCGCGGTACGCTCTACAACGAGTACGAGTACGTGGGCTATGGGCTGCGCAGCGACGACAGCCGCGAGCGCAGCGCGGAGGCCCTCGAGATCCTGACCCGCGCGTGGACCGAGGAGCCCTTCGCGTACCACGGGAAGTTCTTCCAGGTGAGCCTGCCCGCGCTGCGGCCGCGGGTGTACCAGCGACCGCACCCGCCGATCTGGCGCAGCGTCGTGACGCCGGGCTCGTTCGCCGAGTGCGGTCGGCAGGGCGTGCCCATCCTGACCTCGCGCCTGCCGCTGGGCGTGCTCGGAGAGCGGCTCAAGCTCTACGAAGACGGGCTGGTCGCGGGCGGATACCCCGCGCCGGTCCGCGACCGGCTCCGCCGCGACTTCGCGGGGTGGCGCCACGTCTACGTGGGCGAGAGCCACGCCGAGGCCGAGGACCGGCTGGCCGACACCCTCGCACACACCCGGCGACACATGCTCGGTGCCCGCGCCGCGCACAATCCCGAGGACTACCGCGTGGATCCCGCGGTGCTGAACGCGTTCAACGACCCGCGCGTGCCGGAGGACGAGGCGGTGCGTCAGTCGCTCGCGACCGGCGCGCTCTACGGCACCGCCCGGCAGGTCGCAGAGGGGCTGGCCGAGCTGCGGGAGGCCGGGGTGCGCCACGTGCTCTGCCAGATGAGCTTCGGCTACATGGGGCACGCGCGCATCGTGGAGTCGATGCGCCGCTTTGGCGAGCACGTGCTCCCCACCTTTCGCGACGAGTCGGACTAGCCTCTGTTCGAGCGCCGGCTTTGCCGGCGCGACCCGTTTTTGGGGGGAGGTTCGGAGGGGGCCCCCTCTTGGACTTCAGAAGGGGCCCCCTCCGACGGCTAGACGTACTTCGCGAACCAGTCGAGGATGATCCGGAAGCGCTCGAGGCGGTGGCGGGGCTTGCCCGAGCGCGAGAGCTCGTGGTTCTCGTCCGGGAAGCGCACGAACACCACCTGACGCCGCAGCATCTTCAACGCCATGAAGAGCTGCTCGCCCTCCCCGATCGGACAGCGCAGGTCGTCCTCGGAGTGGATGATCAGGAGCGGGGTGGTGATGTCCCTGGCGTGGGTCAGCGGCGAGCGCTCGAGGTACTTCGCCATGTTCTCCCACGGCAGGATGCCGCCCAGCTCCCCCACATTGAAGAGGTGCCCGATGTCGCTCGACCCGAACATGGTGACGTGGCTGTTCACCGCGCGCTCCGAGCAGGCGGCCCGGAAGCGGGTGGAATGCCCCACGATCCAGCTCGTCATGAACCCGCCGTAGCTGCCGCCGAGCAGGCCCAGCCGCTCGGGATCGATCCACTCGTAGCGTCTGAGCGCCTCATCGAGGCCGGCCTGCACGTCCGCCGCGTCGCCGCCGCCCCAGTCGCCCACCACCGCGCGGGTGAACGCTTCGCCGTAGCCCTGGCTGCCGCGCGGATTGGTGTAGAGCACCGCGTAGCCCGCGCCCGCCTGGACCTGGAACTCGTCGAGGAACGGGTAGCCGTACTGGGCGTGCGGGCCGCCGTGCACGTTGAGGAGCAGGGGATAGCGCTTCCCGGCCTCGAACCCGAACGGTTTCATGATCCAGGCGTCCACCGTCATGCCGGCCCGTTCGAAGCGAAAGCGCTCCGCGCGGCTCAGCGCGACCTCCCGCTTCCACTCGTGGTTCCAGTCGGTGAGCTGCCGCTCGCCGCCGCCGTCCGCGGCGCAGAGGAAGACCTCGGCGGGAGAGTCGGGTCCGCTCGCCGCGAAGACGATGGCCTTGCCGTCGCGGGACACGGAGAAGCCGCCGATGACCCGCTCACCCGCGACGATCCGCGTGACCGGGTCGCCTCCGGCCGGGACCCGGTAGACGCCGAGGCTGCCCTGGTCCTCCGCGGCGATCGTGATGGCGCTGCCGTCGGGACTCCAGACCGGTTGCACCCCGAGGGGGGAGCACGAGCGATCGAGCGCGGCGGTGAGACACCGGGGCGCGCCGCCCGCGGCCGGGATCGTGAAGAGCCGGATATTGCTCCCGAACGCATTGATCTCCGATCGCCCCAGGTAGGCGATCGTGTCCCCGGCGGGCGAGAAGGCGGCGTGGCCGGCGGGTCCCGTGGTGGCGGTCAGGCGGCGCGGCGTGCCGCCCGCGGCCGCCACGAGCCAGATGTCGGCGGCATCGTCGTGGTCGCGGTCGTCGTGGTGGACCGACGTGAAGGCGATCGAGCGCCCGTCCGGCGCCCACGCGGGATCGGCGTGGTCGTAGTCGCCCTCGGTGAGCTGGCGCGGCTCGCCGCCGTCCGCGGCCACCACGAAGATCTGCGGGCGCCGGTCGTAGGTGAAACCCTCACCGTTGAACCGGTACTTCATGGTGGTGATGACGCGGGGCGGCTTCGACTTGCGCTTGTCCTCCTCGGAGATCGGCTCCGGCGGACCACCCACCCGCGCGGCGAAGGCGAGGCGCGTGCCGTCGGGCGACCACTCGGGCGCGCTCAGGCCGTACCGGAGATCGGTGAGCCGGATCGACTCGCCGCCCGCGGCCGGCATCACGTGGAGCTGGCCCTTCTTGCCGGGCTCGCGCTCGGAGATGAACGCCAGACGAGAGCCGTCGGGTGACCAGCGGGGAGCCGTGTCGCGTCGCGGCCCGGTCGTGAAGCGGCGAGGCTCCCCGCCGGCCGCGCTCACGATCCAGATATTCGAGAGGTACTCGTCCTTCTCCTCGGAGAGCGTGGTGACCACGATGGCGACCGTCCGCCCGTCCGGGGCGATCTGGGGATCGCTGACGAAGCGGATGCGGGTGAGATCCTGCGGGACCATGGCGCGGGGGGTGGGCATGAGGCGCATGATCCGCCAGCGGCCACGTCTTGACAAGCGGCGCGCCGGAGACTTATCGTCCGCCTGCCGACGCGGCTCGCGGTACGTCGCCACGATCCTCACCGATCCTCAAGGGGGAGGTCCACCATGCGGCCGTTCATCCGGACATCGCTCGCGGTCACCATCGCTCTCGGGCTGGCGTCCCCGGCCTTCGCCCAGGCGCCGCCGACCTGGAAGCAGGGGCAGCCCGCCGAGATGGCCAGCTCCCCGCTGGCCCCTATCGCCCAGCCGCCCTCGCCCAAGGCGCCCGGCGAGATCCCGGTGGACAAGATCAAGGTGCCCCGCGGCTTCAAGGTGTCGCTCTGGGCGCACGGGCTCAACAACGCGCGGGCGATGGCCTGGGGCGACAAGGGCACGCTGTTCGTCAGTAGCCGCGTGGCCGGCAACGTCTACGCGGTGGTGGACAAGGGTGGCCAGCGCGAGGTGAAGACCATCGCCAAGGGGCTCAACCTGCCCAACGGGGTGGCCTTCAAGGACGGCACGCTCTACATCGCCGAGATCTCGCGGATCACCAAGATGGCGGGGATCGAGGACAAGCTCGACGCTCCGCCCGCGATGGAGGTGGTCTACGACATCCTGCCGCGCGATCTCCCACACGGGTGGAAGTACCTGGCCTTCGGACCGGACGGCAAGCTCTACTTCAATATCGGCGCGCCGTGTAACATCTGCATTCCGCCCGACACGCACGCCAACATCTCGCGCGTGAACCCCGACGGCACCGGGTTCGAGTACGTGGCCCACGGCGTGCGCAACAGCGTGGGGTTCGATTGGCACCCGGTGACCAAGGAACTGTACTTCGCCACGCACGCGCGCGACTGGCTCGGCGAGGACGTGCCGAGCGACCGCTTCGACGTGGCGTCGAAGAAGGGCCTGCACTTCGGCTTCCCCTACTGCCACCAGGGCGACATCCTCGATCCCGAGTTCGGCCGTGGGCGCTCCTGCTCGGAGTTCGCGCCGCCGCTGATCAAGACCGGCCCGCACGTGGCCGGCAACGGCGTCGAGTTCTACACCGGCTCGATGTTCCCCGCCGAGTACAAGAACCGCGTGTTCCTGGCCCAGCGCGGCTCCTGGAACCGGACGCAGAAGAGCGGCTTCAAGGTGATGATGGTCACCCTCCGCACCGGCGACGTGCCGAAGTACGAGGTCTTCGCGGAAGGCTGGCTCCAGGGAGATCAGATCTGGGGCCGCCCGGTCTACACGCGGCAGATGAAGGACGGCTCGCTCCTGATCGCCGACGACTACGCCGGGGCGATCTACCGGGTCACCTACCAGCCCTGAGCCGGCCGCGCTTCCTCGCCCACCTCGCGCTCGCCGTCGCCCTCGTGGCGACGGCGGGTGGGGCCTCGGCGCCCGCCGCGGACCTCGAGGCGGGCCGGCGCAAGGCGGAGCCGTGCGCGGCCTGCCACGGCCGCGACGGCAACGCGACCGTCCCGGGCACGCCGTCGCTCGCCGGCCAGCCCGTCTACTTCACGCACTGGCAGCTCATCAAATACCGGGACGGGCGGCGGAAGGATCCGGTGATGGCACCCCTGGCCGCGACGCTGAGCGACGCGGACATGGCGGATCTCTCGGCCTACTTCGCCGCGCAGCGGCCCCGGCGGCGCCCGTCGGTCACCGATCCGGCGCGCGTCGCGGCCGGAGAGCCACTCGCCACGCTCCACCACTGCACCTCGTGTCATCGCCCCGGGCTCGTCGGGCAGGAGCAGGCCGCGCGTCTGGCCGGGCAGGACCTCGAGTACCTCCTGCGCCTGCTGCGCGCCTTCAAGGCGCGGACCGCCTCCGATCTCGACGGGACCATGACGGTGGCCACGCAGCCGCTGACCGACGAGGAGATCGTGAGCCTGGTCCACTTCATCGCGACCGTCGGCGAGCCCTAGCGCCGGCACTGGGGGCTGTCGGGCTCGGCCTTGCAGTAGGCGCCCCAGATGGGCGCCGCCTTCTCCTGGAAGCACTTCTCGAAGGGCGCGAATTCGCCGCCGCTCGAGTTCACCGTCTGCGTGTGCGGGACGCCCTCGTTGGACATGCGGACCACGCTGAGGGAGCCGTTCTCACAGGAGCGGGCCGCCGTCCACAGCGCGTTATTGCGCTCTTGCTGCGCGGTGGTCAAAGTGGCGCACGCGATGGCAAGCCCGGCGATGAGCGTGGCCAGGAGGAGGGGTCTGAACATGCGCCGGACCTCCTGGTGCGGGATGATGCCCGGGAGGGGCCACCCGGTCAAGACGCTGGCGAGCGCTCTGGCGTGCCCGGAAGCACGCCCGACAGGTCGCCGCGCCTCGTAGCCGCAAAAAACATCATGGGCGAGAATAGGGCCCAGGGAGGACCCTCATGCGCATCGTGATGATGGCATTGATCGCGCTGGTCATCGGCGCCCCCGCCGTCGCCCAGGCGCAGGTGCAGGTGCACGTGGACATCGGCATCCGGCTGCCCGCTCCGCCTCGTCTGGTGGTCGTGCCCCAGGTGCCCGCGGTACGGTACGTGGTGGAGCCCGCCGCTCCCGCCAACCTGTTCTTCTACGGCGGGCAATACTGGGCCTTCGCGAGCGGCGGCTGGTATGTGAGCGGCGGGTACAACGGCCCGTGGGTCGTCGTCGCTCCGGAGTTCGTGCCCCGACCCGTGCTGTTCGTGCCGGTGCAGTACTACCACGTCCCGCCCGGGCACTGGAAGAAGTGGGCCGCGCAGCGGCCTCCCCACTGGCAGGAGGACTGGGGGCGCGAGTGGGCCGACAAGCGCCAATGGAAGTCGCGGGATCGGGACGACGACGACCGGGACGACCGGGACGACCGGAAGGGCAAGGGCAAAGGGAAGGGGCACGGGCGCGACCGGTAGCCCGGCCGCGCCGGCTAGAGGTACCAGCGCCGGAAGATCTCGAAGACGTTCAGCTCGCCCCCGCGCCAGTAGCGATTTGCGGGTAGCGAGAAGGCCCGGCGCGCCCGGTCATAGCTGAGGCGGGTCGGCCGCGCCGGGTCGTTCGGGTCGTAGGCGAGGAACTCCGCCCCGGTGCTCGTCCGCGTGCCCTCGAACACGACCATCCCGTGGTTGATGGCCAGCGAAGGGAAGCGCAGCAGGTGCACCAGGGGCGCGCGGTGATCCTCGACCGCGTCCAGGAGCTGGCCGGCGGTGCGGTGCTGATGCCGGCGCGAGACCGGGACCACGATCCGCCAGTGACTGTGCTGCACGTAGGACCGCCACGCCCCACCGCAGGCCGCCTTCACCACCGGCTCCCGCGCCGCACTGAAATCCCGCAGCCCCGCGTGGCCGGGGATGACCACGTGCTGTCCGGGCGGGGACGGCCGCCGCGGCGGCCGGGCGAGGACGGCCCGGATCAGTCGTCGGTACGTCACGTCGTCCACGGGCTCAGCCGCCGGATCGAAGCGCGCGTGGTAGAAGAACTGGCGCGCGGCCCGGACCAGCACGAAGCAGCGGAGCGCGTAGCGGGCGGTCGGCTCGCGGCGGACGGCGCGAGTCTCCCCGGTTGCCGCGTCGAAATGGTACTCCCACACCAGCTCGTTCGGGAACGCGAACGCGTCCCGCTCGAACTCGAAGCGTCGGGCCACCGCGAGCATCAATTCTAGAGCGTACACCAGGGCTAGAGCCGGGGCATTACCTCGCGGGTAATTGCGGTCATGACCGGTCCCGCCGACGATGAGCTCCGAAAGGAGATCACGCTCATGATCAACGCAACCGTGAAGGAGCTGCAGCGGAAGAACGGCGCGGCGTGGGAGGCCCTCGGCGGGGTGCTCGAGGGGATGGAGGCGCACCTGGAGCGGGCCGACGCGCCGGGCGAGTGGACGGCACGCCAGGTGCTCTGCCATCTGCTCTTCGAGCCGGGCTGGAAGCCGGTCGCCCTGCTCGAGCGCTTCGCAATTGGAGACCTGCCCCTGGTGGAGGTCACGCCGGGCGTCGTGACCGTGACCCCCGAGCGGCAGCGCATGACGCTGGCCAATCTGGTCGCGGCCGTCGACGGGCAGCGGCGGGATGTATTCGGGTACCTCGCGACGCTCGGCGAGGCCGACCTGGCCCGCAAGGCCCGGATTCCCCTTTTCGCCCCGATCGTCGGCACCGATGAGGTCCCGCTGCCCGTCTTCGTCGGCGCCATGTTCGACCGCCACTGGGCCGGACACACCGAGCAGCTCGCGAAGATTCGTCGCGCGGCCGGTTTGCCCGAGGCGCAGTACACTACCCCGACACCAGGAGAGACACGATGAACACGCAGACGGATCGCACGATATTTCTCCGTCGCAGTCTCCAGCTGGACGGCATCGCCTCCGGCCTCTGCGGGGTCTTGCTCCTGGCCGCTGCCTCTCCCATCTCCGCGCTCATCGGGTTGGCCGGTCCGAGCATCGCGCGGGTGGTCGGCGCCCTGTTGATGGTCTACGCGGCCGCGCTGCTGTACAACGGCGCGCGCGCCACGGTCAGCCGGGCCGAGGCGGTGGCCGCGGTGGTGCTCAATGCCGGCTGGGTGATCGGCAGCGCGCTGGTGATCCTGGCCGGCCCGCTGACCCTGGTCGGCAACTTCGCGGTGGCCGCGGTGGCCGCCGCGGTGCTTCTGTTCACGATGCTGGAAGTCGTCGGGCTCACGCGCCTTCGCGAGATGGCGGGGTGAGCGCGGCGTCGTACGCGTTCGACGTCGACACGGCGGTGGAGGCCGTCGCGGACCATCGGTTCGCGGCGGCCATCACCGACCGCTGGAACGTGCTGGGCGGGCGGCCGAACGGCGGCTACGTCATGGGCGTGTGTCTCCAGGCGCTCACCCGCGTCATGCCGTCGCCCGACCCGCTGGTGGTCTCGGCGTTCTTCCTGCGCCCGGTGCTGCCGGGCCCCGCCGAGGTGCAGACCGCCATCGTCCGGAACGGTCGCCGCATCTCGACCGGTGAGGCGACGCTCTATCAAGACGGTAAGGAGACCCTGCGCGTGACCGCAGCCTTCTCGGATCTCCGCCAGGCCGCCGGCCGCACCGTGCTGCTCGCCGCCCGGCCGGACCTGCCTCCTCCGGACCACGCCATTGACCTGCTGGGCGGCCGCGTCATTCCCGAGCTCTCGATCGCCGAGCGCGTGGAGTATCGCGTCGCGGCGTGGCCCGGGTGGGCGCGGGGCGAACCGAGCGGCCGGCCGAGCCAGGAGTTCTGGATGCGGTTTCGCGACGGGCGCGAGCCGGATCTCCTGTCCTTGGCCTCGCTCGTGGACGCGGCGGCGCCGCCCGTGCTCGAGCTCGGCGAGACCGGCTCCGCGACGATCGAGCTGACGGTGCACCTGCGGGCCCATCCGGCGCCGGGCTGGCTCGCGTGCCGCGTCGCCACCCGCTTCGTCATCGGCGGCTACCACGAGGAAGACTTCGAGATCTGGGACTCGACCGGCGCCCTCGTGGCCCAGTCTCGTCAGCTCGCGCTGCTGCCGTAGCGGCGCGCGTCTCGCGGGCGATGCTATGATCCGCGCACATGCCGGATCAGATGGACGACATCGCAGGCCGCATCCTCCTGGTCGTGGACGCGAGCGCGCCCGCCGCCGCGCGGGCCGCTTGCGATGACGCGGCCGCGACCATCGCCCAGCGCGCCGGGATGCCGGTGACGCTGGCCGCGGTGCCGATCGAGACGCTGGACGCGATCCAGCCCGTCATTCGCCGCGGCCCCGGTCACATCCGCGAGCTCGATCCCCCCTCGCCGGATGCCATGGGGTCGGCTCCGTTCGCGTGGCGCCGCGACGGCCGCCCGGACTGGGGCGCGATGTGGACCACCTTCTGCGATCTGGCGCTCCACGGCGGCCCGCCCCAGCGCGGCCCGCTCCAGGCGCTGCGCGGCCCCTCCGGCGGAGACCCTACCGCCGCGTCGTCGCCCGAGATCTCGGCCGAGCTCCAGCGCGGGATCGAGGAGACCACCGGGCTCGTCACGGACCCGGCCGAGCCCGGGTGGATCGCGATCACGTGCGCGAGCGCGCGCATGGCGGCCTGGCTCTGCGCCACCATCATCCTGGAGAACGTGGACGCGCGCGTGGAGGGCACGCGCCTCCTCGTCCCCGCCGGCCCCGGGTTCGCGCTCGAGGACCAGGTCAAGAGCGTGGTGACGGTGGTGGCGAAGACGCATCACTACTGGCGGGAGCACCTCGAATCGGCGCGGGAGACCCGATCCTGATCGCGGGCCTGCCCCCCGCGCCCGAGTCGCGGGAGCTGGCCGGGCTCGAGGCGGACGCGGTCGAGCTGACCGCCCAGGAGCGCCGGCGCGCGCGGCGCCGCGTGGTCAGCCGCGCGGGCCGCGTCCTCATGCTCGCGCTCCCCGCCGGCGATGTGCTCGTTCCCGGCCGCGTCCTCCACGTGGGGCCTGGATGGTACGTGACGGTGGAAGCCGCGCCCGAGGCCCTGCTCGCGATCACGCCGCGGACCCCACGCGAAGGGCTGCGCATCGCGCTCGAGGTGGGGCGGCTCCACGCCGCGCTCGCGGTGGCGGGCGACCGCCTGCTCGTGCCCGACGAGCCCGCCGTCGAGCGGCTGCTCCGGCGCCTCGACGTGCCGTGGGTTCGCGCTCGCGAGCCCTTCCTGCCCGTGTCGTCGGGCTCGCCCCACTGAGGCCGCTCCCGCAGATCGGGCGTGACAAGCGGGGCCGTTTCGACTAAGGTGCTCGTGCCGAATGCGGAATGGGATTCGGTAATGCGAACAGGAGGCCAGGGACCATGACCCGGGAGCGGACCATCCGCGGGCGCATCGCGGTCGTCGGGGTGGGGGAGACGACCTACTACAAGCACGGGCGGGCGCCCGCGTCCGAGTTCGCGCTGGCGCTCCAGGCCATCCTCCGCGCCTGCGCCGACGCGGGCATCGATCCCCGTGAGATCGACGGCTTCGCCTCCTACAGCAACGACCGCAACGATCCCTCGCGTCTGGCCGCCGCCCTCGGCCTGCCCGAGCTGCGCTTCTCGAACATGCAGTGGGGCGGCGGTGGGGGCGGGGGCTCGGCGGCGGTGGGCAACGCGGCCGCCGCGGTGGCCGCGGGGTACGCCGATTGCGTGGTGGTCTTCCGGGCGCTCGCCCAGGGCCAGTTCCAGCGCTTCGGCGCGGCGCCGCCCGGCGGCACGGTCTCCGGCGAGGCGGCGCTCACCTTCCCGTACGGGCTCATCTCGCCGGCCCAGCGCTTCGCGATGCGCGTGATGCGCTTCATGCACGACCACGGGGTGCGCCCGGAGGCGCAGCGGGCGATCGCGCTCGCCTCCTATCATCATGCGCAGGCGAACCCGCGGGCCGTCATGCACGGGCGGCCGCTGACCGCGGAGGCCTACGACGCCTCACGCTGGATCGTCGAGCCCTTCCGCCTCTTCGACTGCTGCATGGAGAACGACGGCGCCGCCGCGCTCGTGCTGGTCGCGGCGGAGCGCGCGCGCGACCTGCGCCGGCCTCCCGCGTACGTCGTCGGTGTCGCGCAGGGCTCCGAGCACCGCAACGCGGCCCGCGGCCATAACGCGCCGACCTACGCCAGCTCGAGCTTCACCACGGTCGCGCCGCACCTCTGGGAGATGGCGGGCCTGGGGCCGAAGGACGTGGACGTGGTCCAGAGCTACGAGAACTTCACGGGCGGCGTGCTCATGAGCCTGGTCGAGCACGGCTTCTTCGCGCCCGAGGAGGCCAATGACTTCCTCACCCCGGAGAACCTGATCGCGCCGAGCGGCCGGCTGCCGCTCAACACGAGCGGCGGCAATCTCGCGGAGTGCTACATGCACGGGCTCGAGCTGCAGATCGAGGCGGTGCGCCAGCTCCGCGGCGAGTCGACCAGCCAGGTGCCCGGGGCGCGCACCGCGCTGGTCATCTCCGGCCCGATGGTGACGCCGGTGTCCAGCATGCTGCTGGGCACGGAGGCGATGCGGTGAGCGCCGCGACCAGCTATCTGCCCGCGGGGATGCCGCGCCCGGTTCCCGAGCCCGACGGGCTCGACCGGCCGTACTGGGAGGGCACGCGGGCGGGAGAGCTGCGGATCCAGCGCTGCCGCGCCTGCCGGGGCTGGCAGTGGGGCCCGGAGTGGATCTGCCATCGCTGTCTCGCCTTCGATCTCGAGTGGGTGACGGCGGCCCCGCGGGGCCGCATCTATTCCTGGGAGCGCGCCTGGCACCCGGTGCACCCGGCGCTGAAGGACCACGGGCCCTACATCGTGGTGCTGGTCGAGCTGCCCGACGCGGACGGCGTGCGGATGCTCGGCAATCTGCTCGGAGATCCCCGGCAAGCAGTCCAGATCGGCGCGCCGGTCGAGGCGGTGTTCGAGCCGCACGACGAGGCCGCGCCGCCGTTCACGCTCGTCCAGTGGAG
>Ga0193713_1000669_pt1 | contig 11427 bp, 10 predicted proteins | sample H3a2metaG_FD_143054 | JGI IMG/M metagenome (GOLD analysis project Ga0193713, IMG submission 143054) | Soil microbial communities from a riparian zone of the East river system, Colorado, United States - H3a2 | ecosystem: Environmental > Terrestrial > Soil > Riparian zone | place: USA: East River... | reverse complement strand
GGGCGAGGAGACCGTGGTCACGGGCCTGCGGGGGCCCGAGGGTCCGCTTTACCTGGACCATGACCTGTACTTCGTGGGCTGGGTCTCCAACACGCTGTCGAAATGGGACGGCACGTCGATCACCATACTGAACAAGCTGGCCGGTTGCGGGCACAACGGGCTGGCGCTCACCCGTCAGAAAACCTTTCTCGTCGCCTGCACCGAAGAGCGGGGTGCCATCCTCGAACTGAACCTGACGGGCAAGCAGCTGCATCGCTGGGACGCCGACGACAAGGGGACCAAGTTCAGTGGTGGCGTCAACGATGTCGTGGTCACCGCCAACGGCGGCGCCTATGCTACGGTGTTTGGCCCCTATCAAACGGTGCCAACTACGGTAGTCGGAAAGATCGTCTATCGCGCCCCCGACAGCCAGAAGTGGGTCGAGGTGGCGAATGACCTCAATTACGCCAACGGTATTGGCGTCTCGCCGGACCAGAAGACGCTCTACGTCAGCGAAACGGTCGGCAACAGCATCCTGAAATTCCACGTCAACGATGACGGCTCGCTTGGACAAAGATCAAATTTCGCGCTGCTGAACCTGCTGACACCCGACAAAGTCAGGTCCTGGTGGCTCGGGCCGGACAGCATGAAGATTGATCTCAAGGGCAATATGTATGTCGCCCAATGGTCCGGCGGCAAGGTACTGAAGATTTCGCCTGACGGTAAGCTCATGCACGTGTTCCCGATCGCTGCAGGCGATGGCACGACCAACGTGGCGTTCAGCGAGGGCGAGAAGTACCTCTATGTGAGCGTCGTGAAGGACCCGAACGATCCGCAGGCGAAAGGCAGCATCGTGAAGATCGAGAACGTGCGCTAATTGTCTTCGCCCCGGGGCCGATGCACGCAAGAGCCAGCCGTGGCCTCATAGCTCATAGATAGAAGCAGTGCCCGCCGATCGTGGCGATGCGTTTGTGAGTCCTCGACCAGGCCGGACGGATACTGGTCGCGTGAAAGTACAGTGCTCCAGGCACCACGGGCTCGTGCAGCTCATCGTAAGCGGAGCTCGCCACCGCCATCGCCTGCTTCCAGGCGGGTCCACCCTGCGGGGACATCGGGCCGAGCTCGGTCCAGGAGAAGTCCGCGACATAACGGTGCCGCTCCGGATTCCAGCGAATCTCGTGAACTACGCCGCAGATCGTATGCGGGAAGTTCGCCGTGCGCGTGCGGTTCAAGGTGACCTCGGCTACCGCGTATTGGCCCGTCAGTGGTTCGCCACGGGCTTCGAAATAGACGTTTTCCGCAAGGCACTCGAGATCGTCTGCACGTCGCTGTGCGGCAGCGGCCTGCCGCTGCAGGACCTCGATCTGCACGGGATCGATGCGCTGTGCCTCGACATAGGCGAAGCGCGCAATACTGGCGATGGCAAGGACGGGCAACCCGAACATCAGCAGAACGCCGAGATGTTCCTTACTGGGTCGGCGGCCAGCGAGTCTGCGGCGCCAGAGCACCGGCCAGATGCGGACCTCATGTAGGAGCGACATAAGCATGAGGGTGCGTGGTTGCGGATCGCTGGAGGCCAGGCACGGGATCCATCGAATGCACGGTCACCCTGCGCGCCGCTACGAGCGGCGGCCTGCGCGCGCCGTCGATCTAAAGGAGCCCGTCGAGGTGATCGAGGTCGTTAATGACCCGCCAGTGGCCGCCGCCCTTCTCCACCTTCTCCCGCCAGGTATCGAGCCGTGACAAATACAGGCGCGGGTCGAAGTTGTCGCTTCGCAGCTTGGTCACATTGAGTGCCACGACGTCGAAGCCTTTAAGATCGAGCGGAATGTCGCGAATATATCCCTTGGCGAGTTCCTCCTTCATGTCCGAGAGAATCAGGATCTCCTTGCGCGAGGTGTTCTTTTCCTTCAGGAACTCGACGGCTTGCAGCAGTCCACCGGTGATATCCGTATAGGGGGCCGGGACTGACTCGTCGACGAACTTCACAATGGTGCTTGCGAACGCGCGCTTCTGCTGATTCGCAGTGCTCGGACGGTCGTCGAGCGTGGCCTTGGCGATGATGTCCTTTTCCGTAAAACTCCCGGTGTTGATCGTCGCCACGGCGATCGAATCGGCCGATTGCAGCCGGGAGAGCGCATAGAGGGAGATCTGCTGGGCTTTGCGCACCTGCAGGTTATACGATCCGGAGGTATCGACCAGCAGATACACCCCGGTGTTGTGGGGCCCGGTGCGTGCACAGCTTCCGAGCGCCAGGGCCGCGAGAGACAGCGCGAGCCGGGCGTTCACGATTGCACCTCCTTCCAGGGCTCCGCCGCAACGGCGTGCCGACTTCGCGCCACTGCCTCGTGCGCCAACCGGCGGCTCTCGATCCACAAAGGCACGAACAGCGGCAGATCGTAGAGCCGCTGTGCGAGGGTTCCGAGATGCCGACAGCCGTTGCCAAGGAGTCGCAGAATCAGCGCCAGAGACTGCAAAGCCGCGATGCCGACGAGACCGACCACGGTGCGCAGCGAATGCACGAAGGTCTCGAGCGGAATCGCCACGAACACGAGCGCAAACGGCAGCACGAATCCCATGCCCATTTGCGCCGCGGTGGTGATCCACAGATGCGGATTCACAATCGCTGCCCCGTTGTCCCCACGCAGCAGCGAGCTGGTAGCCAGCTCATCCTGCAACAGCACCTCGCGCATGTAGGCGAGGCCTGCTTCGATGCTCGCCATCATCAACAGTACCGCGAACGTCATGAAGATCATCCGCACCCGCATCTTGTCCGAGAGCGCGCCGATCACCGGAAACAGTCGCGTGATGCGCAGCGACTCCATGAGGAACAGCCCCATGGAGATTTCGACCATGATGATGACCAAGGCCGCGATGTCGGCAGTGCGGAAAGCACCGATGAAGTTCGTGCCGCCGACCATCTCGGCCATGGGCCGCGCAATCAAGGTGAAGTTGACCGCGGTGCCTGCGGTGGCGACGGCGAGCACCAGCGCCGAGACGAAGAAGTAGACGATCGACGAAGACGACAGGACCGACACCGCGCGATCCTCGCCGCGCACGATCGCCTCGTACCCCTCCATGTGGTGATCGATGGCAAGCGCCCGCGCGAGCACGCTCTCCACGGTCTTGTTCACGCGTTCCAGGGTCTCCTGAATCAGCCGCCAGTCGGGCATCATTCGCCGCAGCAGCGCGTGCCGTTCGCCGCTCGCCTTGCGGTAATCCGCCATCGCTTCCTCGTGCGCCTTGACCGTCGAGCGGTGAATGTCCTCCAGGATCTCCGCGTTGGTGCTGCGCCCCTTGACCTCGGCGATGACCTTAATCGCCTGCGCCCAGCCAGGCGCTTCGGGCGGCACTTCCACCGCCTTCTCCTGATCTTCCTCGATGCGCTGAATGGACTCGCTCAGGCGGCGGCGCATGTCGGGATAGCCCGCCAGGTCCTTGCGGACCGTGTCTCCCACACGGACAAATTCGCGCTCGACGACGCGCTCCTTGGCCTCACGGCCCGCCGCAAGAAGCACCGCGCGATTGCGCGCGGCGAGACGCTCCTGGGCGCGAGTGACCGCATGCGAAGCGACGCGCAGTCCTTGCGCCAGCGCGCCCGCGGCAGCGTGGATCACCTGGCGAGCCGTGTCTCTCGCGAAGTACAACGCCGCGATGAGCAGCACGAGCAGGGTCGCCGCCGACACGATCGGCCAGGGTGTGATCGTCAACAAGCTATTCATGGACATAGGGGTGCTCGCTTAAGTGGGCGTGATGAACGGCAGAGGAAGGGGCGCAAGAGGCGCGGAGACCTTAATCGAGCGACCGCGGGAGAGATGCACACCCGTATCGGCCTGTCTCCCGTGCGTGCGCGGCAAATCGAGCCGCAGGATCGCCGCGTCGTCTTCCATGCTAGCAACCCCGCTGTCGTAGGTTTCCCGTTAGACCGGTGGCTTTGCGACTCCTTCTTTCGAAGGGTGTGCCTCTCGTAGCTCGGCTAGCTTGCGGTGGCGGGATGCAGGTGTCAACGCGCTGAGTCGCGATTTGCCGCCAGCGTTATGTCACGCGAGTTGCAGCGGCTCCGTGCACCAGTTCTGTAAAGCCAGCCGGCGAATCATTAGACAAAATCGGATTCCGCCTTACGCAGATATCAAATCAAGAATGACGCAGACGCACATTGTCCAAGGAGTGACCGCCGTGTCGGTCTGAGTGTTTTCATCGACTCGCCCCTTGATGAGTGGCTAGCAGCCAGCCCTCGGCCATTTAGATCTGCGGTCGTGGCGATCCTATGGAATTGGCCAGCATCGCGTCGACATCCGCAACGAAACCGGGAATGAATCCCACGTGCCTGGCGCTGCGTCACCAATCGCCGCCGCGCACCGTCCTCAATAACCCGCACAGCAGTACGCCGCCAGTCAATTCAAAAGTTCCCTTTGGAAAGATGCCGCGCTGGGTTCGATCCCAGATGTGAAAGGCCGCCCAGGCATTTTCCTGCAGCAGCTGCTCCAGCCGCAGCTGATCGGCCGCATCCAGGGCGATCTCGCCTTGCAGGCCCGCGCTCATCAGCACGGCGACGTCGCGGTTGCGGGCAATCGCCATGCGGATCACGGTCCACTGCGCCATCGTCGAGTTGTGCTCGCTGCGCTGCAGTGCGGCCGTATTGGCTTTGATCTGTGCGCCGATGAAACCCAGAGACACAATGACCCCTACCGAAGCCACAATTTGAGCGAGATAAAACAGGTTCTCGAGTGTCATCGGCGGCATCCCGCAAGTTACAGAACCGTCACATAACTTACATTCGCCAGTAACAGAACTTCCTTAGTGTCCTTGCGTCTGGCTGTCCCGGGCCGGGCTACACCACCCACAGGAGACGCACGCAAATGGAATCCCAGACCCTAGCACTATCGCGCCGAACGGTTGCCCGCCTGGCGCTGCCCCTTCTTTTCCTGTTCCTGGCTTCCGGCTTTGCGACGGCCGAACCGGTCAGCGTGGACGCCAAGCTCAGGTCCATCAAGCATATCATCGTGATCTACCAGGAAAACTGGAGCTTCGATTCGCTCTACGGAAAATTCCCTGGCGCCAACGGTATTGCCCAGTCCTCAGCGGCTTCGCTCAACCAGACCGACCGATTCGACAATGTGCTCAGCGGCCAGTCCGGGATGCCGTTCAGCCTGGTGTCTGGGACCGCTATCCTGACCACTCCACCGCAGCCGCTCAATGCCGGCCAGATTGACACGCGCTTTACGGCCGGGCTCAACACACTCCTGCCCTACGACGCCCTGGATCCGGCCAATTCGACGCTGCAGGCCAACGACACCACCGGCGACCTGGCGCACCGCTTCTGGCACGAGCAGTCGCAGATCGACCATGGCACCATGGACTGGTTCGTCACCTGGAGCGACAACCCCGGGCTGACGATGAGCTACTTCGATGCGACCAGCATGCCCGAAGGCCTGTTGGCGCAACAATTCACCATGGCCGACAACTTCTTCCACGCGGCCTATGGCGGATCATTCCTGAATCACCAGTTCCTGATCGCAGCGGCGGCACCTGTCTACCCGAATGCGCCGACAACGATGGAGGCGACGCTGGACTCCGACGGGCAGCTCCTGATCAACGCGGCGACCGGCAGGATTGTGCACGACGGCAACATCACGCCGATCGGCGGACAGTCATTCGCTGTCCTGGGCGCGACGTTCGATAAGAATTACGCCGTCAACACCATCTACTCTGCAAACCTGGTGCCCACGTTCATCACCCTGGCGACTTCAGCGGCCAGCCTCCTGCCGTCCCTGAACGACAGCAACCCGAGCGATGCCACGCGACCCTTTAGGCCGACGATCGGCGACCGCCTCGATGCCGCCCGCGTGAGCTGGAAGTGGTACTCCGGCGGCTGGGATAATGCCCTGGCGAGTACGGCCAGCAATCCCGCGAACAACGGCATGGTACTGAACCCGGCAACGGTCGATCCATTGTTTCAGTGGCATCACCAGCCCTTCGCCTACTACGACAACTATGCCCCGTGGAGAAACGGTGTCCGCAATCCGGCGTCCGCCGCGCACCTGCAGGATGAGAACAATTTTTTCAGGGACCTGCGGAGCCGCAGGCTGCCGTCGGTGGTCTTCATCAAGGCGCTGGGGCCCGACAATGAACATCCCGGCTACGCTGGACTATTGCAGGGCCAACAGCACGTGGCTGACCTGGTCAGCGCAGTGAAGAAGAGCGAATACTGGGACGATACTCTGATCATCGTGACCTACGATGAGCACGGTGGCCGATGGGATCACGTCGCGCCGCCGAACACCAACGGCGTCTGGGGCGATGGCAGCCGCGTGCCGGCCATCCTGATCGGGCCGCATGCCAGGCACCGCTTCGTGGATCACACGCAGTACGACACGCTGTCGATCCTCAAGACCATAGAGACCCGCTTCGGGCTGGCACCGCTCACGGCACTCGATGCCGCCGCCAGGCCACTGACGGCCAGTCTTCGGGATGAGTAGCTGGAGGGATCAGGGACGCCAAGGCCGTGGCCAGCTCTGCTGGCCACGGTCCCTACACCACACCGTCTGGCTTCACGCGAAAACGAGGGCGATACGCGCGATCACGCCCGTTCACTCACCGCTGACTCCACGGGTTTGAAGGCAACCCCGCATCCCCCGATCGCGCAATACCCGTCCGGATTCTTTGCCAGGTACTGCTGGTGATAGTCCTCGGCGTAATAAAACGGCGGGACATCGCCAATCTCGGTGGTGATGCGCCCGCGGCCCGCGGCGCGCAGCGCCTCTCCATATGCGCTCCGGCTGGCCTCGGCGGCCGCGCGCTGCACGGCATCGCTGCAGAAGATGACCGAGCGGTACTGCGTCCCGATGTCATTGCCCTGGCGCATGCCCTGGGTCGGGTCGTGCGATTCCCAGAACAACCGCAGCAGCGCCGGGTAGGAAATCGCCGCCGGATCGTAGACCACGAGCACCACTTCAGCGTGCCCGGTCCGGCCGCTGCAGACCTGGCGATAGTCGGGATCGGCGGTGGTGCCACCGGCATAGCCCACAGCCGTGCTGTAGACGCCGCGCTGCTCCCAGAACAGGCGCTCGGCGCCCCAGAAGCATCCCATGCCGAACAGCGCCTGCTTGAGGCCGGCGGGAAACGGCGGCCGGAGGGTGTGTCCGTTGACGAAGTGATTCGTCGCTTCCTTCTGCGCGCCCATCGGCCCTCCTAGCGTCGACCTTAGTCAGCCTCACCCATTGCCGTTAGAATGGCGGCTGTTCCAGCCACCACCCGACCGTCCGATGGGCATATCAAACGCACACAACCTGACGTGGACTCCCACTATAGAGCCGCGCCCCTATGGATTGCGAGTCAGCCTCCGGGCCCTCGATCCCTTTGGCGTACTGTGCGGCGCCGACTGGCAGCGCACGCATTGGTACCGCACCGTGGCCGAGCGCGACGCGGCCCTGGTGGAGATGAGCCGCAAGCATGAGTATTCGCGGCCCGGTGACCGGCCCGCGCTGGTGTTCGCGAAGGTGGAAAACCTCGCCTCCAGCCGCGGGCTGTAGTGCTCAGAAACTGCGGCCGAGGAACAGATAGAAGGCCGTGACCCCGCTCTCGTCGTACCCTGCGGCCAGGTACACCGGTCCGATATAGGTGTCGGCCCCGAAAAACAGTGCCGCGTCGCGGCGCGCCGAGCCGAAGCTCGCATCGCTGCGCGCCGTCCAGACATTGCCCAGCTCGAGGGACAGTCCGGCGTAGGCGGGCACGTTGAGGACGCCCTCGCCGCCCCTTCCCACGCTGCGAAAATAGATGGCACGTGCGATCGCAAAATGCGGACCGGCCAGGGACTGTGCCGGAAGTCCCGACAGGCTCAGGAACCCGCCCAGCGGAAAGAAGCTGCGCACGTTGGTGTCGCTCCCGCCGATGGTGCTGCCCCCCGAGACCCACAGCAATCCGGTGTTCTTGCCGTGCGACCAGGCGCCGCGCCAGTCCAGCGTCAGCTGGTCGGACACCGGAGCGCCCCGCACCTGCTCCTCGAATCGTGCGCCCAGGCTGAGAGCCTGGCCGCTGCGCGGAAAGTTGGTGCTGTCGAGCCGGTCGTAGTTGAAGTTCAGAAAGCCGGCGCGCGCGTGATAGGAAGTCTCGGGCGTGCTGAAATCGCCGAGCCGGACGTAAGTGCTGCCCCGGCTGTCCACGACGCCACCGCGCAGTTCGCCCCAATTGCCAAATTCGCGACCGAGGTCAATGCCATATTCAAAACTGCGCACGCGGAACGTACCGATCCTGGCTCCGGCGGTATCCAGCTGGGGCAGGTCGTGTGCCTGCGCCAGCAGGTGCGGGGCCACAAAGTAGCGGTGCCACGCGGACAGGGGCTGGTAGAACTCCACACCGACGCGCGGTGAAGCGCCGATCTGCAGGTCCAGCACGGACTCCGCGTTCAGGGTATTGAGTTCGGTGAAGGACAGGCGCATGGCGGCGTTGAAGGTGCTGTTGCCGGCAAAATCATCCTGAAGCGAGAGGCCCAGCCGCAGGTAGTTCGGGCCCCAGGAATTTCGCCGCGCCGTGAACTCCAGGCCCTGCTCGCCATTTCCGGCTTGCACCAACCGGTAGTCGAGCTGCTCGAGATTGCCGCGGCCATAGATGTCGGCGACGCGCTCCGCGACAAGTTCGGGTTGCAGGGGCTGGTTCAGCTGATCAGCGAACACCTCGCGCAGCAGGCTCGCATAACGGGTCGAGGCGGCGTCCGTCGTGATGAACTTCACCACGGGAGTGGGCGCGGCAGAGGACGCCGGCGCGCGCTCCGCCGCAAGCGCTGCCCCGCCTGCGGCATTCGCAGCCCGCGCCGCGAGCGCGGTGAGCCGCGCCAGCACGACGCGTGCCGCATCCTCGCCGGCCTGCACGCTGCGGGGCACGGCGCTGAAGTCGTAGGAATTGCGCTGGCCGAGTGCCGGTTCCAGCAGCAGATCCCGCGGGCCCAGCGTGGCTCGCTGGCGCTCGACATCGCGCCGCACCAGGATTGCCAGGGCCTGGTTGGAGACGCTGGTCAGGGAATTGAGCCGGTCGCGCGTCTGCAGCGGAAAGCCCGCATCGACGACGATCAGCACGTCCACACCCATGCTGCGCGCCACATCGATCGGCAGGTTTTCCACCAGGCCACCATCGACCAGGAGTCTGCCGTCACGCTCCACCGGGGCCAGAAAGCCCGGCGCCGACATGCTGGCTCGCAGTGCGGTGGTCAGATCGCCCGAATCAATGATGACGGCGGCGCCAGATTCCAGGTCGGTGGCGACGGCGCGAAAGCGTATCGGCAAATCGTCGAAGCGGGAGACGCTCACCACGGGCAGCGTCGCACGTCGCAGCAGCTGGGTGAGCTTCTGGCCCTGGATCAGGCCTGCGGGTATCTGCAACCTGTGTCCCTGGACTCCGAGCGGCAGATTGACCAGGAAGTCCCGGTCCTCCTGCTTACGCCTGAATCCCAGGTCCGCCCGGCGCGGACGATCGCTGAACGCGTCCTGCCAGTCGACGGAGGTGAACAGGGCCTCGATCTGCCGGCCACTCATGCCGCTGGCATACAGGCCACCGACCACGGCGCCCATGCTGGTGCCGGCGATCGCATCGACACGCAGGTGCAGCTCGTCCAGCACTTTCAGTACGCCGATATGTGCCGCGCCGCGCGCGCCGCCTCCGGACAGCACCAGGCCGATGCGCAACGGAGCCGCGCCTGGCTGGGCGGGCGCGACATCCGTTGCACCGGCACTCCACACCGTGCCCGCCAGCAGCAATCCAGCCAGGATGAGTGCCGTCAGGCGCATGCTCAAGGTACGCGCATCTTCCGTGGGTTGAAGCGGGGCGGCGGAAATCGCAGCCGCAGCGATTTCAGCTGCGCGAGCAGGATCTTCGCGACCGCCAGATCACGCAGCCATTTGTGATCAGCGGGCACGACATACCATGGCGCCTGCTTCTTGTTGCAGCGAGCCAGCATGTCGCGGAAGGCCTGCCGGTAGGCCGACCACTGCGCGCGCTTCACGAGGTCCTGCGGATCGAATTTCCACTGCTTGCGCGGCTCGCGAATACGCTCCTGGAAACGACGGCGCTGCTCCGCCTTGCTGATGTGCAGAAAAATCTTTACGACCCGTATGTCATTTTCCACCAGCATGCGCTCAAACTCGTTGATCTGGCGGTAGCGCGCCTGCCAGACCGCGCGCGGCACGAGCGAATCGACCCGCGCAATCAGCACGTCTTCATAGTGCGAACGGTTGAAGACCGTGATCGTGCCGCGCGACGGCACCTGCTGGTGGATACGCCACAGGTAATCATGGCGCAGCTCCTCCGGGCCCGGAGACTTGAAGGCACTCACCGTGCATCCTTGCGGATTGAAGGCTGAAAACACGTGCCGGACCGTGCCGTCCTTGCCGCCGCCGTCGATGGCCTGCAGCACCACCAGCACGCCATAACGGCCGTCGGCATACAGCTGGTATTGCAGTTCTGCGAGCTCCACGGCGATTTTCCGGCTGGCCTCGCGTGCCTGTGTCTCCTCCCAGCTCAGAGTGCGCCCGGCGCTGGACTCGCTCAAGGAGACGCGGCGGCCGCTGCGGAGCTTCAGCCGCCGGGCCAGGTCGCGGTGCGGTGCTGGCACGGCTAGGCCCCCGCAGGTCGCGCCGCGGGCACTTGCTGCGTGAGACAGTGGATATTGCCGCCACCGAGCAGCAGTTCGCGCGCCGGAACGCCCACCACGCGCCGCGCCGGAAACACCCGCCGCAGCACGCGCAGGGCGTGTGCGTCAGTGCGCGTATCCAGCAGCGGGGCAATCACGGCGCGGTTCGCCAGGTAGAAATTAACGTAGCTCCCCGCCAGGCGATGTCCCGCGCGCACCCGGCGCGTTCCGGGCCGCCGGGCGATGCCGGCCGCTTCGCCCGCCGTCATGAACAGCGGCCCCGGCATGGGGAGCTTGTGCACACGGAGCCGGCGGCCCCGGGCATCGCGCGCGGCGGTGAGCCGCTCCAGTGCGTCGCGCGAGACCCGGTACTGCGCATCGCGCCGGTTGTCGCTCCAGGCCAGGCACACCTCTCCCGGCCGCGCGAAGCAGGCGAGATTGTCGATGTGCCCGCCGGTCTCGTCATTGATCACGCCCGCACCCAGCCAGATGATCCGCTCCACACCCAGGTAGGAGCGCAGCAGCTGCTCGATGCGAAACAGGCTCAGGCGCGGATTGCGATTCGGGTTCAGCAGGCATTGCTCGGTGACCAGGAGCGTGCCCTCGCCGTCCGTGTGTATGGCGCCGCCCTCATTGATCATCGGCGCCCGATAGCGCGAACAGCGCTGGATGGCCAGCACGCGCCGCGCCACCGCATCGTCGCGCGCCCAGCTGGAATACAATCCGCCCCACGCGTTGAAACGCCAGTCGACCCCGCGGCGGCGCCCCGCCGCATTCACGACAAAGGTCGGGCCCGTGTCGCGCACCCACGCATCGTCGTTGGGCAA
>Ga0193713_1000668_pt1 | contig 11448 bp, 7 predicted proteins | sample H3a2metaG_FD_143054 | JGI IMG/M metagenome (GOLD analysis project Ga0193713, IMG submission 143054) | Soil microbial communities from a riparian zone of the East river system, Colorado, United States - H3a2 | ecosystem: Environmental > Terrestrial > Soil > Riparian zone | place: USA: East River... | reverse complement strand
GCAAGGTGCCAAGGCCGCGCGTGAGCTGCTCGCTGCGCCCCGTCGAGCGCGCGCACCGCGCCCGACTTGAACAGCTGACGCGGGCGACGGGCCGCTTCCGCGAGGAAGAGGTCGCCACCGCGGTCGAGCTGCTCGAGGAAAGCCTGGCCGGCGACAATGCGTATCGCTTCGTCGGCGCGTTCGATCAGCCGGCACAGACGCTGGTCGGCTACGCCTGCTGGGGTCCGACACCGGGGACCGAGGGGACCTGCGACCTGTACTGGATCGTCGTGGATCCCGAGCGACAGGGAGCGGGGGTCGGGTCGCTCCTGCTCAGCGAGGTGGAGGGACGCCTGAGGGTGGACGGCTCTCGGCTCGTGATGGTCGAGACTTCATCGCGGGCGGACTATGCGCCCACGAGGGGCTTTTACGAACGCCGCGGCTATACCAGGGCCGCAACCATCCCGGGGTATTACGCGCCCGGTGACGATCTGGTGATCTACACCAAGGATCTCACGGATGGAGACCTGGCAAGAGCTTCTTCGTAAGAAGAGCATCGCGTCTCTCGAGGCGCTCGCCGCGCGATTCGGCCCGGAGCACGTGGGCGAAATCGAGCGGCTCCGGCAGGCAGCCGAGAACTTCGAGTTTCGGATCTCCCCCGCCATGGTGGACCTGATCAAGACGCCGGGCGACCCGATCTGGCGCCAGTACGTGCCCACCGTGCAGGAACTCGAGATTCACGACGGCATCGTGGATTCGCTCGACGAAGACGCCAATTCGCCGGTCCCCAACATCACGCATCGCTACCCCGACCGGGCGCTCTTCCTGGTTTCCCCGGTCTGCGCCTCGTATTGCCGCTTCTGCACCCGGCGCCGCAAGGTGGGCGACCCCGAGAAGATCCCGATGGCCCAGCTCGAGTCGGCGTTCCGCTACCTCGAGGAGCACAAGGAGATCCGCGACGTCATCATGTCGGGCGGCGACCCCCTGCTCCTCTCCGACCGGCGTATCGACGACATCTGTCGCCGGCTGCGGGCCATCCCGCACCTCGAAGTCCTGCGGATCGGGAGCCGGGTGCCGTGCCATCTGCCCGAGCGGATCACGCCCGAGCTGTGCGCGATCCTCAAGAAGTACCACCCGCTCTACATCAACACCCATTTCAATCACCCCGACGAGCTGACCCCGGCGGCCGTGAAGGCCCTCGGCATGCTGGCCGACGCCGGCATCCCGCTGGGGTGCCAAACCGTGCTCCTGAAGGGCGTAAACGACGACGTCGAGGTCATGAGGGAGCTGATGCAGAAGCTGCTCGTGGCACGGGTCCGGCCCTACTACATCTATATGTGCGACCAGGTGGCCGGGGCCGAGCACTTCCGCACGGCGGTCGAGAAAGGCCTCGAGATCATCAAGGGGCTGCGGGGTTGGACCTCCGGGCTCGCGGTGCCGCACTTCGTGATCGACGCACCGGGCGGGGGCGGCAAGATCCCGCTGCTGCCGGAATACGTCGTGAAGCTCACCGACAAGGAAGTGGTGCTGCGGAATTACGCGGGCAAGATCTACCGCTACAAACAGGGCGCCAAAGACGCCCTCGAGCCGGTGCTGGTCGGGTAGCCAAAACAGGGGTTGACGGCGTGACAGGCTAGTGCATATTTATAACGTCACGCGCATAGAAATACGACCCTGTTCGAGGCGCCCTGCTTGTCGACAACCTGCATTAATCTGACCGTTAATCACCTGCCGGCCTCCCATGGGAGCGCCGGGGCGATATAGCGTGTCGAGAACAACGACCCGATCCCCCGAGCCCGCTCCCAACACCGAGCGGGCTTTTCGTTGTCAGGCAGCGCCGGCGCGCGACCCTGGCCGCGAGCACGACGCCTGCGGTGTGGGGTTCGTCGCCCACGCGGGCGGCGAGCGCTCGCATGCCGTGCTCGAGATGGCCCTCACCGCCGTCGCGCGCCTCGCGCACCGCGGGGCCGCCTCGAACGACCACTCGGGCGACGGCGCCGGCGTCCTCACGCAGATCCCGCGCCGCCTCCTGGAGATCAAGTCCGAGCGGTCCGGCCGCCCGTACGCGCTGGGAATGTTCTTCCTCCCGCAGGCGGGCCCCGCACTCGAGTGGGCGGTCGCCATCGTCGAACGGGCCCTCGAAAAGCTGGACCAGCCGGTGAGCTGCTGGCGGGATGTGCCCGTCGATCCGGCCGCCCTCGGACCCCTCGCGCGCGCCAGCTGTCCTGTCGTGCGCCAAGCCTTCGTCGAGCCGCCCTCCAACTGGGATGGAGACGAGGACGCTTGGGAGCGCCGTCTCTATCTCGCGCGCCGCGTGATCGAGGGCCGCGCCGCGCGACAGGGCGTCGCGCCGTTGTACGTGTGCTCGCTCTCCTGCCGCACCGTCGTCTACAAGGCGCTGCTCACGGGGACCGAGCTGCCGGCGTTTTATCCCGACCTGCGCTCGCCCCTGTTCGACACGGCGATCGCCGTCTTCCACCAACGCTATTCAACCAACACGTTGCCCAGCTGGCCGTTGGCGCAGCCGTTCCAGCTGCTGGCGCACAACGGCGAAATCAACACCCTCTGGGGCAACCGCAACGCGATGCGCGCCCGCGAGGCCACCTTCCCGAAAGAGGTCAAGCCCGTCGTGTGGGAAGGCGGCAGCGATTCCGCGAGCCTCGACAACGCCCTCGAGCTACTGGTGCGGTCCGGACGGGACCCCGCGCACGCCCTGATGATGCTGTTGCCAGAGGCGTGGGAGCGCGTGACCGATCTCGATCCCGCCCTGCAGGGCTTCTACGAGTTCCACGCGCCCATGATGGAGCCGTGGGATGGCCCCGCCGCCATCGCCTTCTCGGACGGCGTCGTCGCCGGGTCGGCGGTCGATCGGAATGGCCTGCGACCCTGCCGCTACAAGGTGACGAAGAGCCGACTCGTGATCGCGTGCTCCGAGGTCGGCGTCGCCGATCTCGATCCGGCGGACGTCGTCGAGAGCGGCCGTCTCGGCCCCGGCGAGCTGCTCGTGGTCGACACGCGACGCGGCGTGGTGCTCCACAGCGCCGACGCGAAACGCGAGGTGGCCGGCCGCCATCCGTATGAACGGTGGGCTCCCCGCGTGGCATGCGATCTCGTCACCGGCGGCGCGAGTGCGGAGCCTGCCCTCGCACCCGAGGATCTCGTCGTCCGGCAGCGGGCGTTCGGGTATGGCTTCGAGGATCTGCGCCACGTGCTCGAGCCGATGTCGTCCGGCGCCGACGCCATCTGGAGCATGGGGGACGATACGCCGATTCCCCCCCTCTCGCGCACGGCGCCCAGCGTCTATGCCTTCGTGCGCCAGCGCTTCGCTCAAGTCACGAACCCCGCGATCGACCCGCTGCGCGAGTCGGATGTGATGTCGCTGGTGATGTACCTGGGACGCCGCGGCTCGCTCTTGTCTCGGCGCCTGCCGCCGCAGCCGTTATTGCGCCTCGAGCATCCTGTCCTCCTCGCGCCAGAGATGGCGGCGCTGCGGCGCACGCCGGGGTTGCTCGTCGCCACGCTGAGCGCGGTGTGGGACGCGGAGACCGGCCCCGAGGGACTCGCTCCCGCACTCGATCGCCTGTGCCGCGACGCGATCCGCGACGCGCGCCGCGGCGCCACCGCACTCGTGGTCAGCGACCGCGACGCCGACGCGCGCCGCGCGCCGATCCCGATGCTCCTGGCCATCGGCGCGGTGCACCAGCGGCTGCTCGAGGCCGGTCTCCGCACGCGCGTGGCGCTCGTGGCGGAAGCCGGAGACGCGTGGGACGTCCACCACCTCGCCGCTTTGTTCGGGTACGGCGCCGAGGCGGTGCACCCGTGGTTGGCGCTGCAGGCGGCTCAAGGTGGAGCGTTCCGGACCGCCGCTGAAAAGGGGCTGCTCAAGATCCTCTCCAAGATGGGGATCTGCACGTTGCGGTCGTACGCCGGCGCCCAGCTCTTCGAGGCGCTTGGCCTCGGCGCCCAGGTCGTGGATCGCTGCCTCACGGGCACCGTGTCGGCGATCGGCGGGATCGGATTCACCGAGCTCGCGGAGGATGTGCTGACCCGCCACGCGGCCGCCTACGGCCAGGCGGCCCCCGACGGCCTGCCCGACCACGGGCGGGTGCGCTATCGCAAGGACGGCGAGGACCACGGGTGGGCCCCGCCGCTGGTGCGGGCGCTGCAGGATGCCGTGCAAACGGGGACTGCCGCCGGTTACGACGCGTTCCGCACACGGGTGGAGGCACGCGTGCCGGCCGGGCCGCGCGACCTGCTCGAATTCCGTGGGAGCACGCCGCCGATTCCGCTCGACGAGGTCGAGCCGGTGGAGACCATCCGCCGGCGCTTCATCTCGAGCGCGATGTCCTTGGGCGCGCTGTCGCCCGAAGCGCACGCGACGCTCGCGATCGGCATGAACCGGATGGGGGCGCGGTCGAACACGGGTGAGGGCGGCGAAGACCCGGCGAGCTACGAGCCGCTCCCCAACGGCGACCGTGCCGACAACCGCATCAAGCAGGTGGCGTCGGGCCGCTTCGGCGTCACAACCGAGTACCTCGTGCGAGCCGACGAACTCGAGATCAAGATCGCGCAGGGCTCGAAGCCGGGAGAGGGCGGGCAGCTGCCGGGTCACAAGGTCACTGACTTCATCGCGCGGCTGCGCCACGCGGTCCCCGGGATCCCGCTGATCTCGCCACCGCCGCACCACGACATCTACTCGATCGAGGATCTCGCGCAGCTGATCCACGATCTCAAGCAGGTGAACCCCACCGCGCGCGTCGGCGTCAAGCTCGTCGCCGAGGCGGGCGTCGGGACCGTGGCCGCCGGGGTCGCCAAGGCGTACGCCGACTACGTGCTCGTCTCGGGCCACAACGGCGGCACGGGCGCGTCGCCGCTGTCGTCGATCAAGCACGCAGGCGCCCCGTGGGAGCTGGGACTCGCGGAGACGCAGGCGGTGTTGCGCCGCAATGGGCTGCGGGAGCGGATTGAGGTGCGGGTGGACGGCGGTCTGCGGACAGGACGCGACGTCGTCGTCGCCGCCATGCTCGGCGCCGAGGCATACGGGTTCGGCACCGCCGCCGTCGTGGCCCTGGGATGCGCGATGGCGCGGCATTGCCACCTGAACACCTGCCCCACCGGCATCGCGACTCAGCGCCCGGACTTGCGGCGCAAGTTCCGCGGGACGCCGGAGCAAGTCGTCGCCTATTTCACGCTGATCGCGGAAGACGTGCGGCGCATCTTGGCGGCGCTGGGACAGCGGTGCCTCGACGACATTATCGGCCGCGTGGACTTGCTCGAACGAGTGGACCGGCCCGAAACGCCGCGCGCGCAGCTGCTCGATCTCTCCTTGCTGCTCGATCGCCCGTTGGGCGTTGCGCCGCAGCGACGCAGCGTTGTGCGGAACGACCGCCCGGGCGTCGTGTCGCTCGACGCCGATATCCTCACGGCCTTGGGCCCCGCGCTCGACCGCGGCGCGCCGTTCGCCGGATCGTATCGCATCGGGAATCATCACCTGACCGTTGGCGCACGAATTGCGGGGCACATTGCGCGCCGCTCGGGCCGGTCCGGGCCGGCGGCTCCTGTCCGGCTGCGGTTCACGGGCAGCGCGGGCCAGAGCTTTGGGGCGTTCGCCCTGCCGCGCATGCAGCTGCGGCTCGAGGGTGAAGCGAACGATCACGTGGGCAAGGGGCTCTGTGGCGGCGACATCGTCATCCGCCCGTTCCGTACCGCCGCCTACGCCGACGGCCGGCCGCACGTGATCCTCGGGAACACGGCGCTGTATGGCGCGACCAGCGGCCGGCTGTTCGCGGCCGGCAGCGCCGGGGACCGCTTCGCCGTGCGGAACTCGGGAGCCGTCGCCGTGATCGAAGGAGCGGGCGACCACTGTTGCGAGTACATGACCGGCGGAGTCGTCGTCGTGCTCGGCCCGGTGGGCCGCAATCTCGGGGCCGGCATGTCCAACGGCGTCGCGTACGTGCTGGACGAAGGCAAGACGCCGCTCGCGGCCCGCTGTAACGCGGACATGGTCGTCGTGACTGATCTCGAAGCGGCGGACGAGCGGCGGTTGCAGACGCTCATCCGGCAGCATTATCAAAAAACCGGGAGCCGACGTGCCCGGACCATCCTGAGCGGATGGGCAGTCTATCGCGCCTTCTTCAAGAAGGTGTCGCCCCCCGCGCCTGTCCCCGCGGCGGCGGCGATCGAACCTGCGGACCACCTGGCATCCACTGGGAGCCCTGCATGAAGCTCATCACCACGATCGTGCGTCCCGAACGCCTCCCCGACGTGAAGACGGCGCTGTTCCGCGCCGGGATCACCGGCATCACGCTGAGCCGCGTCAGTGGACACGGCGGCGAACACGAGCTGGTCGAGCAGTATCGCGGTACGGCGATCGTCATGGAGTTCCACGAGAAAGTGAAGATCGAGATGGTGTGCTCCGAGCCGTTCGTCGAGCCCTGCGTGCAGGCCATTCTCTCGGCGGCCCGCACCGGCGACGTAGGCGACGGAAAGATCTTCGTGCAGCCAATCGAACGGGTGATCCGCATCCGTACGGGCGAGGCGGACAACGCCGCGCTTACCGCGGTCAACGCCGACGCAGTCCAACGTGCCGCCATCAACGCCGTCGGTATGGGAGGTGCCGCATGACGCAAGCCGCCGTGTCCTCGGGCGATACCGCCTGGGTCCTCACCTCGAGCGCCCTCGTCCTCTTGATGACCGTGGGCCTCGCGTTCTTCTACGGCGGCCTGGTGCGGCCCAAGAACGCCCTCAACACGATGATGATGAGCGTCGTCGCGCTCGGCGTGATCGGGGTCCTGGGGTGGCTGGTCGGGTATTCGATCGCGTTCGGTCCCGGCAACGCATGGCTGGGCAGTCTCGCATGGTTCGGTCTGAACAACGTCGGGCTCGAGCCTAATCCGACGTATTCGGCGACGATCCCGCTGCAGGCCCACGCGATGTTTCAGGGGATGTTCGCGATCATCACCCCCGCCCTCATCTCGGGCGCGATCGTGGAGCGGATGCGCTTTCGGGGGTACGTCGTCTTCCTCGTCCTGTGGGCGACGCTGATCTACGATCCGCTGGCGCACTGGGTGTGGGGCTCCGGCGGCTGGCTGCTGAAGCTCGGGGCGCTCGACTTCGCGGGTGGCACCGTCGTGCACATCAGCGCCGGCGTCTCGGCGCTCGTCGCAGCGTGGTTCCTCGGACCTCGGCGGGACTACCGCCGCGTTCCGATCGCGCCGCATAACGTCCCACTCGTGCTGCTCGGTGCCGGGCTGCTCTGGTTCGGCTGGTTCGGCTTCAATGCCGGCTCCGCCCTCGCGGCCAACGGTCTCGCGGCGCTGGCGTTCGTCAACACCAACACGGCCGCAGCGGCCGCCCTCGTCACCTGGGCAGGGCTCGACCTGTGGCGCACCGGCAAGATCACGGCGGTCGGTGCCGCTACCGGCCTCGTCGTAGGTCTTGTGGGCATCACGCCGGCGGCGGGGTACGTGACGCCGATGTCCGGGCTCCTGATCGGCGTGCTGGCCGCGGGCGTCAGCTACACGGCCATCCAGATTCGGTCGAAAACCAAGCTCGACGACGCGCTCGACGTGTTCTCCTGCCATGGGCTCGCCGGAACCGCCGGGGCGCTCCTGACCGGCGTGTTCGCCACCAAGCTCGTGAACCCCGCGGGCGGTGACGGGCTCCTGGCCGGGAATGCCGGCCAGATCACCGTCCAACTCATTGCCGTCCTGGCCACCGTTGCCTTCGCCGCCCTCGGCACGCTCGGGATTCTCAAGCTCGTTGAGGTCACGATCGGCGTGCGGGCCGACGTGCCCGAGGAGAGCGCGGGACTCGACCTGAGCCAGCACGGCGAGGAGGCGTACTTCGGGTCGGAGCTCGGCAGCTTCCCGGGCTCCGGCGGCTCGCTCGGCGGCAGCGTGGTCGTCCAGTCGTTCACGGCGCAGCCGGCGGCTGCGCCGGCGCCGGGCGTTTGATGCGGGGCATTCTGATGTAGCACCGAAGGGCTGCGCGGTCTATTGTTCTTCGCATGACGACGGGTGTGTTCAAGGTCGGCCTCGTGCAAATGAGCATGACGGCCGACCCGGCGGCCAATCTTGCGAAGGCAATCGCCCAGGTGAAGGCCGCCGCGCGGCAAGGCACCGCGCTCGTCTGCCTCCCCGAGCTGTTCCGCACTCTCTACATCGGTCAGCGTGAGGACCACGCGCTGTTCGACCTGGCCGAACCGGTTCCCGGCCCGACAACCGAGGCGCTCGGGAAACTGGCGAACGAGTTGGGCGTCGTGCTTATCGCGTCGCTGTTCGAGCGCCGCGCCGCGGGGCTGTACCACAACACCGCGGCCGTCATCGAGGCCGACGGCACGTTGAAGGGGATCTACCGCAAGATGCACATCCCCGACGACCCGGCCTACTACGAGAAGTTCTACTTCACGCCCGGCGACCTCGGCTTCCGCGCCTTCGACACGCGCGTCGGCACCATCGGGACGCTCGTCTGCTGGGACCAGTGGTATCCCGAGGGTGCGCGCCTCACCGCGCTCCAGGGCGCCAACATCCTGTTCTATCCCACGGCGATCGGGTGGCATCCGGGCGAAAAGGCGCAGTACGGCGCCGCGCAGCTGGACGCCTGGCGCACGATTCTCGAGACCCACGCGATCGCGAACGGCTGCTGGGTGGCGGCGGTGAACCGCGTGGGTCTCGAGAAGCTCGACGGGCAAGGAGCGGGAATTGAGTTCTGGGGCCACTCCTTCCTCGCGGACCCTTTTGGGATCGTGGTTGCGGAGGCACCCGCCGACAAGGAAGCGCTGGTCATCGCCGAGGTGGACCTCGGGCGTGTGGAGGAGGTGCGCCGTAACTGGCCGTTCCTCCGGGACCGCCGCGTCGACGCATATGCCGGGATCGGGAGCCGATTCCTCGATCCAAAGCCTGATGGCTGAGGGCTTTCGCATGCCCGCCGAGTGGGAGCCGCACGCGGCGACCTGGATCGGCTGGCCCCACAACAAGAGCGATTGGCCGGGCAAGTTCGCCCCGATCCCGTGGGTGTACGGCGAGATCGTGCGCAAGCTCGCGCCTGGCGAGATCGTCCGGATCCTCGTGAACTCCGCATCGCACGAAGCGCAGGCGCGCCGGGTGCTCATCAAGTGCGGCGTGGACCTCAGCCGCGTCGAGTTCTTCCGCTTCCCCACCAACCGGGGCTGGACGCGGGATTTCGGTCCGATCTTCGTGCGGAGCGATCACCCACCCGAAGTCGCCATCGCCCGATTTCACTTCAATGCGTGGGCGAAGTACCCCGACTGGAAGAAGGACGACAAGATCCCGGACCTGGCGGCCAAACGGCTCAAGATGCGCAGGTTCGAGTCCAGGATCATTCTGGAGGGCGGCAGCATCGACGTGAACGGGCGCGGCTCACTGCTCACCACGGAGGAATGCTTGCTGCATCCGACCGTGCAGGCGCGGAATCCGCAGCTGCACCGCGCGGAGATCGAAAAGGTGCTCCGTGATTCCCTCGGAGTGACCAACGTCCTCTGGCTTGGCCAGGGGATCGCGGGGGACGACACGCACGGACACGTGGACGACCTGTGCCGCTTCGTCGGGCCGCGCACCGTAGTGCTGTGCACGGAAGACACCCCGCGCGACGCCAACCACATCGCGCTCGCCGAGAACCGGGAACGGTTGCAGGGGATGCGCGCCGAGGACGGATCGAAACTCGAGGTCGTCGACCTACCGATGCCGGCGCCGCTCGTGTTCGACGGCGTGCGGCTGCCGGCCAGCTACGCCAACTTCTACGTCGCCAACGCCGCCGTGCTCGTCCCCACCTTCAACGATCCGCAGGACCGCGTGGCGCTCGGCATCCTCGGCGAGTGCTTTTCGGACCGACCGGTGGTGGGGGTCAGCGCGGTAGATCTGGTGTGGGGGCTCGGCACGTTGCACTGCCTCACCCAACAGCAGCCGAGCCTCGTCTAATGCGGCGCCCCACCGCGTGGGTGCGCCGCAACGTGTTCTTCCGGACGATCGCCAAGCTTGCGAAGCAGTATCTCAAATGGTTCGGCAACGCGAGCTACAAGCCCCACAAGAACGGAGAGCGCTGGGTGCTCGCGCAGCTGCGCGAGGAGCGCATCCGCTCGGTGCTCGACGTGGGTGCGAACGTCGGAGATTGGTCGATGCTCGCCGCCGAGCTGCTGCCCGATGCCACTGTCTGGGCGCTCGAGATCATGCCCGCGACCTTCGCGCGCCTGCGCGAGCGCGTGGGCGATCACGCCCGCATCCGCTGCTTCAACCTGGGGCTCGCCGATCGCGATGGCGCGCTGCGTATGCACTTCGATCCCGCGGCCAGCACGCACGCGACCTTCACGGAGTACCCGCAAAGCGGCACGGAACAGTTAATCGATTGCGCGGTCAGGAGGGGGGACGGGTTCGTACGCGAGCAGGGGATCGACCGCGTGGATCTGCTCAAGATGGATGTGGAGGGCGCGGAGCACCTGGTGCTGGCGGGTCTGGCGGAATCATTGGGCGCGCGCCGCGTGCGCTTCGTGCAATTCGAGTACGGCCGCGTGAACATCCTTACCAAGTTCCTGCTGCACGACTTCTACGAGCTGTTCCGCCGCCACGGATACGTCGTGGGCAAGATCTTCCCGGATTTCGTGGACTTCCGGGCGTACGATCTCGGGGACGAGGACTTCATCGGGCCGAACTACCTCGCCTGTCCGGCGGACGACCCGGCGCTGCCGCAACTCATGGCTCGATCAGTCGGCTCCTGAAAGGCTGATCCATTTGCCGTTGCGGCACATGAAGATGGTCGACCCTTTCTCCACGAACGCGTTCTCGATGGCGTCGTGCTCAAGCTTGATGGTGCTGGTCTCCCCTTCGAAGTTCTGATAGAAATCGGTCGTGCCGATCACGCGTGAGAAGCCAATCTTCCCGCCGCCGATGCCTTGCAGGTAAGACCGGCTCTTGGCGGGCGCGAGCTCGCGAGGGCATTGCACAGGACCGCCCCACCAGATCCGAATGACCGACTCATTACCGCGCGAACAGAGCACGGCCCAGTCGAGCTGTTGGGACGATGCAAACGTGCCATGGATCACGTTGTGGGGTCGAGTCGTGGCGTAGGTCTGGGGAACCGTGCACCCGGCTAGCTCGCGCACGAAAGCCGCCGGCAGCTCGGGGAACGCGGAGAGGGGCAGCTGAACGTTTGCACGCTCGGCTTGCTCCCAGGGTTGGGCCTCTGCCGCGGAGTCGGTCCGCTCGACGGGCCGACCCGGTTCGGAGAACAGCTCGGGGGTAAGGTCTGGATAGATCTTCCAGTCAAGCTCGACGCCGCTCGACACCACTCGTCCATTCACGCTGGCCCAGGACGGCCCCGAATCACTGACCGGAAAACGCGCGAAGAAGCTGTTGGCGTTCTGCCACCAAATCGCGCCACCCTGGTGCGGACCGAAATTCGCTCGAAGGTGAACGGGGGGACTTTGTGCGGCACCAGGGTGGCGTTCTGCCACCA
>Ga0193713_1000666_pt1 | contig 11459 bp, 10 predicted proteins | sample H3a2metaG_FD_143054 | JGI IMG/M metagenome (GOLD analysis project Ga0193713, IMG submission 143054) | Soil microbial communities from a riparian zone of the East river system, Colorado, United States - H3a2 | ecosystem: Environmental > Terrestrial > Soil > Riparian zone | place: USA: East River... | reverse complement strand
AGGGTGTTGCCGGCGGTGGTAAACATCAATACCGAGCGTGTAGTTCGACGCACCGTGCGCGATCCATTTGAGGATGTGTATGCGCAATTCTTCGGCTATAACCGGATCCGGCCCCGCCAAATTCGCCAGACATTGCAAAGTCTCGGCTCCGGTTTCATTATCGATCCGGGTGGCTACATCGTTACCAACCAGCACGTGGTCGAGCGCGCCGCGGACTTGAAAATTCACGTGACGACAAACGACGGCAAAACCTATAACGCTCACTACATTGCCGGCGATGACAAAACCGATCTCGCATTCATTAAAATCGATGCGCAAAGCGCATTTCCGTTCATTAGCCTCGATAACATCTCTCCGAACTTGCTTGGCCAGACAGTGATTGTAGTAGGCAATGCCGTTGGCTACGGCAGTTCCATCAGCCGGGGCGTCCTTAGCGCTATGAAACGCAATATCACAGTGGACGATACCGAATATAAAGACCTCGTGCAGACCGATGCGGCGATTAATCCCGGTAACAGCGGTGGGCCAGTGATTGATGTCTCCGGTCGGCTGGTCGGCATCGCGTCGGCGAAGATGGCGTTCACGCCGCAAGGGGTCCCCACGCAGGGTCTTGGTTTCGCCATTCCGGCGCAGGTCGTGCGTGATAGCGTCAATCGATTCAAGAAGACGGCGCGCATACAGCCCACGACAAAAACCGCGCCTGTTACCGAAGAAACATCGACTTCGAACGCGGAGAAGTTATTTGGAATGCAGCTGCAAAATTTGAGTCAGGAATTAAGTGATGCGCTCGGTTATGCGAAGGGGCGAGGCGTGTTAATTGCTGCGGTCGAACCGGGTAGCCCCGCAGATGAAGCGGGCGCTGAGCGTGGGTTGCTGATTTATCGTGTAGGCAAAAATGATGTTAGCTCTGTTAAAGAGGTCGAGGAGCTGCTTCGATCCGTAGACAGCGGCGCGGACGTGGAATTGACCGTCGGCGTAATCGGGGCCGATGGAAAGAACCGACAACTTGCGAACGTGAGCCTAAAGGCGCGCTAAAAATTTGGCAACGCAATCGCGCCTCAGTTGTCTCAAAATATCGCAGAATGATTAAGGTTGAAAATCTGACAAAACGTTACGCGGGCCAGCCTGCCATTCAGGATTTGAGTTTCGAGGTCAGCCAGGGCGAAATCATGGGATTTCTGGGGCCAAACGGCGCAGGTAAAACGACGACCATGCGCATTCTCGCTGGCTTTATGCCGCCTACTTCGGGGCGCGCTACCGTCGCTGGATACGACGTTTTTGAGCAATCGCTCCAGGCGCGGGCGCACCTCGGCTACATGCCGGAAAATGTGCCGCTCTACAGCGACATGCGGGTGACGGAGTATCTCAATTATCGCGCGGCGCTCAAGGGAGTGCAGCATCGGCGCATCGCGGAGCGTGTCGGCGATGTAGAGGAATTATGTGGTCTCAAGGACGTCAAAAAGAAGCTGATCGGCACTCTCTCCAAAGGGTATCGACAACGCGTCGGCCTGGCGGATGCGCTGTTAGCAGAGCCTGATCTTCTCATTCTCGATGAACCGACGATCGGTCTCGATCCAAATCAAATCCGGCAGGTGCGTGAACTAATCAAGAACCTGGGCAAGCATCACACAATTTTGCTTTCGACGCACATTTTGCCGGAGGTAGAGATGACGTGCAGCCGGGTGATCATTATTCACAAGGGTCGAATCGAGGCGTGTGATACGCCGGATAATTTGCTCGGAAAAATCAGGCAAGCTGGCGGCGTAGTGCTTGAAGCAAAAGTCGGAAAGGACAACGCCGCGGAGGAACTAAAGAAGATTTCAGGTGTGCGAGAAGTGGTGACCGACGGTGAGGATGAATGGAAGAGGTTTTCGCTGCGAGTGGAGTCGGGGGCAGATGTGCGCGAAGAGGTCTTTCGGCTGGCCGCTGATCGGCATTGGGCGGTGCGCGAATTAACCCAGCGTCGAGCGACGCTCGAGGATGTGTTCGTCGAGCTCACGCATCCCGACCTGGTTTAAGAGTGGAGTCTTGGAGTAATGGAGCGTTGGAGTAGTGGGAATATGAATTACGAGACTGAACTTCGAAATAAAAACCGCGGCTACATGAAGCTGATTGTTTGGCAAAAAGCCACCGAGTTGTTCGAGCTCGTCTGGGCGACCGTTTTCACCGAGAACAAAATTGATTTCAAGCTGCGCTCGCAAGTAGCCGATGCCGCGCAGTCGGTATCCGCAAACATCTCTGAGGGATACAGCCGACGATCGCTTAATGAATACATTCAATTTTTGTATTACGCGCTTGGCTCATTGGCTGAAACGATGACGCGTGCAATTGGTCTTAAGCAGACCGGGCAAATTACAGAGTCGCGTTTCCACGACGTCGACGTTCTGCATTATGAAGTCGAGAACCGTTTGCTGCGCCTGATTGATAAGCTGGAGCAAAAACGTCGAGACGAAGACTGGATAGACCGTATCGCTGAAGATCCTGAGGAGTACGTCACCACTCCATCACTCCACCACTCCATCACTCCAGCGCTTCGCGCCCATGCGTAAATTTTACACGCTGCTCTTGCGCGAGGTGCGCGGCTATTTCCATTCTCCGATCGCGTACATCGTGCTGATCTTTTTCCTCATCGTCAGCGGGATTGATTTTTACTTTCAGGTCTCCTTCATGAACCAGCGCCAGGTGCAGTACACGGTGCAGGAAGCGTTTTTCAATTCGATCTTCTTTTGGTTCGCATTCGTTTTGATTTTTCCCCTGATCACAATGCGCCTGTTCGCCGAAGAATTTAAGCTCGGCACCATTGAGCCGCTTACTACTGCGCCGGTGCGCGACTGGCAGGTGGTACTCTCGAAGTTTTTCGGTGCACTGATCTTTTACCTCATTCTCTGGATCCCGACACTGCTTTACTTTTGGATTTTTGCGAAAATAGCAAACCAGCCAGCCGCGCACTCCGCCGGAGCATACTTTGGCTCCTATTTGATGCTCTTATTGCTAGGAATGTTTTATCTCTCCATTGGCTGTCTGACGTCTGTTCTGACCAAGAACCAAATCATCGCTGCGGTTATTTCTTTCTGCGCAATTACCCTGTTATTTTTTCTCGGCCTGGTTCAGTTCATCCTTCTGGATGTTACTTCTACAACGCGCGATTTGCTGGGTTACTTTTCCGCGATCGAACACATGGGGACATTTTCTCGGGGCGTAATCGATACCCGTCCGATCGTGCTCTATCTGAGCATGACCGTTGTGATGCTGACGCTCACCTATCAGGCGTTCCAATCCCGCAAATGGAGGCTCTAACGGATGCCTGACAACACCAAAAAGGCTCGGACGCGCTCAGAGAAGAAAATTGGCCGGATTCGCATCGGCTTCAACGTTCTCGTCCAGATCGTGTTGATCTTGTTTGTCGTTGCAATGGTGAATTCCTTCGCCTTCAAGCACTACGCGCGTTGGGATTTCTCCCGGGATCAAAAATATGCGCTCTCAGATAAAACGAAGCGTTTTCTCCATACCCTCAAGAGTAAGATGCGCATCACGGTTTTCTTTGCGCCGAATACGCCGATTACTGGAGACGTTCAGAATTTGCTTACGGAATATCAGTATGCCGGTAAGGGAAAGGTCGACATCGAGCATATCGATCCTGAGCGGAATCTTTCCCGCGCCAAAGAGTTGTTCGACAAATACAAGGTTGTCACGGACGAAAGCCTTTTGGTGCTCGATTACGAGGGTCGCAATAAGACCGTTAAGGCATCGGAGATGGCCGATTTCGACCAGAGTGGAATGGCGTTCGGCGAAGGCCCGCGTGTGACTGCATTCAAAGGCGAGCAAGCCATCACCAGCGCGATGATGGATCTTGTCGAAGGGAAAAAGAAGACCCTTGGTTATGTTACGGGTCACAAGGAACCGTCGCTTTCGGAAAGCAGCAGCCCGATCACCGTGCTGAAAACGTTTATCGAAAACGAAAACATCAAGTTTCAGGAACTGAACCTGCTCGATCTCGATGCAATCCCAGTTGACGTGAAAGCTGTGATGATTGTCGGGCCACAATACGATTTTTCCGATCGCGAAATGAAACTGTTACGCGACTTCTGGGATAAACAGGGGCGGATATTGCTTTTGCTGGATCCAGCGTGGAAAACGCCGAAGCTCCGCGGCTTTGTCAACGAACTGGGCGTCAAAATGAATGACGACAGACTGATGGTTTTCTTGCGGACCGGTATCCAGGAGCTGGCATTAACGCGAGACGTGCAAGCGCGTTTCCTGGGGGATAGTCCAATTACAAAGCGGCTGGCCGATGTGCGGGCGCTCTTCTTAGGAGGCACATCTTCGCTTACCCCTGAGCAGGACCGGGTCCGCGCCGCCAACATACGGGTGGAGCCGCTGATCCAGGCAGAAAAAGGCTATTTTGCAGAAACCGACTACAACACGGACGACCAGGCAAAACTACAGGCCGATGCGAAGCAAAGTAGTAATGTGCCGATCACAATCGGAGCGGCAGTCGAAAAAGGGGGCAGTGCGGATCAGCGGGTCCAGGTGAATTCGTCGCGGTTGGTAGTAGTTAGTAACGCAACCTTCGTTCAGGACAACGCGATCACGCAAGATCAGCAGGGGCTCGATTTCATCTCCGGCAGTGTGAACTGGCTGCTTAGTCGGGAACAGTTTATCGGTATCGCGCCGAAGGTTCCGAAGCCACTCACCTTCAGTCTTAACGAAGAGGCGTTGCGGCAGTTGCGCTGGATTCTTTTGGTGTTCATACCGCTGGTGCCAGCGTTGATCGGAACGATGGTGTGGTGGCAGCGCCGCGTTTAGTATGAAGTGGAGGAATACCCTCATCCTGGCGGTCATCGCGCTGGCCGGCGTCGCTTACTTCAGGTTCTTTGAAATGAAGCGGCCGAGCACGGAGGAGGCAAGACGGCAGGCCCAGAACGTTGTCAATTTCGACAGAAGCAAAATCGACGGCATCGTCATTCAAAATGGCGACCAAAAGATTGAAATACGACGCCGCGAGAACAAGTGGCGACTTGAAACGCCGATCAAAGACCAGGCAGATGGAGCTCTTGTTGAGAATTTGTTGTCCGACTTGGAGACGTGGCCGAAGGAGGGGACTATCTCCGCAAAAGATATTGACGCCGATAAGAGCAAACTGACCGAGTATGGCCTGAACAATCCGAAACTAAAGCTCAAGCTGCTCGGCCGCGATAAACCGCCGGAAATTTTGTTTGGTAAAGACGCCGCGTTGGAAGGCAAAATGTATGTGCGCTTCCAGAACTCAAAGGAAACGTTTCTTGCGACGCAGTCGGTCAAGAAAGATATCGACAAAAAACCGGAGGAATTTCGCGACAGAAAACTTACAGATGTGACGGCTGCGCAGGTACGCCGCGTCACATTGAAAACGCCCGCTGGTGAAATGGAGCTGAATAAGAACGGCGAGCACTGGGACATCCTCAAGCCGCTCCGCGCCCGGGCCGATGATGGGAAAGTAAGCGACTTGATTTCGCAGATCACCTCGGCCCGCATTCAACAATTTATAGCCGATGATCGTGGCGACCTGCGGCCTTACGGTTTGGCGGAGCCCCTCGGATCGATCACGTTATACGATCAGGAGCAAAAGAAAGATCAGAAGGTCGAGCTCGGTGACTCGATCAAGGTGTTCGGGCGGGAGGACAAAGGTCAGACGCTGCAGATCGGCACTGTTCCAGAGAAAGAAAAAGACCAGGTATATGTGCGGTTCGCCCCTCGCGGATCCGTTTACACGTTGCCGAAAAAGATCGAAGAAATACTTAACACAAAGCCGTCCGATTTGCGGGACTCTCATTTGGTTCGGATCGATACGAACATTCTCGATCGGATCACCATCGACGCTCCAGGCAAAGGCAAAACCGTTCTCGCGCGCAAAGATGGAAATTGGACACTCGTTGCGCGAAACAATGCGCCAGCGGATCCAGGTGCGGTTCGGCGCCTGATCGACACGCTGCAAAATGAGCGGGTAACAAGATTCGTCGAAGACGTCGCGTCCAATCTGACGAAATACGGCCTCGATAAGCCGCAGATTGAATTGACGTTCAGTTCATTTGCTTCTGAAAACACGGCTGAAACCAAGGCGGGCGAGCAACCGTTTGCTGGGATCGCCTTTGGAAAAGGAGACGGCGATAACGTTTACGCGCGGCTGACCGATGAGCCTTTCGTCGTCGCAGTGCGCCGCCGTTTGCTGGACCAGATTTCACCGCAGTGGCAGGAGTTGTCGATCTTTAAGTCCAAGCCGGAGCAAATTCATCGTTTAAGCATCACAGCTGAGAAGGAGCTGTCACTTGAGCGCGACCAGACAAACCAGTGGCAATGGTTGAAAGGAAGCGGCCAAATCAACGAAGCTAACCTGCAATCACTGCTCAAGACATTGTCGGCCTTGCATGCAGTGCGGTGGCTAGGCCCAACTACGCCGCAACACGGCTTCGAAAAGCCACAGCTGGTTCTCGCCTTCACTACTTCACCCGACAACAAAGAATCACATAAGTTGACCATCGGGGCTCAAAACAATGACGGCACGTGGTGCGCGCGCGTGGACGGGAGTGAAGGCACGTTTGAGATCAGCAATTCGGACTTGAACACTTTGAAATTGCAAGTGGCCAGCCAAGCTATTGCGCCGCCGAGCGCCTCAGCGACAGCAATTGCATCTCCCAGTCCCAAGCAATAAAGGCCACTGGCTGCGGGCCAACTCTGAATAGTTTCGGAATTGCTGAAGGATCGGGATTGCCCGGTCGCTCCTTTCTGCAGTTACTGCTTTGTGGCCGTATAAATCGTGACGATTCCACCTGTGAGCGGTTCGAACGTCGGGGACGTGAAACCGTTCTCCACCATCAGCTGACACATTGCATCGCCACTTGGAAATTCCTCGATCGAATCGCCAAGATAATCGTAGGCATTTTTCTTGCCTGTTAAGGAAGAACCAAGTAGAGGTAAGCAGCGATGTAGATAGAAACGGTAGAGTGCGCGTAAGATTGGTGTTGTTGGCAGTGAGAACTCCAGCACGAGCAAGTGACCGTTGCTCTTGATTACGCGCGACATCTCGCCAAGCGCGGCTGTGCAGTTTTCCAAATTGCGCAGCCCAAACGCGATCGTGACACAGTCAAACGAACCATCGCCAAATGGCAGGTTCATCGCATCAGCAAGTACGGGTTGGCGCAGACCCTTTTGCTTCGCGAGTTCCAGCATCTCCGGCAGGAAATCGACACCCGCGATCTCGGCATCTGGCAATTTCTTTTGCAGCGCCAGCGCCAAATCTCCGGTGCCAGTCGCAAGATCTGCAACACTATGAGGGTGCCAGCCCGTGACAATTCTAGCGGCGCGTTCTCGCCAGGAGAAATCTATCCCGCAGCTAAGCAAGTGATTTGCGATATCGTAGCGTGCGGCGATGGAGCCGAACATTTCTCGAACCCGCGCAGCTTGCGTAGTCATTTCAGGATTTGATAGAACACCGGCTCGCAGTTTTGGAACAGTTAATTTTACTGGTTATTGCATGTTAACTACCAGGGAAGGCCGACCAAGGCACCTCACCCATTAACTTGTTATGAAAAATAGGGATTGCTATCCCGTCAACTCAGGCTATCTAACAAGGATGGATACATCTGTTAAAGCTCTAGAAGAAGCGATTTCAATTCGCCGACAAATTGAGACTCTGGAAAGCCGCCTTTCCTCAATTCTGGGAGGACGTGCGCTTCCGGCGACGACGACGACGACGCGCCCGGCGGGTGCCCGTTATTTTTCGCCTGCTACTCGGGCGAAGCTTGCGGCTGCCGCCAAAGCTCGTTGGGCAAGACTAAGGGGCCCGGCTCCCACGACTCCTGCAAAGAAGAAAGGCCAGCTCACGCCTGCCGGACGAAGAAAGCTCTCCCAGCTAATGAAGGCTCGCTGGGCGGCGCGGAGGAAAACCGCGGGCAAGAAAGCAGCTCCTGCCAAGAAAAAAGGCACACTCACGCCTGCCGGGAGAAGGAAGCTTTCTGAGCTAATGAAAGCACGTTGGGCGGCCAGAAGGAAAGCTGCGAAGTAGCCTTTCATTAACCGTCGCGTTTGTGTGTCCTCCTGATTGCAGGTGGGACAGGGCTTCTAATGCTCGCGAGAGGACTCGAACCTCCACGGGTTTCCCCATACGGTCCTGAGCCGTACGCGTCTGCCGATTCCGCCACGCGAGCAAAGGCAGTAAGAGTACAATGGGTGGTCACCAGGCGACCTGCAAGGCAAAATACGGCGCGCTAACATGGGATGAAACCGACGAACGTTTGGTTGAATCAGCCCGAGCGCTTCTTCCGGGCGCGAACCTCCAGCTGGTGCGCTTTGCGGACCTGGCCAATGGAACGCAAAAGGTCGGCATAATTCGAAACAACGATATCGTAATCCTTCGAGGGTTTCTCCGGCACCTGCTCCCACGTTTTTAGCGAAGATTGATAAAGTTCCGCGGCTTTTGCGTAATCACCGCGAGAATGATAGACGACCGCCAGGTTGCATTTTGATTGCGCAATGTCGGCAAGCGGAGGTGGATTTAATTTCTCCCGGATGCCCAATGCGCGAAGATGTATCTTCTCAGCTTCAGTGTAGCGACGTTCATTCGTGTAGAACACCGCCAGGTTATTTAGAACCGATGCCACATCAGGGTGGTCGGGGCCAAGTTGTTTCTCATAAATCTCCAAAGCACGCACGTAGCATGGCTCGGCGGCCTTTTGCCGGCCAGATTTGCGCAGAATCAGCGCAATGTTGTTTAACATCGTTCCGATATCGGAATAGGGAACGTCGTCGATCTGGGTACCGGCGGCTATTGCTTTCTGATAAAAATTGATCGCCTCCTCAGATTGGCCAAGGCTATCGCATAAGGATGCTAGCCGCCGCGCTGAGCGGTAGATGGCATGCTGATCGGGTGGTTTCCCCTTTTCCAGGATTGCATGCGCCTTCAGGAGGTTTGCCTCGGCGGCAGTGTAATCTCCCTTTTGTTCGAGTAGCTGGCCTAGCTTCTCGAAGCTCGTGGCAAGCGGAACCTCGTTTCCCTTGAAAGCGCGCTTGGCGATTTCAAGCGCAGTTTCGGCAACGCGAATCGCTTCAGGCAGCTGATTTGTGGCCCGGAGAGTATCAAGTTTATCGTTGAGGATGGTCCAAAGTCTTTCTTCCCCCTTCATCACTCATCACCAACCCTCGCTTATTTGGCTAACTAGTCGGGTCGCGAGATCCTCAGTGGCCAGCGGCAAGGCTTGCCGTTCATCAGTGGTAACGTCGCTACTCACGAAGAAGGTCGTCGTTCCGATCGCGTCACTCGCCGCCGCAAGCTGTTCGCCATTTTTTCCGGTTAGAGAGTACTTTACGCTTAGTGTCAGAGCAAATTCGGTTGTGGCCAATACGTTGCCACGTACGGAGCGAGCTGGCGTGCGGGCGATCCGGTATACCTCACCATTCAAAGTAGCGTCCGCTTTGTCCCCGCTCTCAATCTGAAACGTCCCGTCCTGTTGCAACTGCTTGATTACCGTATCAGTGACCAAAACTTCGATGCGGGGGACGAGGGTGCGGTTTTTAAAAGTCGGGACTGCGATGCTGTGAACATCGCGCAGATAATACGGTTTTACCGGCCCAACATGATAGCCAAGGCAACCACTCAAGGCGAGGCAGAATACTGTCGCAAGTGAGGCTTTCAAGGCGCCGGTGAGGCGGATGCGTCGGGAGGGGCCGAGGTGCCTGCACCGGGAGACGTATCCGAACCTGTACTTGTGCCCGGCAGAGGCGGCAGTGGTTCAGGCGCAGTCGTAGTATCGGGCGCCAGCGAAGCCGGCGGCGGAAGCGAAGAATCAGTCTCCGGTGCAGGTAACGGCGCGTCGTTATTTGGCGCACCCGGCTTTGCGGAGCCGGTTTCGGCAGTCCGCCTGCCATGCGCTTCGCCCTTTTTCTTGCCAGTTTCTGAGACGGCCAAAGCCGGCTGAAGCGCAGCGTCCCCGAACTTTGCGCGTAGCTGATCGATCCGCTTCTTGGCCTCATTGCTTTCCTCCGACCCCGGTTGCTGGCGAATGACCTCGTTGTAATAGATGACGGCCGCCCGGTAATATTTTTGTTTATCGTAAAATTTCGCGACCTTGTACGAGTTGGCCGTTTGCTTGTGTTCGAGAATGTCGAGGTTAGCGCGCGCCTGCGCTGCTTTCTCGCTCTTTGGATAATGGAAGAGGAAGTCCTGGAACGCAGTTTTGGCGTTGGCTGATGCCGCCGCGTCCTTTGTGCCGGTTTGGGCTGCCGTGAACCAAATGTAACCGATTTGATACTGCGCATCCACTGCCACCGGTTCATTCGGAAACTTGTCCGCTACTGCCTGGTAAGCTTGTAGGGCCGCATCGTTTGCGCCCTGTTTCTCGCGCGCAAGCCCAATATCAAACTGCGCACGGGCTGTGTACTTTCCGTACGGCGCGGTGCGAACAACATTGGCGAAAATAGTCACCGCGCGATCCAACGCAGATGCAAGTGGAATGCCGAGAAATTTCAATTTCTTTCCGTTTAGATAAATCTCGCCCACACGAAACTGAGCCTCGATCGCTTCCTCGAAATGGGGGCTGCCGGGATATTTTTCCACCAATTGGCTAAATGATTCGGCAGCCGGTGTGTAGTCGTGGAGCTGTTCCTGCAACTGAGCGCTGCGATAAAGCGCGGCAGAGGCCAGTGTGTCTTTGGGATGACGTTTAACGAGACTTTTGTAAGCTTTGATCGCGCGTTTAATGTTGCCTTCTTTTTCCGCAGTTTGTCCGATTTGATACATCTGTGCGGCATCGCCGCTTATTTCCTCTTCGCCGGGCGATACGTACTTCGCTTTTTGTCCCGGCTTGAAAACGACAGAGCCCTTGCCGGATTCGGGCAAAAGAAACGCAGCAACCGCGAAAACTAAAAAGGCGCGAATAATGAATTGCATTCGGCTGTGGCAGGGTAGTTAACTTATCTTGCCAGTCAAGTTTTCAGCAGCTGCCGCGCATCGCGCAGCCGCCGTACCGCCGTATTCGTCGCATTTTGCGCTATGAAGGCTTTTCGCAAGGGACAAACTGACTAATCTTTCATTTCCTTTGAATCTGACTGATCAGCAAAAAATTCGCATAGGCACGTGCGCATGGAGCTTTCAAGATTGGCGTGGCGTTTTTTTTCCCGCGGATCTACCGGAGTCTCGCTGGCTGGAATTTTACGCCAACTATTTTCCGGCAGTTGAAGTGGATTCCACCTTTCATGCTGCTCCGGCGGAAGACACTGTTCGTCGCTGGGTCGAAATGACCCCCGCCGCTTTTCGCTTCACCTGCAAGCTCCCTCGCCAGATCACGCACACGTGCCGGCTGCATAATTGTGCCCTCGAATTAAGCTCGTTTCTTCGAGCCATCGAGCCGCTAGGACCAAAGCTTCAGATAATCCTCATTCAGCTCCCGCCTTCTTTGGCCCCAAAGGATGGCAAGCCGGCGCTTCGC
>Ga0193713_1000665_pt1 | contig 11462 bp, 11 predicted proteins | sample H3a2metaG_FD_143054 | JGI IMG/M metagenome (GOLD analysis project Ga0193713, IMG submission 143054) | Soil microbial communities from a riparian zone of the East river system, Colorado, United States - H3a2 | ecosystem: Environmental > Terrestrial > Soil > Riparian zone | place: USA: East River... | reverse complement strand
TCGCCCCGAGCACCATGATAGGATACTTTCCACGAAGATCTCACAGGAGGAGGTGCACGATGTCCGCTTCTGAAAACAACAGTATTCCTGGCGTTGGTCCCGGCCTGCCCTGCGCCTGCTGTCCGCCGCGGCGCGGATTCTTGGGCAAGCTCGCGGCGCTGGGGGCCGCCGCCGCTCTTCCCGGCGAGCTCCTGGCGCAGGAGGCGAAGAAAACGCCCGCCGGCGCGCGCGGCAAGCCGTACCGCATAGACGTTCACCACCATCTCATTTATCCCGGCTATCTCGATGAAATTGCCGGCAGCCGCTCGGGCTCGCCGGTGAAGTGGTCGCCGGCCATGTCGATCGAGGACATGGATAAGAGCGGCATTGCCCTGTCGATGATGTCGCTCGTGCAGCCGAGCGCCTCGACAGGTGACCTGGAGAAGCGCCGCAAGATCGCGCGCCAGAGCAACGACTACGCGGCGCAGCTCGTGCGCGACCACCCGGGTCGCTTCGGCAACTTCGCCACGCTGCCGCTGCCCGATGTCGAGGGAAGCCTGAAAGAAATCGAGTACGCGCTCGGTACGCTCAAGGCCGAGGGCCTGGGTCTCATGACGAGCTACCAGGAAAAATACCTCGGCGACGCCGCCTTCGCGCCGGTGTGGGAAGAGCTCAATCGCCGCAAGGCGGTGGTCTACACTCACCCGCTCTCGCCCGATTGCTGCCGGAACATCAAGAGCGAGGTGCCGCCCTCGGCGATCGAGTACGCGACCGATACGACCCGGACCATCGCGAGCCTCGCATTCAGCGGCACCGCGGCGCGCTATCCGGACATACGCTGGATCTTTTCCCACAGCGGCGGCACCGCGCCGTTCCTCATCAGCCGCTTCACGCGCCTTGAAGCCGAAATGAAGGAAAAGGCCGCGCAGCGCATGCCCAAGGGCGTCATGCACGAGCTGAAGAAGTTCTACTACGACACGGCCCAGGGCAACCACGCGGGCGCGCTCGCCGCACTGATGAAGATCGTCAGACCTTCGCAAGTGCTCTTCGGCACCGACTTTCCGTTCCGCGACGGGGCCGAGGAAATCGGCGGACTTTCAGCGTACCGCTTCGCGGCGAAGGATCTGCGCGCCATCGAGCGCGACAACGCGCTGAAGCTGCTGCCGACTCTGAAGGCGTAGACGTTCCCTACGGATCGTACCCGGCGTCTTTGAGGAACCGCGCCCGGTCCCCGGGGTTGAGGCTCTCGGCGAGCTTTTGGTAGTAGATTCTCAGGTCGCTCGTCTGCCCCGGCGTCTTCTTCGCGATCACTTTGGCAATCGGCCCAAGGTAGGGCGCCAGCAGGTTCGCCGCTTTCTCGATCTCGCCGGGATCGATCGGCCTGTTCGAAAGACCGGGAGAGGAGCGGTCCGGCGCCGTTTCCGATCGCGCGCCGGCGAAAACCTTCTCGAGCGCCGCTGCAGCGAACGCCTTTGCGTCCCGCTCGGCCGGAACGCTCTCGGCGAGCAGGCGCACGAGGGTCGTGCCGTCGGTGGTGATCTTCGCCGATCTCCTGACGAGCACTCTCGCCATCGGACCGACATAAGGCGCGAGCAGCTCCTCGAGCTCACGCAGGGGCTCGACGTTCCATCCCCGGGGCGGGTAAGTCGTGTCCGGCCGGTCTTGATGGATGACCGTGGGGAGGATGGTCGCCTCGGCCGCGATCGACGCATCGCCACGGCTTTCGAAGCTCTCGGCGAGGGCCTCCGCGAATTCGCGAGCGCTGGCGTAACGGTCTTCAGGCTTCTTCGCGAGGGCCTTTGCGAGGATGGCATCGAAAACTCCGGGAACGCCCTGGGGATTGATTTCCGAGGGGTTGCGGTGGGGTTCGTGGCAGATTTTGTACCCGACGGTCTCGGTCGGGCCCTCGAACGGCTTGACGCCGGTAAGCAGCTCGTAGAGCACGACTCCGCAGGAAAAGATGTCGGTGCGCCGGTCCACCTGCTGGCCGGCATACTGCTCCGGCGACATGTACGCCGGGGTGCCCATGACGGACCCGACCTGGGTGAGGTTGGAGCGGTCGATCCGGGCAATCCCGAAGTCCGCAACCTTGAGGCGGCCGTCAGGCGTCATGATGATGTTCTGGGGCTTGACGTCGCGGTGGACCACGCCGTGTTCGTGGGCGTAGTCGAGCGCGTCCAGCAGCTTGCTCATGATTGTCATCACGTCCTGCAGTCCGAAGCGCTCCTGCCGGGCCAGGAAGTCGCGCAGCCCGCGGCCCTGAACGTACTCCATCGCTATATAGGCGAGCTGCTTGTTCTCGCCGTATTCGTAGATCCCGACGATCGCGGGATGGTTGAGACGGCCCGAGGCGAGAGCCTCGTTCTTGAACCTCGCAATGATCTGCGCCGCGAGGGTTTCGTCGACCAGTTCCTTGCGCACGGTCTTCAGCGCGACATGGCGCTGGAGCACGGGGTCGTATCCCTTGTAGACGACCCCCATCGCCCCCTTGCCGATGACTTCGACGACTTTGTACTTGCCGAGTTGCTTGAGAACTGCCACTAGCCTCCGGCCGTTATGACGGCCTTCACTCCCCGAGCATCTTCATCGCCTGCACCAGGCTCGTTCTCATGCGGTTGAACGATCCGGCGAGAGTCGCGATCTCGTCCCTGCCCTTGCTCGTGAATTCCGGGGCGTCGAGATTGCCGAGGCTGACCTCGTCTGCGATCCGCGACAGCCGGGTGACGGGCCGGATCACGATGGCATGAAGCATGAGGTTGAGGGCGACGAAGACGAAGGCGAACACCGCCGTGAGCGAGATCATGAAAACCTTGAAGGTGTCGTTGGCGCGCTTGATCGGCAAGGTCATGGGGACGGACACGATCTGCGCGCCGACCACCTCGTTCAGTTTCCAGCCGAAACCGTTCGCCGGGCCGTAGAGTTCGATCATGGTCTTGGGAGCCGCGTCCACGGTGCTGTGGCAGTACAGGCAGGCTGCGTCCTTGATCTGAAGGGGGCGGGCCATGAACAGGGCGCGGCCGCTCGGCGTGTCGCGCTCGCCGACGATTTCGACGCGGTCCGGGGCCTGGCGGAACTGGTTCACGACGTCCGTTTCCCAGTCGGTGGCGCGGTTGCGGGGATTGGTCGGGTTGAGCGTCGCTTCCTTGTAGTCGTAGTCCACGAATTTCTTGCGCAGGTCGCTGAACTGCTCGTTGGCGGCGTACGCGGGAACCGACTGCGGCAGGAACTGGTACTTAATCTGCGTCTCGAGCAGCGGGCGCACCTGCTTGGAGGTGTAGCCGCGCGTCGCGAGCGCGGATTCCATCATGATGCGGGCGTGCTGGAGGACCTCTTCGCGCGCGTTCTGCCGCAGCAGGTCGAGCGATACATAGGCGGCGATGGCCAGGCCGACCAGGAAAATTGCCAGAAACACGATGTTGAACTTGATGATCAGTCTCACGACCGCTTCCTCCTATTGTTTCGTGCCGGATTGCCCGCTCTTCGGGCCGTTCGGATCCTTCGGTTCGTACTTTTCCGGGAACAGAACCTTGTCCCATTCCGGATGTTCCCGGAGATTCTCGACCAGCTTGCGGCGAAACTCGGAGTCCTTGGATCGAATCTCGAACCGTTTCACGAAATTTCTCTTGATCGAGGGGCCCGCTTTCAGCCAGGGTTCGACCTCGGCATACGTCACCTCGTGTTCGCTCTTGGGATCGACTCTTCTGTTCTTGAACCGGTCGAGAAACGCCGGCAGGTCGTCCCGAAAGTGCCGCGGCATGTTCTTCACGAACTCCGCCGAGGGGCGCGGGCCGAGACTTGCCGGCTGTTCACCCTTGCGGCCGATGAACTCGCCGCCCTTCGCGTCCCGCGCGTTTCTCTGCGTACTCTTCTTCCCGATTTCCGAGAATCTGGCGGTCCCCGACTCGATGAAGACGTCGGTGAAGTCGTTGCCGGCGTTCAGGACCGCGGTCGCGTCGCCTGAAGTAATCTCGACGAGCGGCGTGAGGTACCGGTAGGAGGTGCCTTTGGCCGATTTTTTCTGGCTGAACTTAGCCCAGCCGGACAGCACCGCGATTTCCGAGGGGCGGCGCGTACCGCGCTCCGAAGCGATGCTCGTCAGCATGACCTGCGCCCCCTGGCTGACATTGAGGATGGCTCCGTCCTGGAACTCCATTTGCGCCTGCCCCTTGGGATCGACCGCCAATATGTCTCCGTCCCCCAGCCTCACGCCCTGAGCAGCGGTGTATTGCGTCGTGCCCCGAATCAGAGCAACCCTCCCCTCTACCAGAGTCAATGTGCCCAGCGTTTGGGCAAGAGCGGGCGCGCCGGCGCAGAACAGCACTACCGCGACCTGAAAAAAACTTCGGATCCCTCCCCGGCAGATCCCGCGCATTCCCTCCCCCCAATGTCGCTTGCCCACAGGCTTCCGGGGGCCATTCTAGAGCAGACGGTAACGGGCACTCAAGTACGACTAAGGTCGGAGCGCTAGGGTATTTTGCCGGCCTTTTGGCTTATACTTTGCGCGGCCGCCAGAATGGTTCGCGCCTGTACGATGGAAAAGAAGCCCGTAAATCTCGCCGTTCTGTTCGCCGACATCACCGGAAGCACGCGCCTGTACGAGAAGCTCGGCAACGCACGGGCGCTCGAGTGCGTCGGCCTGTGCCTCAATATCATGCGTGAATCGGCGCTCGGCTGCGGAGGCCGGGTGGTCCAGACGATCGGCGACGAAGTCCTGTGCGTGTTTCCGAGCGCCACGGCCGCAACCCAGGCCGCAACCGAGATGCAGACGCGGGTGGAGATGCAGGAACCCGTATCCGGGCAGCGCATTCAGATCCACATCGGGCTGCAATTCGGTCCCGTGCTGGAGGAGGGACAGGACGTGTTCGGCGACTGCGTCAACGTGGCCGCTCGAATGGTGAAACTGGCCAAGCCTTCTCAGATCATCGCCGGCGGCGAGTGCGTGGAAGCATTGAGCAAGCCGATGAAGGATCAGACCCGGGCCCTCGACAAGCTTCCCGTCAAAGGGCGGGAGCAGGAGGTCGATGTCTACGAGGTTCTATGGCGGCAAAGCGAGGAATTGACCTACATGGCGAGCCGGGCGCCCGGCCCGCCCAAACAGGCTCAGGCGCGGCTGTGCCTGAGGCACGGCGGGAAGGAAATGATCCTGGGCCTGGGCCGCGAGCTGATTACGCTTGGCCGTGAGAACAGCGACATCGTCATAGCGGACCGCAAGGCCTCGCGCGAGCATGCGCGGATTGAGCGCCGGCGCGATAAATTCGTTCTGGTCGATGTCAGTTCCAACGGCACTTTCGTCACGTTTCACGGTCAGCCTGAAATGGCCGTCAAGCGCGAGGAAGTCGTGCTGCACGGCCGGGGATCGATCAGCTTCGGGCACCCTTACAGCACCGATCCGACGGAAGTGGCGTCGTTCGAAGTCGAGGCTCCGGCCTGATCGCCTCGGCGCCGGTCTACCTGGCGGTCGATGCGCTGTTCCATGACTGTGGAGTATGTACACCGGGCGGGGGAGAGCGCACCCGACCGAGAGGCGCCAAAGCGCCGTCACGCCGCGCGGCGATATTCGTGCGAGCCTTCGAGCGCGCGGGCGAGATCGATCAGGCTCGCGACGTTGTGCACCGGCAGGAACTCGTCCACGTGCGGCAACATCGCGCGCACGCCCGCCGGCCGCGCCTCGAATCCCTGGTAACGCAGGAGCGGATTCAGCCAGATGAGCTTCCTGCACGACTTGTGCAGGCGCTCCATCTCCTTGGCGAGTCCTTCGCCGACATCGCCGTCCAGGCCGTCGGAGATCACCAGCACGACCGCGTTTTGTCCGAGCACTCTGCGCGACCAGCGCAGGTTGAATTCCCGCAGGCAATTGCCGATGCGCGTGCCGCCCGACCAGTCGGCGATCGCATCGGACACCCCGACCATCGCGACGTCGACGTCGCGATGGCGCAAGTACCGGCTGATGTTGGTGAGCCGGGTGCCGAAGACGAAGCTCGTCACACGGTCCCGGTCGTTGGTGATCGCGTGCAGGAAGTGGAGAAACATCCTCGAGTAGCGGTTCATCGAGCCCGACACGTCGCACAGGACCACGAGCGGCGGATGGCGCCGCTGAGGCGAGCGCCGCTTGAGCGGGATGATCTTCGCGCCGTTCCTCAAGCTCGCGCGCAAGCTCGCGCGCAGGTCGACCCGCGCGCCGCGGGGGTCGGACTCGAAGCGCCGGGTGCGGATCTCCGGGATCGGCAGGCGCAGATTCGCGAGCATTTTTTTCGCCTGCTTTATCTCCTCGCTCGTCATCGTCTCGAAGTCGGCGTGCTGCAGCACTTCCCGCGATGAAAAGCTCAAGGTCGCGTCGATCTCCGTTTCCTGCGGCAGCTCGGCGGGATCCTCCCTGGGTTTTCTCGGCTTCGGATAAAGCGCGTCGGCGACGCGGCTCGAGGCCGGGCGCGGCTCGTCACGACCCTGCCGCCCGTAGACCTGCGGCAGGAACATCGCCATGACGCGCTCTAGGAGCTGCGGGTCACGCCAGAAGATATGGAACGCCTGGTCGTAGATTTCGAACTGCTCGCGCCGGTCGAGGAACACGCTGGCGAGCGTCCAATAGAAGTCGTCGCGCCGCTCGACACCCGCCACTTCCACCGCACGCACCGCGTCGAGCACGCGATCCGGTCCGATCGGCAGACCCGCAGCGCGCAGCACGCGGGCGAAGTGCATGACGTTCTCCGCGAGGCGGCCGTCCGCTGTCATTTTTCGGCAAGCCCTCGCAGCTCGGTATCGATCACGACGCTTACGCTCTTGGCGCCGACCTTGACCGCCGCGCTCAGGCCTTGAAGGTCCCCCGGCTGAGGGTTCGCATTGGCGGATTTCGAGACGCGCGCGCCTATCACTACATTGGGGAAGGCGGACAGCTTCATCTGCGGCGCCATCGCCATCGAGTCGTCGAGCGTGAACTCGGCGGGAAGATCGCTCCCGCGCTTGCGCAGAATCGCGAGCGGCATGCGCGGACCTTCGGCCGCCCGGGCGAAGATGAAGACCGTGTCGCCGGGGGCGACTTTCCCGGCGAGCTCCGGGGCGAGCCTGACCACGCCGCTCACCCGGCTGCCGCCCTGTGATTGTTCGGGTTTCGCGACCTGTGCTTTTCCGCCCGGAGAGCCGCCCAGAGAGCGCGCCTCCGCGATGCTTGCCTGCACCCTTTGAATCATGTCGGACTCCGCCGGGAGAAGCCCCAGCGCCCGCTCCCAATGGCGTATTGCAGCAGGGTAGGCGTTCCGGTTGAAGGCGGCGGTGCCTGCGAGGAGCAGCGCCTTCACGTTGTCGGGGTCGATGGCGAGCGCGCGCCGCAGGATTTTTTCCGGCTCCCCTTGCAGCGTCCTGCCCTGCGCCATCGCGAGAGCGTCCGCGTAATCCGCGAGGAGCTGCGCGTCGCGCGGCATGCGCGCGGCGGCCTTGGCGTAGGCTTCGCTCGATTCGCCGAAGCGCCCCAGCACCGCGTACGAGCGCCCCAGCATCATCCAGCCCTCGGCATCCTCGGGGTTGTCCTTCAGGCGCACCGCGAGCCGCGAGACCAGCGCTTCGAATTGTTGCGCGCTCAATCCGTGCTGATTTGCGCCCTCGGCGGCCTGCGGCAAGAGGGCCCGTGGATTGCCGACCGCTAAGTAGACGGCGAGCGCGCAAACCGGCAAGGCGAGACCCAGTGCGAGCGCGGCGGCGCGCGTGTGCCGCGGAGATTGCGCCGGGGCGTCGCCCCTGTCCACGTCGGCGAGCAGCCGGGCTTCGATCTCGCTGCGTGCCTTTTCATGCTGGTCCGCGGCCAGCGTTCCGGCGCGCAGGTCGACTTCGAGCTCGCGCAGCTGATCACGGTATACCGCGACGTTGACGGCATCGCGCGTTGCGCCCTTGCGCGAGCCGCGGCGCAGCAGCGGCGGCACGACGAACAGCAGCGCGGCGGCGATGAGCGCAGCGCCGAGGGCGACGAACGCAGTCACCGGCGCTCCGCCTCGTTTCCGGCAAGGAGCTCTGTTGCGCGCTTGTGCTCGGAGGCGGTCATTTCGAATTCCTGCGCCGGTCGCCGGCGCAGGACTCGGCGGAGCAGGATGGCGAACCCGGCGGCAAGCAGCAGCAGCGGCCCGAACCACAGCAGCACGGTCGTGAGCTTGAGCGGCGGCCGGTACAGGACGAAGTCGCCGTAGCGGGCGACCATGTAGTCGATGATTTCCGAGTTGCTGCTGCCCTGCCGCATCTTTTCCCTGACTTGGTTCCTCAGATCCTCGGCGAGCGGCGCGTTCGAGTCGGCGATGGTCTGGTTCTGGCACACGAGGCAGCGCAGCTCGGAAGCGAGCGTCATGACCCTCTGCTCGAGCGCCGGATCCGCCGCTGCCGGGGCGGCTTCCTTCGCGGACACCCACTTGACCGTAGCGGCAAGAAGCAGGAACGCAAGGACCCTAAGCACGACCGAGCTCTTGCACCAGAGGCAGCACCTTTTCCTTGACGATCTCGGGCGTGAGCGGGCCGATGCGTTTGTAGCGGATGACGCCGAGCTTGTCGATCACATAGGTCTCGGGCACGCCGTAGACGCCGTAGTCGATGCCGACCTTGCCGTCGAGGTCGTAGATCGAGAGCTGGTAGGGATCGCCCATGCTCTTCAGCCACGCCAGGCCGTCTTCGCGCTTGTCCTTGTAGTTGAGGCCGTAGAGCGGCACCGAGCCGCTTTTGGCGAGATCGAGCAGCACCGGGTGCTCCTCGCGGCAGCTCACGCACCACGACGCCCACACGTTGAGGACCCAGACTTTTCCGAGCATGTCCTTTTCAGTGAATGTCTTTGCGGATTCGCGCAATTGGGGCAACTCGAAGTGGGGCGCTGCCTTGCCGATGAGCGGCGAGGGAACTTCGCGCGGATTGAGGGTGAGGCCGACCCCGAGCAAGGCGATCAGCGCAGCGAAGATTGCCAGGGGAAGAACGAAGCGATTCATGAGCTGCTTTCGGCGACGGGATTACGGCGCGGCCTGCGCCGCCGCGTACGATTCCTGCTGCCGTCTGGCCGCCAGCCGGTAGCGGCGATCGCTTGCGGCGAGCGCGCCGCCCAGCGCCATCAAGAGGCATCCGCCCCAGATCCAGTCGATGAAGGGCTTGTGCTGCACCCGCACGATCCAGGCTGCCGCGCCCACGGAATCGCCGAGCGATACGTACAGGTCGCGCGTGAAGCCGGTATCGATCGCGGCTTCCGTCATCGACGTGTTCTGCACCGTGTAGATGCGCTTCTCGGGATAAAGGGTGGTGACGGCGCGGCCTTCGCGGCTGACCTGGATCTGGGCGCGAGCGGCGACGTAGTTCGGCCCCTGCACGTCCCTCACCCCGTCGAGACGGAACGTGTAGCCGCCGAGCTCCACGGTGTCGCCCGGCTCCATGCGCACATCCTTCTCGCTCTCGTAGCCCTTCACCAGTGTCACCCCGACCACGAACACCGCGACGCCGAAGTGCGCGAGCAGCATGCCGTAGGTCGCGCGCGGCGTGCCGCGCAGCCGGGTCCAGGCGCTCGCCCCGCCCGCCGCGTTCCTGATCTTTTCATACAGCTGGACGATGCCGCTCGCCGCGATCCATGCTGCGAGCAGCAGGCCGAAAGCGACCAGCGCGCTCCAGCGTCCCATCGCAAACGGAAGCACGAGCCCCGCAGCGAGACTTGCCGCAAGAGCCCAGCGCAGGCGCGTGGCGAGATCGGGAAGACTCGCCTTTTTCCAACGGGCGAGCGGACCGATCCCCATCAAGAACAAGGCGGGTGCCATGACCAGAACGAACACGATCTCGAAATACGGAGGTCCTACCGAGTATTTGCCGAGGTTCAGCGCGTCCATCGCCAGAGGAAAAATAGTTCCAAGAAAAACCGTCCCTGCGGCCGCAGCAAAGAAGACGTTGTTCGCAAGCAGCATCGACTCGCGCGAGACGAGCTTGAAGTCCCCGCCCAGACCGATGCGCGAGGTGCGCCAGGCGTACAGCACGAGTGCGCCGCCGATGAAAAGCGCGAACAGCCCCAGGATGAAGATGCCGCGCGTGGGATCGACTGCGAAAGCGTGCACGGAAGTGAGCACCCCGGACCGCACGAGGAAGGTACCGAGCAGGCTCAGCGCAAAGGCAACGATCGCGAGTAGCACGGTCCAGCTGCGAAAAGCTCCGCGCTTCTCCGTTACCGCGAGCGAATGGATGAGCGCCGTGCCGACGAGCCAGGGCATGAAGGAGGCGTTCTCGACCGGATCCCAGAACCACCATCCGCCCCAACCCAGCTCGTAGTATGCCCAGCCGCTGCCGAGCGCGATGCCCACCGTGAGAAACCCCCACGCCGCCGTCGTCCAGGGGCGCGACCAGCGCGCCCACGCCGCATCGAGGCGGCCGCTCAAGAGCGCCGCGACGGCAAAGGAGAATGCGATCGAAAAACCGACGTAGCCCATGTAGAGCATCGGTGGATGGATCACCATGCCCGGGTCCTGCAGCAGCGGATTCAAGTCGCGCCCGTCGGCGGGCGCCGGGAAGAGCCGCAGAAAAGGATTCGAAGTGAATAACGTGAAGAGGAGGAACCCGGTGCTCACGATTCCCATCACGCCCAGCACCCGCGCCACCATATCGTTGGGGAGGTGGCGGCTGAAGAACGTCACGCCGAGCGTCCATACGCCGAGTATCAGCGTCCATAGCAGGATCGAGCCTTCGTGCCCGCCCCAAACGCCGGTGACGCGGTAGGCGACGGGAAGCGCGGAATTGGAGTTGGAGGCGACGTAGGCGACGGTGAAGTCGTTCGCGACGAAGGCGTAGGTGAGACAGCCGAAGGCGATGGCCACGAAGACGAACTGCCCTTGCGCGGCGGGTCGCACCGCGGCCATCCACAAGCCATCGCCGCGGGCGGCACCCGCGAGCCCGAGCGAGGCCTGGGCCAGCGCGAGGCAAAGCGCGAGCGCGAGAGCGAGTTGACCGATTTCAGGGATCATTTGCGTCCGGCGCCGCCCTGCACCAGGGTGTGCGCCGCCTTTTCATTGATGGACTGTGCCTGCTTGATCGCGTCCGCCGCCGCCGGGGGCATGTAGTTCTCGTCGTGCTTGGCGAGCACTTCGCTCGCGTAGAAGACGCCGTCGGGACCCAGCTTCCCCTGCGTCACTACACCTTTGCCCTCGCGGAACAGGTCCGGGAGGAGGCCGCGGTAGACGACCGGGACGTTCTTCGCCGTGTCGGTGACGACGAATTGCACGGTGACCCCGTCTGCCTGGCGCTTCACGCTTCCCGGTGTGACCATCCCGCCTACGCGGAAAGGCCGTCCCTGCGGCACCTCTTTCGCCGCAACCTGGCTCGGGGTGAAAAAGAACACGAGATTCTCCTGGAACGCGGCGAGCACGAAGGCGGCCGCCACGCCGAGCGCAACGAGGCCGCCCGCGATCATCGCCAGCCGTTTCTGCCTGGGTTTCATCGGTCGCCTTGCGCTGCGGCACCGTGGACGCGAAGGCGTGCGAGAGCGCTGCGCTTGC
>Ga0193713_1000661_pt1 | contig 11524 bp, 8 predicted proteins | sample H3a2metaG_FD_143054 | JGI IMG/M metagenome (GOLD analysis project Ga0193713, IMG submission 143054) | Soil microbial communities from a riparian zone of the East river system, Colorado, United States - H3a2 | ecosystem: Environmental > Terrestrial > Soil > Riparian zone | place: USA: East River... | reverse complement strand
GCGCTGCATATTGGTCTGGGAACCGCACAGGGTGCAGGGAATGATGGGAAATGCACGCGCCGTCGCATAACGCGCGATCATCCGCTCCGGCACGTAGCACAGCGGCCGTATGACGATATGCCGGCGGTCTTCGCTGAGCAGTTTCGGCGGCATCGCCTTCAATTTGCCGCCGAAGAACATGTTCAAGAACAGCGTCTCGACGATATCGTCGCGATGGTGGCCAAGCGCGATTTTGGTCATGCCGTTCTCCGCGGCAAATCGATACAACGCGCCGCGGCGCAGCCGGGAGCACAGGCCGCACATGGTTTTCCCTTCCGGAATCACGCGCTTGACCACGGCGTACGTGTTTTGCTCAATGATGCGGTAGCGCACGCCCAGATCTTCAAGATACTTCGGCAACACGTGGGCGGGAAATCCCGGCTGCTTCTGATCGAGATTCACGGCGGTGATCTCAAAACTCACGGGTGCGCTGCGTTGCAGGCTCAGAAGAATGTCGAGCAAGGTATACGAGTCCTTGCCGCCCGACAGGCACACCATCACGTGATCGCCATCGGCGATCATCGCGTAGTCGGCAATGGCTTTGCCGACCGAGCCGCGCAGCTGCGCCTGCAGTTTTTTGAAGGTATTGCTCACGGGACCTCGAGATACTTGGCTTCCAAGTACCTCAAGTACGCGGCCGCGGTCAGCGGCTTGCCCGTCGCCTGCTTGATGAGCTCCTGTACCGGCAAGCGCGCGCCGATGCCGTGCACATTGTCCCGCAGCCAATCCATCACCCCGCCGAATTGGCCGGCGGCGATCTCCTCATCGAGCGATGGCCGCGCCGCGCGCATCGCTTCATTGAGCTGGCCAGCAATGACCGCACCCAGGGCGTACGACGGAAAATAGCCGAAGTGTCCGACGGCCCAGTGGATGTCTTGCAGGCAGCCTTCCACATCGTTCGCCGGGCGAATATTCAGGCGCTGCTCGAGATTGTCGTTCCAAGCCTGCGGCAGGTCGGCCACCGGCAGGGAACCTTCGAGGATCTTCTTTTCCAGCTCGTAGCGCAGCATGATGTGAACCGGATAGGTCAGCTCGTCGGCATCCATGCGAATGCAGCTGCGGCGCACGCGGATCAGCTGACGATAGAGATTCGCCTCCTGCCACTCCGCACCGCTCACCTGCAGATATTTTTCCAGCAAAGGCCGCAGGTATCTGACGAAAGAGCGGCTGCGGCACAGATTCATCTCGAACAACAGCGACTGGCTCTCCTCGAGCGCCAGACCACGATCCCGGCCCACCGGCTGATCGCGCCACTTGAGCGGCAGTCCTAAATCGTACATGGCGTGACCGGTTTCGTGCACCGCGCCCAGCAGGCCGGAAAACGGATCGTTCAAGTCGAATCGGGTGGTGACTCTGATGTCGCCCGGCACGCCTTCAGTAAAGGGATGCTCGCTCTCATCGAGGCGCCCCCGGTCAAACGGAAAACCCAGCGCCTTGAGCACGTCCACGGCCAGCGATCGCTGGCGCGAGACGCTGAATTTACCCGTCAGCGGCGCGGGCGCGTGCGCCGCCTGGACCTCGATAGCCTCATTGATGAGGCCAGGGAGCTTGCGCGACAGCGCCTTGAATATGGTGTCGATATCGGCCGCCGACACGCCCGGCGTAAAGCCGTCGACCAATGCGTCATAAGGCGCAAGTCCGCGAGCCTGCCCGAGCAGCGCTGCCTTGTCGCGCACCAAATGAACCACCTCTTCCAAATGAGGGGCGAACAATTTGAAGTCGTTCGCCTTCTTGGCTTCGACCCAGAATACTTCGGCGCGCGCCGTGGCCTTGGCGAGGCGGGAAATGAGCGAGGGCGGGGTTGCGATGGCGTGATCACGCTGCCGGCGCATCTCGCGCAGATTCGCCAGCGGCCAATCTTCCAGTTGCGAGGCACCCGCTTCCGCGCGCTCGAGCAGCCGCGCCACCTTGGGCGTCGTCAGCAAGGCATGGTGCTCAGTCTCGAGCGCCGCGAGTTGCTCGCCTCGAACATCGGCGCTGCCGCGCGGCATCATCACCGCGGCATCCCAGCGTAATAAGGACAGCGCCCCGCGAAACGCATGCAGGCGGCGAAACTCTTGTTCCAATTGCTCGTACGGAGAGGCAGCCATGGGACCCTTGAAGCGGCAAATGGCTTGCCGCGTTTTGTTCGACCGGCAAGTTTACCAGACCTCAGGCAGGCCAAGCCTGTTCAACGCGCGTGAAAATATCAGTTATTTCAAATGGTTATAGGCCGCCATGGAGATTGAACGATCCGCTCTGATGGAAAGGCAGTTTCCGCAGGAATGGCAGATCGATGCTGGCCTCGCCCGTCAGGTCGTAGTCAATGGAGTCCGCATGCTGATTCGCTTTATCGGTCAATTTCAGCAGCGCCAACGCGAGGTTCGCCGTGATCGTCATGTCGAATTCCGCTGCGCCGAAGGCAGGAACGATGATGGCACGGTCGCTGACGCCGCTCGCGATTTGCTCCCCGCCCACGGTCAATTCCGTGTGCAGCCCGCGAACCGGCAGCGCACGATCGTTGGGATTTTCAATGTTGAGCTTAACGGCGAAATTCTGCTGCAGCAGATTGCCGCTGCGCATCTCGATGCTGATGACGGTGACGTTCGGCCGCGTAAATTTTGGCGCGACCAGAGAGCAGCCGGTGAGGAGACTGAAGGCGACGGGCAGTGATCCCGCGAGGAGCAACAAAATCTTGGGCAGCCGTGGCAACATGGAAGAAATGATACCGATTTTCGCGAGACAGGCTTTGATCATCATTGGGTTTTTGGCGGCCGCAACGGGCGATGCCGCCGCGCCGGCCGCGCCGGCCGCGCCGGGCGCCCCGGTCAAGAATACAGCGGTTGCGTGCCTGGCATCGGGCGATGGGTACCTGCGCGCCAAGCTGGCAGGCGCGGTTGATGCGAATATCGATTGGCCCAATAGCGGAACCCGCTGTGAAGGTGAGTTTCGTGAAAAGCCGCCCGGCGTGCGGTTGAGTTTTCAGCGCGCCTCAGGTGCTAAACCTAACTTGCTGCTGGTGTTCGGCTTGACCGGCGTCAAAGAAGGCTTGTCAGCGCGCGAGGTCAAAACCAATTTGACCGTCATCGTCCAGGGTACGAGCCGGATATTCGGCACGCTGGGCGATTCACGCTGTACCGTCGACTCCCTGACACAGCGGCCGCTTGCCGCGGAGCACACCTACCGTATCGAAGCGCGCGGCTTCTGCACCCAACCAGCGCATGCCGTACGCGGCAAGGGCGATGTGTTGGTGAGCACTTTTGAGTTTGCGGGGCCCGTGGCCTATGACGCTCAGAAGGACTGAGCTCCGCGCTGTTGCGCGAGCTCTGACGATTCTCTGCGCTCTTTGCGCAGCGGCGTGCACGGGCGCGCGGGCGGCCACCCCAAGATATGACTATGAGATCGTGCGTACGTATCCGCACGATGCCTCGGCATTTACCGAAGGGCTGTTTTATTTGAACGGCTTTTTGTATGAAAGCACCGGTCTCGAGGCACACTCTTCCATTCGCAAAGTGCGTCTCGAAACAGGCGAAGTGCTTCAGAAGCTGGATATCCCCGCTGAATATTTCGGCGAAGGGATCGTGAATTGGAACCGGCAGATCATCAGCCTGACCTGGAAGTCGCAGGTTGGCTTCGTCTTCGACCTCGCCACGTTCAAGCTGCAGCGCCAATTCCACTACAAGGGGGAAGGCTGGGCGCTGACGCGGAATGATACCGAAATCATCATGAGCGACGGCACCTCGGAACTTCGCTTTCTGGATCCTAAAACCTTGAAGGAAACTCGCCGCATCCGGGTGACCATCGAGGGCAAACCCATCAGCGATGTGAATGAATTGGAATGGATCAAAGGTGAAATCTACGCCAACGTTTGGAAAACCAACTGGGTCCTGCGCATTGACCCCGCCAGCGGCCAGGTTGTCGGCATCATCAATCTCGCCGGGTTGTTGAAGCGTCAGGACATCGTGCCCGGGCAGACGGATGTTCTCAACGGCATTGCCTACGACGCGAAGGGTGATCGCTTGTTCGTGACGGGGAAGAACTGGCCGAAACTGTTCGAAATTCGCCTGCATAAAGCGCCCGAATAATCAGTTACGCGTCCGGCAGTGTAAACCAGCAGTTGAAGGCGATGGTGATGCGCTCACCCTCGCCCTCGAAGGGCTTGACGTCGTGCAGCACCCACGAGGGGAACATGACGAGCTGGCCCGCCTCGAGCGACAGCTGCGCCAGCATATTCCCGTACGGTAACTGCATTTTTGCATTGGCGGCATCTTGGTACATGCCGCTCATCAGCATCGGGCTGACGAAGCTCAGCACGCCGCTGCCCTCCTTGTTTGCATCGCTCTTGCCCGGATCCACGCAATACACGCCGCTCCACGAGGCGTTCGGGTGATTGTGCAGGCCGAAGAAGCCGCCGCGGCGCGTAATGTGAAACCAGCTGTCATTGAAGATTTGCAGACGATTGAGGGTGGGTAAATCATAGCTGTTCAAGCGACCGATCAGTGCCAACAGCTGATTCCAGCAAAAGGCCTTCAACTCCTGGACCGCCGGATCCTGGACGCGAAATAAATTGAAATGGCTTTCAAACAGCGCGGCATTGCGCTGCGTGAGCGGCCGCGGGTTGGTGCCGTCGCCGTCCCTTTCATGCTTGAAAACATAGCGCTTCAGCGATTCATTAAGCCGTTGCTGTTCCGGATGAACGGAGAACGTGAAGGGCACGGCGAACATGTGCATGATTTCAGGGGGAGCAAAGGCCATTTTTTAGTCTCGCGCAGGTTGTTGCTGTACGACGTCGCCGAGAGCCTGCTTCAACTCGCCGAGCCAGGGTTCGAAATTGCGCCATTGGTCTACGCCCTCCGCAAACAGGGGTCGGCGCACTTGCTCGGAACTCGCCGTCTGCACCACACGCCGGGTTTCGTGGAAGCGCAGGCACTGTTCTTCGAAGGGCAAGCCGCAGTATTCCAGCAGCTTGCGTACTTCGCCTTCCAAATCCGACACCAGCAGTTCATAGCTGACGCGGTGGACGCGCCCGGGCAGCACGCTATCGTAGTGCGTCATCAGCTGAACATAGCTGCGGTAGAAGCGGCCGATGTCATTCAGGTTGTAGGAGAACCAGACGCCGGCTTGAAAATGCTGCTTGAAGTTCGAGAAGCAGCAGGCGAGCGGCGAACGCCGCGCATCGATGATGCGGGCGTTGGGCAATATCAAGTGAATCAGGCCGACGTGCAGGAAATTAGTCGGCATTTTATCTATGAAATAAGGAGTACCGCGCGGCCGATTGGGCCTGGTCTGGTCCAGGTAGCGCTGCCCCAGGGCTTTGAGTTCCGCCGGCGACAGGCGCGCAACTCGTTGAGGAAATTCCGATGGCTTGCCGCCCACCTCGAGAATTCCGAGCTCCAAGGCGAATCCCGGAATATCCGGAAGTTCGCGCGTGCCCTCTACCGCTGAGTGGCTGGCAAGAATCTGCTCCAGCAATGTCGAACCCGAACGCGGCAAGCCGACGATGAAAATCGGGTCCGGGGCATCGCATCCCGACGCGGCGCGGGCGGCGAAGAAATCGGCTGTATACATTTTTTGCAGGCTCTGCACGAATCGATCATCGGCATCAGCTTCATAAAACACCGCGCGTCGCCGCAACGCGTTGCCTCGCACGTAGTGTTCGAAGGATTCGCCGAATTCGCCCCTATCTTCGAGCGCCTTGCCGAGCGCGAATTCCAGCTGCAGGCGATCCGCGTCGCTCAAATCCGGTTTATCCGCCTGCACCCGCATCAGGTCGATTTCCTGGTCGGTAAATCGAAAGGTCTTGAGGTTCGAGAGACAGAACCAGGCTTCGCCGTAACCCTGCCGAAGCTCGACGCCTTTCCGGTACGCTGCGATGGCCTCTTCGGAGCGGCCGCCGGTACGCAGCACATTGCCCTGGTGAATCCGCAGCATCTCGTTGCCCGGGAACTCTTCGATCAGCGCCCCGAGAATCTCCAGAGAACGCTCGTTTTCGCCCAGCAGCCCGAATGCCGAGGCCTGCAGCGAACGGTATTGCAGATTGTCCGGTTCCAGGCTCAGCAAGCGCTCGAGCAGCGGCAGCATGGGGTGTGCTTTTTGTTGCATGTGCAGCGTGCGTGCAAGGTCGAATCGGGCGCGGCTGTAACCCGGCGCGATTTTGAGACACAGCGCATACAACCGCTCCGCTTCGACATAGTCTTCGCGCTCGGCGGCGATTTCTGCCAGCATGCGCAGCGCCGCCGCGTCCTGCGAGTGCCGCGTTAGCTGCTGGCGCAACAGTGCTACAGCGGCATCGAGTCGATGGTTGGCCAGGGCAGCATGTGCTTCTGCGAGATGCTGATCGGGCGATGCAAGTTGCGTAAATCGAGCATAAGCAGCATCGCAAGCGAGCGTGTCGCCGTTTTCCGCATGCAGAACCGCAAGCTCGCGCCAGGCTTCGGCCAGGTTCGGCTGCAACTCGACTGCCCGGTTGAACGCTGCGAGCGCCTCGGCCCCCCGTCCTTGGGCCGCCAGCGTTTGCCCCAGTTCAAATTGGATTGGCGCGGAGCCTGGCTGCGCGGCGGCGAGTTCATCGAAGGATGCGGCAGCATCGGGGCTGCCGCGGCGCGCCGTACCCAGCAGCAAGAGCGCCCCCGGATACCCCGGGTGTTCTTTGAGGATTTCGGCCGCTTCCCGCGCCGCGGCAGCCGGATCCGTGTCCAGCAGCGTCGCCGCCCGCATGAGCCTTGCATCGACCGCCATCGTTCCCGCCAAGCCGCCCTCCATTATCGAACCGCGCTAGAATACGCGCGAAAATAGGGCACCATAGGGGAGTTTCTTGAGCAACGTCAATCCCGTTCCTGCGGACAGCGGCACGATCCTGCGAATGATCCAGTCGTCCAAGGCCGCCGAAGCCGCCGGTCGAAAAGGCGAGGCCGATCAGCTTCTCACCCGAGCCGCGCAACTCGCGCCGGCGCATCCTGCCGTGCTCAACGAATTGGGTATGCGCATGATGCAGGCGAACGAACCAGTCAAGGCGCGCGAACTGTTTCAGCGTGCCACCCAGGCGGATCCCGGCCATCCGGCGCTGTGGGCAAATCTCGCCGCGAGTTTGGATGCTCTCGGCCTGCAGCAAGAGCAATTGGAAGCCATTGAAAGGGCGCTCGCCATCGAGCCGCGGCACTTATCGTCGCTCCTGCAAAAGGGCGCCTTGATCGAAGGGCGGGGCGACACCCGCAATGCCGCCAGGGCATATCGCAACGCTCTCGCGACAATACCCACCGGCGCGACGCCGGCGCCGGCAATCAGCGGCATGGTCGATCGAGCGCGCGCCGCCGTGCGGGCCGACGATGAGGCGCTGGCGGCCGCGATGGAAGCTCGGCTCGCCGCGATTCGCGATCAGCATGCCGGAGAAAACTTCAAGCGTGTCGATCGATGCGTCGAGCTGCTGACCAGCCGGCGCGCCCGATTTAACCCTGAACCCACGTTCATGTACTTTCCTGAAATTCCCGCGATCGAGTTCTTCGAGCGCGGCGATTTTCCGTGGCTCGACGCGATCGAAGCGGCAACCGATGACATTCGCACCGAACTCACGGCGGTGCTGGTGGCGGATCGCGCAGGGCTCGAACCCTACATAGCTTATCCTGACGGCGTGCCGCTCGACCGCTGGCGCGAACTCAACAAGTCGCGACGTTGGAGCGCCTATTTTCTTTCCAATCAGGGAGTAGACCTACCGGCGCATATCGCGCGTTGCCCGCGTACCATGCAAGTCCTCAAGGGTGCGCCGCTATGCGACGTGCCCGCGCGCGCGCCGACCGTGTTTTTCTCGATACTCGATGCCAGTACACACATACCGCCGCACACCGGAGTCACCAACACACGCCTGACCGTGCATCTGCCGTTGATCGTACCGCCGGACTGCGGATTCCGGGTCGGAGGCGAGACGCGAGAGTGGTTACCGGGAAAGGCCTGGGTATTCGACGACACGATCGAGCACGAAGCCTGGAATCGCTCGGATTCGCCGCGCGCCGTATTGATTTTCGATATTTGGAATCCTTTACTGACGGCGGCCGAGCGCGACGTCGTGCGTGCCGCCACCGAGGTCGTCGGTACCTACTACGGCAGCATACCGGAGAAGCCGGCATGACCACGGTCCACCCGCGTCGCGCCTTGAGCCTGTTGGCGCCGATCAGCCTCGGTGCGGTCGCTTTAGGGAGCGTTCACGCCGCTGAACCTTCCGTGCCCATGAGTGCACTCAAGAAGTGCGCCGACATCGTCTCGATCCAGGAACGCGTTACCTGCTACGACCAGCTCGCCGAGCGCCCGGCAACCGGAGAGCGCGCGGCAACGGCCGAGCACCCGGGAACAGCCGAACGGGCGGCAACGCCGGTTGCGACCGCGCCCAAGGAAACCTTCGGGCTTTATTCCGCGGAGCACCCCCACCCCAATGTTGCGAAAGCCGCGGCAGTCACCTTGAAAATTGCCTCAATCGCGAACGGCAGCTCAGGCCACCCCATTGCGACGATGGAAGGGGATCAGGTTTGGGAGTTGGATGGGCCGGATCCGCTGCTGAAGAGCGGAGACACTGTAACGATCGATCGCGGGGTGCTCGGCTCATTCATCATGACAACGCCCGCCGGCCGCATTCACCGGCTGCACCGCCTGCGCTGACGAGTGCGCTCTGCCGGGCGCACCACCAGAAAAAAGGCGGGCTATGTAGCCCGCCTTTAAGGTCGTCATCGAGACTTAGCTTAGAACTGCGCCGTTACTCGGGCGAAGATGAAGCGGCCCAACGCATCGTAGGTTCCGGGGAAGGTATTGCCGTTGCAAGAACTTCCGAGCGTCGTAATCGTCGGGCAGTCCGAAGGGAACGTGCTATTACCCGATGTAATAATCGGCGGGTCCTTATCCAGCACGTTGTTGACGCCCACTTGCAGCTTGAACATCTTGTAGAGCGCGATGTCGGCCGACAAGTCGAGATAGCTGTACGGCTTGATGTGCTGCGTTAGCGGCAACGCGTTCCCTGCCAACTGCGCGTTCGGGCTGATCTGCTCAGAGTCGGCACCGCTCAGGAAGCGCCAGCGCGCGGTGAAATCAAATCCGCTCCACGGCGTGGCCCAGGTGGTGTTGAACACATGACGCCACTTCGCGTTCGGCGCACCGCAAGTCGAACCGAAGTAGCCGGCGCAATCGTAAGCCGGTCCACCGGTCAGCGGCTGCGTACCCAGATTGATCAACCGCGTGCCTTCCAGATTGAAAAGCAGCGAGCCCAAATTCGTCAAGGGCAGCCGGTAATTGACCTTTGCGTCGACGCCGCGTGTGGTCAGAGAACCGAAGTTCACGTTGGTGTCGGTAATAAAGCCGTTATTCGTTTTCCACAACGAACCATTCACATCCCGGTTTATCGCACTGCAAAAGACCGGACTGCCTGTGGCGATACAATTGTTGATGATCGTATTGGCACCGATCGACCCGATCGTATCCTTTATCTTGATGTTGAAATAATCGAATGACATCGAGAAATCATGAATGAATCTCGGCGTGATGATGATGCCCGCCGTATAGGTATCGGCCGTTTCCGGTTGCAAAGTCGGGTTACCGCCGATAAAGCCATTGTATTGCGCGGCGCTGTTGGAACCGATATTCCCGTATTGCGCGGCGCTCACGCCTGTTAGCGCGCACTGCGCTTGCGTTGCCTTCGGCGCTACGCCCGGTTTACTCGCGCACGGATCGGTGGTTCCGTCCAGTTGCACGGACTGCGGAGAGAACAATTCGCCGATGTTCGGCGCGCGTACCGAGCGCGAATAGCTGGCGCGTACGCGGACGTCGTTGGTGGGCGCCCACTCACCACCGAACTTATACGTGTTGGTGTTGAAGCCCAGATTGTAGCTGGAATACCGATAGCCTACGTCCAATGCCAGAGACTCGGCCATGGGCTTGTGCTCGAGGAGCGGAATGCCCATTTCAGTGAACGCTTCCCAGACGTGATAGTCGCCGGCCACCGGGACCGTTGGCCCGCCTGAACCTTCCGCATTGCCTTCCTCGCTTGCAAGGTCGGGGGAAAATACCGCCGACTCCGACCGGTATTCCGAGCCCACGCTGATCTTGATGCCTTCGTCGGCAAACGGGGACTTGATGCTCCACTTGCCCAAGTCGGCCGTCACGGAGCCCGACACCACATATTCAACCGTGGTCGCATCGGTAAGCAGCGGAATCGACAGGTAGTTGGTTGCCGCCGGAGTCACGCCATTCGGCACCCAGATGTTCCAGGGCACGCAATTCGTATCGCTGCCGTCCACGAACGACGCGCAGGCCGGCTGCCCGGTGGCGGGATTGGTGACCACATTCAGCGCTTTCGCTACGCGAGTCGCGTCAAAGTAATTCAGATTCTTTAATTGGGTGTCGACCCCATTGCGCTGGCCATACACATCGAAGGTCAAGCCATCGATGATGTCGCCCTTCACTCCCACTACCGCGCGGATGGAATTGCTCGCCACGCTGAGAACGCGACCGCCCCCTTCGACGTTACGACGGCCGATGTACAGAGTGGCAGGGCGATTGGGATCCGCGGGATCTCCTCCCTGAGATATTGCTGCGCTGCAAATGGCGGCCTTTTCTGCAGCCGTCAACAGCGGATTGGAGCAAGGAATGGGCGTAGCCGTGAAGAAATCACCGCTCGCGGCGATCTGCGCGTCGGTGGTATTTCTCATGAACATGAGTTCGCTATACGCAGTGACGTGCTCGTTGATTGCGTAATTCACAAACGAGCCGCCGGTGAAGCGTTCGTTAGGCCGTTGGTAGAAGTTCAAGGGGCCAAAATTGTAAGTGTCGGCAGCTGTGAACGGACGAAACGCGCCGGTCTTGCCATCGACGGTGTTGGTAAACAATGCTGGCCCAGGCGCGCTGCCATACGCCTGGAAGTAGCCGCCGGCACCATCCTTGGCGGACGTGCCCGAACCGCTGCAGGTCAAACCGCCCGCCTTCGTGGCACCCAAAGTGCAGCCCGAGTAGTCATACTTGGATTGAAGGACCGCCGCCTCTCTGTCATAGGTGAAAAAAGCGGTCGCGTTGCCCTTGTTGTCCGCAAAGTTCGAACCCATCAGCACCGAGACGTTCTTGCCAAATCCGGTGTTTACGCTGCCGTTTGGCGCCGCTATGCCCCCAGCTGCGAGGGTTGACTGAGCCAGATCATTGTTGTTCGAGTGGTTAAAGAAGCTGTAGCTGGTATCGACCTTGACGCCTTCAAAGTGCGTGTTGAGCACGAAGTTGACCACGCCCGCGACGGCATCGGCGCCGTACACCGAGGAGGCACCGCCCGTGAGGATGTCGACACGCTCGATCAAGGCGGCCGGAACTTCGTTGATGTCCGATACGTTGGTACCGGTTCCTTGGCCTGGGCCAAGTCGGCGACCATTCACCAGCACCAGGGTGCGGTTCGCACCCAAGCCGCGCAAGTTGACCGATGCGGTGCCGGTTGCTCCGTTTGACACGGTCGAGTTCTGACCGGCAAAAACCATAGGCAGGTTGTTGA
>Ga0193713_1000660_pt1 | contig 11542 bp, 19 predicted proteins | sample H3a2metaG_FD_143054 | JGI IMG/M metagenome (GOLD analysis project Ga0193713, IMG submission 143054) | Soil microbial communities from a riparian zone of the East river system, Colorado, United States - H3a2 | ecosystem: Environmental > Terrestrial > Soil > Riparian zone | place: USA: East River... | reverse complement strand
GCGCGCAGACATATGCGAAGGGGACGTTTGTAGTGCCAGGCTCAAGCGTCGGTAATACCCCTGGCAATACTCCTGGGATGTTGAAGGGTGAACAGGACACGCGTGATCCGTATTATATCGCTGCTGGGGGAGTTGGGCCCGCCCTTGCGCTAGCTTTGGGGCCGTCTTTTGCCAGGCTAGGACTCCATGCTGGCGGAAAAGTCTTAGGAGGCGCCCTTACGGGAGCTGGACTTGCTGGTGGAGGTGCTGGGGCGTGGAAATTTTTCAAATAGGACAAGTCAATGCCTAGAGATGGATCGGGAAACTATACACTTCCAGTAAACTCCGTTGATCCTGCGGTGCCGATTACCACAATCAGCTCAACTGATTTTAATCAATTGACGCTAGACCTTGGTACGGAACTTACTGATTCCCTTGACCGTAGCGGTAAGGGGGCAATGCTAGCTTCGCTTGGCATGGGCGGATTCAAGATTGCCAATCTCGGTGCGCCAGGTGTGGCGTCTGATGCGGCACGGCTAGACACTGTCACTGGCATTGTTCTTGCTGGTGATGTTACAGGTCCGACTAATACAAATCTTGTGGCCAATGTACCAGGCGGCAAGGTTACAGGGCTTGCGGCTGGTTCTTATGCTCCCGCTGGTAAGGTAGGGGAGGTTTTCTTTGCCAGTCAGACAGTTGCTCTTTCGACTGGGGTGACCAAAAATGTTACTTCAGTTCCGTTAACAGCGGGAAATTGGTTGATATTTGCCGAAGCTTTTATAGCGCCAGCGGCTCTAATGCAAAATATTAATGTTGCTATTTCGACAGCTAATGCTGCGCTGTCTCCTCTTGTTGGAAACGCTTATTTGTCAATTAGCACGGCTGTAAATACTACGTTTGCCAGCGGCATACAGTTAAGTGCCCCGGTTGGAATGGCTGCGATTTCCATTGCTGCTCCGGCAACTTACTACCTGAATGCAAATTGTACCTTCACCTCCACCATGAACATTGGTGGTGTCTTAACGGCAGTAAGGCTTGGCTAGCGCGACCACGCTATATGGTGTAATGATTACCAGCGCGACACTCCTAATAGACCAGGAAAAAAGCTATGGCTTCGTTTCATTTTAATACTCGGTCGGCCACGTCTCCGGTCCAGACCAATGTCACGACTACATTCAAGACCTATTGTGAGATGGTCTCTGCGGCGACTGGTCGAGGCCAGCTCTTCGAGCTGAATGTTGGTGCGGATGGCGCACCGAACGCCACTGATTGTCAAATTGTTTATGACGTATCTAGGTGTACCGTAAGCTGTACTGGCGTCGCGGCAATTATCAACCCAATGAATCCTGCTGATGCTGCCTCGCGGACCACGGGTAAGATCAATGCTTCGGCTGAAGGTACGGTTACAGCCAACTCGATGGTTTGGTCAGTCATTCTCAATCAGCGTGCGTCACAACGGTGGATTGCGGCACCTGGGTATGAGCTGATGTGGCCGAATACTTCAGCTAATGGTTTAGTGGCGCGAGCACTGTCTCCGACTTATGCGGCTCCTGCTGGTGTTTCGGTATATTACACGGACCTGTGATCTGTGACGGCGTATATCAAAAATCTAAAACCAGGCGGAGAGATGATTACGACAAATCAGTCAGCTGATTGTCTTACACTCTCTGATGGGACAAGGCTTGGTGCTTTTGGGGAACATGCTGTTCCGACATATACATGTAGACATTGTTGTCATGTTATACCGCTTAAATCGGTGCGTGATATCGTGGAGCATTGTAGGCATTGCCGCTCTGCAATCTGTAATGATTGTGCTACCAAATTATGGTCTGGCGAAGATACATGTCGGCCATTTAAGGAAGAGGGTGGTGACCTGGACCTCTATGAACGTGGAAAGATTTTGGTGCTTAGATGACAGGTATGAGTCTCAGCACCGCTGAAAGCGCCGGTGCCTTAGCCAGAGAAATCCTTACTGTCACGGCTGCGGTTACTGCACTGAACGATGCGGCGATAAACGGGGACGCTATTGTGGTTTCTCTGGTGGTTTCCAGAGGTGGTAATCGGCAGGATTTGATGACGGGTCTGTCCTTAAGTCAGCCAGATAGCGCGACAATTTTAAACGGGGTATGGCAATCGTACCAAACCCTACTCAACCAATACAACGCTGCCTTAGCGGCATTGGTAGTAACATGAGCCGTCAATATTTTCGTGATTTACCAAATGAGCCGTTGCCTGTTATCAACAATGCGGTGACGCTCACCGCCGCTACGGATATCGCGCTTTTTGCACAGACTTCGCAGATCACCATTCCAGCTGCCGACATTCGGCCGGGAAAGGTGTGGAAGTTAACAGCGGCCGGTGTTTGCACAACGGCGGCTAGCGGTACCTGGGTGATCCAGCCGCGTGCTGGAATCTTGGTTACCAGTCCTACAATGGGAGCAAGCGGCGCTGTAACTACGACGGTTTCTGGTACTGCCATTCCATGGACGCTTGAAGCTTGGATGATTTGTCAGGTTTTGGGCCTTACAGGTACAAATTCAAAGTTTGCTTGCAATGGCAAGTTTGTTGCTCAAGCTGCTCTGACAGTTGGGGCGGCATGGTCTATAGTTTTTGGTGGTATTCCAAATGCGTCAGTTGATGCGGTTGGGGTGACCCTTGGGTTGCAGTTTTCAATTAATGCTTCGATTACAGCCTGTACCATTACGCCACATTTTGCTCTGCTTGAGAGTTTGAACTAACCTTATAGGGGAACCGCCATGGTGGGATTTGCCCCAGGCTTTGGCTCCCCCGCAGACCTTAACAAATTCTATGTCGCACCGGTGGCGCCGAATCCTCCGGCCGTCACCACCCTTACGTCTGGCAGCACTGCTGCTGTCAGCTCTGTGGCGACTGCATCAATCTCGCCTCTCCCAAATGCCCTTATTATTGTTTCTGTTGCTTCTCGGGACGCTGATGCCGCCGCCCCTGCTACGGTACCAACTGTAACTGGGGCTGGTGGTACTTGGGTACAAATTGCAACGATTTCAGATGGTTCGGCTGGCGCGCGAACGGTTACGTTATTTCGTGACTTGTCGGCTTCGCCCGGTAGCGGTGCATTAACAATTGATTTCGCGGCTAATTCTCAAGGTTCCATTGCGTGGGCGGTTGAGCAATTCATCAATGTTGATACCAGTGGGACGCATGGTTCTGGTGCGATCGTGCAAAGCGGATCGCTCAATCCTGCAACTGGAACGACGACTGGTGGACTGATAACCTTATCTGCATTCGGTGCAGCTAATAATATAGCCTATGGGTATTTGCGAAATAGCGGTGCGGTTGCGGTAAGTGCCGGTGCAGGTTTCTTATCGCTTACCAATCTCATCACTTCTGGCGGTGTTGTAGTTGCAGAATGGGAATCAAACGATAATACTGTTGATTGGTCGTGGGCTAGCCAGTCAGTAACTACTGTTGCTCTGGCAGTAGAGATTAAAGCGTTAGTTTCTATCGCTGCTGCCCCCGTTTGGATTGCAAATCCTGACGCTACTGTGCAGCCAGTCCTAACTGCGGCGAATTCTAATAGATATGTCACAGCATTAGCTGCAACTACGCAGCCAGTTATTGTCCCGTTTTCTCCTCCTACGGTACCGACGCCATCAGCGGAAACGGACCTTCATGTTTTCGATGATCTGCCATTGCGTGCAGATATCATTGGAGCAGCTCTTAGAGCTACCACCGCTCCCGTTCAGCCAAGAGCCCCCCCACCGCCATTCGTTGGGTGCGAACTCGGTCTTGTTAATGGTATCGATACTCTTGGGCTGTCAACCCACAATCCAACCGATACTCTAGCTGCGACTTGTCCAGCAGCAGCGGTTACCCCAAGCAATGAATTTGATTATGCGCTTCAGGAAGACCTTCCTAGGCGACGTGACTATCGTACAGTGTTGGCGGCTACCAGCCAGCCGGTAGTCCCATACGCGTTCAGAATAGCTGCTACTCCTTCAATTGAAGCTGATCTTACCCTTCAAGACGACAGACAACCTGCCCGTCCTGATTTCCGCACGGCATTAGCCAGCACATCCCAGCCTGTTGAAGTCCTTAATTATCAGATGGCTGCAACTCCTGCAGCCATGGCCAATTTGGTACTTCCTGAGCCGCCACGGGCTAAGGACTATTCTCGGGTACTTGAGAGCACGGCTCATCCAGTTACCCCGCCGCAAGCTCCAGCTCCTGCACAGACGCCGCCGTTTATTTTTGATCTGTCTCGCGGCGAAGACCTGCCACGACGGCCTAATTATTCCAGGACGCTGGAACAAACGACTGAGCCTGTGCTGCCAATTTTTATCCAGATTGGAACAGCGACCCCGGCCACGTCATTTTTCTCTGGCATTCAGGAGGATTTACCACGTCGCCGTGATTATCGGACAGTGCTTGCTGATACAACCCAGCCAGTTGTCCCACACGCATTTAGGACGGCAATTACTCCAACATCAGAGGCGAATCTTTCTCAAGGAGAAGACCTACCAAGGAGGCGTGATTACTCTCGGGTCTTAGAACAGACAACTGAGCCTGTGCTGTCTGTTTTCGTGCCTGTGGTGGCGGCACCGACGCCCAGCACATTATTTTTCCCTGGTATTGCTGAGGACCTACCAAGGCGGCGTGATTATCGTGGGGTTCTTGCTGATACGACTCAGCCAACAATTCCGCACGCGTTCAGGACGGCAGTTACTCCGTCTACAGGGTTTGATCTGACGCTGCAGGAAGACCTGCCTCGCAGGCGTGACTATCGGACCCTATTAGCCAGCAATAGTCAGCCCATTACCGCTCCGTTTATTCCCGCACCGCTTGTCGGCTGCCAGCTTGGCCTTGCTGATGGCAATTCTCTGCTCGGCCTTCATAATAATTTTGATGTCTTGGGTATTCCGTGTCTGCCCAACGCGGTGACGCCATCCATTCTTGCAAATCTTGTCGTGCAAGAACAGCGACCGACGTGGAAGGATTATCGATCAGTTCTTGCGCCAAGTTCCCCGCTTATTCCGCCTATTCCACCGGTCGTAGCCCAAACTCCAAAGTTCCTATTTGGTGTTCCAATCTCGGGAGAATTGCCAAGACGGAAAGACTATCGTCTTGCCCTGTTATCTGTAGTTACCACAAAACCAAATGGTCCTGTGGTGCCGTTTACAGGCTGTGAGCTTGGCTTAGCCACATTTGGTGACACTCTTGCTTTATCAACTCATAATCCGACCGACACTTTGGCGGCGACGTGTCCAATAGCGACGTCTACGCCTTCCGTCATGTCAAATCTTGTACGTTATGAAGATTTGCCAAGACGGAAAGACTATCGCACCACGTTGTTGTCTGGTGTAGTTTCAGTGTTCTTCAGGCCACCTGTGATTGCGGCTACGCCATCGCGATGGTTTGATCCGCCTGCGTCTCCTACACCGTGGCTGGTTGAGAAAACCTATCGAACAGTTCTGGGCACTACGAGTGCCGTTGCGATGTGTCCCCAGTCTCTTGCTGGGGTGATACCGCCGCTACCACCGCCACCAATCTGTACTGTGACGCTTACACACGGTTTGGGGGGATTGGTAACCCTTGTGGCAGGCACTGCTGAACCAGTGGTTAGTTTTGCTGCTGGAACGGGTACGGTAATATCGCTGGCGCCTGTAACGGCGGACGGGGCTGCCACGTTAGCTCCTGCTACTGATGATGGCTCAGTGAGCTTCCCTGTGAACCCTAAATGTCCTTAAGGGTACTGAAATCCATCAAACCCGATTTCCCCATCAAAAACATTAGCTCTTAATGTGGCCCCCTTGGCTTTATCTGCCCATACTACGGGGCGACCATCCATTGCATTTGTTAAGACATAATTACCCCTAGATGGGTATGTTCCGCCTGCTCCAATAATTGCTCCGTTTCCTGGATGGAACCCCATAAACCGATTTGATGTGGCAGCTCTAAAGCTTCCATCAGAGGTGCCGCCAAACCATATGGCAGTGCCTGTAGAACCATTGATTCGAGAGGCGGCACAATCTAGAAAGGAACAATCGTCACAATTGGCTAGAACGTAAGCTATTCCGTTCTGATAAGTTATGTGACAATTTCGAGCGGAAAGAAAACACGTATTACGCCCACCACCTGGTATGCCATCTAGGCCAATTCCATGGGTATTTCCAAGAACGCAAGCAGAGAGATTATCGAATTTTGTATGGTAATTGGGGCCGATTTTAGTGGTTGGAGAGGTTCCGCAATAAAAGGCATAGCTTGTCATTCCAACACAATGGATATGGCTAAGACTTGAGTAATAGGTCGATAGAAATTTGGTTCCTATGGACGCTTTAAAGCCCCCATCAATAGATAGATTGGAAACATGAAAGTTGTCGATTTTGTAGGCTTCTGGTTGCGGGGCTGCGTAAATTACCGCCCCGGGTATGGGGGCCGTCCAACGTAGGACTGTTCCTATCAAGATGGAATTATCAAAAAGATGGGAGCCGTTGAAGGCTCCCTTGATTTTGATATTGGATGCCCCGAGAATTGAGCTTTGAAGGTTGTAAACCTTGGGCTCTAGATAGATAGTCCCGCCCTTATATTTTGTTACAAGCTCGGCAATCGCTATATTGATTGCTTCCGAATCGTCGTCTGAACCAGGGCTGACGATCGTTTTCCATCCAATCTCTTTCATACAAGCATTAGCCTCCGCTGGCTTTATAATGCTCGTCGTAAAGATTCTTTGGCGGTTCGGTGTTCACCTCTCCAGGGGGCGGAGCCGGGTCTCTAGGAGCAAGTTGGTTCTTCGGAATTTCGCCCTTAGGTGGCACTTTATGTGTTATGGCAGGCTTATCTAAGTGATTAGCGAAGACCGCTGAACTGGTAAAGCAGGTGATGATTGCTAGTCCAAAAATCTGAAGATATTTCACCTTTTTTCTCCTTATCGATCACACCGATACGACCAACCCCAAAGCGGACTCCAATATCCCTGGTCGTTGTACTGACACCGCCATAAAGCCGTATCAATAATCTGACCTCCAGCCCACGTCGCACACGAATAATCAGGCTTGTAAAAGCCTGCATGCCCGCTTGTGCACAAATACGCCTGACCTGGACCAGAAAGACCATAGTTGTACGGGTAGCCAGCTAAAGCTGGAGCTACGGAGCTTGCCGTAATGGCAATGCCGGTTATGGCAGTCAGTAGAGTATGTCTCATTTTTAATCCTCGTTGTAGTCGTCATCATGATGATGACGATGATGGCGGTGCCTACGCCCATGATCGTAATAGTCACGATCATGATCCCAATGTCCACCGCCAGGATGCCAATGACGTTCTGGAGTGAGTGGTCCGTGGATGCCGCCGAATGGCGTTTCAATCACCTGAGCAGATAATCCTCCGATCATCGCTGTGACAATTGCGAAGCTTAATAACAACGCTTTCATGCTATTCCTTCCAAAAGGAGTTAAGTGCTTAACAGGATGGGGCCTGGCTGTCTTTGTGGTAATACCACATATGAGCGCCACACATGCATGGGACGGCTATGTGATGTACTCCATGTGGCTGTAATGATAGGAAAACCACGTGGGTCTAGGACGTATGGCCATGTGAGGCTGGTCATTATAAAAACTCACCTGTTTTTGGATCGTATCTAGAATTGCTTTCTGGCACCCAGCCACCCTGCCCATCAGGAACAATTCTCCCAGCTGGAGCTGTGGTTTTATTTATCCACAGAAATATTTTAAATGCCTTTTCTGCGAGGGCAAATTGAGGCACTGCTATCCCAGCTTCTGTCAACAATTGTTCAGTTATGGCTATTTCTTTGGCATATTTACCACTAGCCAATCCAGTGAGCACACTGGAAACAAATGCGCTCACTGTCTCGCCATGAGTAAGAACTTCACCAACGGTGAGGGTTTTAGGCAAGTCCCTTTTCCTTTATGACTTCCGCCCTAGCAACAGTGGCCGCAGGAGCATGAACCATCCAGCCCCAGATTAGGGAAGCAAGCGGGATAATAATGCCGCTCGCGGATTCCATGCCGCTGCCAGAAACTACACCGCTAGTGACAAGCGCACCTCCAATTAGGTTCATTGCGCCGCGAACTAAGCTTAGGTATTGGTCGCTGGTGATTGCCATTGCATATCCTTTCCAATTTTCGTGAGTTGCTCAATAAGAGCATCCCCCTCTTGCCTGTTTGCGAATAGCACTGCTTTAGCAGCAGCCACATTATCATAGGCAAGCCTTAGTTCTTCTAAGGCAATTTTGAGTTCCTGGACAGAGTCCGTGGCTAAGACGGTGTTTGCTGGGGCAGCGGGGCTCGCTGAGCGGCGTCGCAGATATTCTGTATACATCACGACCCCGAAGATTATAACCGTCACAATGCCTGTTACAATGAATGCGGCGCCAGTTCCTGAGTTCCAGGCCGTTGCCCCAATCGCGACAGCCCCGGTTACACCAGTTCCTGCAACAGCCGCATCGTGATTTATCGGGACAGGTGGCACGAAGTCCCTGGCACAAATCTGTGCTTGAGCGATTCTAAAATTTAGCTTGTTAATGGCTGGATTATAGCTTGGCCGTTCAAAGATTGTCATGAAGTTTGCGGTTAAATTGGCTAGTGTGCGGGTGCCTGGGGCCCGCAGCATCGTATCCAATGCTGGATAGTCCTGTGCCAATTCTTCGAGCAGAAACAGACCTTGAGTCGTCAAATCAGTGACGGGTAGTTTATGATCATCAGCGAATTTTTCTAAGGCCGTGAGCCTTGCGAGGCGCCACTGTGCAATACCCTGGCTGCCATGATCTGTAACCAGGGTGAACTTGGTTGGCAGGTTGATGCCCACTTCCTGTGAGCAATTGCCCACAATAGCCGCGCCTCCCAAAATGTGAAGCCCTTTAGAAACAAGCAGCTTCATTAATTCGCCCTGGCGTGGGGTCATTTTACTATCGGGAATTTCTCTAACAGAGCTGCTAGACGATTGTTGTGATTTTTGACTTTGTCCAGAATCGCCTGCAGCTTCGTAGGGTCCACGGCCCTCTCTGCACGCTTGGCAAATTCGGCCATAAATCCTTCAATGGTTTCGATCGCTTTGGCGTGTTCGTCCAGCAATTCGTCCAAATTATCGATCTGGTTGGTCATTGGTTTCTCCAAGTGAGTTAGTTCCTCCAAGTGAGATGGAGCCACTGAACTGCAATCACCGCCCAAGTGACGGCGATTGCGAGCAAGCAGTATTTTAATCCCCTCATTTATTCCCCACATGACGGCTTAATCACGGGCGATGTTTCCCATGGCCGTAAATAGCCGCGATGCCAGACATGATAGGTGCAGTACAACCCAGCATGGACTGGAAACCGATGATCGCCAAGCGACGGATCATCAATGATCGGGTTTTCATAGCTACCGACCACCGCAGCCGGTGCGGGCGGAGTGTAGACGTTTTTCTTTTGATAGCACTCCGAGCCATCATCGGAACAAACTGTGACCACAGCGGCAGATGCGCCCTTGGTAAATGGGATAGTGAGAAGAGGAACGATAGTGAGAAGCGGAATGAAAAATAGCTTACACATTGGTCTCTTCCTTTGGTTTTTTCATCTTTTCAAGTGCCTCTTTTGAGACGCCCGGGTTACCGACAGTGTTTTTGTCGGCATATTTGGCAGAAGCCATGAGCCTTTCAAAGAAAGGCCGCACGTGTTCAAAATCTTCCTTATTCAAGGCGTCTCGCCATGCCCTGAACTGTGCCATTCCTTGGCGAGCTGCTGCCTCGCCGTCTTTTAGAGCTGGAGGCGGGGCAAGATCATCCCATGGTTCCTGTTCAGCTATCTTGGCGGCTCGCACCCGCAATGCTGGCATAATATCGCCCTGGAACTCTACCATGGCCTCAAACAGTTCGATTTTCTTACTACGCCAGTTGTTGGTGTCATCTCCGAATAGCTTAGCTATTGTCTTAGCGTTGGTTTTATTGAGTACCATACCCTGCTGAAATTCTTTAAAATAAAGAACTGGCTGTGCATCAGCGCCTCTAGCAACCTGCTCACTTTTGACAAGCGTCATCGTAACGGTTGTCGGCTCGCCAGAAAGATCGGCTGCCTTGAGATATTTGGATGGGAATGCAGATGAAATTAGCATATTTTTTTGCTCCTGTTGTTTCTGCTGATATCGAAGCACGCGTTTCGCGTGGTCGATGTTCATGCCGAATCGAGTGTTGGATGAGGGTTTCTAACTAAAACCAGTTCCCAATTGTCGTCTCCAGTGTAATTTTGCTCAGAAACAATCCACCCTTCACGATATTTAATATCTACCGTCTTTTTTAGATCAAATGTTCGTATGCCTGGAATAATGAGATATTTATCTTCTGACATGATTTTTCCTCTTTCCAATCAAACTCCTGCGAATGGTTTAGGCTCCAAAGCCTCCTTAGGGTGGGAACCAAAGCCTATATTTGTGGCTGGATACCACTCAATAAAGTGACGGTTTGGTATTGTCCCTTGCTCCCCTTGAAGGAGCCCCTGATAATAAGTGTTGCCGAACGAGTCTCTTATGATCAACACTCCTTGGCACGGAGCGCTAAAATGCAATTCGTTCATTTCGTCACCGTTTCCTTTCCTGTATCTGCAGCTAAGGCTGACTCTGCTATCTGCAGAAGCCTGGTAGCACTTGCACGGGGCGACCGCGTGAAATCATCGCGTCCGTTCAGAACGCCATGCAGATAACAATCTGAGCGATTATCAGATGGTGCTGGGCTATTAGGATCAAACCCGTCCAAATATCCATCGAACATATCTTTTTCGCCAGTGGTTCTGCTCATTTCGTCACCTTATACGCAAGCGCGGCATCAATCATGGTATGCCAAATAACCTTTGCCACGACAGTCTCGCGGCCTTCTCGTACCAGGCCAATCAGCAAATCAAGACCTGCCGAGATCATCTCGTCCGTCGGCTCGCGGATGGCAGCGAGCGCAGCGGCGGCAAACTCATCAGCAAACCACACTCCATCCGGGTCAGGATTCCCTGGTCTGTGATCGATCTCAGCAGATTTGAGGCGAATCGCCTTCGTGACGCGATCGACCATCATCTCGCTCATTTCGTCGCCTTTTCTTTCTGACAGTATGGGATTGGGGTAGCACCTTGTGCTTGCCGCTCACGTTTCATGGTATCGCAGTAACTCGGAAGCAGCATTACAAGTAAGATCATAGCTGCCACGACAATGAAACAGCCAGTCGCCCAGGCTCGATTAATATCGCCGTCCATTTTCTTCTTTGTTCCTTCGCTTCTGTCCTTCGTGAAGGCGGGGACGCCGGGTAGCTACCCCGGACTTGCGTTGGCCTTGGCCCAAGTCCGGACCGGTGGCTGTACCAATGCCGTGCAAGCTCACACCACGTCCCCAAACTTACATGTGGCCAAGTTTGTTAGGGCGCTAATCCCTATTCGGTCTTTCACTTGGCCGACCGACCTGTGAAGCGCGGGCAATCACCTGGCGCCCTAGGACTGTCGTGGGTAAACGCAATAAGACCAGAAAACTTCGAGCGCATTTGCCGCATTGGCTAGGCTCCATTTCTGGCGCTTCGCAATGGGCACCTGAATGCCCATGCCGAAGGGTCAGTTAATTA
>Ga0193713_1000658_pt1 | contig 11562 bp, 9 predicted proteins | sample H3a2metaG_FD_143054 | JGI IMG/M metagenome (GOLD analysis project Ga0193713, IMG submission 143054) | Soil microbial communities from a riparian zone of the East river system, Colorado, United States - H3a2 | ecosystem: Environmental > Terrestrial > Soil > Riparian zone | place: USA: East River... | reverse complement strand
GGGTTCGTCCATGATCACGATTTCGGCACCCAGGGAGAGCGCCTTTGCGATCTCGACCAGTTGGCGCTGGGCAAGCGAAAGAGCGGCAACCGGCGTGTCGGGGTCAAAGTCCGCGCCCAGCCGCTCAAGCAGGGGTTTGGTGCGGGACACCATCGCAGCGGTATCGATCAGCTGGAACAGTCCGAATGAAAGTTTCTCACGGCCAAAGAAGACGTTTGCCGCCACATCGAGGTTATCGAACAGATTCAGCTCCTGGTGAACAAAGGCTATGCCGCAGCGGATCGCTTCCGAGACCGTGAGATTGTCCTTTTGCTCGCCGCGAAGCTTGATGACGCCGGAGCTTGGTGCCGTGACGCCACCCAGGATTCTCATCAAGGTGCTTTTACCGGCACCGTTTTCGCCAATCAACCCAACGACCTCGCCGGGCGCGACGGCAAGGTTGACATCGCGAAGAGCTTGTACCCCCGGATAAGATTTGAATATGCGGATCAGTTCGAGGACTGGTTCTGGCATGCCTCATCGCTTATCTGCGGCGGTGGATCGCGCGTACTGATTTTCGTCGACGCTCACATATTGCTTCTGAATGCCGCCGAGGTCTCCGACAGCAGCATTTCCGATGCTGACCACCAGCGCAAGCGCCGGTGGCCGCATCATCGGGTGGCGCTGGATTACTTGCCCTGCCGCTGCTTGAGTTGAGCCCAGAACGCATCGACGTTTGACGGGTCGATGATCTTGGTCGGGACGATGATCAGTTTGTTGGCCGGGATGAAGGATTTGTCGCCCTCCAGGTATTTGGCCATGTCCTTCATTCCCTGATAGCCCCATTCATAGGGCTGCTGCACCACGGTCCCGACGATCGTTCCTTCCTTGACGCCGCCCAGCGTAATCGGGTCCTCGTCGAAGCCGATGATGGTGATTTGCTTGAGCTTGCCGGCGTCCTTGAGGGCCTCGTAGATTCGGGGCGTGTTGTAGGAGTAGAAACCGACCATGCAAGTGATATCGGGATTGGCCGTCAGGGTGTCCTCGACATTGCGTTTGGCCCTGGTCTGATCGATGTCGTCGCCCCGGACGTCCACCAGCGTGATCTTCGATCCGGCGATGGTGTCCTTGACCCCCTGGATGCGCTCCTTTGCGTTGTCTGCGCCGAGCAACCCGACAAACCCCATGCATTTTCCGCCGTTGGGGAGCGCCTTCAGCATCAACTGGCCGGCCTGCTTGCCGGCATCGGTGTTGCTTGAACCGATGTAAGCGACCCGGCTGGTATCGGGCGCGTCGCTGTCGGTCGTGAACAGGGCAACCTGTTTGCCGATGCGATTGAGGCTGTCGCTCGACGTTTTGGGATCGGCGGAGCTCACCATGATGCCGGCCGCACCGGCGGCGACGAGATCGTCCATCAGCCTGATTTGAATCGCTGCGGAGGCCTGTTCAGGATATTTGAAGACAAGGTTGTAGTTTGGAAGCTCGCCCTGCGCCTTTTTCACGCCCGCTTCCGCCGCTTTCCAGAAATCGGAGGCGCCGTTGACGACAAACGCGAGCATTTTTTTGTCTGCTGCAAATGAGGCGCTGGAACCAGCCAAAGCGAAAACCGCCGCGGCGCCTGCCAGCAAAAGTTTGTTCATGTCTCTCTCCCTGTCTTGTTTTTTATATTTTGGGTGCACTCAAACCCAAAGATTTCCTTTGATTGGATCAATCGCCCATTTGAGAAGTGAGCGCCTTGGTCAAACCTGAGATTACCAGCGTACCGGGTTTACACTTGATGTCCACTCGGATGAAGCCCCATGCTCTGTTTTTGCGCTTGCGAAGAGCCGACACGGACATATCAGGTGACCACCGATGCCGCAGCCCCCGACGCGGCGCCGCGGCGCACTTTTTCAACGACATTGGGCGAAGCGGACATTGTGGTTGTGCGTGCAGGGGTCCCTATGTGGAGATGAAAGCTTGAAGCCGCCGCCAGCGGTGCATGGAGCAGGGTTCTTTGAAAACAGGACCACTGCCAAATGAAAATTAGGCCATTAGCCCGATAAAGGCGCGGGACCAAAGCGCCGCGTTTCCCGAAGCGCTCGCTGGCACGGCAGAAGGTCAGTATTGACGACCGCCCCAGGCGCAACCGCCGACACCACGGATACACGGCCCCGCCACGTGGGATTTCCGACGGATCCGTTCTGGTATGATGTCCTCGGAAGCGCTCGGGCGATCGTTTTCGAATGGCGTGGAGCGACGAGCGCAGCGATCCTCTCGCCCTGCGCCACAGTTCGCTGCCGACTTTGGCGGGGGGTCACCCCTCGCGTCGCGACGCGGCGTTGAAGCCGGTCGACCTGCAGGGGCAGCCGATGGAGGTGCGGGAGCTGCCGAGGGCGGCGCGAGAGGAGCCGATGTACTTGCCGAAGGAGCAGGCGCGGTTGCGGGGGGCGCCGACGCGGTGGGAGGAGCGGCCGACGGGGTTGCAGACGGCGGCGACGGGGCCGCAGCCGAAGGAGACGGGGTTGGGGCGCCGGGTGTCGGCGGCGCCGATGCCTCCTTGGATTGTCGCAAGATCCGCTCATGGATGAAAGAACTCACCGACGATATCGCCTGATCTGTGCTGCGGCGGGCGGCGGCAATGCCGTCGACATATTTCGCAACTTGCTGGCCGGGGGAAACAAAGCCGGGCAAGGCGTAGGACAGCAAAATGGCGAGGAGTGCGATCGCGAGGGACAGTATGCGATTTCGCAGAACAGCGCGCGTGACAAAACCGAGCGCCCTCCGCCACGCGGGCGCAGCCGGCTCGCTCGCCATCTGCTCCAGCGGCTCGCTGTTCCGCACCGAATCCCCGTATTCGGACGCGGGTCCGCCAGTACGTTCGATGGCTTCGGCAATTTGACCAAAGGTCTGACCTTCTCTCCGCAGCGCGCTGCCTGCGTCGCGGAATGCCGCGTCTCCGAGCATGCCGGGCTGATCCATGCGTTTGATGGTGGCCACGATCCTGGGCCGCAGCAGCAATCGACGCTGTTCGATCAACTCGGCCATTTTCGCGAAGCTCAGCTTGGCATCGCTGAGGGTCTGCGCGGCGCGGTCCTTGGCGGCCTGGGCCACGACAGGATCCTCCGCGTCCATCTGCTCCAGGGCCTTTTTCAGGCCCGCCATGTCATCGATCATCGCAAAACCGCTCCGGCGACAGTCGCATCGATGGCACAGCTCGTTCGCCGTCGTCCCTTGGCGCAGCGAACCGTTGCGCTCGAACCTTTCCGACGATCGCCGGTCTTGCAGGAACCGAGGCCGTCAGTCGCGGCGGTGGCAACGCTCTTCATTGGGAACTGCGCGGGCAAGCTGCACTTATAGTGACGGGCAACCATATCAGGGAACAGCAAACAATAGTAGCCGAGCCGCCTGGGGCCAGCTTTGCATGCAGAACCGGCGGCAGCGCTCAGGGGACCTTAAGCCAGCTTCCGGGTTGCGCTTCGGTAGCGCTCGGCAATAACGCGGGCAAGGAACCAACGAACCAAATGAAAATGGCACGTCCGGAACGAATCGAAGGTCCGCCCCTCGGAATCATGGCAAACGCGGCGCTTGGGTCCCGCGGCTTTCACGGCGCAGTCACAAGCTTTTTATTGCTTCGTTACTGCCGGCGGGGGTGCAAATCGGCGCGGGATCCCAATCTCTAAGTTGAGCGGCGGGTTGGCATGATGTTCGACATCTCATAGCTAGCGCGTCCCCCAATTTAGGTGGTGCGAAAATGGGCGAAGTCATTCGATTTATTCCAAAGTCTGAGCTCGAGCGGGTCCGTTTGGTTCGAGAAGCCCGCGCGATATACGAGAGCATATTCCCGCCGTCTGCTCCGATCGGCGAAGAACGGGATTTTAAGCAATAAGCCTTCAGGACATCCGCCAACGGCTGCCGTTTTGGAAGATTAGATCTTACACATTCGATAGCTCGCACTTGAACGTGAGAGACCAAGGCGTAGCGAGGCTACGCCGCCCGGACTGTCGCGAGAAAACTCTCGACCTCCTGCTTCAGCCGCTCGGACTGCTTTGCGAGTTCGCCGGCCGAACCGAGAACCAGTTCGGCGGCAGTTCCCACCTGGCCCGATGCCTGCGTCACGCCGGCAATGTTTTGCATGACCCCCTGCGTGCCCTGCGCGGCCTGCTGCACGCTGCGGGCAATCTCCTTGGTCGAGCCACCCTGCTCTTCCACCGCGGCGGCGATCGTCGTGGCGATCTCGTCGATCTGGGCGATGGTGGCGCCGATCTCGCGAATCGCCCCGGCCGTTGACCCGGTGGCGTCGCGGATCGCCTGGATCTGATCGGCGATCTCCTCCGTCGCCTTCGCGGTCTGGGTCGACAGCGCCTTCACTTCGCTTGCCACCACGGCAAAGCCCTTGCCTGCCTCGCCGGCTCGCGCGGCTTCGATGGTCGCGTTCAAGGCCAACAGGTTGGTCTGTGCGGCGATGTTTTGAATAAGCCCCATCACTTCGCCGATCTTCTGTGTCGCCTCCAGCAACCCTTCCACCATGGCATTGGTGCGGTCGGCCTGAGCAACGGCGCTTTGCGCGATCGATGCCGAGTGAGCAATCTGGCGGGAGATTTCCTGCCCCGATGTCGAAAGTTCCTCCGCCGAGGCGGCCACGGTCTGCACATTCGCGGTGGTCTGTTGCGCGGCTGCGGCGACGGTGGTGCTCTGCCGCGTCGTCTCCTTCGCGATGGCGGACAGCGATTGCGCCGAGCGCTGCATTTCAGTGGCTGCTGAAGCGGCCCCGGCGACAATGCCGCCGACACTTTTCTCGAACTCGCCCGCGATCCGGTTCATGGCCGATTTCCGTTCCGCCACGGCGCGCGCCGTCGCCTCCTCCCGCTCTGCGCGGAGACGTTCGGCGTCAATCAACCGATCCTTGAAAACGGCCAGGCTGCGTGAGATATGGCCGATCTCGTTACGACGCTCAACAAACGGGACCTCAACATTCAAGTTACCCTTCGCCAGACCTTCCATGACGCCGCATATCGCACCGAGCGGACGAACCAGGCCGCGACCGAGAGCGAACGCGGCCAATCCCGCGATCAGCAACCCCGCCAGACCGCCCGCGGCGATCCAGAACGCGCGCTCGAACACCACCGCGTCGATATCGTCGGTATAGACGCCTGCCTGGATCGCGAGCAGCTTGTCGCCCTCACCATACCCGCCGGCATAAGTGAGCTTCGGCAGTTCGGGACCGCCCGCCGCTTTCGGCACCTGGTATTCGAGGTAACCGCCGCCGCTGCGGGCTTTGCCAACGATATTCTGAATCAGCAGCTGGCCCTGATTGTCCTTGTAATCCCAGCGATTGACATTGATGTATTTCGGGTTGGCGTGCACATAGGTAACGCCGGCATTGCTGCTGCCGGCGCCGTAGATTCCCAGATAGTCGGCGGATTTGCCCCAGCGCATGGCGCCGATCGCATCGAAAGCACGCTGCCGTGCTTCCTCCGCCGGGATCTTGCCGGCTTTGGCTTTTTCCTCGTAATTCGACAGGATCTTCTTCGCGGCCTCGACCAGATCGAACACCTTGGTCCGACGTTCCTCGATGACGGTGTTGCGAAGGACCATCACTTGAGCGGCCAGCGCAGCGACGAAGACGACCGTCAATACCGCGATGATCATCGCAAAGCGATTGTAGACAGTAAGATGCCGCATGATGAGTCCATTCCGTGACAGAAGTGATTGGCGACAGTACTACTTTACCCGTTAAGCCTTTATTGCAAACGACGTGCGCGTTTGTTCAAGATGACGCAGCATGGGAACTTCGGCGCCGCTTTCCGAATTGTTCCCCGAGGATATGACAAGTCGAGAAAGGATCGCCGATCGATGAACTACGCGTGCCTTGTTTCGATCTTCTCTCGTGGATGGATAACCGGCAGAGCGGCATTGCTTACGGTTGCGATCCTGGGCCTTCTGGCAGCGCCTTCGTCGAGATCGCCTGCCCAGGATGCCGGCGTCAGCGGCATTCCTCCGGGACCTGGGAATGCACGAGGACTCAACGGCTCGATCAGCGATCCCAGCGGCATCGGCAATGCGGCCAAAGTGCCGGCGATACCGCCGCCGGCCATAAGCCCGGTTCCCATACCCACCTTATCCCCTCCTACCGCTGGTTACCGAACGTTGCCGGCGCAACGAGCCGTCAAGATGAGACGAACGCGACTTGCGGCGAGATCCCGTCCCTCGGCGACCCGAGCGGCCGTCAGGGAGCAAGACAAGCTGCTCAACAGCAAGATTCCAAGCATCTGCAGGGGATGCTGATCCTCGGACCGACCTCATCCCTGCGCAACGGCTTCGCCGTTGTCGCTGGAGGAGCTTGCGAAGCAAGCGTCTCGAAGGATGGACACAACGCATGGACTCGCGGCCATCCTTCTAGACGCGCGCAAGAGCGCGCTCCTCCAGCGATAACGGCGAAGCCGTTACGCGGGGATGAGGTCGGAGATGTATTCACAACCTCTCTCTTTCACGGGCGATGACGACTGGAACTGTTGTCGCTGGCCGAAGGCGCTACGCGCTGATAGCTCACCCGATCGGCTTCAGCCCGGCTTCGATTTCGGCGCGGCGCGGTTCGAGAAACGGCGGCAGCGCCAGTTTCTCGCCGAGCGTTTCCATCGGCTCGTCGGTGGCAAAGCCGGGTCCGTCGGTGGCGATCTCGAACAGGATGCCGTTGGGCTCGCGGAAATACAGGCTTCGGAAATAGAACCGGTCGATCTCGCCGCTGTTGCGGATGCCAAGCTCATTCAGCCGTTGCGTCCAGGCATGATATTGCGCTTCGTCCGGGGTGCGGAACGCGACGTGGTGCACGCCGCCGGCGCCCTGCCGCGCTTCCTGCAAATCCGCACTCTCGATGACGTGCAGCTCCGCGGCCGGACCGCCCTCGCCCATCGCAAACACATGGATCTGCGCCCCGTGCGCGGCATAGTCGCGCACGCGGCGCATGTTCATCACGCCGGTCAGCACCTGCTCGGTGCGGGCGAGATCGTGCACGGTGAGCGCGATCGGACCAAGGCCCCTGATCTGGTGCTCCGCCGGCACCGGGCTCTTCTCCCACGGCGAGGCTGGCCCCGCGCCGCCGTCATCGACCAGCACCAGCCGCTGGCCCTCACCATCCTCGAACGGCAGCGTCAGACGGCCGTCGACCTCGATGATCTCACCGGTATGGCCGCCCGCTTTCTTGAGGCGGTCCCTCCAGTAACCAAGGCTTTTTTCGCCGGCGACGCGCAATCCGGTGCGGGAAATGCTGTTGGTGCCGCGCAGCTCCGGTGCTGCCGGGAAATCGAAGAATGTAAGGTCGGTGCCGGGATTGGCGTTTCCGTCGGCGTAGAACAGATGATAGGCGCTGACGTCGTCCTGATTGACGGTCTTCTTCACCAGCCGCATGCCGAGCAGGCCGGTATAGAACGCCAGGTTCTGCCGCGGTTTCGCGGAAATCGCTGTCAGATGGTGAATCCCGGTCAACTGCATCGAATTATCCTTTAATCCTTCAGACACCTTCCCGGGGAAAATCGGCGGAGGCATTGGGGGCCCATCGCGGATCATGTAGGATATGGTCGGGAGACTCGCCAGCGGCCCCCTTTGCCGCCTGGGTTTCAAGGACAGCTTCATGGCCGGGCACCTGATAGTCACCGACGAGGACGCGACGCGGGTGATCACGCTGCGGCGGCCCGAAAAGAAGAACGCGATCACGCAGGACATGTATCGCGCCATGAGCGATGCGATCGACACCGCGCAGAACAATCCGGCGATCCGCTGCATGATCATCACCGGCGGGTCAGGCGTATTCACCGCTGGCAACGATCTGGAAGATTTTCTGAAGGACGGCACCTCTACTTCCGACCTGCCGCGCGCGTCCAATGCGACGAAGTTTCTCTATTCGCTGGCGCACAACGTCAAGCCGATCATCGCCGCGGTCGACGGCGTAGCCATTGGCATCGGCACCACCATGCTGTTCCACTGCGATTACGTTCTCGCCAGCAAGACCGCGACATTCTCGACGCCGTTTATCCATCTTGGGCTGGTCCCGGAGGGCGCCTCCAGCCTGCTGATGCCGCGCACCATGGGATATCAGCGTGCGTTCGCCACCTTGGTGATGGGACGCACGGTCAGCGCCGACGATGCGCGCGTCGCCGGCTTCGTCAACGTGGTGGTGGCGCCCGGCCACACCGAGGCCGAGGCGCGCAAGGTTGCGCGCGAGATCTGCGCGTTGCCGGCCGAAGCGGTGGCGATTTCGCGCAAGCTGCTGAAACTGCCGCCTGAAGACCTGACCCGCAGGATCGACCAGGAAGGCCACCTGTTTGGCGAGCGGATGCGCTCGAAGGAAGCGGTGGCCGCGTTCAAGGCATTCTTTTCACGCAAGAAGGCCTGAAGTCGAAGCTTCGTGAAATCGTTATGCTGGACGCTTTATTATCGAGTCATGAGAACATCCCTCTTGCCATCCCTTGCGGGCGCGCTGCTTCTGATGCTGGCTCTGCCCCCGGGCGCGGCCGCGCAGGCTGCGCCGCCGATCGATCTGCGAATTCTCGCGATCAACGATTTCCACGGCAATCTTCTGCCGCCGCCGGGCGGAATCAGGATCGCCGATCCCGACGACAACACCAGGAAGATCAATGTGCCGGCGGGCGGCGCCGAACACATGGCGACGCTGGTCAAGCAGCTCCGCCAGGGCACCAGGAACACGATTTTTGTCGCGGCCGGAGACCTGATCGGCGCCAGCCCGTTTCTGTCGGCGATGTTTCACGATGAGCCCACCATCGAATCGCTGTCGATGATGGGGCTGGAGGTGGCGTCGGTCGGCAATCACGAATTCGACGAGGGCAAGGTCGAATTGCTTCGGATGCACCCCACCGACATTTGCCAGGGGCCGCACCCGTTCCTTGGCGCAAGATTCCACTACCTTGCCGCAAGCACGATCGAGACCGCTTCCGGGAAGACGATATTTCCTCCCTACGAAGTCAGGGAGTTCGATGGAATTCGCGTCGCCTTCGTCGGCCTGACATTGAAGGGAACGCCCAACCTCGTCTCCCCGGTGAGCGTCGCAGGTCTCGAATTCCGGGACGAGGCTGATACGGTGAATGCGCTGGTGCCGGAGCTGAAGGCGCAGGGCATCGAGGCCATCGTCGTTCTGATCCACGAAGGTGGCTTCCCGGCCGGCGACTATGATGAATGCCCGGGCATTTCCGGACCGATCGTCGACATCGTCAGGAAATTCGATCGTGCGGTCGACGTGGTGATCAGCGGTCACACCCATCAGGCCTATGTCTGCGCGATCGATGGACGACTTGTCACCAGTGGCGACAAGTACGGCACCATCGTCACCACGATCGATCTGAAGCTCGATCCCACGACCCGCGACGTCGTCAGCGCCAAGGCCGACAACGTCATTGTCCGCACCGGCACCTATGTCAAGGATCCGGAGCAGACCGCGCTGCTTGCCTCCTACGATAAATTCGCAGCCCCGATCGCCAACCGCCTGGCAGGCTCGATCACCCAGACGCTGTCGCGCACGCCAAACGATGCAGGCGAAAGCCCGCTCGGCGATATCGTCGCCGATGCCCAGTTGGCCGCGACCAGCGCCGACAACAACGGCGGAGCCGTGATCGCATTCACCAATCCGGGCGGCGTCCGCACCGATATTCCGAAGAAAGAGCAAGGCGGCGTGACCTACGCCGATGTATTCGCCAGCCAGCCGTTCCGGAATCAGCTGGTGACGCTGACGCTGACGGGGATGCAGATCAAGAACATGCTCGAGCAGCAATGGCTCGATCCGAAGCGGCCGCGGGTTCTGCAGGTTTCGAAGGGCTTCAACTATGCATGGGACAACGCCAAGCCCTATGGCGACCGCATCATAGCCGATCGCATGTCCCTCCACGGACAGCGCATCGATCCCGCGACGAGCTACCGCGTGACGGTTAACAATTTTCTCGCGGTCGGCGGTGACGGTTTCACGGTATTGAAGGAAGGCGTCGCGCAGCAATTCGGCGTCTACGATGTGGACGCCTTGTACGCCTATTTCCAAGCCAACAGCCCGATTGGGCCGGCTCCAGTCGATCGCATCGTGCGCATGAACTGAATTACAAAGCCATATCGGCGGCACGGCTCTTTCCCAGACCGCGATGACTCCTTAGATTAGCCTGTCCTCACAAGCGCCTCCGGCGCCAGGGTATTGCATGACGACGCTTGTTCTCACCCATTCGGCGTGTCTCGGGCACGCCACGCCGCCGGGGCATCCGGAGCGCGCCGACCGGCTGCGCGCGGTCGGCGAGGTGCTCGCGGAGGACCGCTTCAGCAAGCTGGTGCGCGGCGAAGCGCCGGAAGGCAGTCTGGATACGGTCACGCTGTGTCACAACGAGCATTACGTCGAGGAACTCCGGCACATCGCGCCATCGAGCGGTCTGATCTATCTCGACGGCGATACGTCGATGTCTCCCGGCACATGGGAGGCGGTGATGCGCGGTGTCGGCGGCGCGGTCGCCGCCACCGACCAGGTGATGTCAGGCACCCACCAGAATGCGTTCGTCGCGACGCGCCCTCCCGGCCATCACGCCGAGATCAATAAGCCAATGGGCTTTTGCTTCTTCGACAACGCGGCCATCGCCGCGCGCCACGCCCAGCGCAAATACGGCATCACCCGCGCAGCCGTGGTCGATTTCGACGTGCATCACGGCAACGGCACCCAGGACATTTTCTGGGCCGATCCCACGGTGATGTATTGCTCGACGCATCAGATGCCGCTGTTTCCCGGCACCGGCGCCAGCGGCGAGCGCGGCGAGCACGACACCATCGTCAATGCGCCGCTGGCCTCGGAAGACGGCGGCGCCAAGTTCCGCGCCGCCTTCGAAAACGTAATCCTGCCGCAATTGCAGAAATTCAGCCCCGAGCTGATCATCGTCTCCGCCGGCTTTGACGCGCACTACCGGGATCCGCTGGCGTCGCTCAACCTCAAAGCGGAAGATTTCGGCTGGGTCACGCGCAAACTGATGGATGTCGCCGATTCGAGCGCGGGGGGGCGAATTGTGTCGGTGCTCGAGGGCGGCTATGACTTGCAGGGCCTGAAGGAATCGGTGGCGGCACACGTCACAGCATTAATGGGCGGCTGAATTCCCGCCACAATACGTCCGCAAAAATATCTCTGAATCGGCTCCGGCGAGGGCGAATCCTGGGAAGGCGACATGGCTGAAGATACCCAAATGGACGTCAAGAAGCTGAGCTTCGAACGCGCGATGGAGGAGCTTGAGTCGATCGTAACCAAGCTTGAGGGCGGCAAGGTGCCGCTGGAGGAATCCGTCGCCATCTACGAGCGCGGCGAGTCCTTGAAACGGCGGTGCGAGGAACTGCTGCGGCAGGCGGAGGTGCGGGTCGAGAAGATCACGATCGACGCCAACGGCGAGGTCAGCGGTACGGTGCCGCTCGACGTCCAATGAGGCCCGACCACCGGGGTGCGGCCGCTCGTCGCTCCCAGGCAACAGATAGCAACATTAGGTAAAATTAGGCGAATTCGACACCAAGCGCGCCGGACGAGGGCCGAATTAGCTCTTGGCGCGTTACGCGGCCTGTTATAGTCCCCGCCACCAGTGCCTC
>Ga0193713_1000655_pt1 | contig 11576 bp, 6 predicted proteins | sample H3a2metaG_FD_143054 | JGI IMG/M metagenome (GOLD analysis project Ga0193713, IMG submission 143054) | Soil microbial communities from a riparian zone of the East river system, Colorado, United States - H3a2 | ecosystem: Environmental > Terrestrial > Soil > Riparian zone | place: USA: East River... | reverse complement strand
AGCCCAGACCACCTCGTCCACAATGTCGGGCTACCTTCCTGTGGAAGTCGAGCAGGCCACCTTCGACGCCATCGAATATGCTACTTCCAACGGCATCATCGTCGTCGAAGCCGGAGGTAATGGCTCAAACGACCTCGACACTTACAAGGATTCCAACGGCAAGCTAATCCTCAACCGCAACAGTAACGACTTCCAGGATTCCGGCGCCATCATGGTCGGCGCTGCCAGTTCATCCACGCCGCATTCGCGCTCCGGCTTTTCCAATTACGGCAGCCGCATCGACTGTTACGGCTGGGGCGACAGCATCGACACCACTGGCGACGGGTGGACGGGCAACGCCACAAACACGTACACCACATCGTTTGGCGGAACTTCGGGAGCTTCTCCCATCATTGCTGGCTCCGCGCTCATCGTGCAGTCCTGGCTCATCAAGCACGGCCAGCGCTATTCGCCATCCACCATGCGCTCCGTGCTGAGCAACCCCAACCTCAACACGCCGAGTGCAGATTCTTCCACCGACCGCATCGGCGTGATGCCCAATTTGCAGCAAATCATCTCCCGCCGCACTCGCTTGTGGTGGATTTACTACCTCGCCTGGGCCTGGCTCATCATCATCGGAGGCCTTATGATCACGCCCGGCGGGGTCATTTGTATCGCCTGCGGTCCCGGCGAGCCCGGCTATCTTGGCGGCACAGTCATCCGCGTCTTAGGGTTGATCTCTGTCGCAATTGGCCTCACCGGGCTGATTAACCAAGTCCGCGGACAATCCGCCGGCGTGGCTCGCTGAACTTACGATTAGCAACTAGCAGCTAGCCGATTTTGGGAGCTTTCCGTTCTCGATGACTGCCGCGCCAGTAGTCGAAGCCAGCGTTTGACGCTCCAGGCAGCGCCGACGAACTGGTTTGTAAATCGACTTTGGCTTTGCCTCGGCAACGCGGCGTTTTGAAACTCGTTCGCTGCACGCGCTCACTCGCTCCTACCCTCGTCACTTTACCTTCCATGTCGCTCATCCCATTCGCTCCATTGATTCGTTCACTCCCGCTCACTCTCCCTCGCCCCTCGGGTTATGCCATCTATGTCGCGGCATCCCTGCACGCTCCATTCAAGCGACGGGAACGACGGTAGTCGCGTACCCGGGGTTGGTGGCAATCGCCGTGGTGCCGGTCGACGAGCCTTTTTACGAGTCGGTCTAGGGAAGCCGGCGACTCGGTTTTGGTGAAAACCGAGCGCGCCTGCGATGTTAGCCGCGTCGTTCCTACAAGGGTGTGCGTGGGTCGCGTCCGCAAGCGCGTATCCCTTTTCGTGCATGAAAAGCGCGTTGCGGTAATGTTCCCGCCGTTGTCATGGATCCGGCTACTTTTCTTACCGAGCTGAAGCAGCGCAAGGTTTACCGGGTCGCGGTCGCGTACGCGATCGTGGCGTGCTCCTGATCCAGGCGGCTTCGATTCTGTTCCCAAGATTTGAAGCCATTTTCTGAACCCCTTTAATCCTATTGCTTGAAACGGGACATCGCGGCATCGCGCTCACGCCGTTCTGACAGGCCGCGCTCGCCAGTTTGTCTTGCTTCTCATTCATCGCCTAATTTAAGCTTTTGTGAGCTGACTTATGCGCAGAACGCTAAAAGAGTTGACTCCGATCTCGATCTATTCAGCTAGGTTTGCCTTTGTTTGCCTCATCATAGTCTTGGCGATTTCGCTGTTAGGCCCTTGCACTAAATACGCGCAATTGAATCAACGGAGGCTGCGCGTTGGCTTTGCACAGATTGCTAACGAAGGTCCTTGGAGAGACACAAATACGGAATCAATCAAGACGGAAGCCCGTCGGCGAAATGTCGATTTGAAGTTTCTTGAATCTGACAATCCCGCCCTGAAAGGTGGCGAACAACAATCAGGTCAGAAGGAGGCGTTACGTTCGTTTATCAAAGAAAGAGTCGACGTGATCGCATTCTCGCCGGTTGTCGAAACAGGCTGGGACGATGTGCTTAACGAAGCGAAGGAAGCAGGAATACCCGTAATCCTGTCAGACCGCGGAGTGAGTGAGACGGATGAATCGCTCATCGCAACCTTCATTGGGTCAGATTTCGTCGAAGAAGGGCGACGTGCAGGTCGATGGCTGGTTGATGAGTTCGAAGACACACAAGGGACCGTGAATGTCATCGAGGTCGAGGGCACGCGCGATTCAGCTCCCGCTATGCAACGGCACCGAGGCTTTTGCGAAATCTTGTCGAGACCAGAATATCAAGATCGGCTTCGTGTCGTAGCGTGGGTGCTCGGCAACTTCAATTATGACCAAGCAAAAGCAGCGATGCGTGCGTTTCTAGCAAATAATGATCATCAACCAATAAGTGCGGTATTCGCGCACAGCGATGCGATGGCGTTTGCGGCAATCGCGGCCCTTGAGGAGGCGGGATTCAAACCAGGCACTGAAATCAAGGTTGTCTCCGTCGATGCGACAGACAAGGGCTGCAACGAGATCAAGAAAGGACGGCTGAACTGCGCAGTTGAATGCAAACCGCGGCTTGGTCCTGCACTATTCGATGCTGCACAAGCCGCTGCTAAATCAATGGCATTACCGGAGAGGATAATAATTTCCGAGGGGGTGTATGACAAGAGCAATGTCGACAAATGCGGGAATGAATAGCCGCAAAATCAGCAGATCATCACGGCGCCTATCCACGCCCCGAACGTCAATTCCAGTGGTATGATCGGAAAGTCGCTAAAGACTGCCCTATTTGAAAATCGTCGGTGGATTCGGAGCGACGGACGCTGCGGTCACAGGTTGGATCCGGCTGTATGGCCGCAGTCGGGCTTCGCAGATCGCGATGTCAGTAGTGTTGATTTTCGAGATGCGCCACTGCGCGGAGTTTCCTTCAGAAATGCCGTTGTTCGGGATTCAGACTTTCGCGGAGCAGATTTACGCGAAGTTGACTTTGCAGGCGCAAATGGGCTGCTGCCAGGCAGCATCGCTGGGACTAATCTCGCGGGAGCTACTCTCCCCAGCAATATAGAGACGTTCGACGACCTTAAGGCTTTGGAAGGGGCATCGAACGCTTCTCGGACACTTTTCATAACTATGCTCGGTGCGTGCATCTATTCTTGGTTGACGATTGCCACGACGACGGACGCGGCTCTGCTGATAAACAACGTTTCATCACCTCTGCCTCTGATATCCACGCTAATCCCGATCGTAACGTTTTACTAGTTTACTTCTTATTCAATCTTCAAAACGTTTGGAATTTGCTAGCTCGGCTACCGGCGGTCTTTCCTGACGGCATTCCACTGGAACGAAAGAGTTCTCCCTGGCTGCTAACGGATTTGGTATCATTCTATTTTCGCCATTTACGGGCCAATTTGACCCCTTTGTCCTACGCTCAGCGAATCCTTTCTGTACTGCTTGCGTGGTACCTGGTGCCGGTAACGTTGCTTGCTTTCTGGTTCCGATATCTTCCGGCGCGTGACCTAATCGGTACGGTATGGCAGACATCTATAATTATTTTGTCATTCTTCTTCGCGACGTCGTTGCATGGTCTCGCAAACTCGAAGCTACGAATGGAGGTCGGGCCCCATGATAATCAGCCAAGTGAACGTACCCGTGCGGTTCTCAGCAAGAAACGGGCAGCCAGGATATTCGCAACTGCAGCACTTGCTGCTGTCCTGCTTTTCTTCGCAAACGGCGTTATCTACGGTACATGGCATTCGGATCGAGAGTTGTTAACAACGCCACTGCGGGCAGCACTCAATTCAAGCTTTGTACCATGGGTGTGCGCACACCTCAGGATCGGCCATTTCGTAAGACCGAACTTGGCACATCTCGATGTGTCCACGAAGCCAACAGCGTGGAACGGCAAGGACGAAGGCCTCGATTCCATAAAGGGCGGTAATCTAAGTTCACGCGATATTTCATTTGCCGATTGCAATGGAACATTTGCTGCCAATGCGCGATTTGTTGATACAAATCTATCGGGTGCACAATTCTCCTATAGCGACTTGCGCAAAAGCGACCTTACTCGCGCCTTTGGGAGGGAAACCGGCTTCGCGCACGCGCAATTAGCGAGAGTCTCGTTCGGCGCGTCGAAAATGCCCGAAGCGCAGTTTTATGGAGCTCATTTAAATGAAACAATTTTTACGAGTGACTTCTTGCGAGCGCGATTAGGTGAACATAACAAGAGCCGTTCCCTGCTCGGTTTCAGCAGTTCTGATTTTTCCAGGGGCGATTTTAGCTATGCCGAGATGACTAAGTGTGATTGTCGATCAACAATTTTCGCCAGAGCAAGATTCCTAGTGGCTCGACTCCGCGACGTTGATTTTACCGGCTCCGACTTAAGGATGGTGTATTTTACTGGGGCTTCGATTTCCAACTGCGACTTTGAACTGGCGAAGCTCTCTGGATCGTCGTTCGACGGAGCTACGCTGAACTGTGTGAAATTCAACAACGCGAACTTTTCTGACCGCGATAGCAAGCTCAGAACGGTTTTCAGTAACGCAAACCTCCACAACGTCGATTTTTCGAGCGTACCCGATATCAGATCTGGCGTGTTTTCCGGTGCTCACTTCGACAAGTCCACAAGGTGGCCGGAGGGGTTCGATCCCACTCACGCCGGTGGAACGCTGGAGCAACGCGATTTCTAGTGCTTTACAGCCGGGCACAACTTGCGCGGCAGCGTTGCAGTAACGTTTGCGCCATTGTGATGAATCCAGCTACTTTTTCAACTGAGCTGCGGCCGCAAATAGAATTCGGATGTCGGAGAACGGAAGTCGGAAAGCGTCTTCTCAGTCGACGAAAAGGGCGCGCGCTTTCTTAAAAACCTCGTCGAACTTCGCTGCCGTCACCTTTGAAACTCGGGCGTTACCCACACTTCCTCGCTGCTACCGTCGCAGCTTTACCTTGATCACTCGCACTGCCCACGTGCTCACGCCAGCTACCCTAGCTGCGTTACCGTCTACCCGCGCGATTCCCGATCGCGACGTGTTCTATGTCGCTCATCCCATTCGCTCCATTCCAACTGAGTGAAGAATGATGTGGTGTTGACTCGTTCGGTCCACCTCACTTCGGTCTCTCGGCTTGCCCATCTATGTCGCTCAATTCCCATTGGCTCCATTCAACAGTGAAAAGTCGTTGCGGACGGATGAAGCCTGGCGACTTGACAGGCACGGCTGCAGAACGGCTCGACACAGCCCATTCGACTTCGCTCAGGACAGGCTTATTGGCGGCTACAGCATCATGCTTTCGTGTAAACTTCTGCTCCGCGCTCCAAGAATTCTTTCTTTTTTCCTGCAGTCCTGATTTGACAGCCGTTAGGCAAATTTGATAAGCCTCAGATCGTGTCCAGGCGGCTAGAAACGCAAGTTTTTGGTGTGATCGGATCCAAATCCTCCGGATTTTCGCTGTGTGTTGCGACGGCATCGGCGATATTTCTTTTTAGCGCTGGTCTTTGGGCGGAGGAGCTCAAGCCCAAACTCAACGCCGTTATCCCGGCCGGAGTTTATGCCGACAGCGACGGACTCTACGACATTATCGTGACGGGTGAGAATTTGCCGCCCGGCAACAGACTAAAGCTCTATCTCAATGGTAGTGAGGTTCGTCCTCCTCCCACACCGGTCGACGAAAAACCGGTAATAACTCAGGTTCGTTCTCCTTCCAGCCTGAGTCCGGACGAGAAAAAACCGGCAACATCTCAAGAGCCGGTTGGCACCGACCAATCTGCAAAGGACACCGCGCAAGAGCCGAAGGTTTATCGGGAAGCGGATTCGGACGAATCGCAAATTCGACTTTGGATAAACCGAAACTACTACTCCGGCCTTGTTTGGATCCGAATAGGCTCCGTGGCTCCGCCCGCGACGCCCACGCCCGCACAATCACCGACCATTTCACCTACGCCAGCAGAACGTATCTCGAACGTGGCTCCGTCGGCGACGCCCACGGCCGCACAATCACCAGCCATTTCACCTGCGCCGGCAGTACGTCTCTCGAACCCAGTATCGGTTGCGCTCGCAAAAATGGACGCGGGCGCGTCGCGCTGGCTCTTTCGCGGGGGAGCGTTATTGGTTGCACTCCTGGTTTTGTGGTTACCGGTGGTTCTCGTTAAAACAAGTGGCGAGGGTTTCGATGTTCCAGGCGTAGGGCGATGGCGTTTGGTGGCGGTATTTTTTCTCGATCGGGAAACGGCCACATACAGCCTAGCTAAATTTCAGTTCTACATTTGGAGCGCAGCGGCGGTGATTGCGTATCTTTATCTCGCCGGAGCGCGCTATTTTGTGCAGGGCGTATCGGACTTCGTCGATATCCCGGGCAGCCTTCCGGGCATTGTCCTTATCAGCGCCTCGACCGGTGCGCTCGCGCAAGTCGTCAACACACAACGTGGGCCGAAAGGCGCAGGCGAAGAACATCCCACTTTGGCTGATTTCGTTTCTGTCGGTGGAGTCGTTTCCGCCGAGCGTGTACAGTTCTTTACTTGGACGATCATCGGCGCGGCGATTTTTCTCTGGCTAAACATTGCGCAGGATCCTGCCAGCATTCGTGAAGTGCCGAAAGTGCCCGATGGTTTTCTGCAATTGATGGGTATCAGCTCTTTCGGCTATCTCGCAGGCAAACTGGCCCGCCGCCCCGGCCCGGTCATCAATTCCGTAGCGGTCGATCCCCGCCCACCGGTAGAAGGAAAGCCGGTTACCATCACGTTACGCGGCCGAATTCTGTCGGCCGACGCAGATTTCAAGATTAGTTACAAGGAGCAGGCGGATGGCCCCGAAACGGAAGTGGCCCTTACGCCGGATCGGCTCGATCCCACGGAACCGGTGAAAGGCGAGGAACTCGATGAGCAATCCAAGCCGGACAAAACCTACAAGAAGCTGACGATTAAAGTGATGAAAGCAGATCCAAAATGGTTTCTGGACGGCAAGATCGTGATTAGCAATCCCGACGGGCAAGCCGCGAGCTGGCCGTTGCCCAAAGGATGAGACGGCAGACAAGAAAATCACCGACGCTAAGTCGTAGAAAAAATGGCGCACGGCCCGCACCGTCTCTTCGTCAGTTCCGTCGGCAGCCACTACGAGATGATGATCATTAGCCAGCATGTCTTGCTGCGCCGCCAAGGCGGGAAACAAAACCAAAGTGCTTACAAAAGTCAACGACCAACGAATCCGAGTTGTTCCTTTTGTATGCTAGGTAGAGATCACTCAAATCGTCTACGCTGAGATTGGCAATGTTCTACGAATAGCGCATGACCAGCAGCAGATTGTCTGACGAGGTTGTGACCTTCTTTAACTCGAAAATCCACAAATCGCCTTGCCGGTCCAGTGCGAGCAAATCTGCTTCCGCCTGATAGGGTCGCGATTACCCGATAACCATGAGATCGTCGCTAATGAGCGCTGGTAAGTTTTCGCGAACATAGTTTTCCAAGTGTTTCTCATTCCAACCTTCGTCAGTCAGCCTAGAAGTCTTGATGGGCCTCGGAGAAGCTTTTCCGTCTCGTTGGATTTCGAAAATCATTGTGCGCGTTAGGTTCTCGTTATGGTTCCTCGGAACGATGGGTATGACAGTTCTTGGTAAACTTCGCAATGCGTATTCCCCTGTTTGTGCATGAGAAGCGTGTTGCAGTAACGTCACCGGCGTTGCGATGGATCCGGCTACGTTTTTTAACCGAGCTGAAGCGGCGCAAGGCAGAGAGATTTCTGATTGTTGATTGCGGTTTGTAAATCGACTTTGGCTTTGCCTCGGCAACGCGGCGTTTTGAAACTCGTTCGCTGCCCGCGCTCACTCGCTCCTACCCTCGTCACTTTACCTTCCATGTCGCTCATCCCATTCGCTCCATTGAAACTCGGGCGTTACCCACACTTCCTCGCTGCTACCGTCGCAGCTTTACCTTGATCGCTCGCACTGCCCACGTCCTCACGCCAGCTACCTAGCTGCTTTGCCGTCTACCCGCGCGATTTCCCAAACGCGCGTGTTCTATGTCACTCATCCCATTCGCTCCATTGAAACTCGTTCGCTCCCCGCGTTGACTCATGTGCTCCCCCCCATTTCGACCTCTCGGTTTTACCCATCTATGTCGCTCGCGTCCCCGCGGCTCCATTCACACGCTTCTACCCTCGTCACTAAGGCCAGTCCGGTTGAAAACTCGCCGTGGAGAGCTCGGACCCTTCCATGAAACACAAGTGCGGTTCGCACCTCATCCCATTCGCTCCATTCCAACTGATTGAAGAATGATGTGGTGTTGAGGGTGAAAAGTCGTTGCGGACGAATAAAGCGTTGGTGGGTGAATTGGCCGCGTTCGAAATCGGTACCATCCAGCGGAACGGCAAAAGCATCGTAATGGAACTCCCGAATTGTTGCTTCGCCGTTCGATCTTTAGATCATGCTTCAGACGCAGGAAAAGATCATGGCCGTTAGTTTGTATTACTGTGTCCCTCGGAATGCAATTGCACCTCTTTAGAGCGCGTATGGAGCACAAGTTGCGCGCCGAAGCTTTCCGTTTTCCGATCGCGCGATCCTGAACTATTGGCTCTGCCTGATAGCTTGCTGAAAGTTAAACTGCTTGGCTTCGGCTCCGGTTACAGGTGTAAATTGTGGATCATTCGATTCGCCGACAAGCTGGAACATTTTCGCTTGGAAAACAAGCGGGATACTTTTTCCAGTTTGTAGAAAATTGTTTTTTCCTGAATACGTAACTTTCACCTTGAGATCACCATATTGAAGAAGGTTTGCACCTACGGAACTGTTTACCGAATTGTTAAAGCCGACCGACACCTTGTCACCACGTAGAACTCTGTCCACGAGAACAAAGCGAAAGCTATCTCCTGCATAATCATGAGCCAATCGCTTCCGCCATTCTCGTGACTTTTTGTTGTCGATATTTAGCAGGTCTTCTGCGTCAGCCGTTTCGCGCGCAACCTTATCCAGTTCAGTCGTCGTACTGCGCGCAATTTCAGACTTTAGATTTGCGGTTGCGCCTGCAATCTTTGTTACATCGGCCGAGAACTCGATATCCGTATCTGACGACAAACTGGTCTGCTGTTGAGCAACAGTTGGGCCGAGATGCTTAAGCGATGTGGGTATCCTCAGGGGACTTAACGCTGTTAGAGTTCCTTGAGTCCGATCCCACACAAAAACCCATCCGAGGTCGTAAATTCCAGAGTTGAGATAGCCAGTGTCCAATTTTGCATATGACAAAGGCACATTCGCGGTGCGGGTCTGCGCGCACCCACATAAGATTGCCGTTAATATGATCAGTCCGAGGGTTCGCTCTTTCATAATTCCCCTTTTTACCAGAAACAATGCAAGTGAACAGCCTGTTATGCAGGACGGTAATCGCGCAGAGAACCAGGGAATGGCTGTGCCTCATTCATGGCACAACTGAGAGCCGTGTCCGCGAGACACGCGGCATCCTCTTCTGGTGAGTTCCAATCGCGCGCGAGAACAGATTCTCAGCTCGGCGCCGTTGAACGATTCATTGCGCGCGTTCTTCGTTCCAAATCAGCTCAGAGCAGTAAATCGCCTCGTCATTCGCGACCGCCAGCCGGTGCGTTCGCTTGGAGCCTCACACCGCGAAACGAGTTATCCGGGTGATCCGCCCCCTTTGGACGTTTTCCGTCGTCGCTAAGAATCAATATCCTGGCCTTGTCACCTTGACCCATTATCACGATCGCCTCGGGATTGAGATCACCGAAATCAACACCGATGTCCTGGGGGTCAGTGCCGGGCTTCCAAGAAAAGACTCGGGACGGCTTCGCGCCCTCCGCGAATCGATCGTCGAAATCGCCGGCAATGATCAGGAAGCCGTCGCCCCAGGCAACCATATCTCGAACGCCCAACCCGCCGAGCTTAAGAGTCACCGGATCGCCGAGTTTAGCGCGAGCGCCTTCCTTGATTATCTCCATGGGATTAAGCAGCGGAACAAGCAACGCGTCTTTGGCTTTCGTCTTTGGATTTCGAAATCCGATCCATAGCTTGCCGCCATCGGCGGTAAGCGATTCAATATTCAGCGCGCCTTCATCCTTTGGCGCCAAGGTGGCAGCTTTGCCGAGATCGAACGTCGCAAGCGCCGGATCGTTTACCACATCATCGAGAAGTTTTGTGTAAACCTTTCCTGCGATCTCGAGCTTCGCGTCTTTGCCCGACCCGCCAAGTTTCGTTGCGAACAGGACCTGGCGTTCTTTTTTCTCCTCCGCATTTTTGTTTCGCCCGTGGGAACCAATCCAGAAGATCAGGTCGCCAATTTTCGCCGCGCCTTCGAGGTCGCACTCCTTGATGTTTTCTACTCCGAGCGCGCTCTTCACCGCCGCCTCTACTCCCACGTCTAACTTTTTCAATGAAAGGCCCCCGTTGACATCGTACAGACGAAATTCGTTATCCTCGTCCGTGGCGCCTACAAAGAATCCGTCGCCGACATCAGCGGCGGCAGAACCGTCAACTGCTCCTTCAAACAAGACCGGTGTACTGAGTGAGAACTCCCCAGCCGAGACCGTGACGCAGCATGAGAGAACTATTGCAAATAAGAGCGAGATTGCCGCGGTCGAGGCCAAAGGTCCGTGCCGGTTAATTGATACACGGGGACGGACGTTGAAAGATTCCTGGAAAGAGGACGATGGCTCGTATTTCACATTCGTATTGCTGGCACAGTTATAGGTCTCTAGCTGAAGGCGCCATTTGCCTCATTTTAGCGCTTGACGCCTAAAACACCAGCATCGGTGAGAACTTTCATTTCCTTCTTTGGCGTCGCGATTGGCTTCGGATAAGTTTGCATCATCGGTCGCGGAAGTCACGAGTCTTGGGGTCGGTAGTCCGACAAATGAGCCCTCGTGAAACAGAACGGACTAACGCTGTCATGTTAGGTCCACGGTCGCACTTCGATTCTTAAGGTCGCTTTTAGGCCTGGCTGCGTGTTCTGCTCGATTGGAATGTCGAACGCGATACCTCGTCCCCCTTCAAGCGCCCTTGTTTGAGCCGTTTGGTCCGGCTCGGTCAGCGCCCCATCTTGCAGGCTATACTTTACTTTCCAGTCAGCAGGCGAATCGGCGCGTGGCCAAGCCTCGAGTAGAATCAATTTGCGGTAGATAAAACCACCTTCATAATGGTGCTTCAAAAATAAGATCCCGTCCACCTCGTAGTCTGGGACCAAAACCCTTACGTCGAACGCAAAGCTCACCGATCCGGTAGTTTTGGTGCTCTTGCTGGGGTCAAGGAACACCGAGAAAAGATGAGGACTGTGCGCACGGTCGGGTGGGCGCGCTGTGCCAGGTTTTCCGGGGAATAGTTCATCGTAGGTGCGAAAAATTGCGGAGTGCTCGAGTGCTGTGCGGCGATGCATCTGCCAACGACAGCCGCGAATGCTCACGACGATTTCAAATTGGTAGGAAGCGTGCACCGTCTTCTTATTATCGAACTCCTTTTGTACGGCGGGCGGCAGCGTGATGTCATCGACATCTAGAATGCCATCGACCCGCACTGACCCGAAAAAGAAGCGGGTCATGTTTTGATAGCCCTCTTCTGAGTTAACGATGCCGTAATGTCCAGAATGACTGCGATGAACAAAAGCCCGCGGCGATTGGATATCTTCGCCCTTTGCGCTGAATCTATGGGTG
>Ga0193713_1000654_pt1 | contig 11584 bp, 10 predicted proteins | sample H3a2metaG_FD_143054 | JGI IMG/M metagenome (GOLD analysis project Ga0193713, IMG submission 143054) | Soil microbial communities from a riparian zone of the East river system, Colorado, United States - H3a2 | ecosystem: Environmental > Terrestrial > Soil > Riparian zone | place: USA: East River... | reverse complement strand
TATTTACGCCCGGTTCGTGGAGGCGAAGCGCGAGGAGTGGCAGGAGTACATCGGGAAGGTGAGCGCGTGGGAGCTCGAGCGGTACTTGAGCGTGTACTGATTCTCGCAGTCGTTGTTGGGGGGGGGCGCCGGCGTGCGACTTGCTGCCGCGGCCCGGAGACACGCACGGAGACCAGAAGGCCGGCCGGTGGGACTGGCACGGCCGGCTCACGGTGGAGACCGACGCCCGATATACGCTGGTGCGCCTCAAGGTCGACACGACCGGCGTGACCGAGCGTCACGACGTACTCAGCGCGCGGTTCGAGTTCGATCCGGGTGAGGGCTCGGGCGACGAATACTCTTTGAGCGTCGCGCTCGAGATCGGGGACGCCCCCCACCTCTCCGCCGGCCACGCCTATCAATTGGGTCGCGACATTCCTGCCTACGCCACGGTGACCTGTTTCTGCCGCCCCCTGCGGCCCGACTCGGTGCGCGGCACGTATACGATGTCGACGCGGGGCGTGCGCCAGCTGTCGGGCCGCATCGAAGCCACGCTCTACTTCACTGCGTGGGATGATCGCGCCGTGCACGCCACGTACCGGCTCCAGCAGCGCCTCTTCGGGGTGAGGCCGTGACGGGGTTGGGACTGGCGCTGCTCCTCGCCAGCGGCGCGCCCCAGGCTCAAGACTCCGTCGTCATCGATACGATCGTCGTCGAGAACCGCAACATCTTCGATCAGAACGGCGGCACCGGCTTTGTCGGGAAGCTGGCGAACGCGCTGCACGTCCGCACGCGCGCGTCGGTGATCCGGCGCACCCTCCTCGTGACCCCGGGCCACGCGTACGACTCCGCGCGCGTTGCTGAGAGCGAGCGCGCGCTTCGCGCATTGGGGGTCTTCCGCTTCGTGCGCGTGGATACGATCCGGCTCAGTGTCGCCGGACCGCTGGCGTTGCGGGTGCGCACGGCCGATGGCTGGAGCACGAAGCCGCAGGCGAATTACTCGACCGCGGGAGGCGACCAGACGTGGGAGCTCGCGTTTGTCGAAGAGAACTTCCTTGGCACCGCGAGCCAGATCGGCGTGGCTTACGGCAAGACGCCGGACCGTCGGCGGCTCGACGTCGAATACTTCGATCCGCATTTCCTCGTCGCCCGCAACACGCTGCTCGCGCGCTACTCGGACCTTTCCGACGGCAGGAAGGGCGTGTGGCAGGTCGGCGTGCCGTTTTATCAGACGGCGGCACGGCGCGCGCTCGTCACGTACGGTGAGTCTGGGCGGGAGCGCGTCTTGCGATTCAGGGACGGCGCGCTCCAGGACAGCCTCGAGCGCCGAGTCCTGCGCGTCGGTGTGACGGGCGGCGTCGCCCTCCACGCGACGACCCGGGAGTACATCCGCTTGTCGCTCGGCGCCGAATGGCGGCGCGAGGACTTCGCGTTGGCGGCCACGGTGCCGTTCCCCCGGTCCACCTTCACGACGGGACGGATTGGCATCGCGATGGGGCGGGCGCGCTTTCGCGTCCTCGAGCGCTTCAACTCGTACGCGCGGCGCGAGGACGTGGACGTGTCCCAGACGCTGCGGATCGGCGCCGTGATCCAGTCGGGCGTCGGGTACGAAGCGGCAGGACAGCTATCGACCGTGTGGCGGGGAGGGTTCGCGTTGCTCAACGGCGAGGCGAGCGGTCTCGACTCGACGCGCCTGCGGGCCGGCCTTACGTTGGTGAGTCAGAATCTGCCGCGGCAGACCCTCATCGCGCATGTCGAGGCCGGTCGGCTGCTACGTCCCAAGCCGGGCGCGGAGTACGATCTCTGGTTCAACCAGCGGGTGCCACGACTGTACGGCGCGCATGAGTTCACCGGGACGCGGATGGGTTGGCTGGTGTTCGAGGATCGAGTCCTCGTGGTCGACGACCTGTGGGGTATGGTCGGCCTGGGCCTCGCGCCGTTCGTAGACTACGGAGGCGCCTGGTACGCCGATGAGGCGGCGCGGCTCGGTGGGGACGTGGGCGTCGCGCTTCGGTTCGGACCCACCCGTGCTGTGCACGGGGACGCGGGGGAACTCGCCGTGGGCTACCGATTCGGGGTGGGCAGGGGTTGGGCGATGTCGCTGCGGAGGGGCTTCAGATTCTAATGGAAATCTTCGACGTCATTCGCGCGGGAGATAAGGCGCGGCTCCAGGCGCTGCTCGCCGCCGACCGGAACCTGGTCGACGTGCGCAACGAGCTGGGCCATTCACCCGTGTTGATCGCCCAATACCATCACAAGGCGGATCTCGTCGCGGTGCTGCTCGCCGCCGGTCCCACGCTCGACGTCTTCGACGCGGCGTCGGTGGGCCGGACCGAGCGGGTGGTGGAGCTGCTCGACGCCGACCCCAGCCTCATCAACGCCTACTCGCGCGACGGGTTTTTCCCGCTCGGCCTCGCCGCGTTCTTCGGGTACGCGGACACCGTGCGCCTGCTGCTCAAGCGTGGCGCCGACGTGGGGCAGGTGGCGAAGAACCCGATGCGCATCTCGGCGATCCACGCCGCGGTCGCGGGCCGCTCGCGCGAGGCGGTGGAGCTCATTGTCGAAGCCGGTGCGCCGATCAACGCACAGCAGCACAAGGGATGGACGGCGCTACACGAGGTGGTGAACAAAAAGGATCTGGATCTCGCGCGCTATTTCTTGGCGCACGGGGCGGATCCCAAGGTGCAGAACGACGAAGGCAAGAGTGCGATCGGACTCGCAGCGGACCAGGGGAGCACGGACATCTTGAAGTTGCTCAAGGGCCAGGGCTAACTTCCTCGTCCCGGCGCCGTAGCCAAGTGGTAAGGCAGAGGTCTGCAAAACCTCGATTCGTCGGTTCGATTCCGACCGGCGCCTCTTGCCCTCCGCCCACTAAGGTGATTCAGCACAGCGCGTGGGGGCGGCCGCGCGATCCGCATCAGGCCCACCCCCAAGCGCTGAACTTCCTAGCATCTACGGCACGGTTGTGCTGCCGGTGTTGCAGTAGGTCGATGGCAGGAAGCCTGATTTGACGTGGCGCACGCGCCCGTAGAACAACCCGTGCTGCCCCCCAACCGGGTAGAAGTACTGCGTGATACCCGGACCGGCCGTCCCAACGTTGCTCCAGTTCCCATTCGCGTTGATGTCGACCTCGGTCGAGGCCGTAGCATCGGCGTTGGCCCATGTGACCTTCAGATAGTTGGGGCCGGCGATGTACTGGATTTGACAATTCGTTGGAGGGGGGAGGCAGGTGCCGACTGTCACGGTCGATGGGCCGCTGACGCCGTCGATCGTTCCGGTAATCGTGGCCGAGCCCACAGCGCCACCCGTGACCCTGCCAACGCGGGGGTCGAATAGCGCGACCGTTGCGGCGCTCGGGTTCGAACTGGACCACGCCACGCTTCCCGCCGTCCACACGGTGCCATTCTGATCCTTGACCGTCGCCGTGAGGTACCCCTGGCCGCCGTTCGAGCAGATCGATATGGATGAGGGGGACACCGTCACCGTGGCCGGAGCAAGCACGTTAAGTGTGGCGTTGCGGGAGACGCCGCCGACAGTGGCCTGGATAGTCGTCTGGTAGCCACCTACGCCGGTCGCTCTCGCACTCATGTTGCCGGTCGACACGACGGTCGCGACACTCGTGTTCAAGCTCGTCCACGTCGCGACCTGGTTCGTCATGAGGCCGCCGTACTGATCGAACACCTGTGCCGTGTAATCTTGAGTGGCACTCTTGGAGATCGTCGCGTTCTGCGGTGAGACGGTCACCGTGGTGGCGACGGGCGTCGAGCGGTCCTTGAAAGTGACGGAGAAAGCGGGATGCAGATTGCCCTGCAGATCTACGCAACCATCGGGCTGGTTCTCGCACAACGTGAAGGCCCACACCTCGGGTTGGAACGTGGGTTCCAAGTGAGGCCAGTCGAATGGGCAACCAGGACTCACCGCTGTGCAGTAGAACGGATCGTCCTCGTTGAAGGGGGGGTCATCGACCTCCCACACTTGGATGTCCATCGTGACGAGCGGGATGGAGGAGACTCTACTGGTGTGCACCTGCCACCATCCCTCCCACACTGCGCCCGGAGAGGGGGAAATCCCGCTCAACTCAGCCGAAACGTACATGTTGGGATTGTCTGACGCCGTTGCCTTGAATATGAATTCCAGATGCTCTCCGGGCGGGCACGTGTTGTCGCAAACGCCGGCGTCATTAGAGAGACGTGTGAGGTACGTGCCGGCTGGTTCATTGAGCGCGGCCGAGGCGGAGGCGCGGGAGGTACCGGCGGGCGTATCGTCCGTCGTGCTTATGACGTGCCCGCTTCCGTCCTGGACGATCCGGCCACTCCCGATTTGAGTTTCGTCCGGCTGCTGAATCGTTGCGGTAGCGGCGGTCGGCCCGGACCAACGGTGAAACATCGGTTCGGCCCCTTGCAGGACAAACAGCGCGCCGACGCCGCTGGGCATGCCCTTCCCCAGCGCGATGGGGACTGCTTCGCCTGACGGCGCAAATCCAGCTGTAGGGACCTGTCGCGTAAGGTTCGCGACGACTAGAACATCCGCGGTTCCTTGCCAGGAAGACCGCTGGTCCGTGCTGGGTACGTAGAACTGAATCCGACGCGCATCCTGCACTGCGCTGCGCAGCTTGTCTGAGTCGATCCCAGCGCGCTGGATCGCGTCGAGCACGCGCGCGCCAGCGGTCGTCGCGAAGTAGTCCTGCAGAACAAGCTTGTGCTCGCTGAACGGCGAGTCACGCATGTCGCCGAGGATCTGCTGCCTGATTTGCGGCTCCGCCATCGCGAGGGCGATCGCACGCGCGGCGAGTGGACCAACCTCTGCTGCGTCGTCGGCGGTTTTTGGAGCCCCGGGTGCGGTTGCCGTTTCGCGACTGCACGAGAGCAGCGTCAGCATCAGCAGGATGACGGGCATCAACGCTCCCCGGGCCTTCAGGTGAATCCGGGTCATACGCCCTCCGATCGTGCGGGATTGTGTGGTGCGTCCGGTAAAGGGACTCACGTGTCGCTTCAACGCTAGGGAGGGCTCTCCGAACGAGTCAACGTCGCGCGCACCAAACGTCATAACGGAATCGCTACAGCACTGTTGCGTCCACACAACACGCGGAGTGCGCGGCGTGTCGCCGGAAGGGTCCGGCTCGGGGCACATCGACTCTCGACTGGGGCTGGTGAAGCGCAACGCAGGGGGATGGAGTATCGCGCAAGCGCGCCTGCGCTTCTGCAAAATCTCGATTCGTCGGTACGATTCCGACCGGCGCCTCTCCCTCCCCTCTACTATTTTCCCCCCGTGCTCATTCCAAAACTAGTCACCACCCTGAAGGACTACAGCCGGGCGCAGTTCGCCCGGGACCTGACCGCCGGCGTCATCGTCGGCATCGTCGCGCTGCCGCTCGCCATCGCGTTCGCGATCGCGAGCGGCCTGACCCCCGAGCGGGGGCTGTATACCGCCATCATCGCTGGCTTCCTGATCTCCGCCTTGGGCGGCTCGCGCGTGCAGATCGGCGGCCCGACCGGGGCGTTTGTGGTGATCGTCGCCGGCATCGTGCAACGCTACGGCGTCGACGGACTGCTGGTGGCGACCGTGATGGCAGGCGTGATCCTGGTCGTGTTCGGGGTCATCCGGATGGGTGGCGCGATCAAGTTCATCCCCTATCCAGTGACGATCGGGTTCACGAGCGGGATCGCCTTGATCATCTTCTCGGGTCAGGTGAAGGACCTGCTGGGTCTGGAGATGGGCGCCGTGCCCGCGCCCTTCCTGGCCAAATGGGATGCCTACGCACGGGCTTTCGATTCGGTGAATCCATGGGCACTCGTAGTCGCGGTCGCCACGTTCACGATCATCCTCGTGTGGCCGAAGATCGAGCGCCGCATTCCGGGCCCGTTCATCGCGCTGATCGCCACCACGGTGCTCGTGCAGCTGTTGCACCTCCCGGTCGAGACGATCGGTGCCCGGTTCGGCGTCATTCACGCCGGTCTGCCGCACCCGTCCCTGCCGCACGTCACCCTGGCCCTCGTCGCGTCGCTCGCGGGCCCAGCGTTTACGATCGCGATGCTGGCGGCGATCGAGTCGCTCCTGTCCGCCGTGGTGGCGGACGGAATGATCGGGGGGCGGCACCGCTCGAACATGGAGCTCGTGGCTCAGGGTGTGGCGAACATCGTTTCACCCCTATTCGGCGGCATGCCGGCGACCGGCGCGATCGCGCGCACCGCCACGAACGTCAAGAACGGTGGCCGCACGCCGGTCGCGGGAATCACGCACGCTCTGACCCTGCTCCTGATCACCCTGTTCTTTGGGCGGTTGGCGGGGTTCATCCCGCTGGCGACGCTCGCTGCGATCCTCGTCGTCGTGGCGTTCCACATGAGCGAGTGGCGCACGTTCGCCTCGGAGTTCCGCGCCCCCAAGAGCGACGTGGCGGTGCTGCTCGCGACGTTCCTGCTCACGGTGCTCGTCGACCTGACGGTGGCGATCGAAGTGGGGATGGTGCTCGCGGCGTTCCTGTTCATGCGCCGTATGGCCGAGGTCACGAATATCCAGGTGCTGACGCACGAGTTCATCGACCCAAACGACGACTTCGAGACCGACCCGAACGCGGTCCGGCGCCGCGTGGTGCCCGAGGGCGTGCAGGTGTACGAGATCACGGGGCCATTCTTCTTCGGCGCCGCCGAGATGTTCAAAGACCGGGTGGGGCGGATCGCGGGGAAACCGAAGGTGTTGATCCTGCGGCTCCGTCACGTTCCGGTGATCGACTCCACGGGGTTACACGCGTTGCGGGAGGTGGTGCGACGCAACCGGCAGGACGGCGCGCTGGTCATCCTCTCCGATGTGCACGCTCAGCCCGTCGTCGCGCTCGAGCGTTCAGGGATGTACGACGAGCTGGGCGAGGAGAACATCCAGGGGAACATCGACGACGCGTTGAACCGCGCCCGCGCCCACCTCGGCCTGCCCTCGGCCGCTACGCCGGCGTTCGCCACGCCCACCGTAGCGCGGGAGTCTAAAGACACCCTCACAAGACCTTCATGAAGACGTGAAGGGCGGTCGGCTAAGCTCCGCGCACACCCGTCACGGAGCCTCAGATGCGTCGCAGTCTCATCGTCGCCGGTTTGCTTGGTGCCGCCACCCTACTCGCGTGCCGCGAGCAGACCCAGCAAGCACCGTCGGCATCTGTCCCGCCGACGAAGGTCCCGGCCGACGTCTCGCACGGGGAAGCGGCAATCGGCTCCACGACGGGTCCGGTTGCGATCGACCCTGCGGCTCCACCACGCTCCACCAGCCGCTTACACCGTCTGCGCATCGCGATCCGACACGCGAAGATCACCATCGCCGACGGAGTGACCTATGACGCGTGGACGTTCGACGGTCGTGTGCCCGGACCGGTCCTGCGGGTGACCGAAGGTGACACGGTGGATTTCACGCTCGTGAACGAGGCTCCGATGCCCCACAGCCTCGACTTTCACGCGGCGGAAATCGCGCCGACTCGCGCCTACGTGAATCTGATGCCGCACGATTCGCTCCATTACCGCTTCGTCGCACGTGTCCCTGGCGCGTTCATGTACCACTGCGGGACGGCGCCGGTGGCCCTCCACATCGCCAATGGCATGTACGGCGCGATCATCGTGGACCCGCGGCAGGCCCGGACGCCGGCACGGGAATTCGTATTCGTGCAGAGCGAGTTTTATACGAAGGTGCTGGCCGATTCCACGCGGACCATCGACTGGGAAAAGGTGCTGAGCCTGGCGCCGGACTATGTCGTGTTCAACGGCCGCGAGGCAGAGTACGCCCATCACCCCATCGACGTGCGCGTCGGCGAACGTCTGCGGATGTACGTCGTGAATGCGGGACCGAATCGTTTTTCGGCATTTCACGTGGTGGGCGCGATCTTCGATCGCGTGTACATGGATGGATCCCTGACTCATCCCCTCGAAGGCGTGCAGACGGTCACCGTGCCGGTGGGTGGGGGAGCGATCTTCGAAGCGCGTCTAGTCGAGGCGGGAACCTATCCCTTTGTCAGTCACGCGTTCGCGGATGCAACCAAGGGCGCGGTCGGGATGTTCAAGGCCCACTAGCTCTGCCTGCACGAGCCGCAGGACTTCGGGCCGTCGGCCGGTTCTACGGCGACTTCTCGCAGACCGTCGATGCAGAGGTCCGGACGCTGCTCGCCGAGGCAGCGGGGGCGGCGTCAGCGCGGCGACGAGCCGCGCGTCCCACCCGTAGAGGTCGTCCCGCAACTGCAGCACCCCCGCCTCATCCACCCACGCCGTCCAATACGTGAAGGCCACGGGCACCAGGTGCGGGAGTGCCGCCGCGCGCTGGCGGTGAGGCATTCGTGAAAGCGCCGTGAAAGCTCGTGGTGCAGAGTCCTTCGCCTGCGCTTCAGGTGGTCTTCACGGTGCGCCGAGGATGTTTCGACCGTCCCCCTCGGAGGATCGCCCCGATGAAAGTTGCCGAGCTCATGCAGACCACCCTCAAGACCATCAGTGCCGACGCGACGGTCGCCGACGCGGTGGACGCGTTGACGGAGGCGCAGGTCTCCGCGTTGCCGGTGCTGGATCGCTTCGGCCGCGCCGTGGGGATTGTCTCCACGCGGGACGTCCTCCAGGCCGAGAGCCAGTGCGAGACGCCGTTCGTGCGCGAGCACCTCTTCGAGAAGACGCTCGTGCTCGAGATCATGACGCCGTGGCCGGCGACGATCGACCCCGACGCCGACGTGCGCCAGGCGGCGCAGCAGATGCTCTACCTCAACGTGCAGCGGCTCTTCGTCGAGTTCGACGGCGCGCTCGTGGGCGTCATCTCCCAGACTGACATCGTCGGCGCCGTGGCGACCGCGCAGGTGTAGGGGGCTACTTCCGCTGCACGGTCCAGCGGCCCGCCTGCGTCTCACCGGACGCCATCCGGGTGATGTAGGTGCCCGTGATGGTGTTGCCGCTCAACTGGCCGGCGAAGGTCGTGAGGAGGCGCTCCCCCGTCTGCGGATCCGCGTACGGGGCGAGCGTGCCGTTGACGCGTCCCGCTTCGACGCGCACGAAGTTGATCGTCAGGACTTCGCTCATCGGGCGCTGAATGGCCGACGGAGTGGTTTCTCCGCGCCAGGGTGCCAGGGGGCGTCCCCACCCGGCGGGGATCATGACGACCTCGCCGAAGGCGGAGTCGGTGGCGGAGCGGAGCGTAAAACTGATGCTGCCGCTGCGGCCCGACTCGGTGCTCGAGTACTCACCAGACCATTCACCGGCAAGCGACGCAAGGTCGTCGGCGTGCCCAACGACGGGAACGGGCGCTTGGTTCGCGGCACAGGCCGCGACCACAAGAATGACAGTAGCCAAAGAGGCGGGGCGGCGCAGGGACATGGGCTTCTCGCGGTTCAGGGGGTGACAGTCCTACGGGCGGCTGGGCGCCCTCGTTTCTCTCGAATGTTGGACACTCTGCAGTGAAGGATAGTTGTATTCGCCGTGAAGGGATTGATGCAAGGCCGGCGCCGGGCATCTTTCGTGACATGCCCCGGACAACCCCGCGCCGAGAATCAAGTGCCGAGACCAGTCGCGTACGCGACCGGTTCGAACGGCTTCTGGCGGCGGGCGCCGCGATCCACGCACGTCACGAAGTCGACCAGGTGCTCCAGGAAGTGGTGGATGCGGCCCGCGAGGTCGTCGGGGCCCGCTATGCCGCGCTCGGCGTGCTGAGTGAAGATCGCCAAACCCTCGTGCAGTTCGTCACATCAGGCCTCGACGAGGGCACGCGCCGCCGGATCGGCGATCTGCCGACCGGTCGTGGGCTGCTCGGCCATGTCATCCACGAGGGGAAGCCAATTCGGAGCGCGGACATCAACCGGCATCCCCAGCGCTACGGTTTCCCGCTGCACCATCCGCCGATGACGTCGTTCCTCGGTGTCCCCGTGCGAGGCCGGTCCGGCGTCTTCGGCAACCTGTACCTGACGGAAAAAATCGGCGCCGACGAGTTCGACGCCGAGGACGAGGCCATCGCCGTGTTGTTGGCGGCCCAGGCGGCGGGGGCCGTGGAGAGCGCACAGCTGCTGGCCCAGGTGCAGGCGATGCAGCGGCAACGCGACCTGTTCTTCGCGATGATGAACCACGAGCTGCGGAACGCACTCACCGGCGTCTACGGATGGGCGGAGCGGCTGGTGCGTAAGAAAGCACCCGACCAGACGGCGCACGCCGCGCGGGAGGTGTACGAGGGCGCCGAGCGGACGATCACGCTGCTGAACAACTTTCTCGACCTCTCGCGTCTCGACGCGGGCAAAGTGAAGCCCGTGTGGCGCGAGGTCGAGATCGCGGCGGCGCTGCAGCGAGCGGTCAGCACGCTCGAGCCCGCCGCCGAGCCGAGGCAGATCGGCATCGCGATCGTCGACGGGGGCGCGCCCGCGACCGTGAGAACCGATCCCGTTCGCTTCAACCAGATCCTGGTGAACCTGCTCGGCAACGCGGTGCGCCACGGACCGGAGGGGAAGCCGGTGACGGTCGCGGCCGAAGCGGGATCTCGGGGCGTGCGCGTGCGGGTGGTGGATCATGGCGCGGGTGTGGCCCCGGAGTTGCGCGATCGGATCTTCGAGCCGTTCGAGCGGTTCGATCCCAACTCGGGGGTCGGCACGGGACTCGGACTCCCCGTGTCGCGCCGCCTCGCCGAAGTACTTGGGGGCACATTGACCGTTGAGGACACGCCGGGTGGCGGCGCGACCTTCGTGTTGACGCTGCCGATGAAGGTTTCTTCAGATGTCCTTTAGAATCGGTTCAGCACTCCAACCCTAGCATCCTCTTTATGAAGATTCTCGTGGTGGAAGACGACCGGAAGGTCGCCGGGTTCATCGAGCAGGGCCTGCGAGAAGAGGGGTACGTGGTGGACGTCGCGCCGGATGGCGATCAGGCCACGATGCTGGCCCACGTGTACGACTACGATCTCCTCGTACTCGACGTCATGCTCCCGAAGAAGACGGGGCTACAGGTGGCGGCGGAGCTGCGCCGCGAGGGGCGAGCGACGCCGATCCTCATGCTCACCGCGCGCGACACGACCGAAGACGTTGTGCGCGGCCTCGACGCCGGCGCCGACGACTACCTCACGAAGCCCTTCAAGTTCGACGAGCTGATTGCGCGGGTGCGCGCACTGGTGCGGCGGGGCGGTGCGGGGCGAACGGAGCTGCTGCACTATGGCCCAGTCGAGCTCGACCGGTTGAAACACAAGGTGCGGGTCAAGGGCAAGAACCTCGACCTCACACCGAAAGAGTTCCACTTGCTCCAGCATTTCCTGCTGCACACCGAGGAGGTCGTGCGTCGGACGGAGCTGCTCGAGAAGGTGTGGGACATGCATTTCGATCCGGAGAGCAACGTGGTGGACGTGCACGTGGGCAACTTGCGGCGCAAGCTGCGGGAGGCCGCGGGCGTGGACCTGATCGAGACGGTGCGGGGCGTCGGTTTTCGCCTGCAGACTCCGGATGGCACGGGGGGGCCGTGAAGATCTCACTGCGCCGCGCGCTCGCGCTGCGCTTCGCCGCGACCATGGCCGCCGGGTTGCTCCTGGCGGCCGGCGCGTTTTACTGGGCCGCGGCACGCGCGCTCGAGGCCCCGATCCCGAAGGCGGTGCTCGAGGGGGATCTCTTGGTTGCGTTGCTCGCCGTCGT
>Ga0193713_1000651_pt1 | contig 11623 bp, 11 predicted proteins | sample H3a2metaG_FD_143054 | JGI IMG/M metagenome (GOLD analysis project Ga0193713, IMG submission 143054) | Soil microbial communities from a riparian zone of the East river system, Colorado, United States - H3a2 | ecosystem: Environmental > Terrestrial > Soil > Riparian zone | place: USA: East River... | reverse complement strand
GCAGGATACATACGCAATTTCCGGCCTGACGTGACAACCGGTTCTCGCAGCACTTTGAAAGCGCCCAGTTTTTTTAGCTCGATGGAAAAATAAACTTCTTCACCAGCAAAGTACTGCTCATCGAAACCGCCGATAGCCTCGAAATTGCGCCGTGTAGTGAAAAGAAATGCGCCGGCCCCAAGATTCAGGCCGAAATAAACCGACGAAAACGCGCGCAACAGCACGCGTCCCCAAATGGGAACAAATCCGTCCATCGCCACTCGCGCGCTGCCTCCGGCGTAACCACCTTCCAGAGCGGCGATCCCCACACTCACATGCGCTCGATTGATCCGCGTGTCGGCGTCAATGAAGAACAAATACTTGCCCTGCGCAGCGCGTGCGCCTGCATTCCGGGCCGCCGCGATTTGGCGTCGATGGATTGGGATCACCTTCGCTCCCACGCTCAAAGCGATCTCCGGCGTCGCATCCGTTGACGCATCATCAACGACGATGATCTCGTACGGCTGTGTCGTGCCAGACGCAGCCTCCCGAATCGCAGCCAGGGTATCCGAAAGTTCGTGCTCTTCGTTGTACGCGGGAACAACAAATGAAATCATTGGTTTAATGAGGCGAGCCATATCGCCTCTGATCAACAGACACGCAAGTCGCCGACTCGCACGACGCTACTTTGTCCGGGCGTAGAGCAGGGAATCGAGAAGCTCTCCATCTTTGAGGACGTCGTTCTTGAGGCATCCTTCGAAAGTGAACCCGGCTTTTTCAAGCACGCGTGCGGATGCTGGATTGTTCGCAAAGACCTCCGCAGAGATTCGGCGGAGCGGAAAGTTTTCGAAGCAGAAATCAGTGACCGTGGTCACCGCTTCAGTCATGATGCCGCGTCCCCAGAACTCCTCGCCCAACCAGTAACCCACTGTCGCTGTATACCGATGCACATCCTGGCCTGGGTGAACACCAATCCCGCCGACGGCTGCGCCCTCGATCTCAATGCAAAATTTCATTGCCGGCTGTTCGCTTATGGTTCGCTGCAAGAATTCGTGCGCGTCCTGGATCGTGTACGGATGCGGGAAAAGATCGCGTACCCCCAGCCAGATCTTGCGATTGTTCGCGTGCTTTGCCAGCGACTCAGCATCATTCAGTCGCCATGGGCGAACGATGCATCGTTCGAGCACGAGCTGCATCGATTACTCGCTATTGAACTTAATACCCGTTTTCTGCACCTCGCGATAAGGCAACAGCCATACAAGTGATTCATCGTGAAGATCGACGACCTGAATGCGATTCCCCCAGGGATCGCGAAAGTCGCAGCGGAACGGCGGCTCCAATTTGAGTTTGTATTTCTCGGTAAGTTTCTTTCTGACTTCCTCGAGCTGCGTTTCATCGCGAACCATGATCCCGAAATGCCGCATGTTTGCTCGCTGAACTTTGTCGACTTCGAAAATCGCGAGGAACTGATGGTCACCCAGTTTGAAGAACGCGTCGCCCTCGCCGCCGCTCATCTGTTCGAGATTGAAAACATCCTTGTAAAAGGCCACCGCCTTCTCAACATCATCCACCTCGATGGCGACATGATTGCATCCATAGACTTGCACGCTCATATGTCAGCTTAGTCGAAAATGAAATCGTGCGCGATTTTCTGATGCATGTCAGTCCCGGCATCCAACCGAAAATACTCTACTGAATCAGTCTTAATCGCTGTGTTCAGCATGGCAGCGTTGTTGGTCCATCTGCTGACGAATGAGCGCTACGGTTATTTTCGCGATGAGCTTTATTACATCGCCTGTGGGCGACATCTCGATTTTGGGTACGTCGATCAACCGCCGTTATCGATTTTGCTTCTTCGATTGAGCCAACTGCTCCTGGGCGATTCGCTTTTTGCGATTCGCCTCCTACCGGCGTTGGCGGGTGCGGCGATAGTTGCGCTCACAGGGATAATCGCCCGCGAGATTGGCGGACGCGCATGGGCAATCGCTCTCGCCTGCGCGGCGACGCTATCTGCGCTGTTCTATCTGGCCGTCGGCAATTTCTTTTCCATGAACGCGTTCGAGCCGCTCTTCTGGATGGGAGCCGTTTATCTTCTTGTTCGCATTATTAACGGCGGCTCACCAACCCTTTGGCTTTGGCTGGGCGTATTGTTAGGACTCGGGTTGGAAAACAAACATTCCACGGCGTTTTTCGGCGTTGGTATTCTTGTCACTTCGCGGGAAAATATATCTGGCTCGGCGGCGTGATCGCATTTGCCATTGCCTTGCCCAACATTCTCTGGCAGGCGCTGCATCACTGGCCCACGTACGAGTTGCTGAGCAACATCGCTCATAGCAATAAAAACGTCGCGCTCAGCCCGGCACAGTTCATCGCACAACAGGCTGTTTTCTTGAACCTGGGAACACTGCCGCTGTGGCTCTTCGGCTTATTCTGGTTGTTTGGTTCACGTGACGGCCGGCGCTACCGCGTCTTAGGAATCATTTACCTGGTTACGCTCGCCGAATTCATCGTTTTGCATGGCAAAAGCTATTATCTCGCGCCTGCGTATCCGATGCTCTTTGCGGCGGGAGGCGTGGCGGTCGAGCGCATTTTCGCCGCGCGCCTTAGGTGGATCAAACCGGCGTTCCTCGGCGCGATCATCGCAATGGGCACGTTATGTGCGCCGTTAGTCCTGCCAATCTTGCCGCCCGATAAGCTCGTCGCATACATGCGGGCTATCCACATGGAACCGCCGCGCACTGAGACTTCACATACGGAAGCGCTCCCGCAGATTTTCGCAGACCAGTTTGGGTGGGAACAAATGGTCGGCTCGGTAGCACATGTCTATCATCACCTGCGGCCCGAGGATGAGAAACGCGCCGCGATTTTTTGCCAAAACTATGGCGAGGCTGGAGCGATCGATTTTTTCGGGCCAAAGCTCGGCCTGCCACCGGCGATTTCCGGGCATCAGAATTATTTCTTGTGGGGACCGCGCGATTGGACTGGCGAAGTTGCGTTGGTGCTCGACACGAATGATGAAAACGAGCGCGAGCTATTTGCCTCTGTCGAAGATCTCGGCCAAGTCGTGAGCAGCCCGTGGGCGATGCCGTTCGAGAGGCGACGTCACATCTATCTCTGTCGCGATTTGAAGATGAGCGTTCGGGACCTTTGGCCGCGCGTAAAAAACTGGTTGTAACTCCAGCATTCTTTCGAGATCAGTCTCGAACGGTGTTTATCCCTTGTCGGACGATTCGCTCGATGAGTTGCGGATATGGCAGGCCTGCCTTTCCGGCTGCGAGCGCGAAGTCTTCGTCGCCAGCGAGAATGGGATTCGGGTTCGCCTCGATGAAATAGAGCTTGTTCTCGGGTGTCAGGCGCAGATCGATTCGCGCGTAGCCGTCGATTGTCAGCAATCGGTAAATCTCTTTACATTTGTCTTGGATATTTGTGAGGAGCGCTGGATCGAGATCTTCGGCGAACTGGTTCTCCAAGCCCCAGCGTTTTCGATATTCCTCGTCCCATTTCGCCTTGTAGGTAGCGATCTTCGGTTCATCAGGCGGCACCTCGCGGAAGACCAGTTCGCGAATCGGAAAAACCGTCAATCGCACATTTCCCATCAGGCTCACGTAAAGCTCGCGACCCTCGATGTATTCCTCGGCAATGGCGTCGCTGTTGTATTTCTCGTGAATAAAAGTCACGCGTTCGCGAAACTGCTCGTCATTTCCAACGAATGACGCTCGTGAGATCCCGTACGACGCCTCTTCTTTCACTGGTTTCACCACGAGCGGAAACTTTGGCTGCTTCAGACGCGCGATCCGCTGGCCGCGCGGAATGACCACGAAGTTCGGCACGTGAATGCCGTGATAGTGCAGAATCTTTTTTGAGATGCCTTTGTGTTTGCAAAGCGTCAGCCCGGTCGAGCCGCAGCCCGTGAACGGGAGGCCTTGCATTTCGAAAAATGAAACAATGTTCTGGTCGAATTCAGACTTGTTCCTGAATTGTTCGACCAGATTGAAAAGGACATCGGGCGCGAACGTCTCCAGTTTTTGCCGCAGAAGATCGACATCGTCATAGATGGCCAGATGCTCTGGTGCGTGCCCCAGCGCGCCGAGCGCGTTCATCACATCCGCTTCGGTCTTCCACTCTTTCGTTTTCAGTTCGTCGCTGAAATCCTGATCAACAGTCGTAGGACTTGTACCGTCGAACAGAACGAGAACTTTGAGTTTGTTTTTCACGACTGATTATTTGGTGCGCTTGAATTTGCCGGTGAAAAGATAATTCATCACCAGTGTCGTGATGAAAGCGGTGACACGAAAATCCTGCTGCGGATCGTCATTCAGTACATGCAATCCAAGTTCATCGCAGCGCTGGGTGAGCCTTGCGAGGAGCTGGTTTACCGGAAATTTCTTTTCGTTTGTCCATTGGCTCACTGCGTTAAGCAATCGCCGTCTTCGCCGCCGCAGATAGGCGCTTGCTTTGATGCCAACAGGCGCGGAAAAGAGCTGTCGCAGATCCGCATCGTAAAAATCCGGATATGCATCTTCGTTGAGCTTGCGTTTGCGTCCGTAATAGGTTTTGAGCTTTACGTTGAGACAATCGTAATCGGCGACGCGATATTCCGGCGTGTGCACGGGCGGCATTCCCGCCAATGAGCGCATCAGCTCATCAATGTATTCCATTTTTCGGAGTGCCGGCCAGCCAGCATAATTCTTGCGCCAATCGAACTCCGGCGTGAGCCAGACCGCAAATGTCTCGGCGAAATCCTCGTCCGGATGGCTCTGTGCGTACCAGTCCTCAAGGTGAACGACGTAACTACGGCTGAATGGGCGTGGCCGGTAAGTATCCGGCGTTTCCTCCCGCGACGTTTGCCCGAAACATTGCTTCCATTTTTTCCGACGCGTCAGTTGATAAGCGTACATGTAAGCGTGCCCCGCTTCATGTCGCATTAACTTCATGAACCATTCCGGCGTGCCACCTTCGACTTCGAGCATCATCGTGCGCTCGAGCCCGCGTAACCGGTCGTGTACCAGAAAAAACGGAACAAAGATCGCAGGAAGACCAACTGGGACAAACCATTCATCGCCAATGTGACATGGCGGATGAAACGCCAACCCCTTGGCCGAGAGCTCGTCGTAGACCTGCCGGATGAGTGGCTCGAGTGGCGTGCCCTCGAGCCGTAAGCCGAGTGTGGAGATCCGGCGTTCGAGAAGTTCCTGGTCGCTCAGTGACGCCCAATCGGTAGCTTCCATCTCGCGCACGTTATCACCGAGAAAAGCGCTGTCACGCCCTCGTGCCGACGTCGACATTGGATGTTCAACGCTGGCCGTCTCCTGGCTTGTTCTGCTTCTGTCCCTCAATCCTGGGCTTCCTTGCAAGGATCAACTGGAGTCGATTGGAGTTTGACGGGCGCGTTGCCAGAAGGCAGTCCCTAACTCGAGCCGAGGAGTGAGCGCGATTCGGCCCATGCCGATTTCGTTGGCCGACAACAATCAGCTATTAGTTGGACCCAATCGCACCCGTTGGCGCATCATTTTAGTTACAAGGTTACAAAGAGTGCTGGTCGTATGGTCACTGATCTTCGGTTTGCTGTTTAGCAATTACTCAAGTCGCCGGGATTTCACTTTCCCGAAGAAATCGATTTTGCTCGTTTACGCTTGATCGATTGACAAGTCGCCCAACTCGTCTATAAGGAGGCCGGCTCGCCGCGGCGAGTCGTTGTCAGAAGTCCGCGCGTCCCCCCAAGGATTAGCGCGCCGGGGCTGTTCCGAATCCGAAGTAGAAGCTGCATTCCTGCGGCTATCGGCATCGAGAATAGGTGCTCCACCCGAGACTCGACAACATCGGAGCAACCCAAAACACCATGAAGCTATTTTACACAGTCATATTTATCTCATTGCTGGCATCGGCCGCATTCGCGCGCGAGGAATCGATCCTGGCGCGTGTCACCAGTTACTGGACTGGCGAAGGCTCTAAATTCGCCAGCACCGGCCAACGACTGCGCGCCGGACATTGCGCCGTCGATCCCAAGCGAATTCCGTACGGCAGTAAAGTTGTCTTCCCAGATCGTGCCTGCACCGCGGTCGACACCGGACCGGCGGTCGTTAGTCGCAAAGCCGCTCGTCTATGCGGGCGGACTGCGAGCCAACTCAAGGCCATCGTGGTCGACCGATTTTTTGAAACAAAGCGACAAGCGATGGCGTGGACGAACACGCATCCGCACTTCATGACGCTTCAGATCGTCCGGCCCGGATCTCACTCAGAACCGCCCGAGCTATGATAAAGTGGAAAAATATTGATAATCGCTTTTCACACGACGAGAGAGACTTACAGCTGAGATCGCAGGCCGCAACTGGACAAACACGGAAACCGCTATACATGAAGAGCCGATGAAATTGATCAACGCGCCGATTCGCGCTGCCCGCTGGGGCGGGCGGGCGGTATAAAGGCTCGTTAGACTTCGCCAAGTTGGAGCCCGCAATTCGCGGCACCCCAGTGGTCGAATCTTACCACGCGCGGGTTTTTTGCGCCGGTATCTCGAACCGACTTCAGCACTCACACTTAACAACTTAGAAATTTATGAAACCAATACTTCAAATTAATCACAAACAGCGAGGCTCACGTCGCGACAACCGCGCACGCCATAGTCACCAGCGTTTTCCATTAACGGATTACAACTATCGTCCAACAACGGAAGCAGAGGCGATTTCCCCCGCCGTCCGGCCGGCCACGAAGTCACCCGCTTTCCACAAATTGAGCAGTGAATTCTTCGGCGGAGAAACAAGCCGCGATTATGTCGCTGAGCTCTTGTTCTTCATTCTGATTACTGGCATCGCGGCTTGGCCGGTCGTGTCCATGCTCATCGCAGTGGTTCGCATGATCAGGAATTATTAAGAGCGGAAAAAATCCGCGACCGATACGCCCCCACTAAAGCTGAGCAATTGTTGAGGGTTAGCGGTTGCCGCCCACGACGCCGCGAATAGTTTGGCTTGAGCAGGTGAGCATTTATGAGAGCCACAACAAAGCTCTTGCAGATCGTTATCTGGTTGGCGCTGACAGTGGCCGGCTTCCATGTGCTCGCCGCGAAGGAACCTCTTTACGACGGACTCGGCTCCTACTCGCGCAAAATCACCACTGACTCGGCCGAAGCACAGCGATATTTCGATCAGGGGTTCGCTTTTCTTCACGGATTCAATCACCGCGCGGCCATCCGCGCGTTTCAGCAAGCCGCGGAGATCGATCCCGAATGCGCGATGGCGCACTGGGGCGTATCGCTCGCGTGCGGTCCGCACATTAATTCGATCACCGTTCCACCGCCCGCAGCGGAGCTTGCGTGGAAAGAACTTGGGCTTGCTCAAAAGAATGCCGGGAACGCGTCGCCGGTTGAGCGGGCGCTGTTCGGTGCCCTCGCAAAACATTACGCTAATCTGCAGCCGGAAGATCGCAGTGGGCTGGATCGCGCTTATGCCGATGCCATGCGTGAAGTGTGGGAAAAATATCCAAAGGATCCAGATGTTGGCGCTCTTTTCGCGGAAGCAATGATGAACTTGCGGCCGTGGGATCAATGGACACCAGAGGGCAAGCCGCAGCCGGGAACGGATGAGATCATTGCCACTCTGAACGCAGTGTTAAAACTCAATCCGAACCATCCACTGGCGAATCATCTTTATATTCACGCGGTGGAAGCATCTCCGAATCCGGAGCGCGCCATGGCTGCTGCGGACCGGCTCCGCAACTTACAGCCGGGTCTCGCTCACAACGTCCATATGCCATCGCACATCGACATTCGCACCGGGCAGTGGCTGAAGGCTGTGGATACCAATGCAAAGGCAGTGGAAGCGGACCAGCGGTACCGCAAGATTTTCGGGCAGCCCAAAGGTTTTCTGAACGTTTACATCGCGCATAATCGGCACATGCTCGCCTATGCCGCGATGATGACGGGACAGCGCGACCTGGCGATGAAACACATTCGAGCGATGGTCGCGGAGATGCCGAGCGAATTTCTCACGGAGAACGCGCTACAAGCCGAAGGAAACGTCGCGATGCCCTTGGAAGTAATGGTGCGTTTTGGTCTGTGGGACGACATCCTCGCCGAGCCGGAAAAATACACTCACAAGATGTGGTTCACTCGCGCATTTCATCATGCCGCTCGGGCGATCGCATACGCCGCGAAAGGCGACACGGCCAGCGCGCGCAACGCCCAAAGTGTATTTGTCGAACGCGCCAAGCTCGCGCCAAAGGAAGATTTCGTGAGCAACAACAGTTGCGAAGCGCTTCTCGCCGTCGCCATTCTGATGGTCGAGGGAGAAATTCTGATCGCAGAAGGAAAGATTGATGGCGGCATTGAGCAACTGCGCGCCGCAATCCAAAAGGAAGACGCTCTCAAATATGATGAGCCACCCGGATGGTTGATTCCGGTGCGTCACTCGCTCGGAGCGGTGTTGATGAAGCAACAACGTTTTGCCGAAGCGGAGCAGGTCTATCGCGACGATCTCGCGCGTTTGCCCGAAAACGGCTGGTCTTTACTTGGCCTGGCAGAAACTTTGCGGAAGCAAAAGAAAAACGCCGACGAAGTTGCTCAAACGCAGGCGCAGTTTGAAAAAGTTTGGGCAAAAGCCGATCTCACCATTACCACTTCGTGCCTTTGCCAGCCGCAGGCGTGACTAGCTGCGAAAGGAAACCAGGATCAGTTGAGCTGACGTTTTCTCAGGCCGAAGGAAAAACCTACAGCTTTGCGTAAACGCCCATCAGCGGGCGGCGTGATGGTATCGGTGAACGGAAGTCGCTGACGAAACCATCCTTGGTGCGAATTTCAACGTGACCAACGCTTCGCGCCGTACCATACACGAGCACCGAACCAAGGGGCGCAGCGAATGGATCCGTTATCGATAGTCTTTTGAATCCGTAGTTGTTGACGAGTTCGGACGCAGCGTCTCTGGCGAGCTCGGTTTTCGGGCGGGAATCGACGACCCCGGAAGCGAGCAACGCATCTTTGACATAATGCCAGCATCGCGAGCGCGAATGTGCATGGGCGCGCTCCTGCGCCACTGTCGCCGCTTGGACTAATCTGTTGTCGATGCGCCGATCAATTTTGGCGTACGGGTAAACGATTCGCTTGGGATAATAGTCGGTAATCACGGGCACGGATTCCTTTTTACCCTGCGAAGATCTGAAACTGAAACTGCTGCGATGCTGGACCGTTTGATTTACCGTCGGCTGATTCATCGGGCGCACCGGCTCCATCGTGAAGGTTGCGCGGGCGGGCGCTTTCGCGACTGCTTGCGTCGGCTTTTGCGCAGCTACCGGCGGCGGTTTCTCAGCGCTTGTCCGCGCCGATTCTGTCAGGAGTTTTCTGGTCTTTTTAGAAATCGCCGGCGCTGTCTTTGCCGTGATCACCTGGACCACGTCGTTTGTGGCCTCATCGCTGCGACTGTCGCCTCCCAACGTGGATGGCGCCAGCCCCTGCGCCCGCGCGCCGGCGCTGAAAGTCACCGAAACGAATGCAGTTGCTAGTGCTAAGAAGATTGGTCGTCCCCGCACGAGCGCGAGGTATGCCGGAAATCACAAACCATGGCAAGCTTTTTTTTTCGATAAAAATCGTTGGTGGCTCGTCGGTTACCTAGGTCACGGGTTTCGACGCACACGGGAAGGATGCGGCCCAGCCCGTTTCAATCGTCCGGGAAATAATCCGGCCCAAATCCGGGCGGAGGACCAAACATCTGGTCGCGGTCGATATCACCCCGGTTCCGATGACGGGGACCGGATTCTTCGTCGTCCGGTGCGACGATTGCAGTGCGCCCGGAAGGCAAACGCAGGATCAAACGCCCATCGGATGTGATACCCATGACGCGACTGCGCACCGAACCAGTGCGGCCTCGCGGGGAATATGCGGCCGAATTTCGGCTGGAGCGGGCGCGTTTGGCTGTTGAGACAACAGATTTCTTTTTGCTCTGCGCAGTCGAGTGGCTTGCGCTAGCTGGCGGCGGTTCGGTGTTTGCCTGAGCTGATGAGTTTGCGTTCGTGTCCGCAGGAGCAGCGTTGTCGGGCGTCGCTGCCGCAGCATTTTCCGCTGCATTCGTTGGAGCGGCGGCCTGCGGTTGAGCGCGCGCTATTTGAGCCTGCTGAACATCGGCCGGCGCGACGTGAAACGGATTCGGATTCGTCGCGGTGTTTACCGGCGCCTGAGTTTGAGGTAGCACAGTTGGGTTCACCGGTTGCGATGACACGACGGCGGGAGGCGTGGACGAAGCGTTGCTAGGGACTTGAGTAACTGCGCGTGTCTGACTCGCCGCTGGTGAAGAGTCCGGCACACCAACCAGAACGCCAACTTGCTTTGGCTTTTGGCTGCCACGAACCAACTTGCTGATTGAGTCGGGGAAAACCACGGGCGCAATTGCCGCCGCCAGCAACAGCAGGACGCCAACCACCGCCGCGGCTCGCACCAGTCGCCGCGGCCTAGCTTCTCTCGGCCGCGGTACGGTTGTCCTCAAGGGGATACCGTAGCGATCCGACAGTGCGCGTCGGCGCTCAATTTTCCCAAGCGATTCGCGGATCATTTCGGTCACGACCAGCAAATCTTTTGGACGTCGATCGGGGTCGCGATGCAACAACTGGCCTAACAAGGTCCGCAACGGCTTTGGAAACCCTGAAAACTTCGGACCGCGCTGGAGCGTCTCGGCCGAGAGCGCAACGTCACTGAGCAAAAAATAAAGCGTCACACCGAGTGAGTAGATTTCCGAGCGGATGTCGGTCGTCGGCAGGCTGAATCGTTGATCAATGACGGCGTGTTCGCGGGCAGCTTTGCCGGGCACATCTGGTTCAATTGGCTGAGGCTCGGGTCGAGCCATGAGCGCCGGCAAGCCGAAGTTGGTGACCTTCACCAACGGCCAAGTGCCTTCTGCCGTCTGCCCTGGAACAAGCACAAGGTCCAACGGCTGGATAGGAGGATACGGAAGCTTGTGAAAACCCGCCGAGGATAACACGCTTACGATCTGTTCGCCGACTCGTAATGCAGCGTCAGCCTGCATCGGCCCGTGGCTGCGTACCCATGAAGCAAGTGTCTCACCCGCAAGCCGCTCGGACACATAAACGAAATCGTCGCCCTCGCGTCCAAAATCGAAAACCTTGGCGATATTAACGTGTCGCAGCTTCTGAGCGATCGATACTTGCTCCTCAAATCTCTCGCGCTCGGCCGGATCAAAACTCTCTGTCGGGATCAGCGTCACGGAGACCGGCTCCCCGGTTCTCTCATCCACGGCTTCGTAGCTCGTTGTTGAACCGGCACTAGCAGGTTCGTACGCGGTGCCGTCATATTGAAGACGGATTCGGTAGTTCTTCAGGAATGTCGTGCGCTCCATAACAGGCCTCGTTGGCCACGGCGCAACTACGATCTGGCTGCACCGCCACTCATTCAACCGTGATTTTGGCGGCTGGTTGCTCGGCATTTGCCTTCGGAACAGCCTGATTTCCGGATCGCCGACCGCCGGACCAGAGTCTCAACCATTACCCGGATACACTTTGGAAATTGCGCCGGAGGCGAAATTCGCGAATCTAAACTGCAGATCTTGGTACCCCGTGGTGTAACGGTAACACAGCGCCCTTTGGAGGCGTTATTCATGGTTCGAATCCATGCGGGGTAGCCACGTAAAAGCGTCTTCGACGCTCACGT
>Ga0193713_1000650_pt1 | contig 11636 bp, 11 predicted proteins | sample H3a2metaG_FD_143054 | JGI IMG/M metagenome (GOLD analysis project Ga0193713, IMG submission 143054) | Soil microbial communities from a riparian zone of the East river system, Colorado, United States - H3a2 | ecosystem: Environmental > Terrestrial > Soil > Riparian zone | place: USA: East River... | reverse complement strand
ACCTTGAACGTTGCACTTCGGACTTCGGGCCTCGGCCCGACATCGGTTACAATCGCCCCGCCATGACGACCCGTCGCACCCTTCCCACCGCCGAGGCCCCGGCCCACGTCAAGCCGCGCATCCTCATCGTCGACGACGAGCCCTCCATCTGCGAGGTCCTCTCCATCGCCCTCCGGAAGGAGGGGTACGACGTCGCCGCCGAGACCAACCCGCGAAAGGCCCTCGACAAGTTCCGCGCCGAGCCCTACGACCTCGTCATCCAGGACCTCAAGATGCCCGAAATGGACGGCATCGACCTCCTCCGGGAGATCCGCAAGGCGAAGGAGGACGCCCTCGTCGTCGTCATGACCGCGTACTCGTCCTGGGACCGCGCGGTCGAGGCCATGCGGCTGGGCGCCTTTCATTACCTCAACAAGCCCATCGACACCCGCGCGGGTCTCCGGGCCACCGTCGCCCGCGCCCTCCAGGTCAAGGAGTCCTCAACGCGCCTCTCGGTCTCCCACGAGGAGACGATGCGCTCGATCGGCCACCTCCTCGGGGACAGCGGCCCGATCCGCGAGGTGCGCGAGCTGATCCGGAAGGTCGCCCCGACCGACTCGACGGTCCTCATCCACGGCGAGAGCGGCACGGGCAAGGAGCTGGTCGCCCGCGCCCTCCACGCGGGCTCGCCCCGGGCCTCGAAGCCCTTCGTGGCCTTCAACTGCGGCGCCATCACCGAGACGCTCATGGAGAGCGAGCTCTTCGGCCACCTGCGCGGCTCCTTCACCGGCGCCGTGGTGGACAAGATCGGCCTCATGGAGGCGGCCTCCGGCGGGACCTTCTTCATGGACGAGATCAGCGAGATGAGCGTCCAGCTGCAGGTGAAGCTCCTGCGCGCCCTCGAGGAGCGGGAGTTCAAGCCCGTCGGCAGCGCCAAGACCCACACCGTGGACGCGCGCTTCATCACGGCCACCAACCGCGACCTGAAGGCGGAGATCCGCGCCGGGAAGTTCCGCGAGGACCTCTTCTACCGGCTCAACGTGATCTCGATCCGCCTTCCCCCGCTCCGCGACCGGCGCGAGGACATCCCGGTCCTCGCGGGACATTTCCTGCGCAACTTCGCCAAGGAGATGAAGAAAGAGGTCGTGCGCTTCGGCGACACCGCCCGGTCCGCGCTCGAGCGCCACGACTGGCCGGGCAACGTGCGCGAACTCGAGAACGCCGTCCAGCGCGCCGTCGCCCTCGGCGGGGGGCGCGAAATCTCGGCCGTCGATCTCGGCCTCGCCTCCTCGCAGCCCACCGCCGCGCCGGCGCTCTCGATGTCGGACGAGGTCGATCTCGACCGCAAGGTGGCGGAGCTGGAGATCAGCTACATCCGCGAGGCCCTGCAGAGGGCCAAGGGTAATTACACCAAGGCGGCCCAGTCGCTCCGGATGAGCCTCCGGTCCTTCCGCTACAAGCTCCAGAAGTACGGCCTGGACAAGGACGCGTGAAAACCAGGGCGTCACCCCGCCGTAGCGGCTCCAGCCGCGGAGGCGGGCCCATCCCGCTCGAAGAGGCGGAGCGGATCCTCTTCGCGCGCGTGCCGCCGTCCATCCCGGAGCGCGTGCCTCTCGGCCGCGCCGCGGGGCGGATCCTGGCGGAGGAAATAAAGGCCGACGAGGATCAACCTCCATTCGACCGGGCGATGATGGACGGGTACGCGGTCTATTCCGCCGACGTCGCCAAAGCCCCCGTCGAACTCGATGTCGTGGAAGACATTCCCGCGGGCCATGTCCCGACGCGCAAGGTCGGCCGCGGGCAGTGCGCCCGCATCATGACGGGCGCGGCGCTCCCTCCGGGTCCCGACGCCATCCAGCAGGTTGAAAAAACGGAAGGCAGCGGCCGTCGCGTCCGGATCCTGTCGCCCGTCAAGGCGGGTCAGAACGTCGCCCCCCGGGGCAGCGAGGTGCGTGCGCGGGAAGTCGTCCTCTCGGCGCCCCGACTCCTCCGGCCCCAGGATCTCGCGGTGCTCGCTTCCGTCGGCGCGACCGAGGTCGCGACTTTTCGCCGCCCGAAGTGCGCCGTGATCGCGACGGGCGATGAGCTGGTCGATCCGTCGGAACGGCCGGGCCCGGGACAGATCCGGAATTCGAACGGCGTGGGAATTCCGGAGCAGGTGCGCCGCCTCGGCCTGGAGTGCGACGTGCTTCCGCAGGCCCCCGACCGCCTCGAGGATCTCCGCGCCCGGATCCGGGAGGGTCTCACGCGCGATGTCCTCATTCTCTCCGGGGGCGTCTCGGCCGGCGACCGCGACCTCGTGGTGCCCGCGCTGAAAGCGGAAGGGGTCGACACGGCCGTCCACCAGGTCCTGATCCGCCCCGGCCGCCCGGTCTTCTTCGGCGTCAAGGGCAGGGTCGTCGTGTTCGGCCTGCCGGGGAATCCGGTCTCGGCGTTCGTCACGTTCGAAGTGCTCGTGCGTCCCTTCCTGGGCCGGATGATGGGCTATCCCGGGCTCGGCCGCCGCCGGGTGCGGGCGCGGCTGGCCGCGCCGCTCGCGAAGCGGATGGACCGGACCGTCTTCTGGCCGGCGACGCTCGAGATGTCGGAGGACGGGCCGGTGGCGCGGACGCTGCCGTGGAAGAGCAGCGCCGACCTGGCGACGCTCGCGCGCGCCGACGCGCTGGCCATCCAGCCCCGGGAGACCGTCCTGGATGCGGGATCGTGGGTGGACACGCTCCTGTTGGATTGAATGGATAGTTGTCAGACTTCCGACTTCAGACTTCAGAAAGAGGTTCTCAGCTCTCGACTCTGGCGTTCTTCTGAAGTCTGATGTCTGAAGTCTGAAGTCTTTCCCATTTGGGCAAGCAGATGTTCCTGCTTCCGATTTTCAGCGCGGTCCTGCTCTACCTCTCATTCCCTCCAGCCGATCTGGGTCCGCTCGCCTGGGGGGCGCTGATCCCGCTGATCCTCTTCGCGCTGCGCGAACCGAAAGGCTCGCGCGCCTTCCTGCTCTCGTGGCTCGGCGGATTCCTGTTCTTCACGGCCGGCCTTTTCTGGCTGCGCCACACGGCGCCCTTCGGTCCTTTCGGGATCGGCGCGTACAAGGGCCTGTCGTGGGGGCTCTTCGCGCTGATCCTGCGCCGACTTCATTACGGCGCGCGATGGCCGGTCGCAGTCGCGGCGCCCGCCGCGTGGCTCACGCTCGAATACGTCCGGAGCTACCTCTTCGGCGGAATGCCGTGGCTCCTGGCCGGGTATACCCAGCACCGGGCTCTCGGGGTCATCCAGATCGCGGACCTCGGAGGAGTGTGGCTCGTCTCCGCCCTCGTGCTGTTCGTCAACGGAGCCGCGGCCCAGGCCCTGCTTCAGCCGGAGAGAAGGCGCCGGTGGTCGGCCGCCGCCTTCGCCTCGGTCGTGATCGCGCTCGTCTACGGAACGATCCGGCTCTCGACGCTCCCCGAGGGTTCCGGACCCGTCGTCGGGATCGTCCAGCCGAACATCCCGCAGGAAATCAAGAACATCGGCCGTCACGACCCGATCGAGGGGGAGCGGATCTTCGACAAGCACCTCCGCATGACGCGCGAGCTGGTTCAGCGCGTGCCCGAGGTGGCGCTCGTGGTGTGGCCGGAGTCCGCCATCCAGGAAGGCGTCTACTACCATCGGGCCGCGGAGCGGTGGCTCCGGGTGGGACGGTTCGAAACCATCAGTGACGCGGTGAGGGAGGTCGGCCGGCCGCTCCTGGCGGGGATGCTCGTGGGCGACGTCACGACGCCCGGGAGCCGCGAGACGTCGGACTGGGGGCTCATCTACGGCGTGAGGCCGGAAGACCTGGAGTGCACCAACTCGGCGCTGCTCTTCGACGCGCACGGCGCGGTCCGGTCGCGCTACAACAAGATCCGGCTCGTCCAATTCACCGAGCGGATGCCCTTCGAGCCGTTGATTCCAGTGAAGAGGATCGTCGCGTGGTTCCTGAGCGTGCCGAAGGTCTACGAGTTCCTCCCGGGCCGCAAGGCCGTGACCTTCGAGATCGCGGGGCGGACCTTCGGCGTCTGCATCTGCTCCGAGAACTTCTACCCGGATATTTGGCGGGAAAATGCAAGGAACGGGGCCTCGGTCATCGTCAACATATCGAACGAAGGCTGGTTCCGGGACAGCGCGGAACTGGATCACATGCTGGCGATGGCGAAGTTCCGCGCCGTCGAGAACCGCGTGGCCTGCGTGCGGGCGACGAACACGGGAATTTCGGTCGTCCTCGACGCGGGGGGCCGGATCGTTCGGACGCTTGCGGGTCCCGACGGGGCCGTGAAGACGGTGGAAGGGACGATGGCCCTGGCCGTGCCCGCGGGCCCCGGGGGATCGCCGTACGGAGTGATCGGGGACGCGGCGGCGTGGGCGGCGGCGGCCGCGACGCTGGCGGGCCTGGCGTGGAACGCGTTTTTTGCGAAACGTTGACAAGCCTGAAGAGGGATGCCTAGGATGGGTCGCTTGAACCGGTCGCGGACCAAGTGGGGGATCGCATGAGCACGCTGTCGAAACTCTTCGTGGTGCTGATCTTGGTGCTGGCGCTGATCCTGCTCGGCGTCAACGCCACGCTCTTCGCCATGCGCGCCGACTTCAAGGACAAGTTCATCAAGGAAAGCAACTACCACTACCAGACGATCGCGGTCACGACCGCGCAGATCGGCGATCTCGACATGCAGCTCAAGGGCGAGCAGCACATGAACGAGATGAACAAGGACCGGATCAAGAGCATCGAGACCGAGCTCACCAACGTGAAGAGCCAGCTCGAGACCTCCCGCGGCGAACTCGAGCTGAAGCAGGGCGAGGTCGACAAGCTGGTCGCCAACCTGGCCACCTTCGTCCGCCAGCTCGAGGTCCAGCTGGAGCAGATCCGCGACGCCTCGGCGAAGGTCGACGACTACCGGCAAAAGCTGAATGCGGCGAACAGCCAGCGCCTCACGGCGGTCCAGGACCTCCAGTACCTCCGCCAGGAAGCCGAGCGCCTCTCCAAGGACCTCGGCGGCCTCGAGAACAATTACCAGGAGCTGGCCCGCGAGCGTCAGCGCCTCCAGGAGATCATCGCCAACCTGAGCCTGCAGGGCATCCGCGTCGACGGCCTCGCCCCCAAGAAGGCCCTCTCGGGCAAGGTCACGGCCGTCGTCGGCGAGCTGGACCTCGTGGTCATCAACCTCGGCCGGGACGCCGGGGTCAGCGAGGGCGACGACTTCACGATCTACCGGGGCAACACGTTCATCGGCAAGGTCGTCATCGACAGCGTCGACCGTCCCTGGGCCTCGGGCAAGATCGTCCTGAAGGGCAAGGAGGAGGCGCGGGTCGGCGACGACGCGTCGAACCGCCTGCTGGCCACCCCCGGGAAGTCCGGAAACTAGGGCAACGGAGGCCGAGCCATGGCTGACGAACGCATCGAGGGCGGGGACGAGGGCGCGGAGTTCCTTCCGGACATCCTCCAGAAGCCCGCGAACGACATCTTCACGGTGCTGATGGGCCTCACCGTCGCGGGCTTCGTGGTCGCGATCGCCCTGGCGGGATACGAGCTCTACAAGTTCTACGACGTGAAATTCTTCGTCCTCAGCTAGACCACCGAGACCGAATCTTCAAGACGACCCCGGCGAAAACCGGGGTCGTTTCGTTTTAAAGATGATGACCGATGACCGATGACAGGATATCAGCTCAACAACCCTTCGTCGTTGCGGGATGTCTCCGAGTCCCGCGGAGGGAGACCCGTCAGGTAGTGCGGTGGTTCGTGATGGCGTTCAACGCCCTGAATGAATCGGAACAGTTTCCCCGATAGTTCTGCGGACCCTTCCGACAGCGATCTGTGGGCTTCTGCATCCGCCAGCGAGCCCGTATCCTTCAAGAGCATGAGGTGCTCCTGGGTCTCGTCGCAGGAAGCCAGGGCCCGATACAGGTAGGACAAGAAGAGGGCCTTGTACTTTCTCAACGTGTGGCCTTCGACGAGACATGCGGAAACGCGCTTGGACGATCGGCGGATCTGCGAGGCCTCTTCGAACCGCTCAAACCCCGGCAGGGTCAACGACATGGCGTGGATTCGAACCGCCAGATCGTGGGCCAACCGGTAAACCTCGATCTTCCCGAGTGAAGTCTCCATCGTCATGGCCCCTCAACGGAGTGCGCGAGGGGCGCCTTGATCCGCATGATTTCACCTCGGTCACAGGTCGGTCATCAGTCGTCCCGTCATCCGTCATCGCTCCTGGGAGCCGCAAATCTCCCTTGAACTATGTAATTTATGAGTTATACTTTATGAGGTGACCCCGCTCGGGCGGGGCCAGGAGAGGGAGTGAGAGGGGAAACGGGTCCGCAGTCCTGACCGCTCATCGTTCATCCGTTTCATCCCGCGGCGCTCCCCGACGGTCGGATTTCGCATCGATCCCGGAAGAAGGGGGACGGCATGCTGGGGCTGATCAAGCGGGTGTGCGGCCTGTTCTCCAAGGACATGGGCATCGACCTGGGGACGTGCAACACGCTCGTGTACGTGAAAGGGGAGGGCATCGTCCTCTCCGAACCCTCCGTCGTCGCCGTCCGCAAGGGCACCAACAAGGTCCTGCTCGACGGCAAGGCGGTCGGCAACGTCGCCAAGGAGATGCTCGGCAAGACCCCCGGCAACATCATCGCCGTCCGGCCCATGCGCAACGGCGTCATCGCCGACTTCGACGTCACCGAGGCCATGATCTCCTACTTCATCCAGAAGGTGCACAACCGGCGGTTCGGGATCATGCCGCGCGTCGTCATCGCCGTCCCGAGCGGCATCACCGCCGTCGAGAAGCGCGCCGTCATCAACAGCGCGGAGCGCGCCGGCGCCCGCCAGGTCTTCATCATCGAGGAGCCCATGGCGGCGGGGATCGGCGCGGGGCTCCCCATGCTCGACCCCATCGGCAACATGATCGTCGACATCGGCGGCGGCACCACCGAGGTCGCCGTCCTCTCCATGGGCGGCATCGTCTCGTCCCAGTCCATCCGCATCGCCGGCGACGAGTTCGACGAGGCCCTCATGCAGCACATGCGCCGGGCCTACAACCTGCAGATCGGCGAGCAGTCCGCCGAGCGCATCAAGATCCAGATCGGCTCCATGTACCCCCTCGAGCAGGAGCTGACCATGGACGTCGCGGGCAAGGACGTCATGGCCGCCTGCCCCCGCAAGGTCACCGTGACGAGCGAGGAGGTCCGCGAGGCGATGCGCGAGCCCATCGAGGCGATCATCCGCGCCATCAAGGACTGCCTCGAGACGACGCCCCCCGAGATCGCGGCCGACCTCTGCGAGCGCGGCATCGTCATGTGCGGCGGCAATTCCCAGCTCCGCAACATCGACAAGGCGATCCGCAAGGAGATCGACGTCCCCGTGCGCATCGCCGAGGACCCGTTGACCTGCGTCGCCCGCGGCACCGGGCTCGTGATCGAGAACCTCGACAAGTTCAAGGACGCGCTCGAGTCCGATGATGATGTGATGAACTAACCCCGGTCGAGAGTCCGGATCAGGACTCCGCGACCGCCACGGCCGCCGCGTGGGACGAAGTGTGGGTCATCGACAAGTGCCACCTGCGGATCTTCAACTCTCTCGCCCGAGCCGCCGCCTTTCCCGAGAGCTTCACGTTCGCGCCTCCGTGGTCGCGCGGCACCACTTCCACGTCGGTCCAGGCGACGCCGCCGCTCCACCCCGTCCCGAGCGCTTTCAGGACCGCCTCCTTCGCCGCGAACCGGGCCGCGAAGTGGGTCGCCGGATGCGCCTGGCGGTCGCAGTACCGGCGCTCGCCGGGCGTGAAGAGCCGCTCCCTCAGGCGGGCGGAGGGTCGCTCGAAGCGCGCGACCTCGACCAGGTCGAGCCCGACTCCAGCGATGGCGGCGGGGCGGGGGGGCATGCGGGCCATGCTATATTGGTTGGGTGACAGTTGCGAGATTCCGGCTCCCAGATCTTTGAGCTTGAAGCATCGGAAAGCTGGGATCGGAAAACGGGGAACGGGGAACGGGGAACGAGAAGCAGACCCGAACCACACAATGACACGCGTCGTCCTGCTGCCGGTCCTGCTGCTCCTCGCGCAGGAGGCCCCTCCGAGGAAGGTCGATCGTGTCGTCGCCGCGTTCTACGCGGGACGATGGGATGCGACCACGGGAGAGGGAATGACGCGGCCCGGCGGCGGAGACGCCTTCCAGGATCATCCCGAGTCCTTCCGAGAATTCACCTACCGCAGCTCCGCGTGGCACCGGAAGAACCTCGAGGAGATGGCCGCCGCGGGGATCGACGTGGCGCTCTGCGAGTTCGCCGGAAACTCCGCCGCGGTCGATGCCCTGGTCGCGGCGCTCGAGTCCGCCGAGAAAGAGAAGAAGAAGACCGCGAAGGTCGCCCCCGTCATCGACGACCCGACGCGCGCCCTCGCCCTGCTCGGCCGCATCCCGGCCCGGTTCCTGGCCACCGCCGAGGGGCGGCCCATGGTCTGGTTCCCTCCTTCGAAGCGCGCGGCCCCCGCGGCGCTGGAGGCGACGCGAATGATGGTCCCCTTCTTCGCCGTCGCCACGGCGGCGTGGGGCAAGCCGGATCTTGTCTATCTCCCCGGAGGCGATTTCGACGGGCCCAAGGAGATGGACGTCATCACGGTCGGGCCGGGATACCGGGACGGCGCCGCCCGCGTCCGCGACCGCGCCGACGGCGCGTGGTACGAACGCTCCTGGTACCTTGCCCTGAAGATGCGGCCGCGCATCCTGGCGATCGAGTCCTGGAACCGCTTCGACGAGGGCTCGACGATCTGTCCGACCGTGGAGCACAAGAAGGACTTCGTCGACCGCACCCGCAAGTACGCCGCGCTCTTCAAGAAGGGCGAGGAGCTGGAGCGGCCCAAGGGAAAGTACTCCAATGCCGTCGGGGCGAGCTTCCACCTGAAGTTCAACCCGCCTTCCGAGGGCCTCCAGCCCGTGGCCGCCCCCGGCGCGGCCTTCGAGGTGGTGGCTCTCACGGACGACAAGATCCTGATCGCCAAGCCGGTGGAGGGGGTCGCGCGGCGGATCCTCGCCTTCGCCGTCGACGATTCCTACGCGCTCTATGAACGGCGGGAGTACGAGGTCCAGGCGCAGGTCCTGGACAAGGGGACGGGCCGGCTCGTCCTCGAGTACGATGCGGCCTCGCCCGGAAAAGGGGGGACCGACCGGACCCGCCGGGCCGCCGAACCCTTCTATTTCACCGACTCAGGGGGATGGGCCACCGCGACATTCCGGCTCCCGGAGGCCGCCTTTGCCAACCGCCAGGAAGGGGGATCCGACTTCCGGCTCGTGAGGGAGAAAGGGGGAATTTCCATCCGCTGGATCCAAATCCAGGCCCGGTGAGCGTCACCCATATTAGCTTGACGCTCATGGGGGGCCGGATATACTCGGCGCTCGTATCTGGGGGTCCGATTTCCGAGGTGTTTAGGGAGGTATCTGGGATGGCCACAGGCACCGTCAAGTGGTTCAACGACCAGAAGGGGTACGGCTTCATCAAGCAGGAGGGGGTGACCGAGGACATTTTCGTCCACCACACAGCGATCAAGATGGAAGGTTTCCGTACGCTCGCGCCGGGTGAAGTCGTCGAATTCGAAATCAAGAAGGACCAGAACGGGCTCAAGGCCATCAACGTGACGCGCACCGGGAAGACGGCCGCCGTGCCGAACGTGCCCCAGGTGTAAAAAAACATTCGCACAAACCCCGGAGCCTCCGCTCCGGGGTTTTTTTTATCGGCCGGGAAGCCGGCCCTCGAGCGGGCACCGCTCGCACCGCGCTTTCGCCCGGCAATGCTCCTTCCCGACTTTGACGATCAGCGCGTGGTACTCGTTGAAGAGCCTTCGATCCGACGCCAGGCTTCTCTCGAAGAGCTCCTTCATCTCGTCGTACTGCGCGTCTTCGGAAAGCAACCCGTGCCGCGTCAGGACTCGCCAGGTGTAGCGGTCCGCCACGAACGTCGGAAGGTCGAAGGCGTACAGGAGGATCGAGTCGGCCGTCTCCGGCCCGATGCCCGGGATCGCGAGGAGTTCCTCGCGCAGGCGGGGGAGGCCGAGTCCGCGGATCTTCCGGACGTCCGCCCCGCGGTCGACGAACCACCGCACGAAGGCCCGGAGGCGGCGCGCCTTCACGCGGAAGGTCCCCGCGGGCCGGATGGCCAGCCCGAGGGTCTCCTCGTCGATCTCGAGCATTCGATCCGGATCGAGAAGCCCGAAGGTCTTGAGCGCGGCGATCGCCTTCTCGACGTTGGCCCATCCGGTGTTCTGCGTGAGGATCGCGCCGACCATGACTTCGAACGGGGAGTCCGCGGGCCACCACTTCTGAGGCCCGTACCGGCGCCGGAGATCGCGGTAGTAGTCGAGCAGGACCTTGCGGGTGGCCGTCACTTCATTCGCCGAAGAGCGCGTCGACGAATTCGTCCGGATTGAACCGGGCCACGTCGGCGGGCGTCTCTCCGAGCCCCACGAACTTGACGGGGATCTTCAGCCGCTCCTTGATCGCGATGACGATGCCCCCCTTCGCCGTGCCGTCGAGCTTGGCCAGGAATAGGCCGGTCACGTTCACGGCGTCGGCGAAGTGCTGGGCCTGCGAGATCGCGTTCTGGCCCGTCGTGGCGTCGAGGACGAGGAGCACCTCGTGGGGCGCGCCGGGGATCTTGCGGGCCGCGACGTTGCGGATCTTCCCCAGCTCCTTCATCAGGTTTTCCTTCGTCTGGAGCCGGCCCGCCGTGTCGACGATGAGGTAGTCCGCCTTGCGCGCGACGGCGGCGTCGGCCGCGTCGAAAACCACGGCCGCGGGGTCGGCTCCCTGGCGGTGCTTGACGATGTCGACGCCGAGCCGTTCGCTCCAGAGCGAAAGCTGCTCGACCGCGGCGGCCCGGAAGGTGTCGCTCGCCGCGAGGATGACGCGCTTCCCCTGCTTCTGGAAGTAGTCGGCGAGTTTCGCGATGGAGGTGGTCTTGCCGACGCCGTTCACCCCGCAGACGAGGATCACGGTGGGGCCCGACGGCGCGTGAAGGAGGTCGACCCCATCTCCGGCGAGCCGCGCCTTGAGATCCTTCTTGAGCCAGTCCAAGACCTGGTCGGCCGTCTTGATCTCGCCCTTCTTGTAGGCGGCGCGGAGCCCGTCGACGATCTTCCGGGTCGCCTCGACGCCGACGTCGGCCCCGATCAGGATCGTTTCCAGCTCCTCGATCGTGGCGTCGTCGAGCGTCCGGAAAACCGAGATCAGCTTCCTGAGGGGGGCGGCGAAGGCCTCGCGGGTCTTCTGCAGGCCCCGCTTGAAGCGGTCGAGGAAGCCGCCTAGAAAACCCATTCTCGATTCTCGATTCTTGATTCTCGGACCTGGAACATGAAGGTCACTCCCGGGCCACATCCCCATCTCGGACCGGCCCTCGCTTCTTTTCCGGGGCGGAGGTGTTCCGGATGTGGTCCAGGATCCCGTTCACGAAGTGGCCGGACTTCTTGGTGCTGTACTTCTTCGCCATGTCGATCGCCTCGTTGATGGTGACGAGCGGCGGGATTTCGTCGAGGTGGAGCAGCTCGAAGGTCGCCATCCTGAGAATATTCCGGTCGATGGCGGCCATGCGCCGGATCTCCCAGTTGCGCGCCGCGCCCTCGATCGTCCGGTCGATCTCGGCCCGGCGCTCCCACGTGCCGTCGATGATCCTCCGG
>Ga0193713_1000649_pt1 | contig 11638 bp, 6 predicted proteins | sample H3a2metaG_FD_143054 | JGI IMG/M metagenome (GOLD analysis project Ga0193713, IMG submission 143054) | Soil microbial communities from a riparian zone of the East river system, Colorado, United States - H3a2 | ecosystem: Environmental > Terrestrial > Soil > Riparian zone | place: USA: East River... | reverse complement strand
TTGGCAGACGTCGCAGCAATTCGATATTTTTGGCGAGAGACACCGGCAGCTCCTTGACGAGAGAGGTTCTTCTAACCCCACCGACAACAGATAGTTGCTGCACTGCAAAATAAAAAGGCCGTGTGCGGTCAGTCCCCAGGATTATGGCGATCGATCTTAATTGCGTTCACGCCGCGGCGCGTCGCATCCATGACAAAAACGCGGCGCAGGCGGCAATCGACAGCATAAACAGCGCTGCCGCGGCGAACAGTGCCAGCCGCGCCGAGTAAGCGGCTTCGATCGCAAAAAAAGCCGCGCCGATGGCCGCAACGCCGGCGGCGTTGGCGATTTGCGCGGTCATGCCATACATCCCCGCGCCCGAGCCGGCGCTTGCCGGATTTACGGTGGAAAGTACGGCGCTGGACAGCGCCGCCATCACCAGCCCCTGGCCGTAACCGAAAATCGCCAACACCAAAGCCAACAGCGTTGCGGAGGGCGTCTGTGCCCACGCGACCATCAGTACCAGCGAGGCGATGCCGATCATCTGCACCGCACAGCCCTCGATCAGCACCAGCGTGCCACGATGCCGCGCCCGCGCGCCGCTGTGTCGCGAGGCGATGACAAAGGCCAACGCCAAAGGGAGGAAAACCATGCCGGCCTGCAGCGGCGGAATATGCAAGCCGCGCTGCATGAACATGGTCATCACCAGATAGAACGACAGGTTGGCAAAAAAGAAAAAGAAGACTGCGTAAAGTCCGCGCATGAACGCTGCGTCCGATAGCAGCGCAAGGTCGATCAATGGCATTCCACCGCGGCTTGCGACGGCACGCTCGAGCCAAAGGAACGCAGCAACGATGGCAACGCCGGTTGCCATCACGAGCCAGACCCACGGCGCCCAATGTACATCGTGACCGAACAGCAGCGGCCCGATCAGGCACAATAATCCTGCGAACAGCACGATCGCGCCGGGAACGTCCAGCCGTGTGCCGGCACGACGCGGCACCGACGGCATGATCCAGGATGCCGCGGCTATGATGACAAGGCCGAATGGCACGTTGACGAAAAACACCGCACGCCAGCCTAACCCCGCAAGATCAAGCGTCACCAATACGCCGCCAAGTAAAAAGCCGGCCGCCCCCGCAAGGCCGAGCACGATGCCGTAAATACCGAAGGCGCGTCCGCGCGACCCGTCCGCAAACAACAAGTGAAGGGTGGCGAGCACCTGCGGCACCATCAGCGCCGCGGTCGCACCCTGCGCCAGCCTGGCTGCGATCAATTCGGGGCCGGATTGCGCGAGGCCACACCACAGCGACGTGACGGTGAAGCCGAGCACGCCGGCCAGGAACACATTCTTTGTGCCGTGGATGTCGCCGAGCCGGCCGCCGGTGACCACCAGCGTTGCATAGGCAATGAGGTAGATCGCGATCACCGCCTCGATCTGCGCGGAGCTCGCCTGTAACTCGCTTGCAATGGTGGGAATCGCAACGTTGACGATGAAGGCGTCGACCCCGAACATGAATTGCGCGGCGACGACGATCGCAAGTACCCACCAGCGGCGCGATGAATCCACATGTGCTGAAACAATCTGGTGCATGGCGAGAAGGCCTTATCCGACGTCTGTTGCCTGGATTGATCTCAGGTTTCGGTCATCCCGGCGATTACCTCGGAGGTAGGCTTTCTCGGGTGCTTCGGCCGGGCATATAACGGGCGGTGTGCGCAAATAGACGGAGATGCAAGCGACCTCCTGCACCCAATGTTTGGGCTCGCCTCGACACACAATCGATCCAATCGAGACACAATGTTGGCGGGTAGTGCCGTGACTTTGTTCCACGTTGTTTGGGGAAATGCTCACCAAGAAAATGCACAAGTACCTGCACAGGGTGCGACGACGCGTGGGGTGCGACGATGCGGACTATGATGGACATTGCTTGGCATGCGTTGGAATTGAGATTGCCGTTGGCCAACGAAGCAATTCGTCGGCTGCGCCCGGTGGGGCGGCGCAACGTTGCGGCCGCGCTGATCTTCGCCTTGATGGCGGGTTCGATGGCGACCGGGCGGGTTTCTGCCGCGGGCCCGGGCGACAACGAAATCCGGATCGGCAACACCATGCCGTACACCGGTCCGGCTTCCTCCTACGGCATCATTGGCAAGACAATCGCGGCCTACTTCGACAAGATCAACGCCGAAGGCGGCATCAATGGCCGCAAGATCAATTTCATATCATATGACGATGCATACAACGCCGCCAAAACCGTGGAGCTAACCCGCAAGCTTGTCGAGGAGGATCGCGTCCTTCTGATTTTCGCGGGTCTCGGCACAGCGCCAGAGGCGGCGGTTCAGCCCTATTTGAACTCAAAAAAGGTCCCACAGCTGTTTGTCGCTTCGGGCGCGTCGATGTGGGACCAGCCGCGCCAGTTCCCCTGGACCATGGGCTGGCAGCCGAGCTACCAGACCGAAGCTCACATCTATGCGCAGTATTTGCTGGAGAACCATCCTCGCGGCAAGATCGCCATCCTTTATCAGGACGATGGGTTCGGCAAGGACTACGTCAAAGGCCTGAAGGACGGGTTAGGCGGCAAGATCCCGATCGTGGCTGAGGCTCCGTACAATGTCACGGACACGACCGTCGATGCGCAGATTACCAAGCTCAAGGCCTCGGGCGCCGACATTTTGTTCGATGTGACGACCCCGAAATTCGCTGTGATGGCGGTCCGGCGGACCGTCGACCTCGGGTGGAAGCCGGTGCACATCATCCCGACGGTGTCGCTATCGATCGCGGCTGCGATGCAGTCGGCGAGTCTGCAGAATGTCGAAGGACTGCTGTCGGCTGGATACACTTTGGAGGGTGACGATCCGGCGGCCGCCGGCGATCCGGCTTACCGGGACTGGGCCGCATTCATGGACCGGTATATTCCGAGCGCAAGCAAGTCCAACAGCCTGACTGTCTTTGCTTACACGGTCGCCAAGGCGATGGTCGAAGTCCTGACGAGATGTGGCGATGATCTATCCCGCGACAATGTGATGAAGCAGGCGGCCTCGCTCAAGGGTCTGCAGCTTCCCATGCTGCTGCCCGGAATCGTGGTCAACACGAGCGCGAGCGATTACGCGCCGCTTGAGCAGATGCAGATGATGCGGTTCGCAGCCGGACGATGGGAGCGCTTCGGATCCGTGCGAAGCGGGATTGATGCGGGTAGCGTCAGCGAATCCTTCAAGACGATATTCCGTTACGGCACGGCCAAGCGCGACTTGGCGACTCAGCTCAACGCCAACACCGTCACCCTGATGACCGGCTCGTTCGGCAGCACCTATGCCCAGATCGGCGCCGATCTCTCTTCGGTGCTCGACAATGGCGCAAATCTCCGGGTGTTGCCTGTTCTCGGCCGCGGATCCGTTCAGGCCGTGGCGGATATCCTGCTATTGAAGGGTGTTGACGCCGGCATCGTGCGCAAGGACACGCTCGCATACCTCGAACGCAAGGACTTCGCCAACAACATCCGCAATCAGTTTGTCTACGTGACCAAGATGTTCAACGAGGAAATGCACGTGCTCGCGCCGCGGACGATCCGCAGCATGAAGGATCTCGATGGCAAGACGGTGGTCGTCGATTTGCCGGATGCCAGCACCTTCGTAACCTCGATCAACGTATTCGAGCGTCTCGGGATCAGGCCGCACCTGCTCTATATCGAACCGCGGCTTGCACTGGAAATGCTGAGCAAAGGCGAGATCGATGCGATCGTGGCGGTCGAGGGCAAACCGTTGCAATGGCTCAGCCAGGTGAGGGACCCCAATCTGCATTTGGTGCCGGTCGGATATGAGAAGCCTCTCCAGGAGGAGTATCTGCCGTCCACGCTTTCATCGGCGGACTATCCCAACCTGATTTCAGACGGCGCTGCTGTCGATACGATTGCGGCCGAGGCTGTTCTGGCGTCCTACAACTGGCAACCGACCAGCGACCGCTACCGCCGTCTCTCTTTGCTGGTCGAATCATTCTTCACTCAAATTGCGCAATTGCAGCGACCGCCGTTCCATCCAAAGTGGAAAGAGGTGGCACTGAAGGCTCCCGTAGCTGGCTGGACCCGCTTCCAGGCAGCGCAGGAGTGGATCGACCGCAACGTTCCCTCCCCCGGGGCTGCTGCGGCATCTGCCGCGGTTGAGGTGCCACACGCAAGCAAGCCGGATCGCGACGATCCACTGTATCGTGAATTCCTGCTGTGGCGCGCGAACCGCCTGAACTCCAAGCGGTAACGATCCCTTTGAGGCGCGGGTATTTGGCGGCATCGCTCGCTTGCGCACGCTAGAGCGGGATGACTTTTCTTCGAATCGTCAGCCCGCTCTATCTTTTTGTTTGAGCATGATCTCCGCGCAAACGCTTCGCGTTTGTCGCGAGGGAAAACCGGTATCCACCCCCGGATCAAGTCCGAGGGCATGCTTTTCCGGATCATGCTCTAGTCTGGAAGACTGCCTCGTTGTGAATTCGGCGCTGCAAGCGGCGGCGATCAGCCGCAAGGGCCGACGCGGCTCTCGCTTCCAACTAAAATATCGAAAACAACCCCATGCAAAGTAGCGTGGTGGTCGCTGGCATGGATGCTTTGAGCTATCCCTGCGAAAACATTTTGACACGTCGGGCAAATCAGTGGCACTATTCCATCATCGCGCAATTTGCAAAACGCCCGTGGCCCTGCCCGACAACGGGCTCCTCTGGCGCGATTGCAGGCAAAAAATCCTTACCCACAATTGAAGTTGCACCGGCTCGCCGAAGTTGCACCGGCTCGTGAAGTTGCACCGGCTCGCCACAGCGAAGGGTCGCCTCTCGCGTTGCCGAGCCGCGCGCGCTTTCCGATGCGCGAGCCCGAGGAGATATCGACGTGAACACAGTTCCAGACCTCAACAAGGCAACGGCACTAGAGCATGATCCGGAAAAGTGGGTACCGGTTTTCCGAAAAGATCATGCTCTATCGTAGAGCGATCCGGCGTTATGCGACACGCTGACGTGTCGGCTTTGTCGCGTTTCAACGAAAGGCGAGATCAGCTTGATGACGCGAACGATTTGCCACTTCGGTTGAAAACCATCTGGATCGGTCGCCAAGCACGACGGCTTGCGGCGCGCTGCAATCATCGGCAGGGAGCGTCGCTGGTCAGCGATTATAGCTGGCAAGCGCCTCGAGTTGGCGTCGCGCCTCGAGCGCACCCCATTCCTCGGCTTTCTGATACCAGTTCCGCGCTTGTGCCAGATCGGGCTCCGGGTCGGCCGCGCCGAATTGCTTCGACAGTAAAGGATCGAAGGTCTTCGCCAGGGAAAGAGCGGCGCCGGCATCGTGAGCTTCGGCGGCACGGAGCAGCAGCAAACGGGCGGCCTGAACATCCCCGGCCGCCAGCAGTTCCTGCGCCCGCCTGAGAAAACCTGCGACTTCATCGGGATTGATTTCCCGCATAGGCGGCTCCGCGCGTGCGGCACCCGGCGGCGGTCCTGGGGATGTTACGGACTGTTGCTGTGGTGGCGTTGGCGCGGCGGCGGGGCCGGCAGCCACCGCTGCGGCGCTGGCGGGCGCCTCGACGGTGCCGACGGGCGCCGCGACAGTGCCGACGGGCGTCGCGGATGTCCAGGTCAGCCGGACGACGCTGCTGACCAGCGCAGCCCCGTCGGAGCCACGAAGCTCAGCGGTCAAATTCATCACGCCGACAAAGTCGGCCGGCGGAATGATCGATACGTCCGCGATCTCCTGCGCCGGCACGCGCCATTCGCCGGTACTCATGCGCCTGCCGACCGTCAGCCTGGCACCGGCCGGCATTCCGCCGATTGTGACCGTCGCGCTGGTACCGGGAGAGTTGACGTTGACACCAAGCGACAGCGGCTCATTGACGGGTCCGTTGCCGTCGCGGACCACCAGCGTCGGAGCGGGCTTGCTCTGCGGCACTGGAAACAGCGATGACGTCAACGATTGCCAGGTCGGCAGGGCCGACAATGCCCCCTCTCCAATCGAACCTTGCGATGCCGGGAAGGCAACAACGAAAACCAGCGCGACGAGAGCGGCCAGGCCGGTGGCAACCGCAAATCTGGCGACGATGCCGAGCGCTTGATTCTGAAGGACAGACGGCGCTTCGAACAGCTCCGGCTCACGCTGTTCCTGCATAACCTTCGCGACCGCCTCTGCAAAGATGTCCGGCTGCTTCTGGGTTCGCGAGTCCCGGGCTTCCGCTCGCAAATACGCGACTGTCTCATCAAGCTTGCGCTGCGCCGGCCAGTCCTGGTTACCTGCGCGCACTACCGATATCGGGTCCGGGTCGTTGCCAGGTTCGCGCAACTCGGACGGTCCATGATCGATGGAAGCGAGGCCTTGTTGTTTTGGATCGCTCACGTCAATCCTCACTCTATTCAGTCGCGCCCGCTCAGCGGATCAGGCAACATTTGCCGAGGACCCAATCCGCCTTCATCATCCTGGGCCGCGAAAATCCCGAAGCCTGCGATGGGGCTCAATCATCCGGCCTGGCCTTCCGAGCCCAACCACATGAAAAGCGATAGCGGAAACGCCGCCGATGCTGCGTTGCGCACGGCCGTCGCCGAAGATTGCGATATCTAATCCCTGCAGGCTTGCCCACGCAGAGTTCATCAGAGTGGTCCCATCTGATGGTCCTCGAGCCGACGCGTTTCCCGCAGCAATGCTCACCAGCGAGAATGGCATTCGTGAGTTCCATTCTGGCCCAAAGTATGGGCGGATTGAAATTGGCGACCACAAACTGACCAAAATTGATCGGGGGCGCGACCTCGCGACTGGCGGGTCGGCGGCGTTTCGGTCCACACCGGCACCATCCCGTCAAAAACCCCGCGCGAAACCGTGCTCAATCTTTCGGGCTGGCGGGCTGGATACCTGGAACCGGATGACGCGATGACGTTCGTGGACGCGACTGGCCTGCGTGGCTGCTAGAGCGGGATGACTTTTCCTCGAATTGTCATCCCGCTCTATCTTTTTGTTTGAGCATGATCTCCGCGCAAACGCTTCGCGTTTGTCGCGAGGGAAAACCGGTACCCACCCATCGGGTCGTGGCCCGAGGGCATGCTTTTCCGGATCATGCTCTAGCTCGCGCGCGCGACAACATTCATGCTTGCGCCGTCTCCTACCATTCGACGCAGCTCCTCCACCGCAGACGGAAGCTCGCGTCCGGTTCGCTCATGAAAAAAACGATATCCATTCGGCACAAAGAACGAGACCAGTTCCTCCAGGGACGAGCCGCGTTCGGCGAGGACGTATGGCGACAGTTCCATCATGAAAACCGGCCGGCTGTCGCGCAACAACGCGGTCGCGCCTCGGAGCACTTCAGATTCAAACCCATCAACATCGAGCTTTACGAGCTGTACGGAAGGCCCGCCGAGTTCGGCCAGAACGCCGTCAATGGAGCGGGCACGCGCCGCGTTCGTCGGCATCGGCTGGCCGAGATGCTTGGCGTGCAAGTCCTCGCCTTCGACCAGGGGCCAGCTGGAATAGATCGAAGCGGGCACATCCGCCCCGTCACTCGACGCAAGGAAAAAGTGAAACGGCGTCACCCGTTTGGCGAGATCGCGGTTGAGATCCAGATTGCGGCGGAGTTTCTGGATTGCGAACTCGGTTGGCTCGAAAGAAAGAACCCGGCCGGAAGGCCCGACGAGGCGAGCGAGAAGCAGGGTATGAACGCCAATATTGGCGCCGATATCGAGCACGACCGACGACGGTTTGACCAACTCTTTAAGCGCGTTCCTTGTACCCGGCTCAAAGATGCCGAGATAAATCGCAAAATCGATGCCCTGCGAGAGATCAAGATCAAAAATCATATCATCTCGCTTCACGATGCACCGGTCGGCACGACCAGTCATCGCGCGGGCGATGTGGATCGCCCGGTACGCAATGCTTGCCAGCGCAATCTTGTGAGCAGTCTTCATTCGGATACCGATTTGGAGCGAAATTTATCCCCGACCAAATATTCAGTTTGGCTGCCCCACGGTTCGATCCCTTGAAATTGCCGGTTCGATCTGCTCGTCACGACCGCTGAAGCCCCGCTTCTGTTAAGTAGATTTGGCCCGGATGTGCAATTGGATTTTCTATCGACCATGCACTAGAAGGGTCGCTTAATGACGAAACCGGTTGCGATCCCCAAACCTCGCCAGCCTGTCCTGGCACGGCCATCCGACACCTTCGCGCGGTTGACGCCGCTTGCATGGACAAGTGGGCTTATTTTCATCGTCGCGCTTCTGGCGGCGTCATTCCTTCTGGCTGGTTATTTCGTTGTTTATTGGCTCACGGCCGACATGGATTTTATGGTCGTCTACAGCGCCCTGCTGTTGAACGATGGCCAACCCGCGTTCTTTCCTCATCCGGCATACTTCACCGTTCTTGGCGTTAAGTTATGGTTCCAAGTATTACATCATCTCAACCTTCTCGACACATACTCACTCTCGAGAATGCCGCCGGCCTCCGACCGTCTCGCGTTTGATGCCGCGATGACCAGTGTCATTCGCGCCGCCCGTGTGGTCGCCTGGATGACGGCGACAAGCTTTGTCCTCGTTTTCGCGGGACTTGCACGTTGGCTCGTTCGCGACTGGCGGGTTGCGACACTCGCAACATTTGCATTCGCGTTTTCGGGTGGAGTCGAATTCCACATGCGCGTGCTGCGCAGCGAGATGATCGCTGGATGCCTGATTATATTTGCTCTCATGATTCTCATCGCGGTCTCAAGACGACCAACGATCTGGCGCCCGCTCGCAATCGCCGCCGCAGCAATGCTCTGCGCACTTGGCCTTGAGAACAAGATTCATGCAATCCTGCTGATTGCAGCGCTTCCGTTGTTGATTCTGCCGTTCGGCGGCCCCGCAAGCGCTTCCACCGAATTTTGGAGCAACAGCGCCCGAGCGTGGCTTGCAACATTAACAATGGCGCTGGTTGCCGGCCTGCTGTTACGCGAAGCGCTGCCGCTGATTGCCCTCGGGCTTGATCCCACGACGGCGATGCCATCGCTGCATCCGCTCCTGTTAGGGAAGTTCGGCGTGTATCAGCTCGGGCTGCTGGCGTGGATCGGAGCCGGCATGCTGACTTTCGCAGTGCTCTGGCGCGTCTGCCTTGCGGAAACCTTCGCCGCAATATTTGCTGTGATCGCCGGCGCATCACTCGGTCTATTGGCACTCTTCATCGAATACAATCCAAGCAACGTCGTCGTCGTTCTCAACCCAATCGAGGAGATGATGACCTTCGCCGACCAATCGGCGGCCTCGGCAATCGATAGCGGAAATCCCTTTGCCGCTATCGGTCTGTTTCTTTCGGGCGTGGCGAGTGTCCTGCAACGATATACGTTTGTACTTTTCGCCTCGCCGCGTCCGACCGTGTTCCTCACCTGGCTGATTGTTCCCGGCATTGTCTATGCATGGCGGCGAGGAGAGAGACAGACGGCCGCACAATCGGCCCTGCTCATGCTGTGTGCGATTGCAGTTGATTCACTTGGCATTCGCCGGGGACTGAAGGTCGAGTACTTTATTTTCACTGATCCCTTGATCATCATTGCCGGCATGGTCCTTCTGGTCCAGATGAATGATCTCCGCTTTCACAAATGGGCCTATCCGATTAGCGCGACTCTGGTCGCCTTGCATATCGGCGTCAGTCAGGCCGAGCCGGTAAGGATGGTGACGGCACGCCGGGGGCCCGAGCGCATTTGCGAGTGGAATCAGCATTACTTGCCACTCTTGCCGATGCCGTGGTGCGAGCTACCGGCCAAGCGCCCATGACCGTCATGAAGCGGCGACGGTCAAATCGCCTTCAGTTTGCGATAGGCGAACCACACCATTTTCAACAGCAGCCAGCCGTCGCGAAAACGGGAAATCTGAGTCTCGCCGAAGGTGCGCGCCTTGTAGTGGATCGGGGTCTCGATGATCTTGAGATTTTGTTTGGCGGCACCGAAGATCAGGTCGAAGTCGCCGAACGGATCGAAGTTGCCGAAATAGTCGCGCTCCCGTGCCAGCATCTCGTAATCTTTTCGCAACAGCACCTTGGTGCCACACAGCGTGTCCGTCAGCCTGGTGTTCACCAGATAGCTGAACAGGTAAGCAAAGCAGCGATTGGCGATCAGATTGAGCGGGCGCATCGCCTCGTGTTCCATCGGGTAAATCAGGCGGGTGCCGTTGACGAATTCGGCCTTCCCGGTCTCGATCACCGCATGATATTTCGGCAGCGCTTCCGGCGGCATCGTCAAGTCCGCATCCAGGATCATCAGCACGTCGCCAGTCGCTGCGGCAAAGCCCTTCCGGACCGCATCCCCCTTGCCCTTGCCGTCCTGCTTCAGCACCTTGATATCCCAACTATCGTTGTAGGCATCGCGGACCCGCTCGCACTCTTCGTAGGTACCGTCGCTGGAATTGCCCTCGACGAACAGGATTTCCTGAGCAGACCCAAATTTAGGCATCCGCAGAACCGCGTTTTCGATGTTGCCCTTCTCGTTCCTGCAGGGAATGAGAATGCTTGCGGACAATTTTCGATCGGGAAACTGGCGGACGGGGCGCCCGACGATATAGGTCCGCAGGCATAACTGCCTGATGCCGGGCAGCGGCGCGATGAACCGATTGATGAACGGTCCGAGGCCGAACCAGCGCCGCGGCAGCAATTGCCGCTGCTCTTCCCGGATCACCTCGAAATCCGCCAGATCCATCAGGTTCAAAAAGTCGGCGGTGGCGATGTAATTTATTTCTGGTTGCTTGCTCCGCAGATGCAGCGCTTCGGCAAGCTTCAGGATCGGCTCCCACAAATGCGAATAGTAGGAGATGATGATCCGCGTCGACGGTGCGCACAGCTGATGCACCAGCCTCAACGTGCCATCGATATCCTCGAACATGCCGACGGTATCGGCGATCGCGATGTAATCGAACGGCCCCTCGATCGAAGTCAGCGTTTGCGGGTCTTCGACGTCGCCCAGAACAAAATACAGATCGGGATGACGGGCGTTCGCTTTCGCGATCGTCGCGGCTCCGAAATCGACGCCGACGCCGTAGGATGGCGCCAGCGCGGCGAGCAAATTTCCGCGGCCGCAGCCCAGCTCCAGCACCCGCTTGCCGGGTGGAATCAGAAATCGCATGAACTTCTGATCGTCTTCATGGTAGGCGGCGTTGAATTCGCGCCAGCGATCCAGCTCATCGCCGTTCGTCTCGTAGTGGTCGAGCAGATCTCGCTTGCGCTGACTGGACAGCTGCAGTGAAGCAGTGGCGTCGGATTGCTTCAGATACATTGCAGCCTCGAAACCCAAAAACGGAGAGTCCTCTTAGCCGAACGGGTCTGACCTGTAAAATCGGCAAGGCAGCCCGGATCAGCTCGTTTGCCGGCCGAACTTGTCCGGTTCAAGACCTTGAGCAGCAGAGCCACAAACGCTGCGGCGGCCCGTCCGGTGCAACGAGGCATTCAAGCCTGTCGTCCCGGTGAACGCCCGACCGGGTCGCTTTGTCTTCGTGCCCCAGCCAGCTTAAGGTGCGCGCCGGGGCCGCGCTCGAATGACAACTCAGAAGCCGAAAATTCTTCTCAGCGAGGGCTCCAGCCTGTCGTCGCGCGAGGCCATCACGGCATTGGGGCTTGGCGGCCACCGGGTCGAACTGGTCTCCAGCAATCCGATGTGCCTTGGGCGCTTCTCGCGGTTCGTGACTCGGGTGCATCGGGCT
>Ga0193713_1000648_pt1 | contig 11641 bp, 10 predicted proteins | sample H3a2metaG_FD_143054 | JGI IMG/M metagenome (GOLD analysis project Ga0193713, IMG submission 143054) | Soil microbial communities from a riparian zone of the East river system, Colorado, United States - H3a2 | ecosystem: Environmental > Terrestrial > Soil > Riparian zone | place: USA: East River... | reverse complement strand
TGATCTGCTTGGCGTCGACCGAGATGTAGCCGCCCGCGGTGAGGTCCTTGACGATGCGATTCACCATCTCGCGCGAGCCGCCGATTCGCGCGGCAATATCGTGCTGGGTCAGGCGCTCGGGCACCAAGCGTGTGCGGTTCTGCTCGACCGCGTTCTCGTCGATGAACTTGGCGAACCGCCCGTAGACATCCTTCAGGGCCAGGTCGAGAACCTTCTGGGTGAGGGTGCGCACCTTGCCGATCAGCATGCGGATCAGGTGGCGCGCGAATGCCGGGTTGCGGTCGAGCAATCCCTCGATGTCGCCGCGTGGAATCACGAAAAAGCGGCACGGCTCGAGAGTCATGATCGACGCGGAACGCGGGCCCCCGTCGAGCACCAACTCGCCGAAGTAGTCCCCCACGCCGATGGTGCTGAGCACCACCTCCCTGCCGTCCTCCTCGCTCACGAACGCCTTGACCCGCCCGGAAAGCAGGATGTAGAGGGAGTCGGTCTCATCGCCTTCGCTGACGACCACTGCATTCTTGGAAAACGAGCGCACAGCGCCATGGGGCGCGAGCGCCCGCAATGCGCTCTCGTCGAGATTGGCGAACGGACCGACTGCATGCGACATGGATCCGGGTGTTTCCTCCCGCGGTTGATCGACCCGCAACGCGATTATAGAACGGTCGCACGCCGCGGGGCGCGGCGCCCGCGCTCTCACCTGCTAGACTGACATTTTTCGCCCCGGTAACGGCATGCCGAAGGGACTGCCCGCGTCGAGCGGGGTCGCGAGCTTCGCTTCCCTGCTCGCCGCGCTCTTTTTCTGCGCCGAGGCGGCGCCCGCGCAGGCGCCCACGCGCCCGGCCGATGCGACCGGAAAGGAACGCGAGGTCGTGTGGTACACCGCGATGAACACGCCCGACACGGCGCCGCTCCGTAAGCGCTTCCGGGAGAAATATCCCGAGTTGAATCTCACGATCCTGCGCCAACCGGGAGAGAAGATCCGCACGCGCATCCTCACCGAAATGCGCGCCGGAAAATTCTTCTGGGACGTGGTTTCATTCAATCACCTCGACATCGATGCGCTCGCGCAGGAAGGATTGCTCGCGGCCTACGCCTCCCCGGAGACACGCAGCGGATTTCCCGCAGGAGCGGTCGACCCGCAGGGCCGCTGGGCGGCGATTTACGTGCGCCAATACGTTATCGGCTACAACACCCGCTCGGTGCCGCCGTCCGAGGCCCCGAAGAGCTGGGAGGATCTGCTGCAGCCGAGGTGGAAAGAAAAGTTCGCCATGGACGAAAGCGACGTCGAATGGTATGCCGCCATGCTCGACTATCTCGGCAGGGAAAGAGGCCCCACCTTCATGCGTTCGCTCGCCCGGCAGAATCCGCAGTTCCGTCGCGGCCACAGCTTGCTTGCCAGGCTCCTGATCGCGGGTGATTTTCCCCTGGCGCTGGTGCACGCCGCCGAAATGGAAGAGGCGAAGCGGGCCGGGGCGCCCGTCGACTGGGTGAGGACCCTCGATCCGGTCATCACCTCGCCGAGTCAGGTCGCGGTATCGGCGAGAGCTCCGCATCCGAACGCCGGTCGCCTGCTCGTGGACTTGCTGCTTTCGGCGGAGGGCCAGGCGCTCATCCGCGATCGCGGACGCGTGCCCGCGCGCAGCGACGTCGTTCAGGGCCCCGCTTCGATTCCGCTGAAACTGCACTACGTAAACCCGCGGCTCGCACGCGAAGCAGACCGGCACGAAAAGGAGTTCAGAGAAATATTTCTCCGGGGGCGCTGATTCATGTCCGCAAAAATCAAACACATCGCCATCGTCAGCGACCAGTACGCGCTCGAGGGCAGATTTTACGAGGCGGTGTTCGGCATGAAGACCGCGGCCGACACGCGACCCGACCGGGCGGTGACCGTCAGCGACGGCTATGTGGGCCTCAACATCAATCCGCGCAAGGCGGGCCGCCCGGCGGGGCTCGACCACTTCGGCGTTGAGGTGGAGGACGTCGAACGGACTTGCGCGCGGCTGCGCAAGCGCTACCCCGCCATCGAAGTCCTGAAGCGCCCCGGCACGCGTCCTTTTGCCGGCATCAGCACCCACGATCCCGCGGGCAACCTCTTCGACCTGTCGCAGGAGAACATGGAGAACCGCACATCGGTTTACGTCGAGGCGGCGCGCGAGCAAGCCCGCGCCATCAGCCATCTGGCGCTTCGCACCTTGCACGTCGACGAGGTCGCGGAGTTCTACGTCGACCTGTTTGGCTTCGAGCGGCTCAAAAAAAAGGCGGACGACTCGAACCATTATCTAAGCGACGGCCGGATAACCTTCATCCTCATGCCTTGGAGCATCCTCGATTACGAGGGCGGCGGCATCGCCCGCCCCGGATTCGATCACATCGGCTTCAGGGTTGAGAACCTGCAGGCGGTGAAGGAGCGCTTGCAAGCCGTGGGCGACAACAATCCGCATTTGCGCCCCTTTCCCGTGGGCGCGGGGCCCGAGGGACAGGCGCGACTGAAGCTTTTCGAGCGCTGCCCCTACGGTACTCATCACCTTGCCGATCCCGACGGCGTACTGCTGGATCTCGCCGAGAAATAGATGGCCCGGGAGAATTTCATCGAGGTGGAAGGGTTGCGCATCCGCTATCTGGAGGAAGGAAACGGGCCGGCGGTACTGTTGCTGCACGGAGCGTCGCTCGGCTCCTCGGCGGACGTCTGGACGGGGAATCTGGCAGACCTGGCGGCATGCGGCCTGCGCGTGATCGCCTGCGATCAGCCGGGATTCGGCCTGAGCGATAACCCCGGGGACCCTTCAGTCGCCTATCGCGCACGCTTCGTCCTTGCGTTCATGGATGCCCTGCGGCTGCAGAAAGGGCATCTCATCGGCCATTCGCAGTCCGGGCGCATCGCCGTAGGTCTCGCTTTCGAGCACGCCGAACGCGTCCCGCGGGTTGTCGTGCTCGGCACTGGAAGCCTGCTTCCGCCCCTGCCCGGCGGTGGAAAATCAGACGCCGCGGAGGGCGAAGAAGGCGGAGCCGCGGAACCCACGCTCGAAGAAACACGCAGGCTCCTTGAGGAGAGCGTCTTCGACAGGGCCCGAATTACGCCGGTCGCCCTGCAGACTCGCCACCGCATGAGCACCGGAAAGAATTTCCGCGCGTTTCTCGAGCGCAGGCACGCGAGCGCCGGCGAGAAGAAAGAGTCAAAGCAGGGATCGAAGCCGCTGTGGCGGCGGCTCGCCGAAGTGCCGGTGCCGTTGCGGCTGATCTACGGAAGGGAGGACCGTGGCCATGCCGCAGAACGCGCTGCACTCGCACTGAAACTCCACCCTGGTCTCGATCTGCACCTCGTCGACCGCTGCAAGCATATCGTCCAGTGGGACGCCGCGAAAGAATTCGCCGCGCTGAGCGGATCGTTCCTGGCGGACAAGGCGTGACGCACGCGGCGCGGCTTTCCGGTCTTGCTTGGCCGTCTATCCGGCGCGGCCGGTCTGGCCGGCAGACATCCTGACCTGATTGCGTCCCGCTCTCTTGGCTTCGTAGAGCGCACGGTCGGCGGCGCGCAGGAGGGCCTCCGCTTCCGTCGCATGCGCCGGACACAGCGCGATCCCGAGCGAAGCGGTGACTCCAAGCAGCCGGTCCGGCTCGCGCCTGATGGCCGAGCAGATCTCCGCGCTCCTGCGGAGCGCGCTCTCGAAGGTCGTCTTCGGAAGCACCACCGCGAACTCCTCGCCGCCATAGCGGCAGGCGATGTCGCTGCCGCGAACGTGACGCCTTAGAAGGGCGCCAACTTCCTCGAGCACCTGGTCGCCTGCCTGGTGTCCGGCGCTGTCGTTGATCTCCTTGAAGCGGTCCAGATCCATCATGATCACCGCAAGGGGTGCGCGCTCGCGCTTTGCGCGGATCAACTCCCGCTCAAGATAATCCAGCAGGAAGCGGCGGTTGTAGAGGGAAGTCAGCGAGTCGCGGATCGTCTGCTCGCGCAAGTCCTGCATGATGCGCTGCGTCGCCTCGACCGCGCGCCCGCGTTCGCCGATGATCGCGCTGAGCACGAGCCCCATCGTCACCACGGTGCACATGAACGCGAGCAGCAGCAAAAGCGACTCGTTCAGCGATCCTTGCGCGAACGGGCCGCTCCCCCCGAGCGTAAACCAGACGGCCATTGCGCACACCAAGGCGTTCACGGTCGCGACTTCGCGCTGCTGGAAGCGGAAAGCGGCCCATATGACGAACGGCAGGATCGCGAAAGTGAGCGGCAGCGAAGGGATGTACGAGGCCATGCCCGCGCCGAATATCGCGTACGTCACTCCCGACAGGAGGCAGACGAGAATCGATCCTTCGGCGATTTTCCAGGGCGTCCAGGCGGGATTGGCGCGAGCGGCCCAGGCCAGGATCAGGGGAGCGACGATGATGATTCCAACGGTGTCGCCCTGCCACCATGTCCACCAGTTCCACAACAATTCGGGCGATCCCAGCGAATGCACGAGGGCGAGCGGCGCCGCCGCGACCGTCGCTGCGATCGTCGCGCTCGAAGCGGCGATGGCGACGAATTTGACCACGTCCTCTCCGCGCTGGAACATCCCGGCCGAGCCGATATACGCGCGGACGAGCGCCGCACCGGCAAGCGCTTCCAGGGTATTGCCCGCGCCCATGAGAGTCGCGGCCACCAGCGAAGACTGGACGGTGATGTTGACGAGCGAAGCGCCCAGCCAGATGCCCGGCCAGACGCGGTTGCCCTGCAGCAGGACCGAAGCGAGGGCGATACCCGAAGCCGGCCACACCGCGGTGGCGTAGCCCGGCGGTATCGCCACCAGCAAGGCAAGCTTGGCCGCGGAAAAATACACCGCGGCGAGCAAGACGACCCTCGCCAGATAGGAAACCGGGCGATCGAAGGCGAAGGTTCGCGCCTGGCGCGCTGCGAAATCCGCAGTCCATCTCCGAGCTTCCTCGAAGTGGAAAAGGTCGCGGCTCATGCCATCGGGACCAGCGGTTACCCGCCGGAACCCTGGACGGAATCGGAAATTATGAGCCATGGGGGCGCCCTGAAGGGGCGCCGGAAACGGGAAATCGTGAACAATGGCACAGTCATAATCTGCGCTTCGCGGTGGGAGTTCTTTCAATCCAGGAGAGCGGCAATCCCTGGGCCGTGAGGTAGCAGCCGCGACGTGACGTCGCCGGCAGGCTCCGCGCCGTTCACTGGCCGGCGGATACGAACCCGCCGGGGTCCTGCAGGCCGGTAGCGTTGCCGAAACGGTACGACACGACGGCGCCGATGAAGTACTGCGACTTGTCCTCGGTGATGGGGCTCGAGGCCGCATCGCCCTGCAGCCTCGAGATCGAGCCGAACGCGCCCGCGCCCCAGCGGCGATCGAACCGGTAGCCGGCGCCGAGCGAGAAGCGCACGCTGTTCAGGCCCGCGTGCGCGTCGAATTGCGGCAGTCCCGAGGCCGCGCTTTGACTCGCGTCTACGCCGAAGAACGTCTGCGTATAACGCTTGTCCGCCCAGGTCAGTCCGGGCCCGGCGAATAAGCTCAGGTGCTCGTCGGCCCGGTAGCGTGCCCGGGCGGCGAAACGCGCGAGCGTACCCTGGCCCCGGTTGAGAACATCGCTGAGGACGCTCGTGCTCAGCGTGAACCAGTCCTGCGTGTAGGCGACTCCCACGCCGGCCGAAACGGTGCGGTCTACATCCCCCAGGCCTTGCAGCCGCGGATCGTCGGACTCCTTTCTTCTCGAGAGGCCCGCGGAAAGCGCGGTGGCAAGGCGCCAGTGCGAGTCCCGGTAAAGATTGACACCGACCCCACCCAGGCTCGCGGCGCCTGGATCCGCGCCGAAAAAGAAACGCCCGTAACTTGCTGCGACGAACGGCAAAGCGAGGATTCTCTGGCTGTCCGCGCCCGGAAATCTCGGGATGCTCACCAGCCCGCCGCCGACGCTCACCCGCCAGGCGGTTTCCTGCGCTCCCGCCTGGAAGGCGAGCGCAAGGCAGGCACTGCCCAGCACGCGAAATGCAAATGCGCACTTCAATCGGATCCTCCGGAAGTCGAAGCGGCCAACTCATGTTAATGGGTTGTTCCCGGGAGGGAAAGCTTGGACCGCTTTCCTTCGAACCTCGGTTGCGGGTCGTGGCCACCGTGGTTTGGGTGCGATTCATGAATGATGAACATCAACCCAAAATCATCTTCAATGAATCGCCAGACCCTTTGGAAGTAGCATGGCATCAGGATACAAGCGGGGTCGCGCCATATCCGTGCACCATCTCGATTCGCCAACTACCTAGGGGGCTACCATGAGCAGGAAAGACAAGGACGGGCTGGACGGAAAAGGCCTGAGCCGCCGCAATCTGCTGAAGGCCGGCGCCGCAGCCGGCGTCTCGGCCGCGCTGGGCGGCCCCGCGGCCGCGAGCCGCGACGACGAGCGCCACGACGGCAAGTCCCACCGCCGCGGCAAGGCCAAGGACAGCGAGCTCACGCTGGTCAACGGCAGGATCCATACCATGGATGACCGCAACTCGGTCGTCTCGTCGGTGACCATCCGCAACGGGCGTTTCGCCGCAGTGGACCGGGGTTCGAACTCGAGCTCCAAGGGCGAGGTCATCGATCTGCGCGGCCACACGGTCGTTCCCGGCTTGATCGAAAGCCACACGCATTTCGTGAGCCTGGCGAATCGCCCCGGCTATCACGTGGCGCAGTGGGAGCTTGCATCGAACCTCGCCGAAGTCCTGGCGATGCTCGCCGCGCGCCGGCGCGACGCGCCCCCGGGTCAGTTCATCACTGCGATGGGCGCCGGCACCCCCCGGATGTTCGCCGAGCTGCGCCTGCCGACGCTCGCCGAGCTCGACGCGGCGGTGCCCGACCGGCCGGTGTTCCTCTACCAGGGCGGCGGCGGCCCGGCGCGCACCAACACGCTGGGCAAGCAATTCTTCGAGAGCGCGACCGCGCCGCTCGCCGGTCCGGTGACCGTCGGCGCCGACGGCACGATCGCCGGTGGCAACCCCAACATGGCAAATCGCGCCCTCTATCACCTCAGGATCCGCCAAAGCTTCGAGGACAAGAAGCGCAGCGCGCTCGACGCCATGGCATTCTCGGCGAGCGTCGGCATCACCGCGGTGCTCGACCAGACGCTGGTGGCGGTGGCGACCGGGACGCTCGATCCGGCCTCGCTCGATCCGCTGCCGACGCATGCGCTCTTCAATCTCAACCACTACCGCATGTACGACGCCTGGCTCGCGCTGCACGCCGAGGACCGCACGCTCATCCGGTTGCAGATGAACTTCCTGCACAACCAGCCGTTCATCGCTGCGCTCGGCGGTCTCGACCACCAGCTGCCCGAGCTTCGCGAGCGGCTCAAGAACCAGTTCCCGTTCTTCGGCGACGACATGGTGCGCACCGGCGCGATCGGCGAATGGGCCGCACCCTTTGCCACGCCTTCGAGTCCCGACAACTATGCGGTCTGGTACGAGTCGCAGCGCCTCGTCGCCAAGGCGCGCTGGCGCAACGAGAACGCGCAGACCAACACCGCGGCCATACAGCAGGTCGTCGAGACCTACGAGGCGATGGACGCCGAGTTCGGCATCAAAGAGCTGCGGTGGGGAGTGCAGCACGTCGGCATGGCGACTCCCGACCAGCTCGCCCGGCTGAAGGCGCTCAACTGCGGCGTCTCGATGTCCGGCTTCACCTGGCTGAACGGCGTTCCGAGCGCCAGCGGCGCACCGCTCGGGCCGCTGTACCCGCAGATTCTCGCGAGCGGCATCCCGGCGGGCATGCACGAGGACGGCGTCCACATCGCGCCGCATAACCCGTGGTTCGCGCTGCACTACGCAACCACGGGGCTCAACGTGCTCGGCCAGCAGATCAATCCCGGCCAGCAGATCAGCCGCCAGCAGGCGCTATACGCCTACACGCGCGGCAACTCCTGGTACCTGAACCGGGAAGACGATCTCGGCTCGATCGAGAAGGGCAAGCTGGGCGATCTGGTCGTGCTCGACCGCGACTACTTCGCGGTGAGCGACGCGGCCATGCGCAGGACGAGCCCGATCCTCACCGTCGTGGACGGCAAGGTCGTGCACGACACCGGGGTGCTGCACCGCGACCGGCGCCACGACGACGATGACGACGACGATGATTGACACAGCAGGGAGGCAATTCCACGCCAACCCTGACGGATTCCCTGCTATTTGAGCACACCTTGTAGCAGGTGATTCCAAGAATAGCCGCGTCACGGAGGCATTTTCGCTTCGGGTCGACAGCGGCCGTCGAGTGCGGCTGTCCGAGCGCATTCTAAAGTGCAGGGCTCGGCCCTCACCGCGCAAAAAATGCAAAAGCGCCTCACCCTTTGCTCCATCATCGTTGCGGTGATCGGCCTGTGCAGCGCTCTACTGATCTATCTGGCGGCCGGCGAAGACACGGATGGCGACGAGGCATTCGAATTTGTCATGATAGACGGCAAGGTCTATCCGATACCGCTCGCCAGCAACAAAATGTACCGGCGTGAATTGCAACGCTTCGGCGGAAAAGCGGCGGTGCTTTTCGATGATTTCAATCGCTGGTTTACGAGCCTGTGGCGGGGCAAATCGCTGGCAGTCACCGTGGCCTGGATCACGGCTTTCATATCCGTCGGGCTTTTCCTCATTGCACGCCAATGGCCACCCGACCCGGAACCCGGCGCTCGAGGTGAAGGCGATCGAGATGAAGCCGGGTGAGATTGGACTCCGGGCGGGCGCGCTGCGATTTCGGGTCAGCGCTTGGGCAGGAACGGAACGATCATCGGCACGCGCCGGCGGTATTCCTCGTAAGCCATCCCGAAAAGCTTGATCAGGTCGTGCTCCTCGAACTGCAGCGCGACCAGGATGTAGCCGGTGGTCATGACCGCGAACAGCAGATGCCCCGCGGTCATGTCGGGCGTCCCCCAGAAAGCGAGCAGGAACCCGAGCATGATCGGATGGCGCACCAGCTTGTATAGCATGGGCGTCCTGAACTCCAATTCCGGCAGGTCGCGCTTGCGCAGCGCCGCGAACACCTGCTGCAGGCCGAACAGGTTGAAATGGTTGATCAGGAAGGTCGAGAAAAGCACGATAGCCCAGCCGAGCCAGAACACGCAGGTCAGGGCGATGCGGCCGGTGCCGTTCGCGACGTGCCAGATTGGCGCGGAGATCGGTTGCCATTGCCAGTAGAGCAGCAACAGCAGCAGGCTCGCCATGAGAACGTACGTGCTGCGCTCGCATTCGGCCGGAATGATCCGCGTCCACCAGCGCTTGAACGCGGGCCGCGCCATCACGCTGTGCTGGATTGCAAATATGCCGAGCAGGAGCGCGTCTATGATCAACGCCTCGGTGAAGGACCCGGAGCCGCCCGTGTCGATCGATTTCGGCACCAGCAGATTGCCGACGAAGCCGATTGCGTACAGGAACGACACGAGAAATACCGCGTAGCTTGCAAGGCCGTACAGAAAGGTGAGTGCGCGTGCGAACATGGACTATCCTCCCTCGTTGATTTAGCTGCGTTGGGTGCGCGGGCTGAGCACGCTTACCGGCGTGCGGCATGAAAACTCGTGGAAAAACCTCGCCAGGCGATCCCGAAGCCGCGCTCCCGGAACGCCCAGGGGCGCCCGATCTTCTGTGCCATGCAGCCGCTCGATTCTCTCGACAAGGGGCGCGGTCAGCGGCGCCATGGAAGCTAGCCCCGCGCGGCGCAGAACCCTTCCGCGGCCATTGAGCGCGAACCACTCGCCCGCCGTGAAGATCTCGCCGCGCCCGCCTCTGAAGTCCGCAACCCACGCGACGCCGTCGCGCTGGTAAATAGCGATCTCGCGCTCGCCCAGCCGCAGCAGGTTGCCGTTGGGTACTGCCGTCTGGTCCCGATTCACGTTCATGATCCGTCTCCATCCAATGAGCTACGGTGATCATTGTGGTGAGACGGAAGCTGCGCGTCATGAGACCTGCGCCCCAGACGCCCGGAATCCGGACCGAATTGCCTGGGACAGCAGTCCCAGAAGGCCGCTCAGGGTGTTTTTTGGCCGAAGCCGGCCTCGCGCGCGAGCACGATGGCGCGCGCGCGATTCTCGACGCCGAGCTTGGCGAAGATGCTGGTGATGTGATTGCGGACGGTCTTGTCGCTCAACTCGAGCCGCGCAGCGATCTGGGTGTTGTCCAGGCCTTGCGCGATCAGGTCGACGAGCTCCGACTCGCGCGGCGTGAGGCCCGAGAACAACGCGCCGCCACGAGTGGCGGCGGGCAGGAACGCGCACACCTCTTCGACCCAGCGCTGCCACGCCGGCTCGTGCTCGAGCAGGACATGGTTGCGGCTCTCGAGCGGGACGAAGCGCGCCCCCGGGATGAGACCAGCGATCAATCGACCTTCCTCGAGCGGGACGCGCATGTCCGACTTCGAGTGCGTCACCAGCGTCGGGCAGGACACGCGCGGCGCAAGATCGGTGACGTCTATCAGACCGACCGCCTGCAGGTACCGCACGGCGTTCGCGGGCGAAATCGAGGCGCGCTGCAGCTCGTTCCACCAGCGCTGCTGCTCCAGCGTCGAGTCAGGTATGAACTGCGTGGTGAAGAACTGGCGGTACGCCGGATCGTCCTTGCCCCAGCCGATCTCCGCAAGCTTGAGCTGAGCCTCGATGTCCTCGCGTTCCTGCGGCGAGGGATTGCGACGCAGGCGGCCACGGGCGAACGCGCCGTGCAGGACGACGTGGCTCACGCGCTCGGGATGGCGCGCGGCGTAGGCGATGGCGATGGCACCCCCCTGCGAGAGCCCGAGCAACGGGAAGCGCTCGATGCCTGCTGCGTCGGCCACCGTCTCCAGATCGCGCACCCAGGCCTCGAGCGACAATTCCGGGACCTCGCGATCCGAGAGCCCACAGCCGCGCGCGTCGTAGCGCAGGAAAGTATGGTCGCGCGACAGCTCCCGCAGCCAGTGGCGCCACACCGAGCTCTCCCAGTCAAGCTCGACGTGAGTCATCCAGTTCCCGACTTTGACCAGCGGCGGCCCGCTTCCCGAGGTGGCGTACGCGATGCGCACGCCGTCGGCGCTGGTGCAAAAGCGAATCTGCTGCGAAGGGGCAGGCATGGCGGGACCATGCGAAGTCTAGACGAAAACGCGGCCCGCCTCGCTGGCCGCGAACTATCAGTGGACTACTCCGGCAAAAAGGCTGCGCGGCGCTACGCCGCGCGCTTGCCGAGCAACTTCTCGCGCACGCGGCGACTACAGAGCAACGCGAGGTAATCCTTGACCTTCGCGTCGGACTTCAGCCGCGCGAATTCACCTTCGTAGACGGTCTTCACGTTCGCGACTGGCTGATGGATCCCGATTATTACGAAATTATTTCAACGACTACGCTCCGCGTGTCACGGCGCTGCTGACAGCGTTGTGTCAGCAGTTGTCTGCTATTCAAGCCGGACCGCCGGGTCGCTGTATACGAAGCGTCCGCCCACCATGGTCGCGACCGGCTTCAGGCTCTCGATGTGCTTCTCGGGGATGGTGAGGATATCGGCCGGGAGTATGACGAGGTCGGCGAGCTTGCCGCGCTCGATCGAGCCCTTCAGGTTCTCCTCGAAGGTGAGCTTGGCGTTGTTGATGGTGAAGATGCGCAGCGCCTCTTCCCTGGTGATGCGCTGATCGGCGCCGTAGACGCCGTCCGAAATCGTCTCGCGCGAGATGAAGTGGTA
>Ga0193713_1000647_pt1 | contig 11645 bp, 7 predicted proteins | sample H3a2metaG_FD_143054 | JGI IMG/M metagenome (GOLD analysis project Ga0193713, IMG submission 143054) | Soil microbial communities from a riparian zone of the East river system, Colorado, United States - H3a2 | ecosystem: Environmental > Terrestrial > Soil > Riparian zone | place: USA: East River... | reverse complement strand
CGTGATCGTGGACTTCTGGGCCACCTGGTGCGGCCCCTGCCACCGGGTGGCGCCGATCATGGAGCAGCTGGCGACCGAGTACCCCGGCAAAGTCAAGGTGCTCAAGGTGGACGTGGACGCGAATCCTGGTACGGCGATGCGCTTTAACGTCCGTTCGATTCCGAGTATTCTATTCTTCAAGGACGGGCGCCACGTGGACACCATCGTCGGCGCCTACCCGAAGCCGGCATTCGAGCAGAAGATCCAGCAGCACCTGGGCTAACCGCCCCCGGAGGACGATGCGCGCGAGCACAGCTCGCCTGACGAACTCGCCGGTTCGCCTCGCGGATCTGCAGTTCCCGCAGGTGAACCGGCAGATTCATCGCACCCGGTTGGCGTTCATTCACCTCGACAACCTGCTGGCTTTCGCCAAACGCGACCGTGACGGTCGCGTGGATGGGTACATCGCCGCGTACCTCCCCGACGAATGCCTGTTGTTGTTCTTCCGCAAGGGTGAGGCGGTGAACGCCGCCTCCCTGCACACCGCGGGGCGCCAGGTCATCACGATCACCGAAGCCCTGAAGCGCATGCGCGCCGAGGTCGAGCGCGGCGAGCTGGCCTACTGCGCCGCGCCCATGGAGCAGCTCGCGTGGATGTACGCGTCGTGTGCCGGCGCGTACCAGAGCCGCTTCATCGACGTCGAGCAACCCGACAAGTTCTTCCCCGTGCTCCAACAAGAGCAAGTGAGCGGCGTGCTGGAGCTGATCTCGAACGGCCGCGTCTCCTACCTCAAGTTCGAAAAGGGTCGCTACGTCACCGGCTACTTTTGCGACAAGCCCGACGCGGTGCCCGCGGCGCGCTACCTCGAGTCGCTATTCGATCTCGGTCCCGATGGCGCATCGCCGGCCATGTCGGCGGGCGCCTTCCCGGCCGCCGCCGACCTCCCCGCGCAAGCGCCGACCGCCCTCGTCAACACGTACCGCGAGCTGTACTGGCGCATCGTGGACGCCATCGACCGCGAGTTCCCGGGTGAGGCCAAGAAGCGCGCGCAGAAGGTCACGTCGGCGATCGTCGGGACGCATCAGGCGCTCACCCTGATGAGCGTGCCGCGCGGCGCCGACACGCCGGACGCGGTGGTCCGCCCGGAAGAGCTTTCGACCGCCCTCACCGACTGGACGCTCCAGCTGCTCGAGGGCGCCGAGGTGATGATGCCGGGGACCGCGCCCAAGGTCCTCAAGGACGCGACGCGCGAGCACCGCTACGTGTTGCAGGCGTCCGGGTTCTACTCGCGGCTCCCCTGGCAGGTGACGTGGTGACGTGGCGGGCACCCTCTACGTCGTCGCGACGCCTCTCGGCAACCTCGGCGATCTGTCCCCGCGCGCGGCCGACACCCTGAAGCAGGTGGCGGTGGTCGCCGCCGAGGACACCCGTCACACGAAGCCGCTCCTGGTTCACGTCGGCTCGGACGCCGAGCTGGTGAGTTTCCACGCTCATTCGACGGAGCGCTCGCTGGAGCGCCTGCTGCGCCTGCTCGGCGCCGGAACCGACGTCGCGCTCGTCACCGACGCCGGCACCCCGACGGTGAGCGACCCCGGCGCCGAGCTGGTCGCCGCGGCGCGCAACCGGGGTATCGTGGTTGTCACGATCCCAGGTCCCACGGCGGTCGCCGCCGCGCTGGCGGTCTCGGGGTTGCACGCGGACCGCTATCTGTTCCTTGGGTTCCTGTCGCGCAAAGGGGCTGACCGCCGGCGCCTCATGGAATCGATCGCGACGAGTGAGTGGACCGTCGTGTTGTTCGAGGCGCCCAACCGCGTCGCCGAACTGCTCGAGGATCTCGCCGCGGCATGCGAGGGCGGAGCCGACCGTGTGGCGAGCGTGTCGCGCGAGATGACCAAAGTGTTCGAGGAAACGCGCACCGGGACCCTCGCGGAGCTGGCGGTTTACTACGCCGAAGCCCCGCCGCGCGGTGAAGTGACCGTCGTCGTGTCGGGGACCGGCAAGCCCCGGCCGGTGGAGATCCCGATCGATCCCGAAACGCGCGCCCGCGCCCTGTTGGCCCAGGGCATGACCCGCAAGAACGTGGCGGAGCAGATCGCCGAGGAAACGAAGATTTCGCGGAACGCCGCGTATCGGTTGGTGAACGAACTATGAATGATGGGCGGATGGGCAGATGGGCAGTCGGGCTGTTGTTCGTCGTCCTACTGGTACCGCCCGTCCGTCCGTCAGCCGCGCCGCCCGCCAGTCTCACCATCGGCCGCCTCCATTACGACGGGGGCGGCGACTGGTACGCGAACCCCTCGAGCCTGCCGAACCTGCTCGCCGCAGTGCGGGAGCGCACGACGCTTCCCGTGGCGGAACGCGAGCGCGTCGTGACGCTGACCGGCCCCGAGCTGTGGGACGTGCCGTACCTCTATATGACCGGTCACGGCAACGTGCGCTTTTCTGATGTTGAAATCCGCAACCTGCGGCGCTATCTGGAACAGGGCGGGTTTCTCCACGCCGACGACAACTATGGGATGGATCAGTCGTTCCGCCGCGAGATCGCCCGCGTGTTTCCCGACCATCCGCTCGTCGAGGTGCCGCTATCGCACCCGATCTACCGCCTGGTATACGACTTCCCCCGGGGGATTCCCAAGATCCACGAACACGACGGGCTGCCGGCGCAGGGCTTCGGTGTGTTCTTGGGCGACCGGCTCGTCGTATACTATTCATACCAGTCCGATCTCGGCGACGGCTGGGAAGACCCCGACGTGCACCACGATCCCCCGGAGCTCCATGAGGCGGCATTGCGGATGGGCGTGAACCTGTTCACCTACGCGGTGACGGCGGTTCGGTGAGGAGCCGGTGACCGAAACCGCGCGGCGCCTCCGCAGGCTCGCGCAGCCGCACGCCCGCGCCCGCGCGCTGGCCGTGCTGCTCGCCGCGGCGGGGGCGGTGTTGGCGGCCGCGGCGCTCGGGCTGGCGCTCGCACCGCGGCTGTCGGGCGTGGCGCTGGGGTGGGCGTGCGTCGCGGCGAGCGCCCTGGCGGCGGTCTGGGCCGTACGCCGCGCGCTGCGCGAGGCCGCCGCCGCTGCCGTGGGCCGTCTGGTCGAGGCGTCGGCTCGGACGCGGGCCGGGAGCATCGTCGGCGTCGTGAGTCCCGCCGCTGCGGCCAGCGGAACGAGTCCCGATCTCCTCAGCGCCGCGGACGCGCGAGCCGCCCGCGTGGTGGAGCGCGCGGCGCCGGCCGTGGACGGACTCCTCAGCCGCACGACGCGGCGCCGCGTCGCGGTCGGTGCCCTGGCGGCACTCGCCGGCGCCGCGCTCTTCATCGTGGCCTCTCCGGCCTCAGGGCGCGCTGCCGCGTTCTGGAATCCGGTGCGAGCGTGGCGCGATGCCCGCGCGCCGGTGCGCCTCGCCGTGGATCGACAGCGCGTGCGACGGGGCGACAGCGTGACCGTGAGCGTCACCGTCCCCGGCGCAACTCGCGCCGTTCTATGGACGCGCGGTCCCGGGGAAGCGTGGCGTCCCGCGGCGTTGGCACTCGACGGCGACGGTCGCGCCGCGCGACGGCTCGGCCCCCTCGAGACCGATCTGTTCGTGCGCGCGGCGAGCGGCGGCCGTTCCAGTGCCGAGCTCAAGATCGACGTCGCGCTCCCCGCCTTCCTCGCCGAGCTCGCGCTCACCGCCCGCTTTCCCGGCTACATCGGACGCGCCGACGAGCCCCTCCTGGTGGGTCCCGACCCTGTGTTGTTGCCTGCAGGCACGGAGATCGTGACGAGCGGCGCCGCGAGCGTGCCGCTAGCCGACGCGTCGTGGGCGGCAGGCGACCACGTGGAACGGCTGCGGGTCGACGGCACCCGCCTCGACGGACGGTTCACGCCTCGAGTCAGCGGCACGTGGCGGTTCGCGGCCCAGACGCGGGACGGCGCATCCTTCGACTGGGGGACCGGACCACCCGAGCTGCACCTCGTGGTCGTGCCCGACTCGGCACCGGTCGTGTCCCTGCCGGTGCCGGGGCGCGACACGACCCTGCCGCTCTCCCTGCGCCAGCCGATCGTCGTGGACGTGCGCGACGACCATGGGATCTCCCGGCTCGCCGTGGTCAGTTGGCGCGTGAGCCGCACCGGCCGCGTGGGCGAAGCGGTGCGGGAGTCGCTCGACGTGAGCGGCGCCGGCGACCGCGCGATCGTGCAGGGGCAGCTGGACGCGCAGCAACGTGGTCTCCTGCCCGGCGACACGCTGCGCGTGTACGTCGAGGCGTGGGACAATGCGCCCGCGGCGCACCGCGGGCGCAGTGCCGAGCTGGCCCTGCGGCTGCCGAGCATGGAGGAGCTGCGTGCCGCCGCGCGCGAGGCGGCCCGGAACGTGTCCAGCGTGGCGGAGTCGCTGTCCGCGGCGCAGCAGGATCTGAGCGAGCGCACGCGCGACCTCGCTCAGGAGCGGAATCGCGACGCGAGCGGCGGCGCCACGCGCCAGCCCGGCGGTCAGCCGGGCACGCTGCCGTTCCAGGCGACGGAGCGCGCCGAAGAGATCGCGCGCCAGCAGGCCGCCATGTCGGAGCGCGTGGCGGAGCTCGCGCGGGCGGTGGAGGAGATCGCGCGCGCGGCGGAAGCGGCGGGCGTGAACGACACGGCGTTCCAGCAGCGACTGCGCGAAGTGCAGGACATGTTGGAGCGTGCGCTCACGCCCGAGCTGGAGCAGCGGCTCCGCGAGCTGCAGGAGGCGTTAGCGCGTCTCGACCCCGAGGCGACGCGCCAGGCGTTGCAGCGGCTGGCCGAGGCGCAGCAACAGCTGCGGCGCGAGCTTGAGCGCAGCGAGGAGCTGTTCCGGCGCGCCGCGATCGAAGGGGACCTGTCCTCGTTGGCGCAGGACGCCGAGGACTTGGCCCGGCGGCAGACGGAGTGGACCAAGGACGAAGCGCCGCGCGCCGATTCGAGCGCCGCGGCGGCGGAGCGAGAGCTCGCCGAGCGTGTGGATTCGCTGGCCCAGGGGCTCGATCGGGCTGGCCAGGAGGTATCGCTGGCTCCGCAGCAGGGAGCCGCACGCGGTGCGCGCGCGGCGATGCAGCAGGCGACGCAGGCGGCCGAGCAGCGCAACTCGCGCGAGGCGCGGCGGGGCGGTCAGGAGGCGGCCGATTCGTTGCGCGACCTGCCCGACGACCTGCGCCGCCAGCGAGACTCGCTCGCCGCCGCGTGGAAGCAGGAGACGCTCGCCGCGCTGGATCGGGCGTTGGGCGAGACGGCGGCCCTCGCCGAGCGTCAACAAAGCATCGCGGAGGCGTTGCGCCGGGGCGAAGTGGGCGCCGCGACCCGCGGCCGGCAGGGCGCCGTCGAGGAAGGGGCCGCCGCCGTGGAGCGCCAAGTGAGCGAGGCCGCCGGGCGTCACGCGCTCGTCCCGCCCCAGCTCGAGGCGGCGATCGGGATGGCGCAGAACCAGATGCGACTCGCGCGCGAGCAGCTCGAGCAAGGGGATCCCAACGCCGCCACGGCCGCCGGCTACGCCGAAGAGGCGCTCGATGCGCTGAACGCGACGGCGCTGGCCCTGGTGCGCACGGCGCAGCAGGTCGGCGGTGCGAAATCGGGGTCGGGGTTCCAGGAAGCGATGGAGCAGCTGGCGCGGATGGCGGGGCAACAGCAGGGCATGACGGGCGACGCGCAGGGCCTCCTCCCGATGATGGGATCGGCCGGGCAAGCGATGCTGCAGCAGCTGCGCGCCCTGGCGGCGCGCCAACGCCAGCTCGCGGAGCAGCTCGAACGCATGCAGGCCCAGGGGGCGTCGAGCGCCGCCGGCGCCTTGGCGGCGGAGGCGCGCGAGCTGGCTCGGCAACTCGACGCGGGCCGGCTCGATCGGCGCACCGTGGAGCGCCAGGAACGGCTCTATCGCCGGCTGCTCGACGCCGGCCGCACGCTGTCCGGTCAGGACCCCGACGAGCAGAAAGATCGCGTGAGCCGCTCGGCGACGGGGGACAGCGTACACGTGCCGGGTCTCCTGGCTCCCGGCGCGACGGGCGCCGCGCCACGCGTGCGCTATCCTACGTGGGAAGAGCTGGCACGGCTCACGCCGGAGCAGCGCCGCATCGTCCTCGAGTATTTCCGACTCTTGAATGCCACGAAGCCTTAGACCTCGCCTCGCAGCGCTCGCGTTCATGGTCATGGCGGCGCCGGCGTTCGGTCAGGCGATCGGTCAGGGCTTCGAGCTGGAGCGGGGCGGGCGCTACGCCGATGCGGCCGCTGTGTACTTGACGACGCTGCGGAGCGACCCTGCCAACCTCCCCGCGCTGCTCGGCCTCGAGCGCGTGCTCCCGATCCTCAGCCGCCTCCCCGAGCTCTTGCCCCTCGTCCAGCGCGCGCGCGCGGCGGTCCCGGAGAACGGAACTCTCCGCGCGCTCGAGCTCCGCGTGTACGCGCAGATGAACGAACCCGACTCGCTCGAGGCGGCCGCGCGCCGCTGGGCGGCCGTGGCGCCGCGCAGCGACGCGCCCTACCGCGAATGGGCCCTGGCACTCGCCGATCGCCGCATGTTCGACGACGCGCGTCGCGTGCTGCTGCTGGGGCGTCGGACCTTGGGCGGCGGGACGACGGTGCTGGCCATCGAGTCGGCGGAGCTGGAGCAACGCGTCGAGAACTGGGAGGGGGCGGCGCGGGAGTGGGGGCATGTGGTGGCGCTCGCGGCCGACATGATTCCCCAGGCCTCGAGTCAGCTCTCGGACACGCCGGCGCCGCAGCGCGCGCGGGTCGTGGCGGCCCTGTCGCCGCCCGATGCCGCACCGCGCACGCAGCGACTCGCGGCCGAGCTGCTGCTGGGTTGGGGACAGGCGGCGGAAGGGTGGCGCTTGTTCGAACAGTCGCTGGGGGCTCCGTCGGCTGAGACGGCGACGGCGCTGCGGCGTTTCGCCGACCTCGCGGGTGCGGTGGCGACGCCCGCCGGACACCGCGTCCGCGGCTTGGCGCTCGCCCGTTGGGCCGATCTCGTGCCGTCGCCGCTGGCGGAGCGGGCGCGCGCCGAGGCGGTGCGCGAGCTGCTCGACGGCGGGGACCGGGCCGGGGCGCGCGCAGCCTTGGAGCGCCTCGCGGCCGATTCACTGGCGCCCGCGGATGCGAAGGCGATGGCCGAGGCCGCGCTGCTGGAAGTGCTGATCGCCGATGGGCAGCTGGATGCCGCGGAGCGACGGCTCGCCGCCGCGGGGGTCGCGCTGGGCGGTGACGATCGCGCGGGACTGCGGCTACAGCTCGCCCGGGCGCGCGTGACGCGTGGAGAGCTCGATCGCGCCGCGAAACTGCTCAGCGGAGATTCGAGCGTCGCCGCCCTGGCAGAGCAGGGGTGGATCGCGCTGTACCGCGGCGACCTGCGGGGCGCGACCGAGGCATTCCGCGCGGCAGGTCCGTACGCCGGAGAGCGGGCCGCCGCCACCGAGCGCACGGCGATGCTGGCGCTGGTCCAGCAGGTCCCCGCCGATTCGCTACCGGCGCTGGGCGCCGCCCTGCTCACGCTCGCGCGCGGCGACTCCGCGGGAGCCGTGACGGCGTTGCGCCGCGTCGCCGCCAACCTCGAGCCGGGCGGCGGCAGGTCGGACGTGTTGCTGCTCGCGGGCCAACTTGCCGCGCGGCTGGGCGGCGCCCCCAACGAGGCGACGGCGATCGCGGTGTTCGACGAGATCGTCCGCGCGGGAGGGTCCGGCGCCGCGCCGCCGGCGGCGGAGCTCGAATGGGCGCGCGTGCTCGTGCGCCAGGGCCGCGCGGCCGAGGCCGTGCAGCGGCTCGAGCACCTGATCCTCAGCTACCCGGGCAGCGCGTTCATCCCGGAAGCGCGGCGCGATTTGGAGCGGGCGCGGGGAGTCATCCCGAAGTCATGAGGCGCCGAGACTTCGTGCGGGTGACCAGCGCGGGTATGATGGGCGCCTTCTTTCCATCGTTCCATCATTCCCTCGTTCCCTCGCTCTTGATTCCGATGGACGACTCCCAGTCCGATCACCTCAAGGCCTACGGCCTCGCCTATCGCGTGATCGACGCCGGGCTCAAGGCGGAGTGGCTCCTCAACTACCAGGGCGGCGCCTTCCTGCTCCCGGACGCCGAGTCCATCCGGCGCGATGCGGCGTTGAGCGGCGTGCGGGCGGATCCCGTGGACGGCGGACGCGTCACCGCGATCCGCGGCGAGATCGAAGCGAACAACATGGACGCCGTCCCGCTCGAGAAGGCGCCCAAGGTCGCCGTGTACGCCCCGCCCAATGCCGCGCCGTGGGACGACGCGGTCACGATGGCGCTGCAGTACGCCGGCATTCCGTTTACCAAGATCTGGGACCCCGAAGTGGTCTCGGGAGGATTGAAGGACTTCGACTGGCTGCATCTGCATCACGAGGACTTCACCGGCCAATACTCGAAGTTCTTCCTCATCTACTCGGGGATGCCCTGGCTCGCGGACATGGTGCAGCGCAACGCCGACACCGCCCGCCGGCTCGGCTTCGCGACGGTCCCAGACCTCAAAAAAGCCGTGGCACGCGGCATCCACGATTACGTGGCGAACGGCGGCTTCCTGTTCGCGATGTGCACGGCGACGGAGACCATCGACTTAGCGCTCGCCGCGCACGGCGTGGACATCGCCGCGACCTTCGCCGACGGCACGCCGATGGATCCGCAAGCCGACGCGAAACTCGACTGGTCGCAAACGTTCGCCTTCACCGGCGCACACCTCGAGCCGAACCCCCTCGTCGCGACGTTCTCCGACATCGACGGGCACCAGGTGAACGCCGGGCCGCGACGCCAGCCGCTCGGCGCGTTCAAACTCTTCAACTTCAGCGCCAAGATCGACCCAGTGCCGACGATGCTGGTGCAGGATCATCGTCAGGTGATCCCGGACTTCTACGGGCTGACGACATCGTTCGTGCGTGCGCGGCTGAAGCCCGGCGTCACCGTGCTCGCCGACGAAGAGGGCGCGCCGTGGGTCAAGTACGTGCACGGCGACCTGGGGAAGGGGACCTGGACCTTCTTCGGGGGCCACGACCCCGAGGACCCGCAGCACCAGATCGGGGATCCCCCCACCGACCTGTCGTTGCATCCGCACTCGCCGGGCTATCGGCTCATCCTCAACAACGTGCTGTTTCCGGCGGCCAAGAAGCGCGAGCTCAAGACGTGAGCGCGGAGCGTCTCGCGCCCGCGGTCCGTGAGCTGCTGCGGGCGGAGATCGCCGCCGCGCACGGGCGCGAAGTGTCGTTCGTCGTCCGTCCCGACCCCAACGGGATGATCGCCCACGCGCGCGTCGTGGCGCGCGGCACCGTGGACGCCGTGCTCGCGCTCCCCGGGGTCGCCGAGCGCGGCGACATGTTGCTGCACAATCACCCGAGCGGGGTGCTCGATCCCTCGGGCGCCGATCTCGCCGTGGCTGCGCGGCTGCACGACGGCGGCGTGGGATTCGGCATCGTCGACAACGCGGTGACGTCCCTGTACGTCGTGGTCGAGTGCCCACGGGCGCGCAGCGTGACACGTCTCGACGCGATCTCCATCGCGGAGCTACTCTCGGAGACGGGCCCCGTCGCGCGCGCGCTGGGCGGCACGACGTTCGAAGACCGCCCCGGCCAGCGCGACATGGCCGCCTACGCCGCCGACGTCTACAACGACGGCGGGATCGCCTTGCTCGAAGCGGGGACCGGCGTGGGGAAGTCGTTCGCCTACCTGGTGCCCGCGCTCGAATGGGCGCGTGCGAACGGCGAACGCACCATCGTCTCGACCAACACCATCAACCTGCAGGAGCAACTCGTCGGCAAGGACCTCCCGATCCTCGCGCGTGCGCTCTCGGCGGGAGACCGGCCGGTCACCTTCGCGTTGCTCAAGGGGTGGCGGAATTACCTCTGCCTCTCGCGCCTCGACCAGGCGCGCGCGGGGCAAGACTCGCTGTTCGCCGACGGGCGCGGCGCGGAACTCGAATCCCTCGCGGGCTGGGCCGCGCGCACAGCCGACGGCAGCCTCGCGGACTTGGCCGAGGAGCCCTCCCCGGACGTATGGGACGCGGTGGCCGCCGAGTCGGACTTATGCACTCGGCTCAAGTGTCCCCACTTCGATCGCTGCTTCTTGTTTCAGGCGCGGCGCCGCGCCGCCGAGGCGGACGTCGTCGTCGTGAACCATCACTTGCTCGCGTCCGACCTCGCCGTCCGGATCGCCTCGGACAACTGGCAGGAGGCGGCCGTGCTGCCGCCCTACCGCCGGCTCGTGATCGATGAAGCGCACCATCTCGAAGACGTCGCCGCCCAGCACCTCGGCTCGCAGGTGAGCATGCTCGGCGTGCAGCGGCTGCTCGGCCGTCTCGAGCGCAACGGCCGAGGCCTGCTCCCCACCCTCGCCGCCGAGCTGGCGACGCAGAACGATCTGCTCGCCGCGGCGAGCCGCGACCTGTTGACGCAGAGTCTGCTCGACGCGCTCACGGCGGCGCGGCGCGGCGCCGAGGAGCTCTTCGGTCGCTTGGGCCGGCGCCTGGCTGCTGATCAAGTCCTCAGGTTAACCGACTCGTTCTCGGAGGACGCGGTCTGGCCCGAAGGGCTTGGCGTCGCGCTCGAGAATCTGCTTATCGCGTTCGGCCGACTGCGCGATGGCGTGGAGACGATCGCCGACCGCTTGTCCATCGACGACCCCGCCGACGCGCGCGCGCAACTGGTGGGGGAACTCCGCGGCGTCGTGCGGCGACTCGACAGCGCCGCGGAAGCCCTCAAGGCCGCGCTGCAGCCGGCGCCGGCCGCCTCTCGGGGCTCGGTCCGCTGGCTCGAGCGACGCGGCCGGCGGACGCCCAACCTGACGCTCGCGGCGGTGCCGCTCGATCTTGCCCCGGTCTTGAAGGACGCATTGTTCGACCGCGTCGAGACGGCGGTGCTGACGAGCGCGACGCTCGCGACGGGGGGCGAATTCACCTTTATCGAAGAGCGCCTCGGCTTGGCGCTCCCACCCTCCCGCGTCACGATCCGAGAGATTCTGCCGTCGCCGTTTGACTTCGCGTCGCAGTGCGTCTTCGGCATCCCTACCGATGTGCCTGAGCCGCGCGACGATGAAGCGGGGCACGACGCCAGCGTCGCCCGCATCCTCGTGGAGCTGGCACACGCTTCGGACGGCGGCATCTTCGCGCTGTTCACCAGCCACGGGGCGCTGCGGCGCGCGGCTGACGCCGTGCGTGGGCAGCTCGGCGGCCGCTGGCCCCTGCTGGTGCAAGGAGAAGGACAGCGCGATCAGTTGCTGCGACGGTTCCGCGAGGCAGGCTCCGCCATTCTGCTCGGCACCGATTCCTTTTGGGAGGGCGTCGACGTTCCCGGGCGCGCGCTGCGGGTCCTGATCCTCGCCAAGCTCCCGTTCAAGGTGCCCAGCGATCCGTTAACCGCGGCACGGCTCGAGCGTCTCAGCGAGGCGGGCCAGGACGGCTTCATGCAGTATCTCGTTCCCCACGCGGCGCTCAAGTTGAAACAAGGCTTCGGCCGGCTGATCCGCAGCAAGACCGATGTGGGCGCCGTAGTCCTCCTGGACCGGCGGGTCGTGACCAAACGCTACGGCGAGATGATCCTGGAGGGCCTGCCGCCCGCGTCCAAGGCGATCGGCAACTGGGTCGACGTGCGACGGGTGTTGGAGGAGTTCTTCGCGCAGCACGGCATCGGCGCACCGGTGTAGTAAGCGAATCCCGAACGAGGAGATTGCTGATGCGGAACGCGACGCTGG
>Ga0193713_1000646_pt1 | contig 11648 bp, 10 predicted proteins | sample H3a2metaG_FD_143054 | JGI IMG/M metagenome (GOLD analysis project Ga0193713, IMG submission 143054) | Soil microbial communities from a riparian zone of the East river system, Colorado, United States - H3a2 | ecosystem: Environmental > Terrestrial > Soil > Riparian zone | place: USA: East River... | reverse complement strand
CTGGTGCGCTTAATCGGATCTTAGCGCCGGTGCTTCCGCCTTCGCGAACGTGGCCGATCTGTTCGTCCGGCGCCTTGCTAAACGCGAAGATCGATTCCTCGAGATCGATCGGTTCTCCTATCTTACTCGTGCTCTTGCTCGTGATCGACGACGTTGATGTTGCTGCGGTACCGCGCTTCAACTCGATGGTTGCAAGACCCATCGAAAAATTTCCGTGCTGCGGATCATCAGCCATCAGCCAGCCATCGAGATGCTGATTCATCATCGCGGTCGCAATTGTGAAATGCAGCGCCGGCCTGCCCGCCGAAGCTTCAGCGGAGGCGGGCGCGCCCCCTTTGCTCACGGGCACTGGATTCAGCTTCCCCTCGATCGCCGGCGCGTAATCGACAATTTGCAAATGCGCTCCGCTGGCGAGCTGACCAAGGTCGCGTGGATGCTGTGGCGTTGGCGGATGATGCAAGAATTCAGCAGGATAGCCTTTCACGATTCCATCAACATCGTGAACGCGCAGCTGGCGCTCGTTAACAAGGAGCCGGTTCGTTGGCGGTTCGTTTTTGAAGAGTGTGATTGTCCCTTCGACCCCCCAGATCCTCCCGATGAGCGAGCCGATCAACAACGTGATGATACCGAGATGCGTGATGAGGAATGCAACATGATGTTTACGCCACGGCCAGCGCGACAGTGCGGAACAGGCAAGGTTCGCTCCGAGCAAAACCAGCCAGAGATTGAACCACGGCGCGCCGTAAACATAGGTTCGCGCAACTTTCGCGTCGAAACTCGATTCGTAAATGGTGCCTGCGATAGCAGCAACGATGAGCACCGCGAGCAAAACGACAGCGAGTTTTAGTGACGCAAAAAATTCGAAAATCGAATTGCGTTGCCACGCGGGCTGCTCAATGGAACGGGAGTATGCCATTTGTGGATTGACACTTTCAGCGAGGAGAATGCTTGCTTCAAGGTGGAACGCGTTGTCCTCAACGCGTTGGCAATAAATCTGCCGACAGCGCCAAATTTTTCATACCTGCGGCGCCCAGCGAATAATCTTGCGCCTTCGGCGATTGGTCTCCCATCGTCTTCGGAGAAGCCGATCCACCACAGCTGTCTTGACCATCGCCATGCGATTTCCTAACGTCGCCGATGACCAACGAGTCCTTCGAAAAACTCGAGGTCGATGGGACACAAATCGCTTATCGCCGCATTGGGAATGGTCGTCCGCTTCTGGTCCTGAACGGATTCGCCGCCACGAGCAGCGACTGGGATCCTTTTTTCATTCACGGGCTCGCTTCTTACAGCGAGCTGATCCTCCTCGACAACCGCGGGATCGGCAGTTCTACCGATGACGGGAAGCCATTCGACATCGCCCGGCTCGCTCATGATGCCGCGCACGTAATCGAGACGCTCGGTTTCGAGCGCATAAGCATCCTTGGGTGGTCCATGGGCGGCTTCATCGCTCAGACGCTGGCCTTGCGGCATCCGAATCGCGTTAACAAACTGATTTTGTTATCAACGGATCCCGGCGGGTCGGATGCAGATCTCACTTCGTCGGGTGTTTGGTCACAACTCGTCGATACTTCCGGCACGCCTCACGACCAGGCCAGGCGGTTGCTGTCATTGCTCTTTCCGAGCGATGCCGCCGAATCCTTCTACCGCAAATTCGGCGACATCGTGGCGGCTGCGCGTGCGCGGTTATCTCCCGACCTGATCAACCGCCAGGCTGCCGCAATGGACGCGTGGCACCGCAACGGTGCTGGCGACCGGCTGCGAGGGATAAACGCGCCAGTGCTGATCGCCACCGGCAGTGAAGACGTCGTGATCCCGCCTTCGAATGCGTTGAAACTCGTAAACGCGATCCCCAGCGCGTGGCTGGCTCAATTCCCTCACGGTGGGCACGCTTTCATGGCGCAGTACCCACGACAGCTGGCCGATCTCATCAATTGCTTCCTGGCAATTGACGCAGCAAAGCTTTAGTTCGCTCCCGGTCGGGATCATCGATCCCGGCTACAGCTCAGCGCGTCCAAGCTTTCCAGCGTTTCCGGATCGGCTTTGCGTAGCGGTCTACATCGATTTTCTTTAATCGTTTGACGCCGTCCTTCATCGCATCGGCCATTACTTCGGCTGATTCCTCATATTTTTTTCTGGCAGATTTGAAGAACGGCCAGAGAAACGGCAGCGAAAGAACACTCCAGTTCAGATCCCCGAGCGGCGATTTCACCTCGATTTCTGTCTTTCGTTCCGTGGGAGAGGCATAGCGGATTGCAAGACCAATCGCGATGCCGATCCCCAGCGCACCCAGGATCGCCGGCACGGGATTTTCGCGTACGAAATATTCCGTGCGGTCACGCGCGCGGCCTGCTTTTTCCTTGGTTTCGTCCCACGTCTGGCTCATCGCCGTGGAGATTTTGTTTGTTGTTCGACGAAACTGCTCACGCCCAGTTGAGCCAATTTCTTCTTCGCGCGGCGGAAACTGCGCCGGGAGCGGTTCGTCCCTCGTAAGATCGTTTTCGTTCGGATTAATCATACAAAAAAGAATCGAAACTGGCGGGCTGATTGCGTCTCTCGGTTCTGTAGCCGTTTCGCTGTGCGAAACGTGGCGCTGGCGTTCCATGCAGCCGGTGTGTCACGCTTCCCATAGGGAAGCGGCTACAGGATCCCGTGATAGGCTTCGTAGATATCGTCGCTCCAGAGAACAAAGATCACTTTGTCGATCTTATCCTCGCCTGTGAGGAATTCTCGGGTGGTTTTTACAGCGATTTGCGCAGCTTCTTGGAGTGGGTAGCCGTAGGCGCCGCAACTGATCGCCGGAAACGCTATCGTCTTGATTCCGTTTTCCACCGCAACCTGCAACGAATTTAGGTAACAATTTGCCAGGGTCTCAGGTTCGGCATGTGTCCCGCCATGCCAGATCGGTCCGACGGTGTGGATGACGAATCGAGCGGGCAAACGATAGCCACGAGTGATTTTCGCTTCACCGGCTTTACAGCCGCCAAGTGTACGGCATTCCCCGCGCAATTCAGGACCGGCAGCGCGATGGATCGCGCCATCGACTCCGCCGCCACCCAGAAGCGTCGTGTTCGCCGCGTTCACAATCGCATCGACCTCGAGCTTCGTGATATCGCCGCGGACGATATCGATTTTGCTATGGGGATCTTTGTCCACAAAATGGTCGTTTTAGTAATGACGAAGCACGAATGACGAATGACGAAGGAAGCCCGAATGCTCAAATGACGAAGCCTGAAGCTGGCACGCTTTTCGTCATTCCTTTGTCATTAGACATTCGGCATTCGTCATTTCTCACGGCGCCAGCCGCTCGATCAACCAGCCCCCGTCCGTCTTTCGTGTGTAACGAAATCGGTCGTGCAAACGGTTGGCGCGGCCCTGCCAGAATTCAATCCTATCCGGTTTGAGCCGATAACCACCCCAGTGCGGCGGCAATGGAATCGGCTCGTTCCCGAAGCGTTCGGTCATTTCTGCCATGCGCGCGTCCAGAACGCGCCGACCGTCGAGCACTTCGCTTTGACGCGACGCCCATGCGCTCAACTGGCTTCCGGTCGGGCGCGAATGAAAATAGGTCAACGATTCTTTGCGCGACGTTTTCTCGGCTTTTCCGCTGATGCGAATTTGCCGGTCGAGTTCGATCCAGTAAAACGCCAGTGCTGCGTACGGATTGGCGTCCAGTTGCTTGCCCTTCTCGCTCTCGTAATTGGTAAAAAAAACGAACCCGTCCTGGTCGAAGCTCTTTAACAGCACAATCCGCACTGACGGTCTCGAATCCGGGCCGGCCGTGGCAAGGCTCATTGCGTTGACATCGCGAATGCCCGCCTCGATTGCGGCAGTAAACCAATTCCCAAATTGTTTGATTGGATCGGGATTGAGATCGCTCCGGCGCAAACCTTTCCCGACGTGCTCGTAGCGCGAAGCGGATGGATCGTGAGAAATCTTCATCAACAAAGACAGTCCCGCACGATATTGCGCTGTTAGGAAATTGTCATCGGGAAAGCACGTCAAGGAGCGGCGGTCTCCAGTCCGCCGTTGGCATTGAGAGGCTTTTGTGGCAAACGCCTGCCCAATTTAAGCTCGGTGCCTGGCACAAGCACCGCTACAGCCGAATCGCAACGTTATGGGGTTTCCATAGCCGCCCGCATCGTAGGTTTGGACAACTTCACGTAATCGATTCGTCATGCCTCACTCGAAAAAGCTGCCGGGGGCCGAACTCAGATCGCTGCAGTAACGGCCCGCTGCGCCGCGGGTTGACGCAGCTTCTCTATCACCTTCGGAACGGTTTCAACAGCACGATCGATTTCAGTTTCAGTGTTGAATCGGCTGAAAGAAAAACGGAGGCTGCGCCGGGCGCCATCGCCCTTCGGATTCATTGCGCGCAACACGTGCGAAGCCTCCTGCGAACCGGTTCGACAGGCAGATCCAGCCGAGCAACAGATACCATGTCGATCTAAAAGGATGAGCGCCGATGAAGATTCAATTCCTTCAAACGCTAAACTCGACGTGTTTGGAATCCGTGCAGCGCCAGTGCCATTCACCGATGCTCCGCTCACCGCTTCGAGGACCGATTTTTCAAAGCGGTCACGAATAGAGCGAATGTTGCAATTCTCCTCTGCGAGATATTTGCAGGCGAGCTCGGCCGCTTTCCCAAGGCCCACAATTCCTGCGACGTTTTCCGTCCCGCCGCGTCGTCCGTTTTCCTGGCTCCCGCCTGCGATCAAAGGGCTGAAGCGGGTTTGCCGGTTGACGTAAAGCGCGCCTATGCCTTTCGGGCCATGCAACTTGTGTGCAGAAAGGGAAAGTAGATTGATCGCCGTATCGCGCAGGCGCATCGGAATCTTTCCGACGGCTTGCACAGCGTCGGTGTGAAAGAGCACGCCTTTTCGGCGACAAATTTCAGCGATTCTCTCAACCGGAAACAACACGCCGGTCTCGTTGTTCGCCCACATCGTCGAAACCAGCGCGGTCTCCGGGCGAATCGCAGCCTCGAATTTGGCGAGATCGAGGTTGCCATCCTGATCTACGCCCAGAAACGTGACAGCGCCCCCGCGTTTTTCGAGATCCTGGCAGGGACGCAACACGGCGCTGTGTTCGACCGCGCTTGTTATGACATGTTTCCCGAGTGGTGCAAACTGGAGCGCGGAATGAATCACCGCATTGTTGGATTCTGTGCCGCCGCTGGTGAAAACAATTTCCGGCGGCTCGCATCCGAGCAACGCTGCCAGGCGTTCCCGTGCCAAATCGACAGCTTTTCGCGCCTTGGCGGCAAACGCGTAGCCGCTGGAAGGATTGCCATAGCACTTCGTCAAAAACGGCATCATTTCCTCGATCACCGCAGGATCCAGCGGCGTGGTGGCGTTATTATCGAGGTAAATGAATTCGTCGACGGTTATCATATGCTCGACTTGCGCATGTTCGTGCTTCCAACCACACCGTTCAGTCCATCATGGAGGGTGGCAGGAATTCAAAGTAGCCGACCCTGAGTTGGCCGTTTTCTTCGATGAGAACGACCTTGAGATTGAAGTAGGGATCAAAATCCTCCTCCTTCTTCAAGTCCTCCACGCTAATGCCCTGCTGCTGCGCCACCTTTTGAAGTTCCTGCGGTGACAGTTCGGTGTGGATTTGTCCGCGCAAACTCGCACGCCGGATGTCGGCCGGAATCCAGTCGGGCATCGCGCCGATGGCGAACATGGAGTCCATCGCGCCGAATTGTTCCTTGCTGCGCCGGTTCAAAACGTCGGGGTCGGTCGAAAACACGCTTAGCATCTTGGGCGCGCGAGGTGCGCCACGCGCCGCCTCGACGTATTGCATCAAGTAGGCGAATTGCTCCGCCGTCACGTTGCTATACGGTTGCGATTCGTATTGCTGGAAAGTGGCCTGGTCCTCAGCAGGCGTAAACTGGTTGAAGGACATCCGTGCCCTGGCGTGGCTGGAGAGCAGCGCGTAAGCGTCCGCATATTTCCGGTTGGCGACGGCAATGAAGAACGGCTTTGCCGCGAGGAGATATTTGCGTTCATCGGGTTTTGCGTCCTTGTCTAAAAAATCATCCTCCCTTTTTTGAGCCGTATTCTTTTCGCCTCCCGGCCCTTTCTTGCCGCAACTTGTCAGCAATACTGGCAGCAAAGTGGCCGCGATGAGAGTTGTGACCCGACAAGCAACTGACACTGATAAAGCCTCCATTCTTCTACTTGATACGTCTTACGCTTGCTTGCTTTCGCACGGCTTTGACGAAAGAGCATGAACATGAGTAGCAGCAAGAGCAAGAAGAAGAGTCACAAGATCCTCCAAGTGGAAACTTTCCCGCTTCCATCTACTCTGTCGCGCATGACTTCCATCTGGGAGCTGGCAAACCCTCAACTACGCGAGATCGATGTCTATGAACCTGGAAAACCGATCGAGGAAACGGCGCGCGAACTCGGTGTCGATCCGGTCGTAATTATCAAACTGGCCTCGAACGAGAATCCTCTGGGCCCTTCTCCCAAGGCGATCCAAGCCATGCGCGCTGCCTTGGAAAACGCGCATCTGTATCCGGACGGCAGCGGGTTTTACTTGTGCAAAGCGATTGCAGCCAATCTCGGTCTCGCGCCTGAGAACATCATTCTCGGCAACGGTTCAAATGAAGCGCTCGAATTTCTCGGTCACGCTTTTCTCGACGGCATGCGTCAGGATGAGGTGATCGCCTCTGAGTACGCTTTTGTCGTTTACAAATTGATCGCCACTTCATTCGGCGCGCGAATGATCGAGGTGGCGAGCCCAGGCTATCAACAGGACCTGGAGGCGATGTTGGAAGCAATCACTCCGAGAACCCGTCTCATTTTCATCCCAAATCCAAACAACCCTACCGGCACATTGATTTCGCAGCGCGAGATCGACAGCTTTATATCGCGCGTTCCGGAACAAGTCATCGTCGTTTTCGATGAAGCTTATTTCGAATTTCTCGATAATCCGCCTGACACGCTTCGATTTGTTCGCGAAGGGCGAAACGTGATCGTGCTGCGGACATTTTCGAAGATTCATGGGTTGGCCGGTTTACGCATCGGTTACGCTCTTGCGCGGCCGGACGTGATCGATGTGCTTCACAGAACAAGGCAGCCATTCAACGTGAATAGCATCGCGCAAGCCGGCGCGCTTGCGGCGTTGGAGGATGATGCACACCTGCGCGAGACGAAACGTGTAATCGACGAAGGTCGCGCCTGTTTACAGGAACAATTTGCCGAAATGAAGGTGCCTTTTGTCCCAGGCGTTGCGAATTTTGTGATGGTAAACGTCGGCGACGGTTGTGCAGTATTCGAACAACTGCTGCGACGGAAAATCATCGTGCGACCGCTCAAAGGCTATGGCTTACCCGAGTGGGTCCGCATTTCGGTGGGCAGCATGGAGCAGAACCAGAAATTGGTCGCGGCGCTCAGGGAGCTTCTTGGGTCGGGAGTCAGGCAGCTTGCCTGACTCGGCCGGCAGGCTGCCAGCCTGCCCGATCCGCCCCGCAAGCTGCTTGTGAGCCGAGGCAGCCTGGCAGGGTATCATCGTGTGCGATCGCGTGCGGCGCATGTTAGAGGTGCCAGCGCGAGAATGAGGCCGCGCAGCATTCGTACGAATTTGGCAACCGGAGCGGTTGCCCTACAATCTGTTATTGGAGTCATGACGGTTTCTGACACCATCGCCGCAATTTCAACGCCACCGGGGGAAGGCGCCATCGCGCTGGTCCGTATCTCAGGCGCGAATGCGATCGAAATCGCGGATAAGATTTTTCGTGGCAAAGAAAAGCCATCACGGTTTGCGTCACACGTTCAACATCTGGGCGAAATTTTTAGCGCGGAAAACCAATTAATCGATCAAGCATTGGTCTCGGTTCATCGTGCGCCCGCAAGTTACACGGGCGAAGATTTGGTCGAGATCAGTTGTCACGGTGGCACGCTGGTGTCCGCCAAAGTTTTGGAAGCCTGCCTGCGCGCAGGCGTAAGGGCGGCGCGGCCTGGCGAATTCACTGAGCGCGCTTTTCTTAACGGAAAAATGGACCTCACCCAAGCCGAGGCCGTGATCGATCTGATTCGCGCCCGTACCGACCTGGCGCTCCGTTCTGCCACTGAACAACTCGAAGGCAGACTCGGCGATCGCATCAGGAAGATCCGCGATGAATTGATCGCGCTGCTGGCACACATCAACGCGTCAATCGATTTCCCAGAGGAAGGCATAGCTCCCGATGAAGGCGAAACGCTGCGCGACCGGCTCGATTTCATTCGCGAAGAGATTGCCGTCTTGCTCGCAACTGCCGATCAGGGCCGCGTTCTGCGCGAAGGCGTGCGCGTAGTGATTTACGGGGCGACCAATGCAGGTAAGTCGAGTTTGCTCAATCGACTGCTTGGATACGACCGCGTGATTGTTAGCGACACCCATGGGACGACACGTGATACAATCGAAGAGACGCTTAACCTGCAGGGTGTACCGATCCGGCTACTTGATACTGCAGGTCTGCGCGTCTCAAAAAGCGAACTGGAACGCGAAGGAATTGCGCGCACCGAAAAATCGTTGCAACTGGCAGACCTGCGTCTTCACATCGCGGACTGCAGCACGCCCAAACCGGCACATTTTAATGGTCAGGCCGACGACTTAAACGAGATCGTTGTTTTGAACAAAAGCGATTTGGCCGAGGACGCCGATTGGAAAAATTTCGGGGCGCTGCGGATTTCATGCTTAACCGGAGAGGGTCTGCCGCAACTGCAAAAGGAAATTCTGACGCGTATCTGGCAGCAAAATCTGAGACCGGAAAGCTCAATCGCGATCAATACTCGTCATCGCGATTGTCTGCACCGCGCCTTGGAATCGTGCGATTTGGCGCACGCAGCGTTGGGCCAGGGAGTGTCGCCGGAGTACGTTGCAGTCGATCTTGATAAGGCGTTACGCGCGGTCGGGGAAGTAATTGGCGTAACCGATGTGGAACAGATTCTCGACTCCGTTTTTAGTCAGTTTTGCATCGGCAAGTGAGCGAAGATCACCGCTGCCGTGTATCACTAACACCGGACTTTAGTCCGGTGCTACTGGCAGTCTCTCAGCAAAAGCCATTTCAATGGCTTCTCCAATCCTGCAATCGGCAGGAAGCCATTGAAACGGCTTATTGTCCGCTGGTCTTAACCACCTGGCTAAAGCCAGGTGTTAATGAAAGTATCTGCAAACCTCCGAAGCCGTTTGGCGCTTCGTCGATAGCAACTGGCCAATGAAGAATTTCTACGAGCGACTTATTAGGCCGCTTCTCTTTTCATTGGATGCCGAGAACGCGCATCATCTCACACTCGAAATGCTTCGCGGTGCTTCGCATTTCGATGTCGCGCTGCACGCGCTCAGATATTTTCAGCCGCCGCCGAGACCGAAAAGGCTTTTCGGCCTGAACTTTCCAAATCCAGTCGGACTTGCTGCCGGCCTGGACAAAAACGGCGTCGCGCTTCCGGCCTGGGCGGCGCTTGGTTTCGGCTTTATCGAGATCGGCACCGTGACCGCGAAAGCGCAGCCGGGAAATCCTGAGCCGCGCATCTTTCGATTGCCCAAGCAACGAGCGCTGATCAATCGCCTCGGTTTTAATAACGACGGGGCAGACGCGATCGCGGAACGATTGCACAAACTGCGCGAAAGCGGGCGTTGGCCCACCGTTCCAGTCGGCATCAACATCGGAAAATCCCGTGCCACGTCACTCGAAACGGCCGCGGACGATTATCTGTATTCGTTTCGATTGCTTCGCGATTTTGCCGATTACATAACGCTAAATGTGAGCTCCCCCAACACCCCAGAGTTGCGCGATTTGCAGGAGCCCACGGCACTGTCCGCGCTACTGCGCGCGATTGGAACGGAGCCCGGCGCGGCGATGAAACCATTGCTTATCAAGATTTCGCCTGACCTTTCGCCGGTCCAATTGGAAGCGATTCTTAAAGTATGCGCAGAAAACGGCGTGGCTGGTATCATCGCGACGAACACAACCCTTGATCATTCGTCAATTCCGGCGGAACTCGATGAGGAAGGCGGCTTGAGCGGCGCACCCCTGTGCAAAAAGGCCACCGCGCTCGTGCGCGATATTGTTACAAAGGCCGCAATTCCGGTGATCGCTTCTGGTGGAATTTGCGACGCGGAATCCGCGCTGGAGAAATTTCAGGCGGGCGCGGAACTCGTTCAGCTTTATACCGGAATTGTGTATTGCGGCCCGCGACTTCTCCGCGAAATCATAGAAGCGTGACGCAGACAAGGAGCGGCGGTCTCCAGTCCGCCGCCGCGCGATTATGCATCTGTTTTAGCGCCAAAGGCGCGGAATTCATGTCAGCCTGGGGCGACGCCCCAGGATTATGAAAATTCAAACACGGCAGCGCTGAAGGCGCGATTCGCTTGGGCACCCGTTCATTGCATCGTCGGTGAGTGACTCGCGCTTTCAGCGCTTGTTTTGGTTGCGATCGAGTTCCTGGGGCGATGCCCCAGGCTACAGATGAGAAAGCGCCTTCAGCGCTGCCGATCTGGATCGCCTTTTTTTTAGGCCGCAGGGCGGATTGTGTGTACGGTTTCAATGCTTGCTCCCATGGCAGGCACGTCGCGGGACGAACTTGCGTCAGGCGTGCTCGCAGGCAGGATTGCCTCCGCCACAAATGAAGCTTTCCCGTAAGATTCTTAAGTTTACAGAGCCGTTGAGCTACCGGCGCGGCTGGCGCAGGGCGCAACGATCCATTTTCCCTGTGCCGCTTGAGCCAATGTTGGGGCAGATCGATCGCGAACGCGCCCGCGCGATCCAGCAGCGATATGCAAACTCCACTGCAGGATATGCCAAATATGCAAATATCGAGCCGTGGTTGCGATTGAACCGGGAACGCGTGCAGGATTTGAAACTCCATCGCTCAGCATCCAAGCGTGTACTCGATCTCGGTTGCGGAGGCGGATTTTTCTTGTTCATCCTCAAAAACCTCGGCCATTCAGTCCTGGGGCTGGACGTAGAGCGCGTCGTTCTTTTTACGGAATTGCTCGAGCTATTCGGAGTTCCGCGGGTCGTGTGCAGAATCAGCGCATTCGAGCCGCTGCCCGATCTCCCTCAAAAATTTGATTGGATCACGGCATTTTCGGTCAACTTCAACCTTTCCCATCCATCGAAAAAACGCTGGGGCACCCAGGAATGGGATTTTTTCCTGCGCGATTTGCAGCGTCACCTCGCCCCGGGCGGCAAAATCTTTTTCGGTCTTAACCCACAATACGATGGCGACTTCTACACGCCCGAGCTGCGCGATTTTTTCCTCAGCCGAGGCGCAAGTATTGAGCGCGAACGAATCTTTTTTGAAAAGGGACTGCGGTTCTAACCTGTCCTGGTAGGATCGCAACCGCTGTAGTGTCCGCTCTCCTGAGCGGAGAACACAGGATTGCCACGTCGGGAAATCGATGCGCTAAGGACAGCGCATGCTACAGAGCTTTCGCTTCCTGTAACTTCACTGTTAGAGAGAAAAGCCGTTGAAACGGCTGCTACGTGAGGCATGTGTGACCACCGGTCTAAAGCCCGGTGTTAATGAGACGTCTTGCTCGACCGGCTAAATTGTAGCCCCGGCTCGTCGGGGTGATCACGGCTGCCGGGGTCAGCGCCCCCGGCTACTGCTCCCGCATAATATGGCGTTATGTAACACATACTCCCAAACTAA
>Ga0193713_1000644_pt1 | contig 11660 bp, 12 predicted proteins | sample H3a2metaG_FD_143054 | JGI IMG/M metagenome (GOLD analysis project Ga0193713, IMG submission 143054) | Soil microbial communities from a riparian zone of the East river system, Colorado, United States - H3a2 | ecosystem: Environmental > Terrestrial > Soil > Riparian zone | place: USA: East River... | reverse complement strand
CGCCATGGGCGGCGCGGGACTCGTCTTCACCGAAATGACGGACGTCAGCCGCGAGGGGCGCATCAGCCCCGGGTGCACGGGGATGTACAAGCCGGACCACGTGGCGGCGTGGAAGCGGATCGTCGACTTCGTCCACGCGGGGAGCCGCGCGAAGATCGGCATGCAGCTCGCCCACGCGGGGCGCAAAGCGTCGACGCGGCTGGCGTGGGAGGGGATGGACGAGCCGCTCCCCGACGGGAACTGGCCGATTCTCTCGGCGTCGCCGATCCCGTGGTTCCCCCACAGCCAGGTGCCTCGCGAGATGACGCGCACCGACATGGACAAGGTCCGGGACGATTTTGCGCGCGCCGCCCGAATGGCGGAGGAGTGCGGCTTCGACATCCTCGAGCTCCACTTCGCGCACGGGTACCTGATCTCAAGCTTCATTTCGCCCCTGTCGAACGTGCGGAAGGACGAGTACGGGGGGTCGCTCGAGAACCGGATGCGGTTTCCGCTCGAGGTCTTCGACGCGGTGCGGCAAGCATGGCCCGAGGCGAAGCCGATCTCGGTCCGGATCTCCGCGACCGACTGGGCTCCGGGCGGGATCGAGGCCGCGCACGCCGTCGAGGTCGCGCGGATGCTCAAGGCGCGCGGCTGCGACATCATCGACGTTTCCGCGGGCCAGACGGTGGCGCACGCGAAGCCGGTCTACGGCCGCCAGTTCCAGACGCCCCTCGCGGAGCGGGTGCGGATCGAGGCGGGTATTCCCACGATGGCCGTGGGGAACATCTCGTCGTACTCCGACGTGAACAGCATCCTCGCGGCGGGACGCGCGGACTTGTGCGTCCTGGCCCGCGCCCACCTGTGGGACCCCTACTGGACGCGCCACGCGGCCCACGCCCTGGGCCACCCGCTTCCGTGGCCCGACCCCTACACCTCGCTGAAGCGGTACACGCCGAGGTTCACCTAGGATGGAATCAAGAATCAGGAATCAGGGGAAAAGCCCGGCTCTCTGTTTCACGCCGCGGGCGGCTCAATCCAGATTTTCCGCCCGCACTTGGCGCAGGTCACGGAGGGGGCGAGAAACTCGGGGCTCAGGTTTGTGGCGGCCCCGCATTCGCACTTGAAAGACTCCCACCCTGTGCCCCGCCGCTTGTAGACCATCGGCTCTTCGGGCTTCTCGGCCGCTTGCGCCGCGGGGAGGTCGTTCGACCGGCCGCACCTCGGGCAGGTGATCGCGGGCCGTTTGAAGTCGGCCGGCACGCGGATCCCCACTCCGCAGGGGCAGGTCAGGAGCAGCAGGTTGTTCAGCCGGCCGACGAGCACCTGGACGTCCTGCCGCCGCCCGGCGCGGTCCTCGTCCGACTCGTCGTCGGGCGTCGCGGGCCGGATGCCGACGGCCGGGTCGACCTGCAGCGTCCGCGCGCCGATGCACCGGCTGCTTTCCCCTTGGGTGCGGCGGAACGCCTCTTCGTACGCCGAGTACCCGGCCCCGGCCATGCTCCGCAGGATTTTCACGCGGCTCTCCGTCGGCGGATGGGTCGAGAAGAGGAGGCCCGCCACGAGGCCCTGCATCGGGTTCACGATGTACATCGGCGCGAGGACCTTGTTGGCCGCCTCGTCGTCCGCCATCCCCCGTCCGAGGTTGCCGGAGATCTTCTCGAGCGCCGAGGCGAGCCCCTCCGGGTAGCGCGTGAAGCGGGCGCCGCAGGCGTCCGCGAGGTATTCGCGTCGCCGCGAGCAGGCGAAGTACAGCAGCTGCGCGAAGAGCGGCGCCAGGATCACCGCGAGGAGGGAGACGAGGAAGAGCGCGGCGTTGCCCCCGCCGACGGTGCGCCGGCTCCGCCCGCCCCACCCCATCGTCCTCAGGACCACCTCGGAGATCATCACGATAGCGCCGAGCATGACGCCCGCGAGCGTCATGAAGAAGGTGTCGCGGTTGTGGATGTGGCCGATCTCGTGGCCCACCACGCCCTGGAGTTCGTCGCGATTGAGCCGCTTCAGGAGCCCCGAGGTCACCGCCACCGAGCCTCGTTTCTTGCCGCGGCCGACGGCGAAGGCGTTCGGCATGGGGTCGTCGACGAGGTAGACATCGGGCATGAAGGGGAGGCCCGAGGCGATCCGCATCTCGTCGACCACGTTCCAGACCTGCGGCGCGTCCTCGTGCTCGAGCTTGCGCCCGCCGGCGGAAAGAAGGAGGAGCGAGTCGCCCCCCGTCGCCGCGACGGCCCAGAGGATGAGCCAGAGGGCGAGGGCGGCGAAGATACCCCACGTGCCGCCCTCGGGGCCGCCGAGGAGACCGACGCAGAATCCGAACGCGACCAGCAGGGCTCCCATCAGCGAGATGAGCAGCCACGACCGGCGGATGTTTCCGTGGATCGCTTCCCACATGGTCGGATCGCTTTCCGCCGTCCGCTCTCCGCTTTCCGCCCGAGAGGACCGCGGCTCGCCGCCCTAGAACTTGACCTTAGGCGCTTCGCGCTCCGCGGCGTCCGCGACCTCGAAGAAGGTCGCCGCCTTGAACTGGAACATGCCGCCGACCATGTTGGACGGGAAAGTCTCGATCTTCGTGTTGTACTGCATCACGCTGTCGTTGTAGAACTGCCGCGCGAAGCCGATCTTGTTCTCCGTCGAGCTGAGCTCCTCCTGGAGGGCCAGGAAGTTCCGGTTCGCCTTCAGGTCCGGGTACTGCTCCACGACGACCATGAGCCGCCCGAGCGCGCCGCTCAGTCCCTGCTCCGCCTTGATCCGGTCGTCGACGTTCGTCGCCCCCGCCGCCTGGTTCCGCGCGGCGATGACGTTTTCCAGCGTCTTCTGCTCGTGCGTCGCGTAGCCCCGCACCGTCTCGACGAGGTTCGGCACGAGATCGTGGCGACGCTTCAGCTGCACGTCGATCTGGGCCCACGCGTTCTTCGTCTGGTTGCGCAGCCCCACGAGCGCGTTGTAGATCCCGACGAGGGCCAGGGCGACGAGGACGAAGAGTGCGCCGAGCACCAGGATGGCAATGACGAGAGGACCCATCTCATTCTCCTTTGAGTTTCGCCTTGAACAGTTCTCCGAGATATCCGGCCACGGCGCCGCCGGCGTCGCCGCTGAACGACTTCACGACGGCCGCGACCTCGCCCTTGTCGAACCAGATCCCGTGCCCGTAGGGGCATCGGTCGAGGTCGACGCCCCCGAGGGTCACGCCCCTCAGCTTCGCGCGGCAACGGACGCAGCGGCGCTTCCCGTGCTTCGATCCGCCCGACGACTTCAGGGCCTCCCGCAGCTTCGCCGCCCCGCCTCCCGACCGCTCGGCGATCTCCTCCAGCTCCCCGGCGTCCAGCCACGTCCCCCCGCAGGCGACGCAATGGTCCGTCTCGACGCCGTCCAGCTCGAAGGTGACGAGCGGCTCGCGACACGCGGGACACATTCGGATTATTATGACCGCCGCCGGAACGATCCGTTACAGGAAACCGAATGACCTATCAGGTTGACATCGACACCGTCCGGCGCGCGGAGGCCGCGGTGCGGCCTCGCGTGAAGCGGACGAGGCTCGTCCGGAGCGCGTGGCTCTCCTCGCTCACCGGCGGCGAGGTGCTCCTCAAGTGCGAGCACGAGCAGGTGACGGGGTCGTTCAAGGTCCGGGGGGCGGTGGCGAAGGTCGCGTCGGCGAGACCGGACCGCGTGGCGGCGGCGAGCGCGGGCAACCACGGACTCGGCCTGGCGTGGGCGGCGCGCGAGGCCGGGGCGGCGTGCACGATCTTCGTCCCGCGGACCCTGCCCCGCGTGAAGGAGGAGAAGATCGTCGCCCTGGGCGCGCGGCTCATCAAGGCGCCCTTCGACACGTACGACCCGACCCAGGAGTACGCCCGGACGCGACTCGAAGGCGCCCTGTGGGTCTCCGCGTACGACGATCCGGACGTGATCGCGGGCAACGGGGGCACGACGGCGTTCGAGATCTTCGAGGACGCGCCGGGGCCGGTCGACGCGGTGGTCCTGCCTTGCGGCGGAGGCGGGCTCGCGATCGGCGCCGGGGTCGTGGCGAGGCGGCTCGCGCCGGGAGCGGCGGTGATCGGGGTCAATTCGGAGGCCTCCCCCGGGATGTGGCTCTCGCGCCGCGACGGGCGGGCGCACCTGAGCGTCGATTCGAAGGCCACCATCGCCGAGGGAATCGAGGGAGGCGTTTCCGAAACGACGTATGAGCTGGGCCGGAAGTTCATCGATGAGATCGTCCTGGTCTCCGAGGAGGCGATCGGGCGCGCGGTGGCCGACATGAAACGGCGCGAGGGAATGACGATCGAGGGCTCGGCGGCCGCGGCGGTGGCGGCCGTGGTCGAGGGGCGGATTCCCCGGAAAGAGCGGGTCGTGGTCATCCTCACCGGCGGGAACATCGACCCCGACCGGCTCGAAGGGCTGCTACGGAAGCACGCCTGATAGATCGGCGAACGGGGTTCGGCACGGCGGTCCATCCGCATAGAGGAGCCGCTTCTCCTTCGGGCCGCGGACATAGATCGCGGACGAAACGGTCCCGAACCTCTCGCCGTGCTTGCAGACGGGCCGGTCTCCTTCGTGCGAGCGGAGCAGTTCCATCAATTCCTCCACGGACGGAAGTCGATTCCCGACCCGGTCGAAGGGCCGACGCTCGTCCATGTGCGGATCGTCGAGGTCCCGATCGGTCGTGACGATGTGGCGACCCGGACCGAAGCGAGCGGGACGCAACACGCCGTCCCAATGGATGCAGACTCCGGCGGAATCCGCCACGGCGACGAGGTTGAATCCTGCGACTGGCCCCTCCGCGATCCGTCGCGCCGCGAGCGCCTCGACCTCGTCGAGGGAGCCGCACCGGAGCGCCTCGAGGGCGAGGAGTCCGCGCGAGCGGGCCTCCGGCGACCTGGAAGGGCGGCGCCGATTGGTGATCGCGACGAGGAGTCCCGACTTGTTCGCGCCGAACCAGGTGCCGCCGGCGGTGAGGTCGCGTCCCGCGACGATCCCGGGTTCCACCTCGGCCGGGGCGGCGGATGGCCGGTCGAGCGCCTCGTCGCGATTCGCTCCGACGAGAAGCGGCGTCGAGGGGTCGAAGCCGATGTAGAGAACGAGAACACACATGGCCCCCCATGATAGAATCCGGCCATGACGACGGCCCTCCTGATCCTCCTCCTGGCGCAGGCCCAGGATCCGAACACGCCGCCCGAGCCGGAGAAAGTCAACAAGGCGATCGACAAGGGGACGGAGTACATGCTGGCCGCGGTCGACATCGACCCCGGCCACGACATGCTCCGGTGCGACGAGCTGCTCCTGTACGCGATCGCCCACGTGGGCAAGATGGGAGACCCCCGGGCGAAAAAGCTCCTCGCGCGCGTCCTCAAGGCGGACCTGAACTCGGGTTATCAGCCCACCTACTCGGTCTCGCTGCGCGCGATGGCGCTCGCGCAGATCGACCCCGCCCAGTTTCAAGTCTCGATCGCCCAGTGCGCGTGGTGGCTCGTGAACGCGCAGACGGACAACGGCCAGTGGGATTACTGGGGGCCGAAGGAGAAGCCGCCGGGGATCTTCGACAAGGTCCAGTGGCCCGGGAAGCAGGCGACGGGTGAGAAGTCGAAGTCCGACCGGGGCCTTCTCGTGAAGCGGACGGCGAAATGGTCGGACCGGGGGATGCCGTCAAAGCTCTTCCGGAACACGTCGACGGCGCAGTACGCGGTGCTCGGTCTTTACGCGGCCTATCGGGCGAAGGTGTGGGTGCCGCAGGAGACGTGGGACAAGACGGTGCAGAGCACGCTGCGGAGCCAGGGGAAAGGCGGCGGCTGGGGGTACATCGATCCCGCCGACACGAAGAACGACTGGCCGATGGCCTCGTCGCGGGCCAACCGGTCGATGACGGCGAGCCAGCTCTCGGTGCTCGCGGTGCTGAAGGGAGTGCTGGAGACGCCGCCGCGGGAGATCGACGACTCCATGGACCGGGGGTTCAAGTGGCTGGCGCGCGATTTCTCGCTCGCGCGCGCGGCGGCGATGAAGGGCCCGAACTTCGACGGGGCCGACATGACGGGGGTTTACTACTTCTACGGGACGTACAGCGTGGAGCGCGCGGGGATCCTGTGGGGCCGGGAGAAGATCGGGGAGCACTGGTGGTACGCGCAGGGGGCGAACGAGCTGCTGCGGCTCCAGAAGGACGACGGCTCGTGGGGCGAGGACTACGGCTCCGCGACGGACCGTCCCGCGTGCACGGCGTTCGCGATCCTCTTCCTCAAGCGCGCGGTCCCGCCACCGGTCATCACGGGCGGCGGCCAGAAGGAAGACCCGCCGAAGAAGTGACCGACGAAGGCCCACGGGCTGCTACAATCACGCCCCGCAAAAGGCCGGAGGGGTGGCAGAGTGGTCGATCGCGGCGGCTTGCTAAGCCGTTATACGGGCTTACACCTGTATCCAGGGTTCGAATCCCTGCCCCTCCGCCATTCGACTCGCGCGATTTGATCGCTGCGCTCGCTCATGGCAAGCCTCTCTCCGGCAAACTCGCATTGAGCCGGGCCCGCCACTAGAATCCTGAATCCACCGCGCTCCGCAGCGTGAAGCCGATCGGGCGAGGAGTACGACGATGAGCGTGGCCCGGCTGCAGGCGATCTCCGGAATCCTCTTCGCGATTTTCCTGATCCTTCACCTCGCGACCACGACCTCCGTGGTCGGCGGCCCCGCGACGTACGACGCCGTCCTCGAAGGGACGCGCCACGTCTACCGGCCCCATATCATCGTCGAGGTCCTCCTCATCGGCCTCGCGGGAACCGTCCACATTGTATGCGGCATCGTCCGGATCGTCCGCCGGCGCCGCGAACCGAATCGAGTGAAACCCTCCCTCGTCATCCGCATCCACCACTGGGCCGGCTACGTCCTTCTGCTCGCCATCGCGGGCCACGTTTTCGCGACGCGCGTCATGCCGGCCCTCGCGACGGGCCCGACCGCCACCGGAAGCGCCGATTTCTCCTACCTCGCGTACTCGATCCTCGGCTGGCCGCTCTTCATGAAGCCCTATTACGTCCTGCTCGGCGCGGCGGGCGCCATTCACCTCGGGCTGGGGCTCGGGCTGGCGGCGGGCGTCCTCTCCGGCGGGCGGATCGATCCGCGCAAGCTCCAGCGATTCGCCGTCGCGGGCGCGGCTGTCCTGACGATCCTCGTGGTCTCGGGCGCTCTCTCCATCATCCGGCACTCGCCGAGCGCGGACCGGTCGCGGTTCGTCGAGTACCGCGCGCTCTACGAGCGCTTCCTGCCCTTCATGATGGGCGCGCGGAAAGCGGACTAGCGAGCCGGTACAGCACGTGCGGCCGCAGGGGGTGGCCCGCGGCGACCCCCGGATGGTCGAAATCGTCCGCCGGATTCCGCGTCATCCCGAGCTTCTCCATGACGCGGATGGATCGTCGATTGATCGGCGCGGTGAACGAGACGATCTCGGCGAGCCCGAGCCCTTCAAACCCGAACGCGAGCGCCGCTTTCGCCGCCTCGGTCGCGTAGCCGCGGCCCCAGTGGTCGAAGGCGAGCCGCCACCCGACCTCCACGCAAGGCGTGAATCGAGCCTGAAACCGCGGGCGCGACAGGCCGGTGAACCCGATGAAGGGCGCGACGCCCGGGACCTCCACCGCCCAGAGCCCGAACCCGTGCTCGTCGAAGTGGGCCCGGATGCGCGCGACCATCGTCGCAGTCTCGGCGGGTGAGAAAGGCGCCGGAAAATGTTCCATCACACGCGGGTCGGCATTCAACTCCGCGAAGTGCTCGACGTCCCCGTCGCGCCAGCCGCGGAGCAGGAGCCTCGGCGTGCGGATCTCTTCGACCGGATTCACACGCCCATTGTGCCGGAAATTCCCGCCGATCCTTCGAACCCTTTTCCGCCCCTCCGGTTGAAGCCCGACGGTGAATCATGTACCTGCGCTTCGTGACGTGGAACGTCCATCCCGAGTCGCGCCGCCCGGAGGGGGTCTTCCAGGCGGCGTACCGGCTGATGGACTCGGAAGATTTCGACTTCCCGGTCTGGGAGGCGCTTTCCGACGAGGTGGCGTGGTTCGAGGAGCGCCTGCCCATCCCGCCGCGGCACCGGTTCGCGGGCGGGGCGGCGATCTCGTGGTTCAAGCGCGACGCGGGAGAGTGCGTCCGCCGGCTCTGGGGCGTCGTCGCGGCGCTCCGGGAGCACGGCGTCCCTGTCGAATTGGTCCGGACGCGCCGTCCGGGCCGGGTCTGGTACGAGGACGAGCTTCAGGTCGTGGCGGTCCCGTGGCGGGACCTCGAAGTGGTCGGGCCGCGGCGTTCGCGGGGTCCCCCGGGATCACTTCGTCGCGACCGCCTTCTCCCTCAGGTAGAGCCACACGGAGCCGCGCGGCGTCGGATGGGGGTCGAGCGGCGAGAGTTCCGTGTAGATCTTCTGCATCTCCTCGCCGATCTTCTTCGCGCGCTCGTCGGTCCCGAACTTCGCGCCGAGCTCCTCATAGAGTTTCGAATACTCCCGGTTGAGCTCGGTCTGCTTCTTCTTGAGCTCGTCGCGCCGGGCGGTCTGCTCGGGCGTGAGCTTGACCGGCGCGGCGGCTTCGTACCAGATGTCACCGACCAGCAGGTCCGCGAGCCCGTCGCCGTTCCAGTCGGTCACGTGGACCTTGGTGCGGAACCCCGGGCTCTCCGGCGCCTCGCCGTGCTTCACCGGCTTGTCGTAGCCTCTCGACGATTTCGGGAGGAGCTCCCGGCCCGCCGCGTAGTCGGGCGCGCCCTTTTTTCCCGTGTTGCGGTACCACCACACGGAGCCGTCGCCCGAGCCCACGAGGAGGTCCGGAAGCCCGTCGCCGTCCCAGTCGGCGATGACGGGGCCCGAGTCGCCCTCCACCTTGACGGGCTTTCCGCCGGCCTCGAGGGGTCGCCGCTTCGAGCCGTTGAACGAGAACTTTTTCGCGGTCCCCTCGTTCGGGATCAGTAGGACGCCGCCCTGGATGTTCCCGACGAGGAGGTCGAGGTCGCCGTCGCCGTCGTGATCGTAGACGAAGGGCACGGCGGCGAGGGAGTCCATGTTGGGCTCGCGCTCCGACTTCCACCTGGCGCCCGCGTTGAGATTTTTTCCGTCGACGTCCTTGAGGATCTCGCCCGCGTGGAAGGCGCCTCCGTCCTTCCCGCGGAAGAGGTAGAGGTCGCCGGGCCAGTAGGACCCGGTGAGGATGTCGTCGTTGCCGTCGCCGTCCAGGTCCGCGAACTGCGGGCTGAAGCCGACGCATCACCCCGCGGGGGTGGTGACGACCCTGCCTTCCGCCTCGAGCCACGCGGCCTCGCCGAAGCGCGGCGCGGCGTTGGTGCCGAGGTTGAGGTAGATCTTCATCTTCCCTCCGCCGAACTGGCCGACGAGAAGATCGCGCTTGCCGTCGCGGTCGAAGTCGTAGACGTAGGGATAGGCGTGGCCGATCTCGGTGTCGATGGCCTTGCCCGCGGCCTCGAGCCGGACCGGCTTGCCGAGCTCCTGGGCGAGGGCGGGCGCGTCGGCGAGGAAGGCGAGGAGGAGGGTGAGGGTCGTGCGCATGGGGCGCCTCCGGAAGGAATGGCGCGATGGTACGTCCGCGCGCCGCGGCGGGTCAATGGGGCGTTGAACGCGGGGGGAGGCGGGGTACGATGAAGGGATGGGGGACATTTCGGGGGCGGGCGAGGCCGAGAAGCCCACGGTGCCGGAGGGGACGACGGAGTGTCCGGCGTGCGGGGGGCGGCTGGTGCCGATCCTGTACGGCCTCCCGACGCCCGAGGCGGGCGCGGCGGCGGACCGGGGGGAGCTCGAGCTGGGCGGCTGCCTCGTGACGGGCGATGACCCGCAGCTGGCCTGCCGCGCCTGCCATGAGCGGTATTGGATCGCCTCGCCGTGAATTCCCGGTAACGCCGGCATTCCGCGGTCGTCGTAATCAACCTGAAGGAAAGGCGAGACGGTGGCGCGCTACGTGATGAAGCAGAAATGGCTGAGCTGGGGAACCGACTACGCCGTGATGGATGAGGCGGGCAACGAGGCGTTCTACATCGACGGGCGGGCCTTCGCCTTCGGGAACCAGCTCTCGGTCGAGAGCCCGCGCGGGACCGAGGTCGCGTTCATCTCGCAGAAGCTGCTCTCGTGGGGACCGACGTACGAGATCACGCGCGGCGGGAGTCTCGCGGCGGTGGTGAAAAAGAAGCTCTTCACCTTTTTCAGGTGCCAGTTCGAGGTGGACGTGCCGGGGCCCGACGATCTCCTCGCGGAGGGCGATTTCCTGGATTTCGAGTACGCGTTCACCCGGTCGGACCGCCCCGTCGCGCATGTCTCCAAGCGATTCTTCAGCTGGACCGACACGTACGGGATCGAGGTGCTTCCCCGCGAGGACGACGCCCTCATCGTGGCGAGCGCGGTGGTGATCGACCTCTGCTGCCACCAGAACAAGTCTTAAGGCGGGCGGTTATCTCGACGTCGCCCACGTGAGGAGAAGCGCGCGGGACCGGCGGCGGATCTCCGGATCGCGCGACTCGAGCCCCGCCTTCACGACCGGCGCGCACTTCGGACCGAGCCGGCGCAACTCTTCCGTGCCGTTGTCCCTCTCGGCGATCGCGTCATCCCCGAGCTTCTCGAAGGCCGCGCGGGCACGGCGCTCCTCGTCCGCATTCATCGCTTCACGCAGGCGGGCCAGGAAATTCCGGATCATCGCGTCCCCGCCCCTCTCGAGGAGTCCCTCGCGGAGCTTCGCGAGGTCGACTGGCGTGGGACCCGGCGCCGCGGCTCTCGCGTTGACGACGAAGATCCGGTCCGGGTCGCGGAGGAGGAAGGTCTCGTCGTAGTTGCCCGGGGCGGCGCGATCGATCGTCCGGAGCGCGTCCTCCCAGCGCCCCGCCTTCTCGTACACCGCCGCGAGCCTGGGCCCGGGGCGGAACCCGTCCTCCACGAGCCGTTCCAGGCACGCGAGAACCCGATCCTCGCGGCCCAGCGCCTCCCAGAGTTCCGATCCCTTCCAGGCGTCCCAGGGTTCGATTTCATTCCGCGCGAGGTCGATCGACTCGAGCTCCCGCGCGGCGCCCTCGCGGTCGCCGGACTCCATCAGGACGTACGCGAGGACCGTCCTGAGGTGCGGCAGGGTCCACGACGCGCCCGCGGAAGAAGCCGGGAGTCGAGCCAGCGCCTCGCGGCACAGAGTCGCGGCTTCGGCAAGATCGATGTCATGGATCGCGACGCGGATCAGGCCCTCGAGCGCGGGCCAGGACTCGGGCTTGAATTCCCGGGCTTTCGCGAAGAGTTGCCGGGTCTCGGAAACATGGGGCCGCGGGGAGGAGAAACGGCGGGGATATTCCAGGAGGCGCGCCGCCCAGAGAAGGTCCGCCACGCCCGGGTCCGACTTCTCCGCCTTCGCGAGCGCCTCGCGGCCGAGCACGCCGTAGTCCACTTCCTTCAGCCGGATCGCGGCGGCGAGGGGGTAGCCGATACCGAATTGCCGCTCCGGATCGAATCCCTTGTACGCGGCTATCAGATCCCGGGGCCGCCCCTCGGCCATGTACCGCTTAGCCACCAGGGAGAGCGGATGTTCCCAGGGATCCTGGATGCCCGTCATGGTTCGTCCCGGCGGGACCGATTTCATCCAGTCCAGGTAGAGCTCGCATGCTTCCTCGTACTGAGGGGAGGTCTTGAGCTCCGCGTGGCGCTGCATCTGGTAGTAGGCGATCGTTTTGACCGCGGGATCCGCCTT
>Ga0193713_1000642_pt1 | contig 11667 bp, 12 predicted proteins | sample H3a2metaG_FD_143054 | JGI IMG/M metagenome (GOLD analysis project Ga0193713, IMG submission 143054) | Soil microbial communities from a riparian zone of the East river system, Colorado, United States - H3a2 | ecosystem: Environmental > Terrestrial > Soil > Riparian zone | place: USA: East River... | reverse complement strand
GGACACGGCAACACTCATCCCACGCGCCTTGAAACTCTGTGTTGGATTTAGCGATTCGTCCTTGATCCAGAGATCGATGTCGCCACGAAGTTTTTCTGCGCGCAATAGTGGTGTTCCGCCTTCGCCTAATGACACCGGCTCAACATCGCCAGGCAACGGCAGCACTTCGCGATAGCGCCATAATGATTTCTCCCGTGTCGCCAGTGTCTCGCGCTTCAGCGTCCGACCCGCAGCGGCGAGATCGATCATAGCAAAGAGCGGTTTGTGGCAGGAAAGACAAAGATTCTGCAGGCGTGACCACGGATACTGAAGGCTGCATGCGCTGCATTCAAGGTGCGTGACAAACATGGGACAATAAAGCGTAGCACGTTTGCGGCTTGTGGTAGATTTGCCGAGATGGATTTGATGACACTGACTGAAATTCGCCGGGCGGCACAAAACGGTGGCGTGTCGGCCCGCGTGCATGTGCAAGTGGAAAGCGCAGCGCCCAGGCTCACGCGTGAACAGCAGCCGTACTGCGAACTTACTCTTGCTGATGCGTGCGATCGCATGACGCTGCGCGTCTGGAGCGATCATCCCGCCTACAAAACCTGCAGCGCGCTCACGACCGAAAGTTTCATCGAGCTCTCAGGCGAGTTTCACCGTCACCAGCAATATGGGCTCGAAGCGCGAAAATGGACAGTGCGCCCGCTTACCGATCAGGAAAAAAGCGAATTGCTCCAGGGTCCCACGGAATTGCGCGCCAGGCAGAACGCGGACTGGAAGTTTATTGAGAAAGCGATCAACACGATTACCGATCCGCGCCTGCGCTCCTTATGCGAAGCATTTCTAAAAGAATGGGGTGAGCGGTTTCGTCGCACGGCTGCTGCGCGCAATTATCATCACGCACGCCGGGGCGGACTGGTCGAGCATACGGCTCAAATGATGCGTGTTGCGAAGGAGATCGCGCCGCTTTATCCGCAATTGAATCTTGATCTTCTGGTTGCCGGAATCCTGTTCCACGACTCTGGGAAACTTTGGGAGAATGCTCTGCCCGAAAATGGATTTGTGATGACTTACGACGAGCGCGGCGAGTTGATAGGGCACATCTCAATCGGCCTCGAGCTCGTGAACGCGTTATGGAGAAAGATAAACGCCGAAAATGGGGAGGTCTGGAAAACTCTCCTTCCAGCTTCGGAAGATGTTCGCCTGCACCTTTTACATCTAATCGGAGCACACCATGGCGAGATGGAATTTGGTTCGCCGGTCGCGCCGAAAACGCCCGAAGCGATGGCGCTGCATTACATTGATAACCTGGACGCCCGTCTGGAAATGTTCGCCGCGGGCTACACAACGGCCAAACCGTTGGCCGCGCGTATTTTTGATCGCGTGCGTCCGCTGCCTGGAAATTTAGTAAAATCGCTGGAGAAATTTCAGCAGTCGCAGGATAGCTCGGCGCGAGGCGAACTTCTGTGAAGCACGATAACTGTGTTTAGCGCCAAACGCGCGTTACGCAGCTTGTCATTGTGCGCAAAGCGAAGATGTCGGTGTTCGACGCTCTTTTCCTCCCCGTCGAGTCTATTTCGCCAATTCGCGGAACCAATGCAAGGCGATCGAGGTTTGCGCATCGTTAACCTCATGGCCGCCACGAAAAGTCCCGATTCGAATCCGCTTAAAGCCGGTTCGCTTGATCAAACCCACGACGGCGTATTGCTGCTCCATGGTCGCGATTCTATCCTCGTGCCCGGCACTAAAGTAGATCGGCGTATTAAGAAAGTCTGCGCCGGGCTGCAATCGCGCATATCCGTCACTCAGGTGATCTTCATTTGCGCCGGTAATGTAAATTCCGGTTATGTGACAACCGTATCTCGCGAGAAACGGCGCAACATAACCGACGCCTTTGCCTCCCCCGGAGAACCCTGCGCACGCCATCGGCCACTTCTCCGACCCGGGAAAGCTCCGGTGAAGCGCATCGACGGCTGCCATTGTCATGGACTCGCGCCATGCCACACTGTCATTCTTCGCATGCTGCGGGCCGTCCCCGGCGAGTAACACCCAGCCTTCAGAAAGTCCGACCCTCTGGTAAAACTGAATCAGATCATCTCGATTCTGACGTTTAAAATCGCTCGTGGAGCACGGTATCAAAACAGGCCAGCTCTTCGTTGGATCAAAATTTGCCGGCGTTGCGAGCACGGCCACTGCGTTCGGCGGCACGGGGTTGCCGCCTTGCCCGGCGTACGACTTTTCCTGTGGACTCAGAGGAACATTAGCTCGGACGGTTGAGCCTGGAGAAAAGGGAACGCCCCCGAACTTGTAAGAACCTCCGGCTCCAGCTGCGACTAACGTCCAAAGGACGTTTAGCGTTACGAAGATCTGGCTGGCTATGATGAATTTCTTCAAAAAATCGCGTGGATCTAACGAACGGTCGCTCCGCTCTTTGAATTTGTCGAGCCGAGGCGTCGCTTCGCCTCTGCGAGATAAGCCTCGTCGATTTCAAATCCGATGAATCTCTTTACACCGCAACGCTGCGCAGCGACGGCGGAATTTCCGATACCGAGAAACGGATCGAGCATCGTTTTGATTCGCGAGACGCCGTGCAGTTTGATGCACCATTCGGCGAGCTGAATAGGAAACGTCGCCGGATGCGGCCGCTCCTTTGCGCGGCTCTGAATTGTCTCGTAGGGAATCAACCATGTGTTGCCGCGACAGCGTAGATCGCTCCCACGAGCATGCGACCAGCGTGCGATGTTGCTTTTGTCCTGGTACGGTACTCCGAGGGCGAGCCGCTCGATTTCAACTCGTCCGGACTTCGTAAAGTGAAAAATGTGCTCGTGGCAATCGTTAAGAAACCGCTTCGAATTGATTGGCTTGAAATGACCAAACGTTTTTACCGGTGCTTCGACCCTCACCTGGCGCTTCGCGTCCGCCTCTCCTTGGCCAGGGAGAGGATTGAGGTCAGGATCGTTCCGTCTAGTGTCGATCGTAATCGATTTGATCCAGTGAATCGTGTTCTGCAAAAGAAATCCGCCCGAGGCGGACGTCAGCTCGATCACGATTTGGTGGGGCAACATCGGATTCGATGGCGCGGAGCCGACGTTCAGAAAAAAAGATCCGTTCGATCGTAGAATTCGTCGAATTTGTGCTGCCCATTTGGCACACCATTTCAAATACGATTGTCGATCCTGCCGGTCGGCATATTGTCTGTAGCCAATTCCGAGGTTGTAGGGTGGTGAAGTCACAACAAGATCGACACTTTCGTTGGTCAGCCGCGACATTCCTTCGACGCAATCTTGCCGGCGAAGATCAAACTGAGTCATTGACTGAGAATTTGGCGTGATTGAGGCGTTGTACAAGCTGAAAATAGCCTGCTTTCTGTAGTGGCAGCTGCGTCGGCTGCGAAATCAAGGTAATACAGGTGGCACGCCTGCCTCTATAGTCTGCCCGACGTAGCCTGCACTCCCAGATCCAAGCTCGCACCTTTGCGCAAATTCGTTTATTCTCTATCGATGTCGGACAAGCCCTCGAAACTGAAGATCGCCGATCGCGAGTTCACCTCGCGTTTGCTGGTTGGCACAGGCAAATTCGCGTCGAACGAATTGATGCGCGACGCGCTCATTGCCAGCGGGACGGAGCTGGTGACCGTGGCGCTCAGGCGCGCAGATATCTCCGGCAAGCACGATCCGTTTGCAAACATTCTCGATTTCATCGATCCAAAACGCTTTCTTCTTTTGCCCAACACGAGCGGTGCGCGCAACGCGGACGAAGCGGTGCGCCTGGCGCGGCTGGCCGCGAGCGCGGGCTTGCCAAAATGGATCAAGCTCGAGATTCACCCGGACCCGCGTTATTTGCTGCCCGATCCGGTGGAGACCCTCGCCGCTGCGGAAATTTTGGTGCAAGAAGGATTCACGGTTCTTCCCTATATCAATGCCGATCCAGTACTCGCGAAACGATTGCAGGACATCGGCACCGCCACCGTAATGCCGCTCGGTTCGCCGATTGGCAGCAACCGCGGGATCGAGGCGCGCCCGCAAATTGAGATCATTATCGAGCAAGCCACCGTGCCCGTAGTCGTGGACGCGGGGATCGGCGCGCCAAGTCACGCCGCTGAAGCGATGGAGATGGGCGCCGATGCGGTTCTGGTTAATACAGCAATCGCAATTGCTTCCGATCCGATCCGCATGGCCAAAGCGTTTAAAAAAGCCATTGAGGCAGGTCGCGAAGCACGAGAAATCGGATTAGCCGAAAAACTGGACGCCGCGGCAGCGACCAGTCCGTTGACAGGATTTCTGACTCGATAACCCCGCTACAGCGTCGTCTCACTTACGAGCGCTTCTCGATGTCTGATGCCGCGTCTCGTCTCCTTCTGCAATCGTTTCAGGCGGCTCGACAATGCGGCCTTTGCCGCGGAATTCATGCGATCGATAAATAGAATCCCATTGAGATGATCGCCTTCGTGTTGAATCGCGCGTGCAAGAAATCCGCTCGCTTCGATTTCGATTGTGCGGTCTTCCAAAGTTTGCGCGCGCACAATCACTGACTTCGCCCGTTCGATCTCGCCGGTGATTTCCGGAAAACTTAAACAACCTTCTACTCCCACCTCGTTTGCGCCACGTAGCTCAATTTCCGGATTGATTAACACCAGCGGCATCGCGGCCTTGGGATCGACGTCTTTGCCGTCCAATTTCAAAGTGCTCGGCCGATCTTCGATTAGCGAAACGTCGAGCACGGTGAGCTGCAAAGCTTCACCGATCTGCTGGGCTGCCAGGCCCACGCCATTCGCCGCGTGCATCGTCTCGATCATGTTTGCGGCCAGCTCGCGAATCCGATCGTCCATGTTCTCGATCGGTTTGCCTTTGGCCCGCAGGATCGGGTCGCCGTACTCCAAGATCTGCAGGATCACTTCTCTTCCCGGGTAAACGCCGGCAAATTTCTCACGCCGGCCAGCTTTAACGCGTCCATGACTTTGATAATCGTGCCAAAGGAGGCCTTCTTGTCTGCTTGGAGCGCAAGCGTGGACTTGCGGGTCTCCGGCAGGTTACGCACGGCGCCTTCCAGTTCATCCGCGCCGATTGCTCGTCCGTCCAATTTGATCTCGTCATTTTGATCAATGCTGACGATAGCGTGTTCAAGCTCACCAGGCTGTTGCTTTGCCGTTTTGGATTCCGGCAGATTAATCTGAACTTCGGGCTGGTCTTTCTTAAAAGTTGTAGAAACGACAAAAAAGATCAGCAGGATGATGAGAATATCGACGAGCGAAACAATGATAATGACGGGCGCCCTTCGTTTTCGTACTGCAAACTTCATCGCGTGAAATGCGCCGCACCTCTTAGGCTACCGGGGTCGAAATCGGCATCGAGCTGGCGGCGGATGCTTTTGCCGGCGCGAACTCGCGCGAAGAGCGGCCGTAATAGCATTTGTTAATCAATTCGACGACCAGCGTTTCCATCTCCACTGACATCACTTCCACTTTTCTCGAAAAATAGGTGAACCCGATCAGCGTCGGCACAGCGATCGAAAGCCCGAACACGGTTGCATTCAACGCTTCGGCGATGCCGCGCGAGATCTGACGCGTATCCGATGCCCCAGAGCTCAATCCGAGCTGGGAAAAGACATGCACCAGTCCCGAGACCGCGCCGATCAGGCCGAGCAATGGCGCAATGCCCACAATGACTTCGAGAATAATAAGACCTTTTTCCAGACGCACCATCTCGTGACGGGCGCGTGTTTGAACCGCTTCCACGTTTTCCGACCGTGGACTGCGTAAATATTGCAACGCGACGCGAGCGATCCGCGCCAGTGACGAACCATCGTGGTGCACGATGCGCGACAGCCGCTCCGGGCTTTCACCTGGGGTCAAACGCTCTAATTCGCTCTCGATCAAAGGCGGCAGGACCTTGGTGCGCCGCAAAGCGAGGCCGCGCAAAATCATTATTGTCACCGAAACAATCGAGCACGCCAGCAACGGCCACATGAAAAGGCCGCCCTTCGCGAAGAATCCAAACACAGTATTCACGGTTTCCGGAGTCTCGATAGTTATCGCGGCCGTGATCATCCGTTTGGATAGACAGTGAAGCCGAGCCCTTCCATTTCCAAGCCCTCAGGCGGCAAAGCATTCGCCACATCTTCAGGAATCGGCGGAAGTTCCGCTTCGAGCACCGATTGCACACAAATGTTCGCGAAAGCCTCGTTTGAACTGTTCTCAGTAATTTTCAGATCCTTCACTTTTCCGCTTCGATCGACGTGAAATCGGACTCGCAGAGTGCCGATGTTGGCTAAATCCCTCCTGTGATCCATAAACGCATACCAGCGCGACCCGATTGAATCGATGACGATCTTCTGATATCGACCAAGCGGCGTGCCTAACGCATTCACAGCGGAGACCCCGTGATTAGTGATGTTGCCGGCGACATGGGTCTTCTCCTTCAGGCGCCGATACGCAGATCGCGGCTGCGACGCTGCGGTCGGGCGCTCAAGTGCAGCAACTGACCTCTGAGTCAATAATGCAAACTGCTCAGCGCCGGTAATTGGTTCTGGCTGCGGAGCGGCCTTTTGCTCTGGTTGTTGCGACACAGCGGTTGCCTGCTGCGGCTGCGCTCCCTTTGTATCCAGTGCGTATGGATTTGTCTCAAAATCCATTAACGGCCGTTCTTTGCCGGTCTGCGACGGCAACGGCAATTCCCCAGTGGCAGCTAACTCGCTCGCTCCAATCGAATTGGCGTTCGATTCAAATGTTTTCTCTTTGGGTTCGGGTGCTTTTTTCGATTCATCCGTCTCTACAAATGCGGAATTTTTCGGAGCGGCTGGCGACAGATCGACGAACGTGAGTTCAGACGGCTTGTCCTCCATTGGGGTGGCTGGCGAGAAAACGCCGCTATAGGCAGCGAGGAACAGCGCCACGAGCAGATGAATAAGAATCGCCGCGAGCAGCGCCAAGAAAACCGTTCGTCTCTCATATTCGTGATCCCGAAAGCTTTCGGAGTTGCCCGGCTGGGCGAACATAATGTCAGCCGTCGTCATGAGAGCGGTTTCTCAGTGGTCACAAAAAATTAGGCTTCGGGCTTTCTCAGCTTAAGGCTGGAACATTATCTCAGCCCAGGGTTGCTGACAACTTGAGGTGGAGGTTAGGCTTCTAGCCTGACCCGGCAGGCGGGCATTTTGCCTGCCTTCTCGCTCGGCAGGGTAGCAGCCTACCGGCCGGGATCGGCTCGGAAACCTATCTTCCCAAAAACCATTCGCGCATGGTGAAACAAGTATTGCTGCGCGTAACCGCGGTGTTCGCCAAAATATGTTTCCGAAAATTCGCGCAGCCGTGGTTCCGTGATTTTCTTCCGCGGAAAATATTGTCGTTTCAAAACTCTCTCGATCCAGACATCGATCGGAAATGCGCGCAGCCGCTCGTAGGCAAACAGCATTACGCAGTTGGCTATCTTCGCTCCCACGCCGGGCAACGAGCAGAACTTTTCTCTAAGATCGGGATCAGAAAGAGCCGACCATGATTCCAGTTCACATTCACCTGAACTGACAAGCCGAGCAGTCGCGAGCAGATTTTTGGCGCGATAACCTAGCGCGCATTCGCGCAAATCATTCTCAGTAGCTCGGGCAATTCGTTGTGCTGTCGGAAATGTGTAAACCACATGATCACTGACTTTTCGTCTGTCACCAAAGCGTCGACGGAGCGCGAGCGAAATCTGACGAATATGTGCCACCTGTTTCATCGACGAACAGATGAATGTGGCCAGGCATTCCCATTTTGGCTGGCGAATGATTCGCAAACCACGACAAAAGAGCCGTGCCGCGTTCATTGCCGGATCGTCCGGGAATGACGCGCAGATTTCTGCCAGTGGATGATCAAGCGCGAAATAGTGGGCGATCGTAGCATGCGCATCCCGTGCACATTTCCCTGAGTATCCCCTGCAAGCCGATGCCACTTCTGCGCACAAAACGTTACCGCGCTGCTCCACAAATACCGGCAAGTTGCCGATCATCCCCACAAATCGTCTGCCGACTTTCTGCCAATGAAACACCTGGCCGGAGTCCAGTGTCATCGCCAGATCGAAATCGACTGCGGGAATCGCAATCACATTCGTGAAGATAATGACGAATGACGAATGTCTAATGACGAAGGAATGACGAAGCACGAATCACCGGTCTGAAAGACCGACCGAATCGAGCCTCGGATTTGGACATTCGGGTTTCATTCGTCATTCGGATTTCGTCATTTGTATCTAGTCATTCGTCATCGATAAATAGCATCGACATGGACGGCCGACTTGCGATCGATAGCACGGTTTTGCTGCTCTATTTCGTTCTCATCATCGCCGTTGGCCTTTACATGGGCCGGAAGGAGGAAAATCTCAAGGACTTCGCGCTCGGCGGGCGGCGAATGCAGTGGTGGGCGGTGCTCGCATCGCTCATCGCCGCGGAAACAACTGCAGCCACTTTCTTTGGGACACCCGGAGAGGGATTCACGTTCCGCAACTACACCTATCTGCAACTGGCGATCGGCACCATCCTCGCGCGGATTCTTGTCAGCTACATTTTCATCAAGCCGTACTACGACTACAAAGTTTACTCCATCTATGAATACCTTACTGCCCGGTTTGGCGTGCCAACGAAAAATGCCGCGTCCGCGGTCTTTGTCATTACGCGATTACTTGCCTCCGGGGCGCGCTTGTATTTCGCCGCTATCGCACTGGCGCTCGCCTATGAAATGATTAGCGGTACCCGGCCGAATCAAACGCAAACTCTGGTAATCTACGTCAGCGCTTGTATAGCGATCGTGATCCTAACCGCGATTTACACGACACTTGGCGGCATCAAGGCTGTGATTTGGACTGACTTGATTCAAGCCTCAATCATGATCGGCAGCGCACTCGTCGCGCTCGCGCTGCTCTACTCCGCTATTCCCGGCGGCTGGAACGAAATCGTGCAACGGCACGGCAGTTTCCATCTTGACAATTTTATCACCACCGGCCTCGATCCAGCAAAGCACGGCTGGCAAAAAATCGCCGGCATGTTTGCGATCGATTACACCATCTTCGCCGGCCTTTTCGGTTCCACCTTCATGACCATGGGCACCCACGGCACTGATCAGGACATGGTCCAACGTATGTTAACCGCGCCGGATATCCGGCGAAGCCGCCGCTCGCTTATTCTTTCGGGGCTCGCAGACGTTCCGATCGCGTTCACGTTCCTCAGCATTGGCTTATTGCTCTGGGTTTACTATCAAGCGCATCCCGATCCCACTCTGCCGAAAACGCCCAACGAAACATTTTGTCACTTCATCTTATACGAAATGCCGGTCGGCATTCGCGGACTTTTAATTGCTGGAATTTTCGCGACGGCAATGGGGTCGCTCAGCACCGCGCTAAATGCACTCGCCACAAGTTTCACACGCGATTGGTACGAGCCCTACGTTAACCGCAACGCTACAACTGAACAAAGTCTGCGGGCGGTCCGCTGGGCCACGGTCTGGTTCGCTCTCCTGATGATTGTAGTTGCCTCGACCACTTCCTATCTCGTGATTGTGCATCCCAATGTGCGGATCATCCCGATTGCGCTGGGAATCTTCGGTTACACTTATGGCTCGCTGCTCGGGGTCTTTCTCTGCGGAATTTTTACCAAACGCCGCGGCAACGATTTTGGCAACATCATCGCAATGATTATCGGCTTCATTGTCGTTGCGATATTGAGTGGGCTGCCGAATGGCATCGCCAGTATCTTCGGTGCGCAACTGTATACTCAACCGAGCTGGCTCCCGGTGCTCGCGTTTCCGTGGTGGATCTGCTTCGGCACCATCGTCACGTTTTTTATCGCGATTTTGTTCCGAACTGGGCGTGAGCATCACTCAAGTGTGGCTTAGGATATTGAAACAAGAATTGACCAGCCCGGTACCGGTGGATTACTTGAGGCCGTAACAGCAGTCTTTTCACGCAACCTTCAACCACACAATCCCATGCCCCACATCGTGACCGATAAATGTAACGGATGTAAGTTCACCGACTGTGTGGAGGTGTGTCCTGTCGCCTGCTTCTACGAACTGGACAACCAGGTGGTCATTCACCCTGAGGATTGCATCGATTGCATGGCCTGTGTGGACGTATGCCCGGTGCACGCCATCTACGCAGAAGACGATCTTCCGCCAGAATTCGCGAAGGATATCGAGTTCAACGCGGCGGAATCCCACCGGTTGAAGGACTCAGGCGCGGAGGCAATCACGGCTCGCAAGGATCCTCTCCCCGGCGCCGCGGAACGAAAAACGGCCCTGGGTTATTGACCCCGAAGGCGCCTGCTCGTTCATGAGGGACCTCCTTCTGGACATTCGTTATGCGCTGCGCGTGCTTTGGAAATCGCCCGCATTCACGCTCGTGGCATTAGTCACGCTGATGCTAGGAATTGGGGCAAACGTCCTCGTCTTCGGAATAGTGAATGCAGTCCTGCTGCATCCACTGGATGTGAGCGACCCGCAGAATCTCTACCAACTTCGCCTCAAGCCGTGGACTAGCTTCAAACTACTGACTACGTCGTATCCTGCGTATGAAGACTTAAGGCGGCGGAATACCACTTTCAGCGGGATGGCCGGCTTTGATGGATTTGCTGAGGCGACCTTGAGGTGGGGTAATACGGTGAAAAGTGTCAACGGTTACGCGGTCACCGGCAATTACTTCGATTTGCTTGGGTTGCAACCGGAAGCTGGACGGTTCATCCATGAGGCGGACGAGCATGGGCCAAACTCAGCGCCCTATCTGGTGTTGAGTAATAATCTGTGGCGAAGCGCATTCAACGCCGACCCGGGTGTAGTCGGGACCACCGTGCGAATCGATAGAGATCCCTACACGGTAATCGGCGTGGCCCCGGCGCAGTTCCACGGCACGGAGAAATTTGACCGGCCGGACTACTGGATACCCTTCGTGAACTGGGGGCAGCAACGCTTGCAAGACCGGACATCCATCTCGGTGACGGTGCTTGGCCGACTGAAGCCAGGCGTGACGCCCCAACAGGCGGCGGAGAACCTGAGTGCGATCGCGGCTCAGTTGGCAAAGGAGTATCCAAAGACGGACACTGGAATGCCGCTGCGGCTGGTCCGCCCCGGACTCTTTGCGGATGACGGTGATGTCATTCGCGGATTTCTCTACAGCGTGACCGGGCTGGCTCTGCTGGTGTTGGTAGCCGCGTGCGCCAATCTGGCCAGCCTGTTTGCAGCGCGTGCGGCCGATCGCAGCCGGGAATTGGCGCTTCGCGTCGCGCTTGGTGCGAGCCGTTGGCGACTCGTTAGGCAACTCATGACTGAGGCGATGGTCGTGTCACTGATCGGCGGAACCGCGGGGTTGGTGACCGCGAGCCTGCTGCTCGGTGTGCTGAACCGATGGGATTCGCCCTATGGTCACCTTGCAGTCAATGTCGATGCGCGTGTCTACTTCGTCGCACTGATCTTGACTCTGATCAGCGCGTTGTTTTTTGGAATAGTTCCGGCGCGCCAGGCATGGCAGAGCAGTCCCTTACAGGCGATGAAGAGCGGGCCGGTGGATTCAATGCCGCTGCGCCGGTTTGCCTCGCGGGACCTGTTGCTGGGCGCACAAATTGCAATCTGCATGCTGCTGGTAACGGCCTCGCTCGTCGCGGTGCGCGGCATGGTGCGCATGCTGCACGCTCCACTGGGCTTCCAACCGCAAGGCGTGATGTTGGCCG
>Ga0193713_1000640_pt1 | contig 11704 bp, 7 predicted proteins | sample H3a2metaG_FD_143054 | JGI IMG/M metagenome (GOLD analysis project Ga0193713, IMG submission 143054) | Soil microbial communities from a riparian zone of the East river system, Colorado, United States - H3a2 | ecosystem: Environmental > Terrestrial > Soil > Riparian zone | place: USA: East River... | reverse complement strand
TGACGAGGACACAAGCACACTCGACTCGCCGATCTCCCCGCTTGGATCGGTTCGCACCTAAGCGACGACCTCTCCGTAGAGGTGCTCGCGAATAGAGTGTGCTTGTGTCCTCGTCATTTCAGTCGCCTCTTCAAACGTTTTTTCCACGTTACACCGGCGACCTTTGTCGAACAGCTTAGGCTCAATGAAGCACGGCGCCACTTGATACTTCCTCGAAACCGCGTCGAGAATGTAGCGCGCGATGTCGGATTCAAGAACGCCGATTCCTTTCGACGCGCTTTTCAGCGCTGCTATGGCGTTAATCCCCTTAGTTATAAGAGGGACTTTAAGGCTCAAAGCATTAGACCTTATAACTCGTCTCTTTTTGCGGCGTGAACTTGCGATGGTGAGCTGGTGGCCCGTGTGGGATTGCGTTAAGCGCGGATAAGTTGCTGGGCGTTCTTGTGTCGTTCGAAGTGACAACCCCGAAGGTTCCAAACACGACCCGACGTGTGCAGCGAAAAATGACACGTGAAATCGCGACCCCAGCAAGTCCGCAATCGTCGGGTTTATGTCCTCACACCGCGCCGCGTGGATTGGGTAGTCTCCGTGCCAATAAGAACAAGCGGCTGCACTCATAATGCGGCTGCAAAACCTAACCAAACCCATGGAGAAACTAATGATAAAAAACATGCCAATTAAGTTTGGACATCTTCGCCTCGCTCTCGTAGCGAGCGTTGGTCCCGCCGTGGCGGGATTAATTTTCGCATCGAGCGCATTTGCTCAAACCTCCGCGCTCCCGCCCGGCACTGCTGCTGGTGCGGCCGCGCCGGCTCCGGCCGCGGCCGAAGTCGAGCGCGTGATCGTGACCGGTTCGAACATTCCGACCGCGGAAGAGGTTGGTCCGAACCCCGTTTTTAGTATCAACCGCGACTTGATTAACAAATCGGGTCAAGGCAACACCATAGAAGAGCTGCTCAAGACTCAGTCGGTGATGGGCGCGAATAGCATTCCGTCTTCGAATAACGGGGTCGCTCAGCTCGGCCCGGTGGGGACATCTTCGCTCTCGTTGCGTGGTTTTGACCCGAGCGCTTCACTGGTTCTGATCGATGGCCGCCGTGTCGCCCCGTTTCCGATAGGGGCAAACTCGAACGGCGCTTTCGTCGATTTGGTTAGCCTTCCCATTGCGGCCATCCAGAGCATCGAGATTCTGAAAGATGGTGCTTCCACCACTTACGGGGCGGACGCGGTTGCCGGCGTGGTCAACCTCAAGTTCTATAAAGACTACCGTGGCGCCCAGGTGACCCTCAATTACGGCAACACCCTGGATAAAGACGCGGCCATCTACAGCGGTGACGTTCTCTTCGGGGTTGGCGACGACAAAACAAGCATCACTGGCGACATGTTTTTCTATCATCATAACTCGATGTTCAATCGTGACCGGGGCAACTCCCAAGTCCCACCATTTTTGAGCTCAAACACCACCCCGTTTAACCTTCAGGTAAGCAGCGACGTGGCGGGAGCGGCTGGCGGCCTGAATTTAAATCCCGGTGGACTGGAATTTGCGGGTGCGCCGAACGGAACTAACGGCTTGACCCCGGCCAGCGATTATCTCTATGACGTTGCACACCGGGTCAGAGGGGCCGGCGGTTTGCTCCCTGGCTTTAACTTTAACGCCACCGCGAGCTCATTTCCGGAACAAGAACGCTGGGGTGGCTACGCGGCTTTTGAAACCAAGATCTGTGACGATCAGCTCCGGATTTACGGCGACTTTTTCTATGTCGATGCAAAGACGCATGATGAAGCTGCGCCAAACGCCACGGGCGATTTCGAAACCCCTGGCAATTTTACGCTCTTCATCCCGCCCGGTCCTAATCCTCTTCCGGTCGTCGGTGGGGTTACAGTCACACCTCCAGGGACCCCGACCGCTGCGGAAGTTGGGATGCCTGCGGGCGCCTTCAATCCGTTCAATCCCTTTGAGCAGATCATCTCGGGCGGCACTCGGGCGCGCGGTGCCGATTTCGGCAACCGCTTGTTCGATGAAGAGAGCATAGCCGAGCTTTTCACGATAGGCGTGAAAGGCGACAAGCTCTTTGACGGAAGCTGGGGCTACGATGGAGCGTTCCGTTACAGCCAAATCATGCAAATTGCTCGGATACAGGACATCAACGGTCCGCGCTTCGAGCGCATTCTGAACGGGAACGACTCGCTCTTTAATCCCGGCTCGTCGGATTTTATCGGACAGACGACCCCGTACAATCCATTCGGGGCTCCCCTTCAGAACCCGATCGCAAGCAACGCCCCATTGATCGATTTCGCGACACTAAGATCGAAGTCCCTCTTTACAATGAAACTAGCGACAGTGGACCTGAACATTTATACCACCGACCTGTTTGATTTGCCGGCAGGCGGCGTTGGATTGGCCGTCGGCGGTTCGTTTACTCGGCAAACCTACAATGTCAATTACGATGACCAGCTCCGCCTTAGAGAGGAAGTGGGTGTCGGCTTTCTCCCCTCGGTTAAAGCCGGACGCAAAGAGATGGCGTTTTATGGGGAAACGCTCATTCCAATTTTCAGTCCCAAGTTCAACATTCCTGGGTTCTATTCGCTGGAGTTCACGGCCGGGGCCCGCTACGAGCAGTGGTTCAATAATGACACGAATGCATTAGTACCTAAAGTGGGGGTGCGCTGGCAGCCGTTTGACGAACAACTGACCATTCGTAGCACCTGGGGCGAAGGCTTCCTTGAGCCCTCAATGCAACAGCTCTTTGGACCTACAGTTTTCGCTCTTGCGCCCGCGCGATTTATCGGGTTTGCCCCTGGGTCCACCACTCCCCAGGACACGAGCAATCCGGAAACAACCGTCGTGGAGACCCCCAACCGAAATCTCGCGCCAGAACATGACCGGACCTGGACTGGAGGCATTGTTTATACGCCGAAGTGGATCCAGAATTTGGTCCCGAACAGTACCCTGACGTTGACGGTTGACCTGTGGGATGTGGAGCGGACGGGCGTTGTCGTGTTCCTTTCTCCTCAGCAGGTAATTGCGGGGTTTAACGCCGGCGTTGTTCCGGGAGTGGTGAGTCCGGCGATACCGCCGCCGCTTGGGCCAGCGGTCCTATTCGACCCGGCCGGCTCTTTCAATGGGGTCCAAAGCCCTTTTACAAACGGTGGGCGTGAGAACGCGCGCGGGGTTGATCTTGGCCTTCAGTACGCAATAGAGACGGGCTATGGCACATTTACTTGGTTGACCCGAGTAAGTTATCTGGATCAATTCGTGTTCCAATTCCCCGGGCAAAGGGCCTACCAGGTAGCCGGGCGGACCAACAACGATTGGTTCGAAGGCAGCTTTTTCGGACAGACGACTGGGGGCGATGCCTGGTACAAATGGAAGGGATTAACGAATCTTGACTGGACGTGGCACAACTTCGATTTGAACGCGACCGTGCATCTGCTCGATGGATTCTGGGAAGAGCTCTTTGCTACCCAAGTTGATGGAAAATTTAAGCAGCACTATGTGCACCCGACCTGGTTCACAGACGTGCAGCTCTCCTACAGCCTGATCTTCACCCCTCCGGTGGAAGCGGCGCCGGTGCCAGGGTATTCGAAGGACAGCAAGCAGGTTCTCAGTGGCAAAGAGAAGGAAGTGCCGCCGGCGGCTGTTTACAGTATGCCGTGCTGGAAGAACATCCTGAACAATTCCACCATCACCGTGGGTGTGAACGATATCTTCGGTGAGGACCCGCCAAAGGAGCTTGGGCAAGAAGCAGTTGGCAACTCCCAAGGCTACCCGGCTGGCTCCTATGATAACCTGGGACGGTTCGTGTATGTCCGGCTGATCAAGAAGTTCTAAGCATCGCACAGAGCAGTTTGACAAAGAGGCAGCGGTTCCGGCCGCTGCCTCTTTTGCTTTGCACCAACGTAGCAGCAACTATCACCGCCGGCGCGACCGGGTCCGCTTTTTGAAGACGTTGTAATAATGACATTTAAGAATCCATGATCATCAACATTTAACCCGGCAACTGACCGGCGTTGAGCTTAGATTTGCAATATGGCATCCACACGAAGCGGACTCTTCTGCTGGGCAATTTTGATCGCTGCGTTTCAGCCCGTCCTACCGATTTCTGCCGCCAACGAGGCTCATAATGCTGCTTTTTGGAAGACAATCAAAGAACATAATTTCGCGGTGCCCTCGCACGAATCGGCAGGCGCGCTCGCTCTCGGAATAGCAGACCTGGCGGGTTCGACTGATCCATCGCTCCGGGACAGCTGTGGGTACGAAATCCTGGCAAATTGGATCTATCGCAACAATCTGCTCACTGGCGAACAGCTTGAGGCGCTTCGCGCTAAATTGCTGCCGGCGATGATCTCTCATATTGGCGAGTCAGAAAACGACACGGTGTTTGGTCGTTCCTTTTCCGCGCTTTACATGTCGGTCTTGGCTGCGCAGGATTTGCAGAAGCCGTTCTTATCGGACTCTGCATTCAAAGAAACGCTAGAGACTGCGTTGCAGTGCTATGCTAGCGAAAAGGATCTGCGAGGATATGTCCCGGTGAAAGGGTGGGCGCACGCCACTGCTCATGTCGCAGACTTATTGAAGTTTCTTGCCCGCAATCCAAAGCTTTCTGGAGAAGATCAAAAGAAAATTATTGCGACCATTGCCCAGCGCTGCCGAACCGTCCCTTCCGTTTTCGTTTGGGGCGAAGACGCGCGAATAGCCGCAGCATTATTGTCGATCGTTGACCGGAAGGATTTCGACCAATCGAGTTTTGAAGAGTGGTTCAAGGCACTTATCACCGAGAACAAGCATCTTTGGAAAGAGCCTAACATCGACATGTCGGAGTACGTGAGGGTGCGGACGCAGAGTAATGTTCTGGTTCAGCTGGTAGCAAAAATTGCTGCCCAAAAGGAGAATGATGCTGCGCACAGATTTGGGGACACGTTGAATGAAGTCCTTAGTCGAATGGATCATCCTGACCAGTGAGTCCGAAATTGTCATATCAATGTCCTACTCATCCAACGTTGACAGAAACAACATCAACCAGAGGTAATGAGTCAGCTCTTTTTAGCAGCGCGCCAGCTGCGCAAGTCGCCCGGCTTCATGCTTCTCGCGGTCCTAACACTCGGCCTGGGATTGGGACTTAATGCGACGATCTTCAGTTTGATCGACGACTTTTTTCTAAAGGGGCTGCGGTTTCCAGAAGCTGATCGGATTGTTCGAATCTACGCAACCTGAGATGTTCGATCTCTTGATTCATTCGTTAGGCAATTCTCTGAGGATCGACATGTTCATGAAGTGATATAACCCTCTTCGCCATGTTCGTTGACGTCGAGACCTTGTCGCTCTACTTCGGGCGCGATGCGCAGGCCAATTGCGCCGCGAACGACCGCACCAATGACCGCGCTGCCGACAACGGCGACGGCAATCGTAATGGCGATTGCTTTCAATTGTTCAAGCCATAACGCGCGTCCGGCGAGTTTCGCTAAATTCGGATTCACCGAGGCGGTTGCAAAAACTCCTGTCAGAAACGCGCCGAGCGTGCCTCCAACGGCATGAATGCCGAACGTGTCGAGCGCGTCATCATAGTGGAACCAGGATTTTAGTTTTGTGCACGCAAAGAACGGAACAATCCCGGCAGCGACGCCGATGATGACCGCGCCGGTTGGATCGACGTATCCGCACGCGGGTGTAATCACAACCAAGCCGCCAACTGCCCCCGAACAAAATCCGAGCACGCTTGGTTTGCCTCGCAGCGCGTACTCGAGCATCGCCCAGGTGAATGAGGCAACAGCCGTAGTCAGAGTCGTCGTCATAAACGCGTTTGCGGCGATTCCATCGGGGGCGAGTGCGCTCCCGGCGTTAAAGCCGTACCAACCTACCCAAAGCAATCCGGTCCCGACCATGCAAAGGACCATGCTATGCGGCGCCATGACTTCTTTTCTAAATCCGAGTCGGTGGCCTAGAAGAATGCAAAGAACCAGTGCGGACCAACCGGAAGACATGTGCACCACAGTTCCCCCGGCAAAATCGATGGCGGTGATTTTCGCAGCGGGATTCCAGAGGCCATTCATCCAGCCGTCGATTCCCCACACCATGTGGGCGATCGGGAAATAAACGGCGAACATCCACACGGCGACAAAAACAAGCACGGCAGCGAATTTCATCCGCTCCGCGACCGCGCCAATGATCAATGCCGGCGTGATGATCGCGAACATGAGTTGATACATCGCGAAGACATTTTGCGAAACCCAATACGAATAATCACCATTCGGACGCGCATCGACGCCATGAAGAAAAGCGAACTTCAGTCCGCCGAGAAACGCGGAACCGCGCGAGAAGACGAGTGAATAACCCGCGGCCCACCAAAGAATCGTGACCAGACCCGCAATGCCAAGACATTGCGCGAGCACGGAGAGAACATTCTTCGCGCGAACGAGACCTCCGTAAAAGAGAGCGAGACCAGGAAGCGTCATAAAAAGCACGAGCGCCGCTGCGGTCATCATCCATGCGTTGTGCCCGGGACCAGGCCCGGGCACATTGGAGACGACCGCCGCATTTGTGGCATCGGCACCGCGCGCTGAATTATTTAGATAAGCTTCGAGATCGGCGACGCGCTGCTCGAGCGATGGCGCGGTCGGAGCGGGAGAAGTGGTTTGCGCCGGTGAGACTGCCGCGACTGATAAGAACGCAATGGAGATGAAAGCTCGAATGAGATTGTCGATCTTCACGGTCAGCGTTATACGGCGGGCCGCTCAAGATCGACAAGAAAACTCCGCTGAGCAGCGCCATCCCAAAGCGTTATTTTGCAGTCGATTTCGGAACCGCCCGCAGAATCAGATTGCCCAACCAATCGGCGTTCGAGACGCCTTCGCGATATGCATTTAATGATTCTACGGAGGAATTAATGCGCAAGTTGCTGTAGGACTGATCGGGATTTTGCCAGCGTTCGTGCCAGTAAACCGCGGCTTTAATGCGCGGATAACGCGTGCGAAAAAGATCGAGGCCTTGTTTGATCCACTCATTTTTCCTAATACCGGGCTCGTTGACCGAAAGCGGAAATTCGCCGGTCGCCCATTCGGCGATCATGATTGGCTTCTTCGGATCGAGGCCGCACATTTCCTGGTACGGCCAATCCATAAGTGAACGGATATCCGGATTTGGTTCGTCTTTGAACTGCTGGCCGTAAACGCTCAAGCCAAGCCAATCCACGTAGTCGGGGCCGGGATAATACGCAGGCGCGAAGTTCCAGGTGTCCAGCGGATAGGAATAATTATTCGTGTGAAACATCCATTTGATGTTTGTCGCTCCCCGCGCCCGGACGCGATCCACGACGTGGCGATAAGCCGCCTTGAAGTTTTCCGGGCCTTTCCAACTGCCGCGCACATCATCCCATTGATCGCCGCCGTAATAGATGCCCGACCACGGAAACCAATCACCATTCATTTCCACGCCAAAAGTCACAATTAACGGATGACCAAACGCCCGCGCGCCATCGGCCCATTTGTCGATGTAAGCATCCCATTTCCCAGCGATGATGTCGTTCAGATTAAACTTGTCGGGGCCACGATTTTGTTCGTAGGGCCGGTCCCACGGCGACCAGAAAACGAGCGGTAGCGAACCGTGTCGCCAAACTACGTTCAAATTTGCGGTCGGGAAACTTTGCTCACCCCAATAACTTGATGACGCGATGATCGCCTGATGTTTGCCAACCATTGTCTCGAAATCCTCGATCATCTCCAGTGTCACGTCGTCTTCCTCGTCTCCAAAATCCATGAATGCGCCCGTATACGCGCCCTGTTCAGGAATGACGATCTCGACCGAGCCATTTGGATCGACACGTACTTGCGGTGGCGCATTCTTGTGACACGCAGAAAGCGCCATCAGCGCCGGGAAAAGAACTAACAAGACATTCGCTGGGCGCACAGGCAGCATGCGTGTGATCCGGCGTCTCGGCAGTTTCATTGATGCGAAGATCGAAAAATCTACGCGCGCACTGGCACGCTGGCTGTGCGCTCGAGTTTGCCCCAACTCACCCATGCACCTTTCACTGCGCGCAAGATCGCTTTCCAGATGCAGTAGCTGAGCAGCGGACGATAAATCAGGCGCATGGGGAGAATTCGCCAGGCGCGCAGGATCGGTTCGCGCTCCAAAATGCACGCGAGGGTCGCAAGAATTACGTCCATCGCCAGGAAGGTAATGACGAATGGCATCACCGCGCGCCATGCGCCAAATGGCAATGAAGCGAGCAAAAACAAATCCACCATCGGCGTGACCGCCACGAGGATGATCTGGAAAAACCAGATGCTCGGCAAACTAAACCAGCCAAGCGCGCGATAATTCCAGTTGAACATCATGTCGCGATGTTTCCAAAGACATTGCAGCGTGCCGTAGGCCCAGCGAAAGCGTTGTCGCGCCAGCGTGCGCACGCTCTCGGGCGCCTCCGTCCACGCGATCGCGTCAGGCACGTAAACAATTCGCTGTCGATGTTTGTGCAGCGAGAGCGTCAGGTCTGTATCTTCAGCCAGCGTTTGCAGACTAAGACCGCCCGCCTGCTCAATCGCATCCTTGCGAATGGCGCTGATCGCACCGGGCACCACCGTGATGCAATTCCAACGATCATACGCCCGTCGATCGAGATTGAAGCCGCAAGTGTATTCCAAGGCTTGGCACCGTGCAATGAACGTGCGCAAGTTTCCAACTTTGGCGTGACCCGAGACGGCGCCGATGCGTTCATCGCTAAACGGTCCGAGCAAGCGCGGCAGTGTGTCGCGCTGACATTGCGTGTCTGCATCGATAAAGACGACGATACCGTAACGCACGGCGGCGAGACCGCGCTGCAAGGCCCGCGCTTTGCCACGATTCTCCTGTTGCAATACGCGAATGCGTGGATCGACGTGTGCGACGTGCTTAATTTGAGAGGCGGTTTCATCGCGCGAACCATCATCGACAACGATGACTTCGATCTCGCCTTTGTAGTCGCTGGCCAAAAGCGCACGTAAGGTCTCCGCGATCACTCTCCCTTCGTTATAAGCCGCCATGACAATGCTAATCGGTTCCGCAAAGTCCGCTCTTGCCTTTCCTCGAAATCGAGATGCCAGCCAGATCACGACGAGCGTCCGCACAACCACGAGCCCGGTTGCGACGATCATGAACGCCCAAAAAAATTCTTCGGTTGCGTGATAAATGTGAAATCCCGTGCTGCTCACAATTCGGGCCACCGGCTGACTCGCTCCCGTCAGGGGCGGCATGACCGCATCGCGCGTGGTTCCAAGCAGGGTGCTCAGTGGAACGACGGTGTCGCCCCGGGTATGTAACCATTCGAGAATACGCGGCAAGGCTGCGACAGTTTGCGAGCGGTCACCCCCCGCGTCGTGCAACAAAACAATGCTGCCATCGCGGCGTTGCTGCTTCACGCGCTGCAGGATGATGTCGGCGCCCGGTTTCGCCCAGTCTTGAGGATCAATGTTTTCGAGAACAACTAGATAATTGAGATCCTGCGCAATTTGCAGCGGCGTCAGTTCGCTCAGTTGCGAGGGACTCGTGTCGGCTGCATAAGGCGGACGGAACAATGTCGTCGCGCGACCCGTGATCGTTTCGAGCAGGAGCTGTGTCGCGTTTAGTTCGAGACGTACGTGCTCAGGCCAGCAAAGCGCCAGGTTCGGATGATAATACGTATGGTTCCCGATTTCATGCCCTTCATTGACAATTCGGCGGACGAGACCCGGGTAGCGCTCCGCGTTCACTCCCACGAGGAAAAACGCGGCCTTCACGTTTGCCGCCTTTAGAATGTCCAGAATCTGCGGTGTCCACCGCGGATCAGGGCCATCATCAAAAGTGATTGCAACCTGATGCTCGCCACCCGCGCCTTGGTGATAAAGCGTCGGGAACTCCGGGAACTTCAGGTATTTTCCTGTGAGATAACCTTCAGGATCGACCGCAAGATTTCGCCTTCCATCGGAGCGGCTTTCGTCGACCGTCACAATTTCGCCGTCACCGACATCAGTGATCGTATCCGTACCTTCCAAGATTTCGAGCGACTGTCGCGTTTGATTGTCGATCTTGAAATCGCGCGGCACACTTAGGGCATCCCAGATCGCAGGGTCTTCGCTGCCAAGCCGATACAATGCAAATCCACCTGCCTTTTGATCGCGCACCTCCCGCAATTCATTGAGGAACGTCACGACGTCGAGAAACCAGACCGCATGCTCCTTGTCGCCATCTTCAAAATAGAAATATGGATTGTAACTCGGCGCCTTTATTTCCGCGCTCTCGACTTCCGCATTGTTGGCGCGGCTCATCGCTTCGGGGAAAGTGATAAGCTCTGCTTTTTTTTCGCCGATCGTCCAATCGTATCCATAACTGCCGAGTGCGATGATCCATCGTTTGGTATCGGAATCTTCCAACAGAACGTGCAGCCAGCCCTCGAACCACGAGCGCGAACCAAGCGGACCGGGAGAATCAATGTCGGACGTCTCGTCAAATAACATCGCCACAAAACGATCGACGTTGTCAGAGAGATTTTCGAAGTCGATGTAATCCAGCTCCTGTCCGGGCTGAACGCAGAGCCACAGTTCTTTATCATCGTAGTGGAGCGCATCGGCAAATTTGTCGATGAATCCAGCGATGTCTTGCTTGTAGGCCGGATCAATTTGCTCCCAATCGACCACCACGCCCGCCGCCTTCGCGTTGCGCAAGACCGCCAGCACGTTGCTGATGAATCGCTCTTGCCGATTTTGCGGACCGTGCGCCAGATTCTCGATCGCTTCAGGCTGCCATGTATCGCCTACCAGGTTCGTCAGCAGCGGCATGAGCGCGATACCCTTGCTTGCAGCGAGCTTCGGCAGCCGCGGGTCCGCGTCGATCTGCAAGTCACCCATGCCATTGATCACCGTCATCCATTCTGGGCAAACATGCGTGATCTGCCCCGCATGCAGCTCGAGAGACGCATAGCTGTACGGATCGCCATTAGTGTAAAATGCAAGCCGCACTTCGTTGTTCGGCGATTTCTTTCGGGGCCGCGCCGGTGGCGTCGGTGTTGGGCCGACGAGTCTTTTTGCCGCTTGTCTTGCCTGGCCAAACTTCTGCCAGAGCAGCGAAGCTGGAGAAAATTGCCCGGCCGGATTTTCCTTTTGCAAGGCTTTCAACTGGCCTTTCAACTGCCGCAGGGAAAAAGGCACTCTCATTTGCGGTGTGACAAAAAGCGTTTGGACAAACAACACCGTCCCAAGAAAGAGGAGCACTCCTGCAATGAGCAGAATCAGTCGCAAACGCGGCCAACGTTTGCCGGCCGGATCGGAGAAGACAAACGGCGTCAATGTTTCTGGAGGGACTTGAGGCATGCGGCGCTTACGATCATCGAGGCGCCAGACTAAGAAATCTCATCGTATGATTCAATGTTGGACGTTCGGCTTTTGGCGTTGGACGTTAACCCCTAAATGCATATCGATCCAGATCTGCTGCCAACTGGACATTCGGGTATTGCGACGCGTTTAAAAAAAGGTCCTACGATTCATCCAAGTGCTTGGATCGTTCCCGGCGCAACGGTCGTGGGCGATGTCGTCCTTGCGGAAGAATCGAGCGTTTGGTACGGGGCCGTGTTGCGCGGCGACATCAACCGCATCATCGTCGGGCCGCGCTCGAACATTCAGGATAACGCGGTCGTTCACCTCGATACCAGTTATCCGACGACCATAGGCGAGTTGGTCACTGTCGGTCACAGCGCCA